>Ga0193954_1000557_pt1 | contig 21400 bp, 18 predicted proteins | sample BB_5_MG_FD_140340 | JGI IMG/M metagenome (GOLD analysis project Ga0193954, IMG submission 140340) | Microbial mat bacterial communities from the Broadkill River, Lewes, Delaware, United States - BB_5_MG | ecosystem: Environmental > Aquatic > Freshwater > River > Microbial mats | place: USA...
CGCCCGTATCAGTTCCAACGCCGCTATCTGCAACGCCCGTATCAGTTCCAACGCCGCTATCTGCAACGCCCGTATCAGTTCCAACGCCGCTATCTGCAACGCCCGTATCAGTTCCAACGCCGCCATCCGGATGCACGCCGCTATCTGGAACGCCCGGATCGGATCCAACGCCGCTATCCGGATGCACTCCGCTATCTGGAACGCCCGTATCAGAGCCGGAGTCGCTCGGGCCGCCATCTGGCTGTGCGTCCACGACGCCGCCATCTGGGTCGCCGCCCTCGGTGCACACCGAGGGCTCGCCGGAGCACTGATAGCCACGCTCGACCCGACACTGGGAATCGCAGCCATCTTGCGGAGAGCGCGCGCCATCATCACAGCCCTCGTCATCGCGCACGAGACCATCTCCGCAGACCGCAGCGCAGGATGACGGCTGCCCCGTGCATGCCCAGCCCTCTTCCACACTGCAGGATGCGTTGCAGCCATCCGAGGGATCTTGAGCGCCATCGTCGCAGTCTTCCGACCCGAGCACACGGCCGTCGCCACACACCGCGGTGCATACCGAGGGTGCTCCGGTGCAATTCCAGCCGACCTCAACTTGGCAATTCACACTGCAGCCGTCCGAAGATAGCCGCGCGCCATCATCGCAGGCCTCACCAGCCTGGCGCTCGCCGTCTCCGCAGGTCTCGCAACCATTCGAGCAGTCGGGGGTGCAGACCGAGGGTGCGCCCACACAGACCCAACCCGACTCGGTCAGGCACTCACCACTGCAGCCATCGCCATCCTGGGTGCCCAAGTCATCGCAGTCTTCGGGCCCACTCACCACTCCATCACCGCATACCGCAGGGTCTTCGCAAGGTGGGTCGAGGCAGGTCTCGGTGACCTGGTCTAACGTCACCATCAACAAATCAGCCTGAAGGGGCAAGCTGACCTGCATTTGTTTGGCCGCCCGCAGCTCAGTACCACTGAAACCTTGGACCAAAATGCTGATGGGCCCCTCGGGTAGGTCTTCGGGGAGGATCAAGGCCAGGGTCTCGCCCTGCTCGCTCAGCGGCCGAGGCGGCGAGGGAACATCCGCGCGCATTTCCCTCGCGGGCGTGCCCGGTAGAGTGGTCGTTAGTACGAGGTGATCGAGCTGCAGACCGGACGCGTAGCGCACCGCGAGGCTCATCTGTGCTCCGCTAGGGGCCTTCGATGAGCAGCCGCCCGCCATGAGGGCACAGAGCAAAGCCAGGGTGTGCTGATTGCTGGTCTTCATCGCCAATCCACCGTGCCCAAGGATCCCGAGGGCAAGTCTTCCTGCGAGCCCCCGGATAGGGCGAGAGCGGTCCCCGTTCCGGCCGCTGCCACCCCCACACCGACCAGCGTCCAGAACCACCACTTCGTATGAATGCCGTCGGAGCTTTCGACCGTGGGTTCCGCAGACGCTTCGAGCAACGCGGGCTGAGGCGGCACTGCGGGAGCCGCTGGGGGTGGGGCCGGGACCGCAGCAGCAGGCGGGACCACGGCAACAGGCGGGGCCGGAGGCGCTGCGGGCGCAGGCGCAACTCTGACCACCGCAGCCGCCTTCTGAGCCGCGGCAAGTTTGGCTTCGCTCTCCTTCTTGAGATCTAAGACCAGAGTCCGCTGCCCCGCCTCCGGGGACGCCTCACGCAGGTAACCATCGAAGAAGAAGATGGCCCGCTCGTGATTGCCCGCGTGGCGGTGACACTGCCCCAGGTTGAAGAGCAGCCCCGGCATCGGCACCAACCGGTAGGCCGCCTCATAACCCCGCAGCGCTTCGTCAAACTTGCCGAGGTTATAAGCCAGGCGAGCCTGCTCCACGTGCACCTTCGCCTTCTTCACCAAAATGGGATCTGGCGCGGCCTGGGCCGGCGCGGCCACCAAGATGCAAGCCAAGCTGCACACGGCAACGCATCGATACAAGGCTAGGGTAGAGATTCGAAGCAACATCATTCTCTCCAGTCACTCCGCGAAGGGATCCAGGACCCCATTTCTTCCCGCAGGCACCGCTTTGGGCTTCTTCAGCTTTGCGGCCGGTTTCGCAGGAGGCGTTGCCGCCACCGGCGGCGCGGCCGGCGCCTTTTTGGCGGGACGGACCGTGCGCTTGGGCCGCGCGCGGGCTCGGGACGCAGGGGCGACCTGGCTCAGCTGGACTACGGCCGCAGCCCCGGAAGCGTCGCGCACCGTGGTGCCCTGCGTCTGATAGCCTCTGAGCGTGAATTCATAGGACAGCGGCAAAGCATCCGGGTGTACCTCGACGGCGAGCGGAGTCTGCCCGAGCACTGTCTTCGTACCGACCTGCCGCACCTGCGCACCGGCGGGCTCGGTCCTGAGCAGCACATGCCGCACCTCGGGCGCGACGGCGGCAGAGGCCTCAGGGTCCGGCGCAGCAACCGGGGCTTGAAGCGCCAGACCTGCTGCCTGAACAGGCACAGCCTCAGGCTCGCTGGGCCACTGCGTGACCACAGCCGCGGCCACCGCCGCGACAAGCAACCCTGCGCCGGCAAATACCAAGGGGCGACGGCGGGACGGGCCCACCCCCGCACTGCGCAGCATCATGGTCGATGGATTGGCATCGCCCGTGCGCACCCGACGCACAGGGGCTGCGCCCTCATGCAGGGTGGCCGGCGTGAGCGAGTGGTCGATGCTGCGCAAGACACCTTCCACTTCCTCCATCGACTGGGGCCGCTCATCCACGTCCTTGTTCAGACAGCGCATGATGAGGTCATTGAGGTCCGGACAAGGCGGGACCATGGTGACAACAGTCTCGGGCTGATCCGGCTCCAGAGTTATCTGCCTTCGAATGACCGACCAGGTATCCGCAGCCGAGAAGGGATTGCCGCCGGTGACCAGCTCATAGAGCACCACACCGAGCGCATAGATGTCGGAGCGGTGGTCCAAGGGTGCCGCCGCGGCCTGCTCCGGCGACATGTACTGGGGGGTGCCGATCAGCGTGCGGGCCTGCGTCTTCATGCTGCCCGGCACCACCTTGGGGTTGAGTTTGGCCGCTCCGAAGTCGAGCAGCTTGACGAAATCTGGTGCGCTGGGCCGGTCGATCAGGAATACGTTGTCGGGCTTGAGATCGCGATGCACAATGCCCACCGCGTGCACCGCCCCCAGGGCGCTCGCAATCTGCCTTGCGATCCGCACCGCGCGCACGATGCCTACCGGGCCCCGCTTCAACAGCTCGCCGAGCGACTGGCCCTGCAGGTACTCCATAACGATGAAGCTGGTGCCATCGTCTCCGTCTACGAAGTCAGTGATCTCCACGATGTTGTCGTGGGAGATCTGGTTGACGGTGCGGGCCTCGGCGAAGAAGCGCTTCACGACGAAGGGGTCCGTCGCGTACTCCGACCTCAGCACCTTGATGGCCACCTTGCGGCCCAGCAGGCTGTGCTCCGCAAGGAAAACCCGGCCCATGCCGCCCTCACCGAGCACATCCAGGAGCTGGTAGACCCCTAAAGACGCTCCGAGATCGTGGGTATGCTCTTCGCCGGGCTCGGCGGACGGCCCCTGTGATGCGGCGAGCGAGTTCATCTCACCCCATGTGTTCGGCGCCCTTTCGCAACCCTGAAGGCCAGTCGCGGAGCGGCCAGATCATGGTTCCGGCTGCGATCCATAATGAGGATCTGGCGCCCAAACTCAAACTACGGGCCTTTCCTCCGATGATCCGAACCAATGAGGGCAGCTGCGCTAAGCCAAGACCAGGAGCGAGGGCCATTCCTGGTCGTGCAGAACGGTGCAGCCTCAGGCAGCAGCTACTCCGCGCGGGACGGGCTCACGATCGGGCGGCATCCGCTCAATGATATCTGCCTGCGGGACGCAGGCATCGCAGCCCACCAAGCCGTGTTGCGGCAGGCCGATGGCAGCTGGGTCCTCGAGGACCTGTCAGGCCGAGGCTTTGGAGCGAACGAGGGCCATGCTCAATGCCTGCGCCTGGAGTTGGGGCAGCCCGTGTCTCTCGGTCCGGTGCAGCTGGCGTGGCTGCCAGCCCCGCCCTCCGATGACCCCATTCAAAGCAGCACCCACACCCAGACCGTCACCGCCGTGCCATTGGGGCGAGCCGCCCAAGGACCAGGATTTGAGCGGCCCACCAACCTGAAGCCCACCTCGCTCGAGAGCGTGCTCGCGCTGGAGACCACCGTCGCGGAGGAGCAGGACTTTAGCCGGCTCTGCGAGCACCTCGCGGAGTGGACAGCGGCGGCGGTGCCCGCCCACTACTGCTCCGTGCTCATCCGCGAGGGGCCCGGAAAGATGCGCACCCAAGCCAAGCGACTGAATGAAGGCGCCGGACCTACCGAGGTCAGCTGCTCCGTCGTCAAACGCGCGGTGGCGGACCGCATCGGCGTGCTCATTTTGGATGCGCCAGAGGATGACAGGGTCCGCCACGGCCAGAGCATCATCGCCCAGAACATCCGCTCGGCGCTGTGTGTGCCCCTGGTCGCACACGGTGAGGTCATTGGCGCCCTGTACGCCGCCACGCAGGGGGTGCGCGCCGCCTTCAACGAGTCCCATCTACGCATGTTGAGTCTCGTGGCGGGCCCCGTAGCCGGGGCGCTCAAGAGCGCGAGGCTGGTGCAGCAGCTCAGCGCCACCAACCAAGACCTGCTTCGGCGCCTCGCAGTCTGCGCGCGCTTCAACGACGACGACACCGGCTATCACATCCAGCGTGTGGGTGATTATTCGGCCGCGCTAGCGGAGGCGCTGGGGCAGCCGCCGCCGTACTGTGCGCTGCTGCGCGCCGCCGCCCCCATGCATGACATCGGCAAGATTGGGATCCCGCAATCCATCCTGCAGAAACCAGGCAAGCTCACCCGCGAGGAGTTTGAGCATATGAAGCGCCACGCGGAGATTGGCGCGCAGATTCTGGGCGGCTCCAAGGCACCGCTCATTCAGCTCGCCGCCCAGGTCGCCGGCAGCCACCACGAAAAGTGGGACGGCAGCGGCTACCCAAAAGGGCTGACCGCAGAGGCCATCCCGCTGGCCGGCCGGATCGTGGCGGTGGCCGATGTCTTCGACGCGCTCACCAGCAAGCGCTGCTACAAGCCAGCCTTCTCCCTGGACAAGGCGCGCAGTATTCTCAAGGAGGGTGCCGGCCAGCACTTTGATCCGCAGATCATCGAGGCCTTCTTCAAGATATGGCCCCGGTTACTGGCCATCCGCAGCCACTACCAGACCCTTGAAGCGCACGCGACCCAGCAGAAGACCAACTGAATCCCACTGATTGCGTTTCGTGTTTGCAGGACTCTGCTATCCTTCCCACCTGTGGCGCGACTTCGCTCACTTCGAGATGAACGCACGGCGCTCGTGACCGCCCGGCTGCTCGTCGGTCGCTCGCAGGCTTGCGGCCTGTACCTCGACGAACCTCACACATCATCTGAGCACGCTGTGCTGAAGTGGACGGGCAAAGCGTGGACGGTCTGCGATGCCGGTAGCCGCAACGGAACTTTCGTTGATGGCCTACGCCTGGAGGGCAACCAATCCCAGGTGCTCCAGCGAGGCAGCGTCGTGGCCTTTGGCGACCCTGAGCATGGTTGGGTGCTCGAGAGCGCGCAGCCCCCGCACGCGGCGGCGATTCACGTGGCCTCCGATCGGGTGCGGGAGGCCAGCGAGGACTGCCTCAAGCTGCCCAATGACGATGAGCCTGAGATCACCATCTCCCTCAATCCGGACGGGCTGTGGCAACGCACCGACCTCAGCGGCAAGTCGGAGCTCATCAAAGATCAAGAGCTGGTGCGCACCTCAGACGGGGACTGGCAGGTCCAGCTTCCCTGACGCCTCGTCGCTGTACGCTGGTGCGCCCGTGGTTAGGATGCCCGCATGCCCCCTCCCTTCAAGCGCTCCGCACCTCAAGGCCGAACTCAGTCTTCCGCCTCGACCCGCCCCCGCTGCCAACACTGCGGGGCCCAAGTCGCACCCTCGGCCCCCATCTGCTCCATGTGCCACGTCGCGCGCAACTCGGGAGAGCCCCCCGCAACACAGGCCAGCCCACGGGTCAGCCTGCCCTCGGTAAGTGGCCTGCTGTCTTCCATCACCGGCCTCGTCGCCTACGAGCGCGGCATCATGGGCCGCCCTGCGCGTGCCGTGCGCCAGTATCAGGACGCTCAGGCCGAGGCCGAGACACGTGAGCAGACCTTCTTCCTAGGAGCGATGGCCGAGGCCAAATCAGGCAAGCTACAGACCGCCCACCAAGCCAACCACAAGGCGGAGGCCGCCGCGCCTGCGCCCGCCCCAGACGACGGCCACTGGGTCTGCCCACGCCTGCAATCCAAACTGCATGCAACCACCGTCGCGGGCGTGCACATGCACGTCAACCCTGATTGCGGAGGCATGATGCTGGAGAGGACCTCCGAGCTGTACCTCATGCAGCACCCCGAGCTGTGGGAGCAGGTCATTGGCGCCGCGCAGCGGCTCGCGGCGCGGGCCAGCCAACACGTCGACGGACGGGCCATGGTCTACCTGTCCTGCCCCACCTGCGGCGGGCCGATGGTGCGCAAGAACTTCGAGAAGGTCTCGGGCGTGATGGTGGACACCTGCCCCAAACATGGCACCTGGTTCGACGCGGGTGAGCTAGCGGATGCCCTGCACTTCTTGGAGGGCAGCGGCAAGACACGACGCGCCGCCTTCGAAGCGCGAGAGGCCCAGTACATGGCGGAGCAGCGTCGCAGCATCCAGCAGATCGAGGCCAGGACCCGCCGGAGCGGGCCCGGGCACTCCGCAGAGGTCTTTTTGTACCCCTATGACTAATCCGTAGATCGTATCGCGGTCGGCTGCGTTCGTACCTGCATGAACCGACGCCGCTTCCTGACCGGACCCTTCGCCGTTGTCCTCGCCGCCTTCATGATGAGCGGCCCCGCCTTCGCGCAGCTCGGGTGGCAGCGCAAAGCCCAGCCAACCTTCCAACAGGTAATTCAGCGGGTGGTGCGCATGCCTTGGGACCGCCAGCTCAAGCGCCGGGCCCAGCGACTGGGCTTGGATGTGGTCAATCTCACTTGGGAGGATACGGCCCGAAATGGCGGCTCCTCCGTCGGCCCCAACATCTCCGACCTCACTCTACAGGTCCGCGAAAAGCTCGCCTCAGGCCAGACCCGCACCCACCTGCTGCCCGTCATTCGCCACCCGAACTTTTCGGATAAGACAGCAGACGTGCCGCTCGACAAGCTCTGGGTGCGTGTCGGCAACCAGAAGCAGGGCGCTGACCTCGTCGCGCAGCCCCTGTCCGAGGTGCTCGGCAACCTCAAGGAGTACCTCAGCGACCCCAGCAGCCTAAAGGGTGGCGATAACTTCATCTCGAAGAAGGACAGCCACGTTCTGGTCAGCGCGCAGCATGTCTTTTTGCCGCTGCCGCCCAAGAGCGGCAAGGTGGACTTCAACCCCGTGCTCTTCAACTACCAGTCTTCTGCAGGCCACCCTGCAGTGCTCACCCTCTTGGTCACCCGTGAGGGCACCAGCGCCACGATCATCGATAACTCCGGTGGCGACCAGAGCTACCAGGGCTGGGGTCAGCAGCTCTTCTTCAATCACGCTGGCCAAAAGACCACCTTCACGGCGGAGCGCAAGTCGACTGTCAAAGCCCGCATCGAGGCCGGCCAAGCCACCGCCGCCGACGCCGGAGCCTTGGAAGAGGGCGCAGACATGATGATGATCGTTCAGGTCCCGCTCAAGGTGCGTCGCCCGCGCCGCAGCTACGGCATCGGCAGTCTCGGGGACATGATGATGGCGCCCTCTGCTGCCCCTATGGCCTCTGGTGGCGCGCCTATGAAGAAAGAGAGCCGCCGTCGTGGACGAGCCTCAGACGTCGAACAGGCCGTCCTGGGGCACGGCGATGACCAAGGGCCCTTCCGGGAGATGGCCAACATGAAGCTCACCCGCGACGACCGCTTCCCCATCCGGGTGACGGTGCAGTTCTACAAGGCGACGAGCAATGGGGTGGTCAGCGCGCAGAACCTGGCCGACGTCAACGAGACCATCAAGAAGGTCTACGCGAACGGGGACTATGTCGGCTCCCTGGTTGTGCCCGAGGGGCAGCGCCACCGTCCCACCGATTGGATCAAGGACCAGCAGCCCCGCCTCGGCTTCGTCTACTAAAAGCCAAAGCCGAACTGTCGGGGCGGTTCGGGCTCCCGCTCCGCCTCTTCTTCTGAGATCTGCTCAAGGCACTCCGGTCCCTGGTTCTTCACTCGGTTGACCGTCTCCGCCACCGGCACCATCACCAAGGCCTCCTCGGGCGCGCTCACCAAGAGCGAGGCCAAGTGCGCCGGGATGACCTCTTCCGGATCCAGCCAAAGCTCATACTGCTCCGGCGGCACCAAGACCGGCATGCGGTCATGCAGGCCGCTCAGGGTCTCATTCGGTGAGGTCGTCAGCACCGAGCAAGTATCAACTGGCGCACCTTCCTCATCGGTCCACGTGGACCAAATCCCGGCCATGGCCCACACCCCGCCGTCGGGCGCACGCACATGGTAAGGCTGCTTGCGCTCACCGATCTTTCGCCACTCAAAGAAGCCATCCGTGGGCACCAAACACCGTCGGTGGCGCGCAGCGTCGCGAAAGGCAGGTTGCTCGAAGACCGTCTCGGCCCGCGCATTGATCCTCTTCGCCGCGCCCTTAGCATCCCGGGCTCCCGGCGGGATGAGCCCCCACTTGGCCCAGGACCCGCGCCGACGCCCGTCCTTACCCTGGCGCACGATGAGCACCGGCTGGGTGGGCGCAATGTTGTATCGAGGCAGCGCCATGCCGGCCTGCTCGGGCTCGGGCGGAGCACCCTGCAGCTCAAATAGGGGCACCAAGCTGTTGACCCGCACCGCGAGGGTATAGCGACCGCACATGGGCCCAGACTACCCAGGGTGCCGCGGAATCAAAGAGCTTCACCGCGAGAATTGACGCCAGGGCGGGCCCATCGCACCGTGGCCAGGTCTTGAAGTACGACGTCGCGATTGTAGGTTTGGGCAGCGCCGGGGCCACCGCTGCCGCCTTTTGCGCTCGAAAGGGTCTCAAGGTCGTCGCGGTGGACCGCCTGCCGAGGCACAAGGCGGGCGCCCAGTGGGTCAATGGAGTCCCCGAGTGGGTGTTCGATGAGACCGAGCTCGCGAGGCCCTTTGGCGCCGAGCTGCGTGGGGCCGAGCACCCCTTCTATATGGTGGCCGGTTGGGACTCGAGCTGCCGGGTCACCATCGAACACACCGGCGTGCTGGAGGTGGACATGCGCCACTATACCCGGCGCCTTCAAGAGCAAGCAGAGACCCTCGGCGCGGACATTAGAGGCGGCGTCCGGGTTGAGGGCTTTGATGGCGACACCCTCAGCACCTCAGCGGGCCCCATCCGGGCGCGCTGGTACGTCGATGCCGCCGGCATGGGCGGCTTTCAAGGACGGCCCGTGAGCTCTGGGCCCACGGCACTGTGCACCGCAGCGCAGTACGTGCACACCCTCAAGGACCGGGCCGGAGCGCAAGCCTTCCTGCAGAAGCATCGGATCCGTGAGGGCGCCGCGCTCTGCTTCACGGGCATCGCTGGCGGCTACTCCATTCTCAACGTGCGCATCGAGGGGGATCGCGTCAGCATCCTCACCGGCTCCATTCCCGCCTGGGGGCACGCCTCAGGGCGGCGCATTGTGAAAGACTTCTTGCAGGCCCACCCCTTCGTGGGAGCGCAGCGCTTTGGAGGCATGCGGGCCATCCCGCTCGCAGGGCCCAGCATATGCGTGGGGCAAGACCGCGTCGCCAAGATCGGGGACTCGGCGGGCCAGATCCAGGCCGTGCACGGCTCCGGTATCGGCCAGCAGATCCTGGCCGCCGAGGTGCTCGCCCACAGTTTCGCCGAAGGCAGCGGGCCTGCGGGCTATAACGTGCGCTGGCAACGAAAGTACGGCGGATACCTCGCCTGGTCCGCGGCCTTTTGCCGCTTCAGCCAGTCCCTGCAGCCGGGCGAGCTGGCGCGCCTGGTGCGCACCGGGACCCTGCACGCTCACGTGATGGGGGATGTCTTGAGGCAGCGTGCACCGAGGCCCAACCCGCGCGCCCTGTTCAAGAGCGTGCGCGGCCTAACTCAAGCTACGGGGGTACGGGCGCGTCTGTTGGGCGTGGTCGCCCGCCAGCCTGTGCTCGCAGCGCACTATGCACGCTATCCCGAGGCCACCGCACAGCGCGCCGCCTGGGCTCAAATGACCAAACGCATCGCGGGCGCGCTGCCCAACGAGCAAGCGTTCTAGCGTTCGAAATGAGGGGGAAAAAGTTGGTGCCCAATCCCGGATTTGAACCAGGGACACGAGGATTTTCAGTCCACTGCTCTACCAACTGAGCTAATTGGGCACCGAAGCGGGATGCTGGATACATGGCCTCGGGGGCAATCTCAAGCACTTTTGTATCTACGTTTCAGCTCCTCAGTGACAGCCCGCGCATCGGCCTATTCCTAGGGCCGAGGCGCCGCTTCGATGCCTGCCTTGGGGGCCCGCAATGCGGCCAACAACGTCCGGCGCGGCGGCTTTGTGCGGGCAGGATCTGGGATTGCTGCTAGTGTTTTTCGCCGTTGGGTGTGGGTTGGATCATCTTGGTCAGCCTCGTCGGGCAGGCCCCCCTGGAGCCGAGCCTCGGGGTCGCGACGGCGACGGTGGCCACCACCACATGCACGCCTGCGGCGGTCGGTGATGACGACCCGTTGGCCGACGATCCCCTATCCGCCGACGATCTGGCCCTGCTAGCGGCCCTCGACGCACCGGAACCCCAAGAGCCGGTGGCCACCCCGAGCGTGGATCCCTGGAGCCCTGCCCCGGACGCTCTGGAACGCCGCAGCTTCCAAGGCCAGCGCCTCACGGAGAGCGTGGCCCGCACCACTGAGGAGGCCCTACGTGCTCTGCCGGTGCTCCTGGGCGGCACGCGCGGCGCGCCCCACAACCCGATCCTGCTCAACGGGCTCGTAATCAAGCCAGGCCCTTTGCAAGGTGCCTGGCTTCGCGCAGACCCCTACCTGCTGGGTAGCTTGCGCCAAGGCGCGGGCAGCGACCGCAGCCTGTTCAGCGAGGACTTCGGCGGATACCTCGCGCTGGGCACTCGGGCGAGCCAGCTGGGTCGTGGCCTGAAAGCCGAGGCTGGGGCCGTGCTGCGCAGCGCCGACCGGGCTGCCGGTGTGGTCGCCGACGCCCAATGGGGCGCTCAGCGTTGGGGCGCTCGTCTGTACGGCTCCGTGCAACATGAGGACGACCTGCGCGTGCGCGAGTTGACCCGCACCGCCACCCTCGCCGAGGCCGGGGCCCGCTTCAACCTCGGCCTCGACGTGCGGGCCGCGCCGACCTCATGGCTGCGGTTGAATTCCCAGTTCATGCTCTCCACAGAGTCGGGGCGTGATGCGTTCTTCGGCCAGGCATCGAGCCGCGCCCTGCTCAGCAGCCTCGGCGCCGAGGTGGGCACGGCCTCGGTGGGCGTGAGCCTGCACGCGGGCTGGTCCCAGGCCCAGCTCAAGGGCCGCGACCTGGCGCAAGAAGATCTGCAGGCCCGGTTGCAGGCGTATTACGTGCCCACGCAGAGCCTGCGCCTAACCTTGGGCGGCTTTGTGCATGATGAGCGGCTATCCGCGCCTTTCGAAACGGGCATCAAGCAGCAGGAGTTCGCCGGGCATGGGTTCGCGACCTGGTCGAGTAACTTCATTCACGCGCAAGCAGGCCTGCGAATCGCCCGTTTACAGACCGACGCCGGTGGCACCACCGCGGTTTTGCCTCAGGCCGACCTTTGGCTGAGACACAAAGGCCTCGGCTTGCGGGCCCGCGCCGCCCGTGGCCAGCAGCTGCAAACGCCCCTTGGCGGGCCCTATCGGGTCATCTCCAGCTGGCGCTTTCGGGCTGGCCCAACCCTGAGGCTCGACAGCCTGTGGCTGGACCTGAACGTGGGCTTCACGCGGATCGAAGACGTCGACTCAAGCATCGGTCTGAGGCCGGTCGACATCCTGGGCCTGGAGTTGGAGGGCGCCGCGCGGCTGGTACAGGGCCTTCATTTGGCCTTCAGTCTGGCCTGGGCCGAGGGCAGCGTCGACCGTGATGAGCTCTCGGTCTTGGTGGCTCCAAACCTGCGCGGGCACGTCGCGCTGCGATACAGCATGCGGGCGCGGCGCACCTACTTTGAGGTGCGTACTCGCGCCAGCACGCCGCGCTGGCCACTGTTGACCGCAGATGCCATGGGCGAGGACCCCAGCTATGGGTTTGTGCAGGTCGGCATCGCGGGCGGCGTAGACCTGGGGGCAGGCATTCGGCTCGAAGCCACCGTGGATAACGCCCTGGACCGACGCGTAAGAGACCTTGACAGCCAAAGCGCGGTGCCAGGCGTGGACCTCAGGGTGCGGCTGAGCTGGCAGCCTACTTCAAGTTGACCTTGTACTCGATGCGCTGTCCGGGCGGAGCCTCGAAGCGCTCGCTCCAGCTCATGCCCTCGAACTGTACCTTCAGTAGATACTTGCCTTCATAGATGCTGACTTCATCCAGAGGCGCTTTGCCGAGCTTGCGCCCGTTCAGCGAGACGATGGCGCCCACAGGAGCCCGCACGATCAGTTGGCTGGTGCCAAAGGTGAGGTCATGGCGGTGGCTACCGCCCGCGCGCACCCGGTACGTCTTGTAGACGTTAATGCCCGTCTTACTATCGGTGAAGCGCAGCCTGTACTTTCCCGGAGGCAGCTGCACGGAGATGGGCGTTCGGCCCAGGCTCTCGCGACCCTTGTACACCGAGACGGCCGGGTCAGAGTCGATGCGCAGCCGACCGGGCTTCGGGGGCTCAACGGGGCCTGCATCCAGGGAGGCCGTGCCTTCCGGGGCCACACCTGCGTCAGCCCCCGGGGCGGCAGCAGCCAGCGCCTGCACAGGATCATCGTCCTGGGTCTGAGGCGGCCGCTTCTTGGTGTTCTGCAATGCTTCCTGCACCAACTCCTTCGGCAGAGCATGGCGCTCGGAGGGAGCATCGAGGCCCTTCGGCGGCTCCTTCGATACGAAGGTGAAGATAGCCAGCCCCAAGAGCGCCGCGATCGCCAAGAACATCAGTGAGCGGGAGGAGTCTCCGGCCTTCTTGTTGAACTGAGTGATCTGCGAGTTGCTGCGCACGGCGGTGCGCTTTTGGGGCGGTGGCGGCGGCGGCAGGCCGCTGACGGGCTGGTTGGCGAGCAAGCCTGCCTGCGAAGGCTGGGCCGCAGGGTCGGACGACGCGAGATAGTTCTGAGGCTGCTGGCTGCGCGCCGCCGAAGGTTTGAAGCCCCGGGGCGCCGGGCGACCGCCGGGTGGGTACGTGCCTCCGGGTGGCGGTAGTGAACCGGTGGGCTGCTGTCCTGCCGCCCAACCCGTGGGCGCCGCGGCCTGCGCGGGAGGCATTGAGCCGGCGGGCGCCTGACCGGGGGCCCAGCCGCCGGGCGGGCTCTGAGGCATGCCCGAGGCGGGCTGCTGAGCGTAGCCGGGAGCGCCCTGCTGCGGCAGGTAGCCGGGGACCTGCCCCGGCTGCTGCGACATCGGCTGAACCGCCTGGGGCTGTGCCTGCGCAGGGTAGCCTGCGGGCACGGGCTGGGGCGCCTGAGGCTGGGGCATCTGAGGCTGTGCCTGCGCAGGGTAGCCTGCGGGCACGGGCTGGGGCGCCTGGGCCGCCGTTATAGGTGCGGCGGGATACTGCTGGGGCGCAACGGGAATAGGCGCCTGGGCCACCGGCGCGGCCTGGGCCACGGGCTGAGCCACTGCAGCAGGCTGAACTGTCGCCACGGGTGCAGCCACAGGCTGAGCCACTGCAGCAGGCTGAACTGTCGCCGCGGGTGCAGCCACAGGCTGAGCCACTGCAGCAGGCTGAATGGTCGCCGCGGGTGCAGCCACCGGCTGAGCCACCGGTACCGGCGCAGAAGGCAAGCTGTCGGCCGGAGCCGGAGCCGCCGGCGTCGCGCTCACGCGGGGCACGTCCTCGGTGCTCTCCGCAGCCTCATTGACGGGCTGAACCTCGGCCGGCAGGACGGAAGGCGCCCGCGCCGTCTCGCCCGCCGTGACCACCTCATCCGCGGCGGGTGCGGGGGGCGCGCTCACCGCAGAGGGCTCCTCGATGACGGTGTCGGGGTCCCGCGACAGCGGGGTGCGCAGCGCCACCGACAGCGTCTTCGGCGGCCGCCCATCCACCACGGTGACTTCGTCTCGCTTGCGAGGCGGGCGTTGCACGCTGGAGACCGGCCGGGACCGAGCGAATAGCTTCTTGTCCACGCCCTCAGGCAGCTCCGAGGAGTGGCTGAGCATCGTGACCGCGTCCGGATCTTTGGCGGCCTCCAGCAGCTCCCGACGCGACGAGCGCTCCGGACCATCCGCAGGGATGAGCGCGTTCACGACGTCCGCAAACTCGGTGTGGCTGGGCAGAGTTTGGTCTTCGCCCTCGAGCGCAGCGAGGATCGCATCACGCATGACCTCGACGGACTCAAAGCGGTCCGAGCCACGCTTCGCCAACGCGGTGGCGGCCACATTGCCTAGGCGGCCTTCGAGACCGGGCGCATCGATAATGGGCGGCGCACCCGTCAGCACCGCGCGCTCGGGGTCCTCGTCGTCTGCGTAGGGTGGCTTGCCAGCCAGCAGTTCGTACAAGACAGCGCCGATGGCGTAGATATCGGTCGCGGGGCTCGCCGTGGCTTTGCCGCCGATGATCTGCTCCGGCGCGAAGTAAACGAACTTCTCACGGATAGGCGTGCCGTGCTGCGTGGGCGCGAGGACCGAAGCGCCATAACCCGTCACCTTGGTTAGGCCGGAAAAGGTCACCATCAGGGTGTCGGGTCGAATGCCCCCGTGCACCACCGGCCGCCCGGCAAATCGAGACTGGCCCTCTTCGTGGGCGTAGTGCACCGCTTCACAGACATCGACGACGATGCGGGCCGCCAACCTGGGATCGATGGGACGAAACTCCTCACGAGCGCGCGCCGCAACCTGAGACAGCGGCTCGCCATCCACAAAATCCACAACCCGGGCCCAGCCCTCTTCGAAACACTCCAACCCATGCACCTGGATGATGTTCGGGTGCTTCAGTTGGGTGACGAAGCTCGTCTCCCGCTGCAAGCGGGCCACGCGCTTGGGGTCGCTGACGACATCATCCGGCAGCCAGACGATCACGACCGGGCGGTCCGGCAAAGGCGCGCCGTCGACCACCTCACAACCGAGAAAGGCCCGGGTCTCAGCGCCCGACTTCAGGGGCCCCAAGACGGAGAAATGCGCCGGGGTCGACATACATCGCATGCTATCCGCGACTGGGCGGTGATCCGCAAGTTTATGAGCGCAGGGGTGAACCCCAGGGGTGTCGGCGCCCACAGGGCGCCGAGCCGCCATATCTGCAGTACAGTGCGCGTCCTAGAGACCGATCGATGATGGCCAAGCTAAAGAATACCCTCCTTTGCATCACTGTGTTGGGCGCCTCCGCCTGTGCAAGCCCTCCGCCTCCGCCGCCGGCCCCACCGCCCGCGCCCGCGCGGCCCGCGCCGCCTGCAGGGCCAACCCGCACAGACTTCAAGCAGATCTCCAAAAAGCTCATGGCCCGCTGCGTAGCCGGCGGCTGGATCAACGAGTGGCGCTCCAAGCACGAGGACGTCGACGTCGCCCGCCCCAAGGTGAAGCTGACCCAGTTCGAGGATCGCACTGAGCAGGATCTGGACTCGACCTACCTGCACCGCACTTTGGAGCAGCGTATGCGCCTATCGGGCGTCTACGACATCGTGGCCGACGAAGCGGACGCGGACTTCTTGGCCAAGGGCAAGCTGCTGCGCCTGGCAGAACGCACGCGCTCGGGCGACCGTATCAGCGTCTATACGGCCATCTTGGACCTCACGGATCCGAAGTCCGGCAAGGTGGTCTACACCTGTGAGACCACAGTCCGCGGCGAGATGTAAGCAAGCCTGCTTGCCAATGCTCAGACCCGATGCCGGAGGGCGATACCATCCACCGCGCCGCAGGGCGTCTTGACAGAGCGCTCAGGGGCCAACGTATCACCCGCTACTGGGCCTACCGGCCCCAGCTCCTGCAGCCCAACCGCAGCGGCCACGTGGTGCGCGCAGTTGAGGCGCGCGGCAAGAACCTGCTCCTACACTTCGACGACCACCGCACGCTGTACTCCCACATGCGCATGACCGGCTCATGGGCCGTGTACGCACCGCACGAGCGGTGGACGCGTCCGCAGGCCCAGGCCCGGGTGATCATCGAGACGGATGCTCATGTCGCGGTCTGCTTCGCAGCGCCCGTCATCGAGTTGCTCAGTGCGCCCCAGCTGTTGCGCCACCCCACCCTGTCTACCCTGGGCCCGGACCTGCTCGCAGAGACCCTGGACGAAGACGAGGTGCTGCGCAGGTTGGCCACGGTCGGCGATCAGCCCATCGGGCAGGCCATCCTAGATCAGCGTGTGATGGCCGGCATGGGCAATGTCTACAAGTCCGAGATGCTCTTTGTCTGCCAGATCAACCCATTTGAGCGGGTGCACGCCGTGCCGCAAGAGACCCTGCGCAAACTCATAAGAAGGGCCCGCGAGTCCATGCAATACAATCTGCAAACCCAGCGGCGCATCACACGCAAGAGCCCCGGCCCCGACCTATGGGTCTACGAGCGGGCGCGCCGCCCCTGCCTGCGATGCCGCAGCAGCGTGCAGATGAAGCGCCAAGGTCCGCACGGCCGCAGCACCTACTATTGCCCACGGTGCCAGGGTCAGGATCAATAAGTACGTACAATCACAGAGCGGCGAGCACCGCTTCTATCGGTGCGTGATCTCCAGCCGTGTCGCTGATGTACTCATAGACCAATCCATCGCCGGGCCTGAGAACCAAGGTGCCGCCCTGCTGCCAAGGGTCCCCCTGAGTCTTGCCCTGCCGAAAGCCCCCAGAGAGGGCGCGAGCTCCACTTCGAAGTGTATTTAGTGAGAAGGTGGCTCCCACGCGACGGGTCATGCCCGCGGCCTCGTAGACGTTTCGCTCCGGGTCCGTGAAGACCGCGCCCAGTAGCGCGTGTTTTTCTGCAAAGCCCTTCGCGTGAAAGGGCAGGCCGTTGCCCACGATGACCAGGCGCGCGCCCTTGGCCTCAATCTCATCTTTCGCGTCCCGCAACTGCGTGACCTGCTCATGGCAAAACAGTCAGCCAAAGTGGCGTACGAAGCCCACTACGGCGGGCTGGGCGGCCCACAAGGAGCCGATCTCGACGGGCATGCCGTCGGTATCGAGGACTGTCAGCGCCGCGAGCGCCTCTGCCTTGGATGACATAGGCCATCGTTAGCGACCACGCGCCTGGGGGCAAGGCCACGGCGAACTTACGCCCGGCGAGCTCTGGCAGGCCAGGGCCGTACATGACCGCGCGGGGGCACGATCGCCCCAGCCGTTGAGTCTGAGGAGAACTTCCGGGAGACTGGGTCGTTGGGAGCCTGCGTGAGAGCTTGGCGATGGGCCGCGGCCGCGATGATGACGACGAGCCTGCTGGCCTGCGCCGCACCCCCGCGGGCCGCCCCTGTAGCCAGCACGGCCACCGAGGCAACGGAGGCGACTCATCCGGCCCCTCCACAGGTCTCGAAGCCGCCGACCACGGCGCCCGAGCCCGTGCCGTGCGCAGACCGGCGCTCCACGCCCGACTGCACACGTCAGGACGGATGTGTATTCAAACTGCACATCGGGTGTCGCGCGATCGTCGACGCCTGCGAACGCGTGGATCCGCAGCGCGCCTACCCAGGACGACAGCCCTGGCCCCAGGACCCGTGCACTGGACAGAACCCAGCCTGTGTCTTCAACCCACGCACTCAGGTCTGCCAAACCTACACCCGCGTGGAGACCTGCCCCCCTGAGCTTGAGGCCGCGAAGTCACTATCCGTGAACTGCGTCCTGCAACCTAGCCTCACCTGCCGCTACGAAGCGCAGGGCGGCGCCGTGCAATGTATGTTGCGCGACAGAGGCTGCCCGGGTGGAGCGCCCCGCCCGCCCCAGCCGCTTCACTGGGACTTTCAACCCGATTACGCGCCCAATGGCTGTCCGATCTCCGCGATGGCCTACAGCCGGCGGTGCAAAGCCCCTCGGCGGTTGAAGTGTACGTCGATCTGCGGAGGCATAACCCAGTGCATCCGGGGGCGCTGGCGCCAAACCAAGGCCCCCCTGCCGCGGCCCTAGCAGCAATGGGCCAGGTCATTGGACGGCGGCGCCTCGGTGCCTAGGCTGTGCGCCATGAGCCCTGCCCCTAACCCTGCCTTTTGGGATGCGCTCGCCGAGCGCTATGCCGCCAAGCCTGTCGATGACCCTGAAGCCTTCGAACGCAAGATCGCCATCACCAAGGATCTCATCACGCCCGACAGCCAAGTGCTCGACGTGGGCTGCGGCACCGGCTCTTTGGCCCTGCGCCTGGCACCCGATGCGGGCCACGTACGCGGCCTCGACCTGTCCGAGAACATGCTGCAATTCGCCCGGGACAAGGCGGCCGCGAGCCAGACCGAGAATGTGAGCTTTCACCACGGCACGCTGGATGATGCGCTCAGCACCTTTGGCGCCGGCAGCCAGGACGTCGTCTGCGCCTACAGCCTGTTGCACCTGCTACCCGACCGCGCCGCGGGCCTGCAGCAGCTCTATGCTTTGCTCAAACCCGGTGGGGCCTTCATCGCCTCGACCGTGGTGCTGGGGGACTCGTGGATGCCGTACCGCGCGATCCTTTGGACCATGCGAAAGCTCGGCAAGGCCCCCCACGTGTGGGTCGTGAACAAGCAGACGGTGCTCGATGAGATCCGCGCGGCCGGCTTTGAGGAGGTCAACGCGCCCGACGTCGGCGCCAAATCTGAGGTCCTATTCACCTGCGCCCGCAAGCCTACTTGCTGAACTGAATACGGTACGCGCCAGCGCGACCCCGGGTGGCCTCAACCCACGCCTGCACGTTGGCGTCCTTGGGCAAGCGCATGACCTCCGCCTCCGAGCCACCACATTGCAGGGCCATGGGCACAGCGTAGGCCCGAGGCTGGCTCGGCGCGATCATGCGGATGAGGAACTGCTCCAGGGCCGGCACATCCGCCCCCTCACAGCGGCAACCCTTGAGGCCCTTCGATACGACCTTGGACAGACTATTTCGGCGGGCCTCGGGCGATACTTTGCCAAGCTCTCCAAGACTCTTGGTGAGCGCATCACAAGATCCGATCGCCTGCGTAATGAGCCCTGTCAACGCCTGGGCCCGCTCCACGACGCCGCCGATGCCTTCAAGCTGCTTGAGGACCCCCTCCAGGTGCGGCGGCGCCTTCGGCGGTTGATAGTTGAGCGTGTGCCCGTAGCGCTCATGTTCGAGCAATAACAGGGCCATGCCGGAGCCCTGCACCGCGCAGAGCATCGGCAATACACGTTGCATGTTCTGATCTTTGTCGACCCGAAGGTAGAACGGTCCGGGGCTGGCTTTGACCGCTTCCTGGGTCCTCAGCACGGCCTTGAGGTGGTCAATGAGCCCCGTGAGACTACCCACGCTGCCGCGCACGGTGCCCACTTGATAGTGGTCGTCCTTGACCTCGATCACCGTGCCCACATGTTTGACCTCCTGCGCACCTGCGCCTTTGGGTAGGGCGATGGCCTGGTGGGGTGCGGGGAGCTGCACATAGTGCGGCACGGCCGCCAACGTGCGCTCCAAGGCATTCACTTGGGGGCTGCAAACGTCCTCGGCCCATGCCGAGGTCGGCAGCAAAATCGCGACGGCTAGAACTCGCTTGAACACGGACATCATCTCTCCCTATGCGCCGCCCCGGACCAACTCGGCGCCGTTGAATGCGTCGGCAGCTGCTCCAGGTCAGCCTTGGTGACCGGCTGCCCCAGGGGCAAGGCTACCGGCTGCGTGGCCATACCGCTGGCGAGCAGCCGATCGGCCAGCCCGTCGTGATCGCCTCGGTCACAGTAGGCCATGGGCACATAGCTCGCCCCGCCACAGGCATAACCAAACGCATATCGAGGCTTAAAGCGAGCCGCGGCGCCCACCGCCTCCTCGGGCCCGGCACAGTGCTGCACCCACTCATTGTGCCGCACCTTGGGCACCCAATCCGCGTAGAAGTTGCCGTAGCCGAGGTCGCTGGGGCTCACCATAGGCTCCGCAGCTCCGCTGACTCCGAGCAGGGCCAGGTCAATCTGCTCGCCGCGTGCACCCAGCGCATCATAGACGTGGGGCATCGCGCCCGCGTCGGCCGACAGGTACACCGACAGCCCGGGGGCCTGCACGAGGTAGGTGAGCTGGGCCATCTCGAGGCCCCAATCTTCACCCTCGAAGGGATACGCGGTCACGGTGAGTCCACCGAAGTCTATGACGTCGCCGGCCACCCATTCACGCACATCATGAAAGCCCAAGACCTTCAGGACCCCCCGGATATCCACCTGGTGCGGCGGCGGATAGGCCGCAGTGCGGGGCACAAACACGGGAATATCCCGAGGCAGCTGCACCAGGGAGTTGGGGTTGAGATGGTCGTTATCCCCGTGGCTGATGAAGATCCCGTGCACGGGCGGCAGGGTGCGAGCATCGAACTTGGGCGGCCAGCTCCAGGCCGCCTCGGGCTCGCTCATGGAGTTAAACAGCGGGTCGACCAGGATATTTGTGCCCCCGGCCTGCAACAGAGCGCCGGCGTGCCCCAGCCAGGTCACCTGGGGCGCGATCGGCGCGGCCATTCGCAAGGCGGATTGCGGCAATGGGGCCGCGGGCTCCAGGGCCGTCAGAGCATCAAGCAGGTACAACAGCTTCTTGGCCTCCGCCCGCGGTGCGCCTCGCTCAAACTGCCCCAAGATCTCCTGCAAAGTATGGCGTCCGTCGAGCAGCGGCCACAGCGCCCGCAGAGCCCGACCCGTGCGCCGCGTACCCGTGATGGTGGCCCCAAAGACCTCGTGCCCACGCTCCAGGCTGGCTAGGCGCAGCCCGACCAGCTCAGCCTCGGCCAGATCACGCCCGCGCGGCATGAAGGGCATGGGCGCCACCTGGATCGCGGTCGCCACCGCGGCCGTGGGCCACATGGAGGCCCGACGCCTCACCCGCAGGGCCTCATCTGCGCCCTGCAACACACCCGCTCGGCCCGTCAACGCGACCTTCGGCTCCACATGCGCGTAGTACAGCAGGTCCTGCTCCACGGCCGCCCACAGCGCCTTGGCCTCCAACCCGGAGGGCTGGGCCCGAGACCACTGTGTGAGCCCGATGAGCGGCGCCGCGCGCGACCAGAGCATTTTTCGCAGGTCTCGCGGCCGGTCCGCGGGGCCCACCTCGACCTCATTCCAGGACTCCTCGGGGCGCATGCGCAGCTCGAGGCCGGCGGCGCGGCGGTACCACAACAGATCCGGGTCCACCGGCGCGGTCGCGGCATGCGTGGGGCGCACCACGAGATCGCGCATCGGCCCCAGCTTGGCGTCTAGGAGTTCCTTGAAGCCCACGCGACCTTGGCCTTACCGAATGGGGCCGCCGAGCACCACC
>Ga0193954_1000560_pt1 | contig 21379 bp, 15 predicted proteins | sample BB_5_MG_FD_140340 | JGI IMG/M metagenome (GOLD analysis project Ga0193954, IMG submission 140340) | Microbial mat bacterial communities from the Broadkill River, Lewes, Delaware, United States - BB_5_MG | ecosystem: Environmental > Aquatic > Freshwater > River > Microbial mats | place: USA...
GCCTGTGTTACAGTTACTGAGGTTGGTATCGATGAATTAAATACAATCGAGGTTGTTTTATTTCCTAATCCAACCAATGGAGTGTTCAATATTAAAGTTGATGCCAATATTGCAGCGATGGAAGTAGTTGATGTACTCGGTCGTAATGTAACTGTACCTATGAGCTTAGTAGACGCTAAAGTGGATGCGACGTTTTTAGCTCCAGGTAAATATATTATTAGAATCCTTACTGATAACGATGAACTACTTGTGAAAGAGTTCGTTGTTATGGATTAAGTAATAACAATTAATTAAAAAAGGGGAGCTTTGTAAAAGGCTCCCCTTTTTTTGTTTATTAATAGTTTTTATCATTGAATATACTTCGTTCGTGAAAATGGAGAATATATGGACGATTCCATGGATTGGACCCAAGCCGTGTTCAATAAAATCCGAATTACATGGACGGGAACTGAATTTACGCCGGATGTTTCTAAATTGACTTTTGAGGTAGAAGAGGGAGAGTAATTATTTTGAAATGATGACTTACGCTCCAATCGTCTGCCCCATGAGGACTTGTGTCTCCATGCCGTTTGTTGTATTCTGGATGAGGTCGTCTGAAAACTGAATCTTCCCTTTTTCAAACAACAATACCACGGTAGAACCACCAAAAGCAAAATAACCTTTTTCTGAACCGGATTCGACACTAGTATCTGCTTCATACGTTTGGAGGATACTTCCCACCATAGTAGCTCCAACTTCAGAAATTAGTATGTCTCCATACGATTCTGTTGTCAATTTACTCACGCTACGTTTATTCTCACAAAATATTTCTAGGCTTTGTTGCAAAGCAATTGGAGAAACGGAATAATAATGACCATTGATGATTTCTGTTGCACTCGCTGTTCCTGTTGCTGGAAAATGATAACGGTGGTAATCTGTGGGTGCTAAACGAATTATTAACATGGAGCCACCTTCGTATTTCTTTGCTAACTCGTTTGTTCCAAGGAAGCGTTTTAAATCGAATTCTGAACCTTTGATGAAGAATTTCGTTTGATCTGAAATTTTTTGGAATGCTAATGTTTTCCCATCCGCAGGAGAAACTACACCAGCACCAATTGGTCGTTTATCAGGATTGATTTTTCTGTAAAAGAAATCGTTGAAGTGTTTGAATTTTGAAGCGTCTGTGACTAGGTAATCCGACATTTCAATATTGTAATCTGTAATGAAGTTCTGAATGCGTTTCTTTGAAGCTTTGCTGTTCATGTACCAACCGCCAACAGCAGAAACTATTTTACGTTTCACTAAGAGATTTAATGCAGCTTTACCTATCGGAGAAGCATATAACCATTTCATGATTCCTTCGGCAGGAACTGATTCTGTTTTCTCTTTGCCTGTGCTGCGGTCGATGTATGTTATATCACTCAATGTATCAATTTACGGTGACAAAGATACTATAAAACTAAAGAGCCCCCATAAGGAGGCTCTTAGTATTCATAATTTTACATCTTAATGATCGGTATTCGAGATAATCCAACGCCTTCTTTTTCAAATACGATGAAATAAGTTCCCGGTGGAAGCGCTGTTAAATCCAATTCGATAATCTCACTTTCCATGTGATCATAGAATAAAATTTTACCATTGCTATCTCTTAATTGAAGTTTAAGTTCTGGATCAAACGAAGAGGTCTGGATCGTCACTTTATCCATTGTTGGGTTTGGGTAGGCTTTGAAGAAAATATCTATCTCTTCAATCATTCCAACTGTAAATGTCACATTAATTGTATCAGAATTCACGCAACCGTTTGCATCGGTAATTTCAACCCAATAATCGCCGTTTGTTGTTACTTGAATGGTTTGTGTAGATTCTAATGTACTCCATTCGTATTGAGTAAACCCTGGGCCAGCGTCTAATTGAAGTGGAGGGTTAATTTGGACAATATCCGGACCTAAATCAATTGTTGGAATTGGGTTAATTGTCACAAAAGTGGTGTCTGAAGCAGAGCAACCAAAAATATTCGTTACTTCAACACTATATTCACCTGTTGTTGAAACAGATAAAGTTTGTTGATCCGAGTTATCGTTCCATAAATAAACATCTCCAGGATTATTTGCATCCAAAATGACAATTCCTCCACATTGCGTAAGGTCCTGTCCCAAATCAACTGTGGGTTCGGGGTTTATCGTGATGGTAACTGTATCAGACAATGTTTCGCAAGCCGGATTCATAACGTCTGTAATTGTGACATAATAATCACCAGCTGTAGAAGTTGAGATGGATTCTGTATTTTCTGTTGTGTTCCATGCATAAATAAATCCCGATTCAGCTGTTATCGTTACGTCTTCACCTGGACAAATAGAATCATTTGAACTGAGTGATAAAGATGCACTTGCAATATCACCAACTGTGATGTAATTGCTCAATGTAACCGTACTATCGGCTCCGGTAATAGTATCCGAAACAGTTAAAGTCACATCATAAACACCTGGTGTGTTATAGATATGGGTTCCTGCTGAATCTACACTGGATCCGCTATCACCAAAATCCCATAGGTGAGTATCGCCATCAATTGAGCTGTTATCAAAAACAACTTGGTCACCAATACAAATCATTGTAGACATAGTTCCGAATTCAGCAATTGGTAACGAGATTTTCTGAATAGTATCCGTCGTTACACTGCTCCATTTCCCATGATCATCTAGAAATTGGAAATGTAAGACATGTTCACCATGAGGGATTTGTGTCAAGTCGAGTACGTCAACAAGGTTCAAGTCAGCAACAGCAGGAGAAACCACTTCTTGCGTATTATTTGCAAAATCTGAGTCGAACCAATGACGGTATCCTGAAATTAACACGGGTGTTGAAGGAACATTCTCTGTATGATAGAAGAACTTACTTTTTGTACTACTCCATTTTCCATGTTCATCCATATAACGAATGTGAAACACGTGAAGTCCATTGTTAAGTGTTGTTGCATCAATGGCCTCAATCGTTTGTATGTCCGCTGAAGCAGGAAAGGTAGTCGTTACTACTGAAGCGTAGTCACCATCGAACCAAGTTTGATATTGGGTAAGGTTGTTACCTGAAACCGCGTCATTTGTTCCCTTGAAGAAAAACTGACTTTTCGTACTGCTCCATTTTCCTTGCTCGTCCATGTAGCGAATATGGAAAGTGTGTAATCCGTTATTAAGTGCAGAAGCATCAAGTGTCTCAATAGTTTGAACATCTGCCACGTTAGGAATTGAAGTCGAAACTACTGAAGTATAATCTGAATCGAACCAATACTCATATGCTGTTAAACTGTTTGAAGCAGAAACAGTAGTTTCACTTTTGAAGAAAAACTTACTTGAAACACTACTCCATTTTTGTTGCGCATCTTTAAACCTCATATGAAAGGTATGAAGTCCATTGTTCAATGCACTAGCATCAATGTTTTCAAGAATTGTAACATCTTGTGCATTTGGCACAGCAACGGTTGTCATTCCTGCATAATCTGAATCAAACCAATACTCATATTCATGAATTTCATTGGAAGGAAGTGCTGCTGTTGTTTCTGATTTGAAGAAAAACTTACTTGTAGCAGAGCTCCATTGATCGTCGCTGTCTTTAAATCTGAAGTGAATTGTATGTAATCCATTCGACAATGCCGAAGCATCTATGGGAAAGCTTACCGTTTCATCCACGTTACCAAGCATAGGCGTAGTCACCACTGAAGCATAATCCGAATCAAACCAATATTGATATTCAGTCATTGTTTTTACCGAAGGACCTGAAAATTGTGATTTGAAAAAGAAATTCGACTTCGTAGAGCTATACAATCCATTTTCGTCTTCAAAACGAATATGGAAAGCATGCAAACCGTCTTGCAATCCGGTGGTTGGAATTGCTGCAGTTAAATTGAAATTGGTAGTCGGAGTAATCGACGTGCTTGTAACACTCGAATAATCCGAATCAAACCAATAATCATAAGATACTACATCTACCTGAGCGCAAGTTGCGAACCCGAGAATAGCGAGTAGTACGGTTATTATATAATGCATATTGAATAAATTAAAGTGAATCGGTCTAGTTATCTTGAGCTCCAACTGTGATGTCGATACTCAGCTCTCCAGCGGCATTTGTTGTTGGTGAAATTGAAACACTGCGAATGTGAGGGTTCATTGGAACGGCTCCATCTTTAAAAGGGAACGTTCCGCCGTAGATACCGACTTCAGATCCATCCGATCCTAAATAGGTTGCAGGTGATACCAAATGGTAGTCATGTGTAAAATCTAAATTTGAACCAGTTTGATTGACAAGAATATCTCCATGAGGAATACCAGTGTAGTTTCCTGTGGATATTGGTGCAGTACCGTATCCAGCCGTAGTTTCAATTAAATTATACTGAAAGATATTACCTGTACCCGAAATCAAATATGCTGTGTTATTAACAAAAACATTACTAGAAATAACATTGTTATCAGAATCTTCAAAAATAAAGTAAGCAGTGTTTCCCGTGTAAATGAATACATTGTTTTCAAATGTATTCGCTTCACTATCCTCTAAATTTCTTTCAATTAAATTGTTCGAGAAAATTGAGTTTGTCATATTACCAATTCGCAAGTTACCAATGAGAATGTTACCTATGAATGCAGAACCAATAGTAGGATTAGACAAATCTCCTGGGAGATAGACACCGTTATTAATTTTACAACGCCTAATCAAAAAACTATTTATAGAAACGTTACTTGCAGATGTTAAATAAGGCATATCAATTCCTTCAATATGAATGTTGTCAGCATTTTCACCCAAGGTAACATTTGCAGTAATGACAGTTGGAAAGGTTGCGATTGTGGAATCGGGGTGTACCCCAGCACCAATAATTACCAAGCCTTTATCAAAGACTGGAGGTGGAGTAAATGCTCCTCCAGGTAAATAAATAGTATCTCCCGTTACGGAAGCATTGTATGCGGCAACAAGAGGTGAAGTTGCATCAAACATGGTCACTGTTCCTGCTGAATGTAAGGCAACTACACGTTGCCCAAAAGAAAAAGTGGTTAAAGCGAGCGCAATAATAATAAGTGTAATTGTTTTCATAATTGTGGTTGATTTTGAATTGTGATTAATTGTCTTGAGCTCCTACTTCGATTGTGATGTTTAAGTCGCCTGCGGGAGTAGTGCTTGGAGCAATATTTACTGTTCTGATATGTGGGTTAACAGGAACGAAACCTTCTTTAGCAGGGTAATATCCGCCATAGATGCTCACCTGATCTCCAGTAGTTCCAATGTAAGTAGCAGGGTCAATTAGATGAAAGTTTGAAGTTTCAAAAGCAATAGCAGTTCCACCATTTACAATTACTGTGGCTTCGGAAAGTGAGGTGTAATTCCCTGTGTACGTATTCCATGTGTCGCCAGTAGGATCGTTATTAAAGATGTTGTTAATAAATGAGCAATAATGCACTGAATTAAAACCGTATCCCGTTGAGATATAATTGTTTTCAATTAGCGAGTAATTTACGGACGTAAGCGGATAAGTTCCTGCTTGATTATAGAAGAAATTGTTCGCTACCCATCCTGTTTCTAAGTTTGAAATGCTGCGGATAATATTATTAAAAATTTTACCGTTAGAGATGTGCTGAAAATTGAGGTTGCCAGCAACGACATTTTCAATGAGTTGAATGTTGTCACTCTTATTTGCCGTATTTGTTCCAGAGGCGGTAAATGAATTAAAGTAATTACGCTTAATTACTAGGTTGTCCACTTTAGTATTTGTTGATATTCCTAGAGTACCATTGATGAAAACACCTTCGATGTGTGATGAGTCTGAACCCGTATCGAACAAGATTGATGAATTAAATCGTGTTTTTAATGTGGCCTGTGTAGAGTCTACATGAATACCTGCTCCATAGATTGTTAAACGCTTTTCAATTGAAGCTGGATTGGTGAACAACCCTCCTGGCAGGTAAATTGTGTCTCCATCAACAGCAGCAGCGTATGCATCTAAAAATGGATTAGCACTATTGAAAATTTGAGTTCCGCCTGAAGAATGGAGGGCTACTGCGACTTGTGCATTTGATTGAAATAATATTGTAACCAATATTAATGTGATAATGTGTTTCATGATTGCTTTTTCTTTTAAAATTAATTGGAGTTTTAAAAGAAAAAAATGATGAAAATCAAATTTAAATATGACAGATATTAGAACAAAAAAGCACGAACAAAAAATGCTCGTGCTTTCTAAAGATAAATGGTTTTAGTTTACCAACGAATGGTCAGTTTTCCATTTGTAATTTCAACTCCAGCTCCTTCTTCAACTGTTTGGTTAATGATAACTTGTTCTTGAATTTTTTTTGCAGATCGCGAAGCAAAACGCAATTTCATGTTTCCTTTTTTCTCAACAATTTTGTAGACTACAGTAACAGGAGTGTTTTTCTGTGCCTCATCTGTTGAAGGGTAGGCCAATTGTAAGTTTTTCTTTACGATGTCCTCATATCCAGTATCTTCAAATTTAATCTTTGCATTTAGGTAATCTTTGTCTGTGTTCAATATTTGAATACTTGAAACAGGCGTTTCGTTCATAACTCGTCCGTTTAATATCAACGTGAATTTCATCCCATCTTCTGAAAAAATTTCTAAATCATGAGAAATTTGAGCAAATGTCGATGCAGACATAATGATTGCTGTAAATGCTAGTAGTAATCTTTTCATCATATTAAATCAATTTATTAAAAACGTAAGGTACGGTTTATTGTTTAAAGGAGAGTTAGGCCTCAAAGAAATCATCCAACCCTTTTCCTTCAAAGAAGTTTTCTGACCACTGTTTGATTTCTTCCATTGAATAATATAACACTCCTTCTTTTCGCAGTCGATGAATAGATCGTTTTTCAATGTTAGTTAGTCCTCCGTCGATGATGATCCCAAACAGAATTAATTTTGAAACACTTTTTTGAATTTCTGGTGATAATTCGTCAATTTCCTTTAAAAATTTCGAATTTAACTTTGGTTTTTCTACAATTTCAATATTGAATTTATTGAAAAGGGAGCTTGCTAATAAAAAATGGTTGTAATGGAATGATCGCTTTGTGGTTGAAATAGCTTGCATTGCATCATAAAGGATGCTTTTAAATTCATTGTTGTCCTTGTATTTATTGTGCAATAATGTCGTGAACTTATTAATTAATGGTGGAGCCATAACTCGAACACGTGCTTCATTCATAACCTTGCGCGATGCGTATATATTCCAAGCAGCATACAATGGTGCGCCTAGAAGGTCTACTAGCATTCGTAATGCATACCTACCTAAGAGTTTTTTTACAATCAACTTCCAAAGAAATCCACTAACTGCAGCTTTTAGCTTTACGATCATTTGAAAAATCCAAACAGCGATTTTGGAAAGTCCATTATACGGATTGATACCGAGTTGCTTTAATTCTTTTTGTGTTTTCTCTAAGCCAACGTTTACCAAAGCATTCACATTCTCTTCTAGGTAAGGGTCTGAATTATTTGGACAACCACATGCCTTTGCAATTGCGCTAACGGCATGAATGTTTATGTAGGTCAAATAGTAGATTTCAATGATTACGAGAATCAAACTGTAAATTAAAAACTCGACCTCTAATTCGATATCCATTTCAACATATGGCAGCGTGATCAGACGCTTTGGAAAAAGTAATTCACCAAAAAAATGGTAAGGGAGGTAAAGGAATACAACACCTAATACTCCGGCAATTCCCGCTTTGATATATGTACGGATTCGGATTTTTTTTAAATCATTGAGTTCACGTTCTGATAAGATATATAGTTCATCCTCAAGCGAAGTTTGATCCTGAATTTCGAGTTGCTTGAGGGCGTACTTTTCCCAAAAGGATTTCTTTTTCGACATTTCGAATTCTCTCTTTTAAGCTGAAGGAGTAGCAGTCTTTTTTCTATCCCTCTTACGTTTCCAGAATAGGAATAAAATACCAGCCGTAATTACGAGCAAAGATATTCCAAGTATAGGACGATAGAAAATCCATGCTAAGCCAATGACCAAAAGTGCCAATGCAATGGTTGCTAATCCTGAAGCTAACGAGGTTCCAAAGCTAATAATAGAGCCAATGAAGGGAATTAAATCACCAACGATGACGAGTGGTTTTAATATGGTTTTGAATGCAATGAACATCATCATGACACCAACAAATCGAAGTACCCAAGTTAGTGTCTTGTTTCCTTCAATAGCCGATTTAAACATTGTTTCTGCTGAAACGACACCTGCATCTACCATTTCTAAACTGGTTCCATTTGATGTTTCGAACGGTTCTAAGGTATTCTTAAACTGCTTAGCGATAATACTATAATCGCCTGGTGCTATTACCTCAAAAGTTACTCGAACATCACCAAGAGTTGGAGCGTTATTTGAACCTTCTCCAACATAAATCGTGGAATTTACGCCGTCATTAATTAAAACAGCATTCTCTATAAGTGCTGTATCGATTTGATCAATCGTATAATTATAAAATCCACCGATTTTACTCACTATCCGTTTTGGAAGAATAAATTTGTCTAGATGTACATTCTCTGCAGAGTGGGTATATGCTGCAAATGGCAATTGTGCCGGATTTTGATGTCCATTAGGCTCTTTAAACGATGAGGATTGCACTAAGGATGGCTTCCATTCTTGCACATAGTTATAAGTGGTTACGGTTTCTTCACCACCTCCAATTTTCTTCCGTTTTGTTTTTTGCTGTTGCTCAACCCATTGGAACATTTCTACATTTCGCTTTAGCTTAATGGCGTTGACTTTTACTCCAAATTGAGAATCAGATAAGGTGTCAGGCGTTTCAACACGACCGGAAATATGAATGAGTTTACCATTGTTTCCTGGGTCGATGGAACTAGATTCTACTGAAACCACATTTGCACCACCTTCTTCAAGGCCTTTGTGTGTTTTAACAGCTCGACCTTCGTTATACCACATTAATACAATAGAACCAATGAGTAGGAGTAGACCAAATAAAATTGATTTGATAGATCCTCCTAAACGAGAAATCCAGCTTTGACTTGTTGTTTCTGTAAATGAATTCTGAGCCATGTAATGTAGTTTTGGTTATAACAAAGAAAATAAAAAAAGTACTGATAAACGAAAAAAAGCCTCAGTGAATCCCGAGGCTTTTTTTTCATTTTTTGATTGACTAACGGTTGTTTTCGTCGAGTACAATTTTCTTCCCTTCCTTAAAAGTGACTTCCTTTTCTTTATTCCCTTTTTTAATCATCAACGTGACCTCTTCAGCGCAATAAAATTTTTCAACTTCATACGTATTCATTAATTCAACAAAATGAATTTCGGAACCTACTTTAACTTTCACGTCTTGACCATTTACATTAACGATATTGTTTGTGAATGACATCACACTTGAAAGGCGTTGGTTTTTATCAAATTCAAAAGCGGCTGGGTCTGGACTTCCATTTACATGAATAGTTTTCCCATTTAATTCAAAAGAAGTATGTGTTGGGGCATACACCTTATTCAAGGTACCAGCTTTATAAACAATTCTACTCATCGGGGGAAATGTGAATTCGACTAAGCTCATGAATTTCATTTCATGCACGAGTGTTGCTTCAACGAAACGCCCTAAACCATCAAAGCGAATGTCTCGATCTAAAATAGGATTGGCAGTTATTTCTCGATCCGTACCATTGATTTCAATAATTGCGTTTTCAGCTAATTTTCCTCCAGTAAAAAAATCACCGTTGAATAATACTTCAGTACCCGATTTTAACGTAAATTCTCCTATACTAGTTTTTACTTTCGTATCAGCTCGAAGGGTTCCGTTAATTAAAGTACCATCCGTTGTTTTGAATTTGACAGGGCGACCACCTTGTAATGGAAAAACATTCCCTCCAACTTCAAAATTACAATCCATGCTCAAAGTTCCTATTTTGGCACGAGAACCGGCAGGTTTTAAACTTTGAAGACAGACGTTGGTTCCGTTGAGCATAACAAGTGTGTCTCCTGTACTCATTTTAGCACATTTTGCGGATGTTGTTTTTGTAGTTAAGTCAATTGCACCTTCTGTCGTTTTTTCTATTGGTTTTTCATCAATGACTGTTTCTATTACCTCTTCGGTAATTTCAATCTCTTCGATTTCTTCAATCTCTTGGATTTCTTCAATTAGCTCTTCTTCCACTTCTTCTTCTTCTTGCTCAACGACAGGACTAGGTGGTGGTGGCGTATTGTTTTTAATATTCTCCCATTCGCCTTCTTCTAACTTCGTGTATTCCGATGCAAAAAATCGCTTGTTTAGCGATCGCGCTTCAATTTCTTCTTCATGCCACAACATGTTACCATTTAATGTTCGCGTTTCAGCTCTAAAAATGATAGGTTGAGTAAAATCGATCAAATTGTCATTGACATGTCTAACGTAGGCTTGTTTTTTATTGTTGACAGATCCCTTAGTGCAATACAGGTTAATTTTCCAATTTTCATCCCCCTTGTTCTTAACTAAAAAGTGAAAATCACGAATCTTTCTTCCTGTCCAACTGTCACCATTTGCTTTTACTTTAGCTTTTAATTCATCATTATATCCAATACAATCAAAATTGAATTCAAATTGATTTTTTGCATGTTCCATCGAACCTTGTTGACTTGTATAATGATCTAGAATGATAGGGTCAGAAAGCGTTTCTTTAGTACGTTTAACAACGGTCCAGATTTCGTTACCAAATATAGTTTCAATCCAAACGAGTAATTCGAGCTCTCCCTCAAAAGTTACACTAGGACCTTCTTTCAATGTGATTTGTTCTTCAAAAGAGTAATGGCCATTTTCATCCGGTTTGATGTCAAATGATCCAAAGAACTTACGATTGCCTTTCGTACTTGTTATTTGAACATTTGCATTTTTCGATGCTGAATTTTTTAACACGAAATAAGAGACCATATCTCCTTTGATCAGCATTTGTTCAACCTCCGGGGTGAACCCAGCTATTGTAATGGCTTTAGATGTTTGTGCATTGGAAATGAATATTGCAAAAAGAATTGCAAGAAAATTAAATGTCTTAGTCATTTTAGCGTAGTATTTTTGATTTAGCCTTTTAAAACAAGGATTATACCAAAACAGGTTAAATCCTTGCAAGAATCAAATTTAGTAAAAAGAATAGCTTGATTTTCTAAGAATGATTCTAAAAAACATTCCTAATTTTGGTGAAATGGAAGTAATAACTTTTATACGAACGCTAGATTACAAGACATCTTCACTGGCTGCATTGACAAATGATTTAGCTGAAAATGGATATTTGAATATAAATGGTTCTTCTTATACAGAGGAAGAGGTTGAGGAGTTAATAAGACCATTAATCGAAACCAATATTTCATATACACAAGAGGGATTTGGATCTTGTGGAATAAATAGAGATGGAAATCCTTGTGGTGACGCAAGTGACTATTAACAATGAAAAAAAGCCTTCAGTGAAAACTGAAGGCTTTTTTATAGCAATAAGCTAGTAAATTAAATTTTTACGATTTTAAACTCTGTACGACGGTTCATTTCATGATCTTCTTCGGAACATTTTACACCATCTTTACATTTATTAATTAATTGTGTTTCACCATATCCTTTACCAAAAATTCGCTCTGGATTATTGATGCGAGACTTAATGTATTCTGCTGATGCTTTTGCTCTTGCATCTGACAATTTAATGTTTGCGGCAGAAGAACCACGACTATCCGTATGAGAACCCAACTCAATTTCTAAAGTTGGATTTTCATTCATAACCTTAACAATCTTATCTAGTTCAATTGCTGCGTGAGGGCGGATTGTTGATTTTCCTAAATCGAAATATATTGGATTAACTTCAATTAAATCTTCAAGCTTAGTAACACCCGCGTTAATTCTATCCATTCTTAAATCAGACTCAACGGCTAAATCATACACACCTTCTTTATCTAAAAGACGTTCATATGGTCTAGCGATTGTTAAATAACCATCAGCTTCTACTAGAATCTCATAATTCAGACGTTCTTGTAATGACTTGTTTTCAATTCCGGAAATGAATTTACCTTTGTCATCAGTATCAATTGTTTTGGCAGCACCGGTAGTTTTATCCACAATCTTAACATGAGCATTTGGAATTGGTGCACCCGTTTTCTTGTCAGTCACTAACCCTGCTAAAGAAATTCCAGGATCTTTTACAATCTGTAAGTCTTTTATAATTTGAGTTTCTTTAACCGAGGAAAAAGTTTCTTTTGTATCGAAATAACGATCTTTCTTTGTCGTTAGATCATACATTTTGTTGGCTTCAATATTGAACATGTATGCACCATCCGCACCTGTCGTAGCACTAGCCAATTGATTACCATCTTTATCCAATAAAAATACTTGTGTGTCATCCATTATCACACCATCTAAATCAGTAATAACCCCTTTGATATAGTTAACGATTTCAAATTTTTTCGAATTAGTAAAATAATAGATGTCATCATTACCTTGTCCGCCTTCCCTGTTAGAGCAGAAGTATCCAGAACTATGATCACTCGTTAAGATGAAGGAAAAATCATCAGCAGACGAATTTACGGGTGCTTCTAAATGTTCAATATCACCTTGCAAATGTGCCAAGTATACATCTAAACCACCAAGTCCACCTTCATGACCATTAGATGAAAAGAATAGCATACCATCCTTGTGCAAGTATGGAAACATTTCGTTTCCTGCGGTATTGATTTTAGCTCCGGCATTTTGAGGAACTCCCCATCCTTCATCTGTTTTATGTACAAAATAAATGTCAGTTCCACCATATCCACCTGGCATGTCAGAAGCAAAGTACATCAATTCACCATCACTAGAAAGTGCTGGATGTCCAACTGAATAAGCAGGATTATTAAATGTCACTAAGTATGGCTCAGTCCATTTATCACCCTCCAAACGAGAAGTTACAATGTTTAATTTTTTCACTCCTTTAGCATCATAATGATTTTGAGTGAATGCCATAAATGAACCGTCTTTTGTAAAAGAAGCAGGACCTTCATTGTACTTCTTGTTGAAGCTCCTTTTGAAATGCTTAGAACCTTCTAATTCTCCTCCATAAGTTTGATTTGCAATTTGTAAATCGAAATATGGTAAGTTATTTGTTTCCCAAACACGTCTTACAAATGAACTTTTATCTCGTGTAGTAGCGTAAACAACTTGTTCATGATAAAAGGTAGGTCCGATGTCAGAATGATTTGTGTTCAATTCTAAATTCGTTACTTTAAAACGTTCATCTTCACCAGCAAAAAGAATTCCGCTGAAAACCAATAATGATATAAATAATATATTTTTCATCTTTTCTAATAATTAAAAGTAACGAGGAGAGATAATGTCTTTATTACCCTTGTAGAATAAATCATAACGAAGCATGACCTCATGAGAGCCATAGTTGTACGTGAATGTTTTATTTCCATACGACCAATCGAATGAATAACCTACTCTAAAGTTTTCTTTAAACGTATATCCAACTAGAATTCCAATTGCATCGTTTGATCTCCACATTCCACCTAATTCAAGTTTTTTATTCATAACGAACATAGCTGTTAGGTCAACTTCCATTGGTGTTCCAATTGTAGTTTTAACAAATGTAGAAGGCTTCAATTCAACTTGTTTACTTAGTCTAATTGCCGTTCCTGCTGTAAAATAAAAATGTTGAAACTCTCTTGCACCTAATGCATCACTTGCATCATTACGGTTTGTCATATTTTGTTCTAGAACTCTAGGAACAGATGCTCCAAGGTAAAACTTATCGTTGGTGTAAAGTAATCCAAATCCAACATCAAATAAGTAATCAGATGTGCTCGCATTATCTATAGCGTAATCACCAGATTCAGCAGCGGCCAATCCAGTGATACTTCTATTGTACAAAGTAACTCCACCTTTAATACCAAAAGCTAACTTGTTTTTTTCATTTATTTTTAAACGGTAAGCCAAATCTAGATTTCCCGTAAAAGCATTTTCTGGTCCAATATTGTCATTACGTAATGAAACGCCAATTCCCATGTGTTCACCAAAAATGGGTGCATTTAACGTTAGGGTTTGTGTCATTGGCGCACCATCAAATCCTACCCATTGACTTCTATGAAGTAAGGTTGTCGTCATTACACCTCTGTTTCCGGCATAAGCTGGATTCACAGACATTGTGTTGAATGCATAATGCGTAAACATTGCATCTTGCTGCGCAACACCGGTAAAGGCAAGTAAAGCAAGTATCGCTGATGTAAATAGTTTTTTCATTCTATTGATTTTAAAATACTTCAATTGAAGCAAATGTTTTATTAAGTACTAAAATTCTTATCGAGTTAAATAGATGTATCCCGTTTTTGGGTCTTCACCATTTCCTAAGTCAAGGATGTAAAAATAGGTTCCATCTGGAAGTTCTCCAGAGTTAAGTTCAAATCCAATCTCACTTGTTCCGAACCAATCATTTTGGTAATAGTCAGCTTCATAAACTAAGTTACCCCATCGATTAAATATTTTCAGATTATTTTCTAAGTATGCAAATATCCCATTGATCACGAAGTAATCATTTACGCCATCATAATTTGGTGTGAAAACTTCCGGAATCATTAACTCACAAGATTCAGGGTCTAAGTGGTCTGGAATACCGTTGATATTACAGTCGTCATCAATACCATTCTCATCTTCATCATATTCATCTGAAGTTAAAACTCCGTCTTCATCATCATCTGGATCTTGAAAATCAGGAATGCCTAAGTTGTCTGTGTCAGGTAAAGGGTAAGGGTTAGATTCTTGCTCATCGTTCATTCCATTTAGGTTAGAATCTAAGAAATCATCGACCATACCGTCTCCATTTGAATCAGAACCACCAGCCTCTATGATGTCATTTACACCATCGTTGTCTGAATCCAAATCTAAAACGTCAGGAATTCCATCTTGATCGGTATCTCCATTATTTGATGCTGTTGCATTTTCATCGTCATCTGAGATTCCATCGTTATCATCGTCAAGGTCAAATACATTTACAATACCATCTAAGTCAGAATCGGGAGAAACAACAAAAGTGATAGTATCTGTAACACATTCAAAAGGCAGACCGTCATCACATACATCGTAAGTTACAATTTCAATTCCTTCCCATCCAGCAGGAGGAGCGTATGAAAGTGTACCATCCGTATTCATAATAATAACACCACCATTAGGCGTTGTATATGGGAAAGTTGGGTTTGTAACAGCTAAATTATCATTTTCAATATCAGAATTGTTTGCCAAGACATCAATTGAAGGTATGGTAACATCAGGATCTGTAAATACCATTTCATTTCCTCCTAGAGGTGCATCATTAACGCAGTTAACAATGATGAAAAGAGTATCTATAATAACCTCTATTCCATCTGTTACTTCGTAAGCTACCGTGTCGGTACCACAAAAGTTAGGCAGTGGTGTATATGTAATTGTATTGTTGCCGTTGTCGACATATGTACCTCCTCCAGTGGTTGTAAAGTTACCCATAGAAAGATTGTCCCCATCTATATCAGAATTGTTTGCCAATAGATTTTGTGAAGTTGTTGCTGTAGCATCTTCATCAATTATCATTGTTTCATTTCCGCCAGTTGGAGCATCATTAATACAGTTTACAGTAATAACTAGCATATCCGTTGTCGTTAACATTCCATCTGAAACATTATAGAATACAGTATCCGTTCCACAAAAGTCAGGGAAAGGCGTATAATCAAATGTTCCGTTTCCATTATCTGTGAAAGTTCCATTGGCCGGATTAGTGTTTGAAGTAATGGAAATAGGGTCACCTTCAGCGTCGGAATTGTTAGCTAACAAATCAACGGTTGTAGTTGCTGGATCATCTTCATCCACAGTCATAGTTTCATTGCCGTTACTTGGTGCGTCATTGATACAATTGATTGTCAAAAACAACGTATCTTGAATGACCGCTATACCATCAGAAACATTATAGACAATTGTGTCCACACCGCAATAATTTAACGCTGTATAATACCCAATAAAACCATTTAAGTTATTCACAATAAATGTCCCAGGAACTGAACCTGAAATTGCCGAAATTGACAATGGGTCACCATCTGCATCGAAATTGTTAACGATCAAACTACCGATTGTTGCAGGCGCAAAGGCATCTTCATCAATAGTTAAATACTCGTTACCATGAGTTGGGGCCGTATTTTGACCGTTTAACGCGAAAAACACTCCAAACATAAAAAACAATCCTAAGACATGTTTGGAAGGTAATTTTGTCACAAATAATCTATACATTTTTTCTGTATTTAATATAGTGGTTAAGACTTCATTTTTATGCGTGTGCACATGAAGCCCATTTAATCAAAAACAATGATACGATATTTATTATGAATCATCTTTTTATGAACGTAGACTTGTTGAATTCGACATGTATTTCGTTGAATTTGGTATTTTTCTTAAGTTTTAGTGCGCATTTATTAATCGAATTTAGAACTACACAGATAAAATAAAATTAAGATGAAATGAAGCGGTTTTTAATGTTTTAAAAGGTGAGTTTATAGATTAAGCACATTATTTTTATCATTTTTTTTGTCCAAAGATTGGCTTATTTCTTTGTTGAATGAGTATTATGGAATTGATTGATCGAAACTATTCATTTCGAGGAATTATTGATCTTTGCTCCAACCAATTACTATTTTTCTACGTTCAATAATTTTGAATGCAAAGTATGTTGTTCCGTAAAGTTCAAATTATTAACTTTACGATTCTAAAAATTAAAATGCAATTATGAAAAAGATTTACTTAAGTATCTTATCACTAGCTGTGGTTATGGGGGCAAGCGCTCAGCAAACAGCATATGTGACTAAGCACGGGAACAGTGGTTCCACAAACTCAAATCAGGTTAAACCTACTTACAATGTTGAAAAAGCAGCTGTAGTTTGGTCTGATGATTTTTCTACTCCAGCGAACTGGACAATGACTAATACAGGTGCTGAGGCAGTTGATTGGACAATTGAAACAGATCCATCTGCAGGTATTCCTAATGCTGCTGCAGCGTTAAACCCATTTATGAGTGCATCAGCTGCCAATGGTTTTGCTGTTATTAACTCGGATGGAGCTCCAGGAAATGCTGATGGAAATGGTGCGATCGTTGCACAAATTACTACAGCTACTGCGATTGATTTAACTGCAACGCCAAATGCAATTTTAAGATTTAGCCATAACTACAGATGGTGGCAAGAATCTAGAGTTGTTAGAGTTTCTGGTGATGGTGGTACAACTTGGACTGAATACCCAATGACTTATACAGTTGCAAGTGGTAATACTTTCCCAAATGGTAACCCTTACCCAAATAATCAAAACTCTGATAACCCACAAGTAGAGGTTATTAATATTTCTGCTGTTGCTGGTGGATCAAACAATGTTTTAATTCAATTCGCTTATGATGACGCAGATTTCTGGGGATGGTACTGGGCTGTTGATGATGTTGAGATTTTAGAGCAACCTACTGATGATATTCAAGTATTGTCTGCTTGGTTCTCTGGAACTACTAACGGTGGTACTGAATATGGAAGAACTCCTTTGGATCAAATTGATACTGATTATTTGTTAGGAGCTGAAGTATATAACTTCGGTGTTAATGATCAAACTGGTATTGCATTAGCGGTTGATTATAACTCTGCTGCTATTACTTCTGCAAGTACGGCTACAATGGTTGAATCTGATTCTACTATTTACATGGAGTCTACTGAAACACCAACATTAGCTGTTGGAATGTACAATGGTACTTATACTGCTATTTCAGCAATGGAAACTGGAGGTGCTGAATTCGGAAACAACGTTTATGAAAGAAACTTTGAAATCACTACAGATGTGTATTCAATTGATGGATTAGGTAACCAACCAGCTTCTACATTAACTACAGCTACTATCGGTACGGCTTCTTTTACTGATGCTGAAGATGGATTAGTTGTTGCTGCACTTTACCAATTCAAAAATGCAAGTGACGTTTCTGGTATTAGAGTAATGTTAGATGCTAATTCGGTTGCTGGTGGTGAGATTTACGGTTCTATTAAAGATACTGCAACTTTCTGGGCTTCTGATATGACGTCTTTATTTAATACTTCAGTTGGAACTGTTACAGCTACTGATATTTCTAATGGATACATCGACGTATGGTTCCCATCTGTGATTAACTTAACTCCTGGTGTTTATTATGCTGCTGTTGAGTTATACTCTAACGCAAATGCTTCAGATGTAGTAATTGTTGATGACGTTACTGTTGCTCAACCTTCTACTTCTTCTGCAATTTATATTCCTGGTGACCAATCTTATACAAACGGTACTGGTATCGGTGTTCGTATGTTGACTGGAAACGGATGGGGTGTTGGAATCGAAGAAAATACTTTAGAAGGTGTTTCTATCTATCCTAATCCTTCTCAAGGAATTGTTAACGTTTCTAACGATAACAATGCTTCTAATGCAATCGTTGTTTACGATATGTTAGGACAAGTTATTTTAACAAAAGAAGCTACTACTGCTACAACTCTTGATTTATCAGGAAATGGTACTGGAGTTTACTTAGTTGAAGTATCTAACGATAACGGATCAATTGTTGAAAGAGTTGTGATTAAATAATCATTTCTTTGAACAGAGTCTTTTAAGACTTATTCGATATATTGAAAGGGAGTAGCTTAGCTACTCCCTTTTTTTATTGTCTAATGACAACTTTAATTATTTTTGTACAAAATTTATGACAATGAAAGCATATGTATTCCCTGGTCAAGGAGCTCAATTCTCAGGAATGGGTAAAGACTTATACGAAAATTCGTCCGTTGCTAAAGAGATGTTTGAAAAAGCAAATCAAATTTTAGGATTTGATATTACAAAAATCATGTTTGAAGGAACAGCGGAAGAGTTAAAAGAAACAAAAGTAACTCAACCAGCTATATTTTTACATTCAACAATTTTGGCTGCAACTTTAGGTGATTCATTTCAGCCTGATATGGTTGCTGGACATTCTTTGGGTGAATTGTCTGCATTAGTAGCAAACAAGACATTGAGTTTTGAAGATGGACTAAAATTGGTTTCTAAGCGTGCTCTTGCAATGCAAGATGCTTGTGAAGTTGAACCATCTACTATGGCCGCAATTATTGGTCTGGACGATAACATTGTTGAAGATGTGTGTGATGCAATTGATGGAGTCGTTGTTGCTGCCAATTATAATTGTCCTGGTCAATTGGTTATCTCTGGTTCTGTTCCTGCAATTGAGGAGGCGTGTGCCAAGCTAACTGAAGCTGGTGCAAGAAGAGCATTGGTTCTACCAGTAGGTGGAGCTTTTCATTCGCCTTTGATGGAACCTGCTCGTGAAGAGTTAGCAGCTGCTATCGATTCAACTGAGTTTAATACTCCTGTTTGTCCTGTTTATCAAAATGTAGTTGCCAGTGCTGTCTCTGATCCTATTGAGATTAAGAAAAACTTGATGGCGCAATTGACAGCTCCTGTTAAGTGGACTCAAACCATGAAGGCAATGATTACAGACGGTGCAACAGAAGTTGTTGAGGTTGGTCCAGGTAAGGTATTGCAAGGCTTATTTAAAAAGGTAGATCGACAATTCCCATGCTCTAGCGCTGAAATGGCCTAGGTATAATTTATATTTATTAAGAACTCTCAACTATGTTGGGAGTTTTTTTTTGTTCTTTTTTATGGAATCCGGATTACTGAGGCATCTTAGAAGTAAGAGTTCAAACTTAAATTAGAAATTATGAGAAATTTAGTAATGATGATGGCCATTTTGATGACAGGAAGTTTATTCGGTCAAGGTGCACTAGGAGAAGTGATGGGAACCGTGCTTGATAAAAAAACAGGTGACCCAGTGTATGGAGCGGAAGCTTACATTGAAGACAACGGCACAAAGTATAGAGCAAGAACAGACTATGAAGGGAAGTTTAGAATTAGCGCCATTCCAGCCGGTGAATATTTTCTGCACATTAAGCAGTATGAGGATACAATGAAGAATATTCCAGTAAATGTCCCGATGGATGGCTTTGATCAAATAGGAGACATAGCCTTTCAAAGTTCAATTGTTACGAAGGGTCCTATTAACGCAACTTATTACAGAAATGCTGTTAGGTTGATCGACGGAAATCTACCTGTAACGACATTAACTGCAGAAGAAATTGATAAATCGCCTGCAAAATTTGATGTAAAAGGATTGATTTCATCAATGTCTTCAGATGTTAGACAAACTGATGACGGTGAATTGGTTTTCAGAGGAGCTAGAAAAGGTGATATGCTTTATATGGTTGACGGAGTGAAGACGAGTACGGTTGGTGCGGTTCCGGGCTGTTCAATTGGAAGAATGATGGTTTACACTGGAGGACTTCCTGCAAAATATGGAGATACACTTGGAGGCGTTGTGGTTATGGAGTCGAAGAGTTATTTTGACTTGTATAGAAAATACCAAGCCGAGCAACTAAGAAGTGGTAAGTAGTTCGTAAATTAGTTGAATAAAGAAAAAGGGACAATCTATTTGATTGTCCCTTTTTTAGTTAATTAATTGTTGAAAGGTATTGTTTCAGTTCTTGCTCGTTTTCTTTTTGAAGGATCATGAGCTTGTCATCTGATTGTATGATAATGTAGCCATCTAACCCGTCAATTACTGCAGTGTTTCCTTTTGGGATGTTAATTATACAGTTTTTAGTATTAAAGGTATTCACCCCATCGCCTATGACCGCATTATTGTTTTTATCCTTTTCCAAGTGAAGATCTAAACTTCCCCACGTTCCTAGATCAGACCAATCAAAATTAGCCAAGACAACATCGATATTCTTCGCATGCTCCATTACAGCAAAATCAATAGAAATGTCTTCACATACAGAAAAAGCATGGTTTACATGTTTTTGTTCGTCTTGTCCTTTATACATATCTAAATCCGATCCAAAAAGATCAAATAATGCAGGTTGGAATTCTTTCAATGCGCTCAAAACTGTTGATGATTTCCAAACAAAAATCCCAGAGTTCCAATAAAAATTCCCGGAAGATAAAAACGCTTTTGCCGTTTCTAAATCTGGTTTTTCTCTAAACTGTTTTACCTCCATGATATCATTGGCTTTAATATTTGAAGTCTGTTCAACCTCGATATAACCATAACCTGTGTCGGGGCGTGTTGGTTGAATTCCAATGGTTGCAATTCGACCGGCAGAAGCGGCATTTATAGCAGTTTCTATAGAAGATTTAAAATTTTGTTCCTGAATGATTAGGTGATCAGCAGGAGAGATAATCAAATTTGCATTTTCATTTAAAGAATGAATCTTAGCTGCAGCATAAGCAATACACGGCGCCGTATTTTTTCTTTCCGGCTCCGTTAATACTTGTTCAGGTTTTAAGTTTGGTAATTGTTCCAAAACCATTTCCTTATACTGCGTGTTCGTTACGATGAATATGTTTTCCACAGGAGAAACATGAAGTAA
>Ga0193954_1000570_pt1 | contig 21141 bp, 18 predicted proteins | sample BB_5_MG_FD_140340 | JGI IMG/M metagenome (GOLD analysis project Ga0193954, IMG submission 140340) | Microbial mat bacterial communities from the Broadkill River, Lewes, Delaware, United States - BB_5_MG | ecosystem: Environmental > Aquatic > Freshwater > River > Microbial mats | place: USA...
AGTTTTCTCAACAGCTCAAGATAATCAACCAGCTGTTTCTATTATGGTTGGACAAGGTGAGAGAGAATTTGCTAAAGATAATAAATCATTAGGTCAATTTGAACTTTCTGATATTCCTGCGGCTCCAAGAGGAGTGCCACAAATTGAAGTAACATTTGATATTGATGCAAATGGTGTTTTAAATGTATCTGCTAAAGATAAAGGTACTGGTAAAGAAAACAAGATTACTATTTCTGGTTCGTCTGGACTTTCTGATGATGAAATCGAAAAAATGGTAAATGAAGCAGAAGCAAATAAAGAAGCTGATGAAAAAAGAAAAGAATTAATCGAATCTAAAAACCAAGCAGAAGCTATGCTTCACTCAACTAAAAAATCTTTAGAAGAAAATAAAGGTGTAGTAAGTGAAGAAGAAGAGCAAGCAATTGTTGATGCAGCTGCTGAACTTGAAGAGTTATTAAAAGACGAATCTGCTACTAAAGAGCAAATTGAAGAATCTCTTAAAAAACTTACAGAAGTTTCTCATAAATTAGCAGAAGCTATGTACAAAAAAGAGGGTGGAGACCAAGCACAAGCTGGAGCAAATCCTGCTGATGCTAAAAAGAAAAAAGAAGATGATGATATCATCGATGCTGAAGTTGAATAATTAAATTTAGTCATTAAAATAAATTTAGATTAATCAAAAAGGGGGATAAGGTAATACTTATCCCCCTTTTTTTAGTTGGATATAATTAAATTGATATTATAATAAATACTTACAAAGGAAATAGTATAGTGAATGAGATAAAAGAGATTGTAAAAAGTACATTATTCCAATTAAAAGAAAAAAACATACCCGCTACTCCAGATAATTATTTCAAAGAGTTTTCGTATCAAGCGAAGTTAAGAAATGAAGAAGCGTATGAAGATAAAATATTTAATGAAATTATAAAGAAACTTACACTTAAAGAACAACTACAAATAGAAACAGATGAAATTGATTCTTTTACAAAATTGTCAGTTTTTTTACTTCAACGAGCAGATAATCTAAAAGGTTTTGCCTTTATATTAAATGAGATACTAGCACCTTCTATTCAATACGATATAGAATCTGATATAGATACATTATCCATAGAAATAGCCAAAGAACCTAAAAAACTATTAGATAGAAAAACTATAACAAAAGTTAGAGATATAACAAAAAAAAGAATTTTAAATGATAGGAAAGTTTTAAAAGATAAAACAGAAGATGTAACAAAACTTACTGCATTGATGGGAAAATATTTTAATAAAACATTACTAGAAAGTGGTAACTCTTCAAGTGAAATATCTAGTATAAAGAAAGAACTAGAAACACTAAATATATCCAACGCTTCCAATAGAGAGTTAGGTTTACTTCAAACTAGACTAGTTGATACTATCTATGAGATAGAAAACTCTATGGAACAAAATAAAATAAAATTACTTCATAACAAATCACAATTTAATGATTTACAAGAAGCAGTTTTGAAACTACAAATAGAACTTGAAAATGCAAAAGAAGAAAATAACTTAGATTATTTAACAAATGTTTTAAATAGAAGAGCTTTTGATAATGAAGTTGATAAAATTGAAAAAAAACATAAAATGTTCGGTACAAGTTACGCAATAGTTTTTTATGATATTGACCATTTTAAGTTTATAAATGATACTTATGGACATGATTGTGGAGATGCTGTTTTACGTACGTTTGCAGGTATTTTAAAAGGCTTAACACGACAAGAGGATATCTTAGCTAGATTTGGTGGAGAAGAGTTTATAGTATTGTTAAATTATGAAAAAGAAAAAGAGTTAATTAAATACCTAAAAAGAGTAAAAGATCTTATCGATAATAGTAATTTTAATTATAAAAAATATCATAATTTGAATGTTAAGTTTAGTGCTGGATTAAGTTTTAGGGATAAGTATACAACATTTAATGATGCTCTAAAAAAAGCGGATGATCTTCTTTATGAGGCGAAAAAAACAGGCCGAAATAAAATCATAATGGACAATAATATTTCAGTAACATAAACTTTTATCGTATAAACTTTAAAATAATTTATTTTAAAGTTTATACATTTGTGTTTTGGTTTAAATTATTCTTTTAAAGAAAACTTTAGTTTCTTTTCCATATTAATTGCTTCATCTCTTCCATAAACAATGATTTTTGGATCTGTTGCTACATCTTTTTTTGCTATTTTATTAGGATAGTCAACAAATGTTAAAATATGTTTAATACAGTTAACTCTAGCTTTTTTCTTATTATCACTTTTTACAATAGTCCAAGGAGCGGCTTCTGTATGAGTAGCACTTAGCATCATAAACTTAGCAAGAGTATATTCATCCCATAGTCTTTGAGATTCTTTATCAACAGGAGAAAGTTTATATTGTTTTAAAGGATCAGTTTCTCTTGCTTTAAATCTTTTTGCTTGCTCATCTTTTGATACAGAGAAGTAAAATTTAAAAATTTGAATCCCCTCATCAACAATCATTTGTTCAAATTCTGGAGCATCTTTTAAAAATTTGTGATGTTGTCTCTCTGTACAAAATCCCATAACTGGTTCAACCATAGAACGGTTATACCAAGATCTATCAAATAGTACAATCTCACCTGCACTTGGAAGATGTTTTGCATATCTTTGAAAATACCATTGTGATGTTTCTTTATCACTTGGCTTTTCTAAAGCTACCACTCTTGCACCTCTTGGATTTAGATGTTCAGTAATTCTTTTAATTGTTCCACCTTTACCAGCAGCATCACGTCCTTCAAAAATCATCAAAATTTTAAGACCTTTATCTTTTACATGATTTTGGAATTTTAATAGTTCTACTTGTAGTTGCGCTAACTCTTTTTCATATGCTAGAGTTTCTTTTTTTACCCAAACTTGAACTTTATTCTTATTTTTGTTAACTACTGCTTCTTGTGTTTTTGTACTCTCTTCTAACTCTTCTGGTTTCATATTTTTCCTTTTTGAATTAACCTATAAATTTACCGATACTTGCTCTTTGAGCATCCATAATTTCAACTTCTCTCGCTCCTGAAATAACAACATCATGATCAAGTGCAAAGTCTAATTCTTCATCTCTACCATCATAATTTACCGAATTTAAAATCACTTTTAAAGACTCTATTCTTGCTTGGTGCTTATCATTTGATCTAACAATTGTCCATGGTGCATAATAAGAATGTGTTTGTTTAATCATATCATATTTAGTATTTGTAAAGTCATCCCATTTTTCTTGAGCTTGCATATCTATTTCACTTAGTTTCCATTGTCTTAGTGGATCGGTTTTTCTTCTTTCAAATCTTTTAGCTTGTTCGTCTTTTGTAACACTAAAGTAAAGTTTTATGATTATTGTTCCTTGTCTTGTTAAGTCTTTTTCAAATCCCTTAACACCTTTCATAAAATCATCATATTCTTTTTTTGAACAAAAATTGAAAACTGACTCAACCATTGCTCTGTTGTACCAAGATCTATCAAATAAAACTATCTCTCCGCCTTTAGGAAAATGTTGGATGTATTTTTGGTAAAACCATTGTGATTTTTGCTCATCTGTTGGTTTCCCAAGTGCTACTACTCTATAATGTTTTTCATCCATATATCTAGTAACTCTTCTGATTGTTCCACCTTTTCCAGCCGCATCTCTACCTTCAAAAAGAATTATCATTTTTTGGTCTGTTTCTTCTATATATTGTTGAAGTTTAATAAGTTCCGCTTGATATGGTTTTAAAGCTTGCTCTTCTTTTCTTTTTTTTGCAGCTTTTTTCTCAACTTTTTTTCCATTTTTTGCTTCTTTAAATGTACTGATCAAATCCTCTAAAGATATACTTTGTCCATCTATATCAAATACTGTTTCATTGTTCTCTTGTGTCATTTTTACTCCTTGTATATTGTAATAAATTATTTTATTATAAAAACCTAAAAACTCTTCTTTATATAAGCTAACTTTAATCTTTTTCTTTGTTTTCTAGCTTTTGAAGAACTTTTTTTCCATTTTTGATTTGGCAATGAATAATTTGTAGTTCCTCTTCTAACTCCTTTTTTGTTTTTTTATCAACTTTAGTTTTTAACAATTCATTGACAGTATCTTTTTTTTGATTCAATTTCTTTAGAATACTTTTTATAGATTTTTTTTTACTCTCTTTTTTTGAACTTTCTAAGCCTAAGGTTTCTTTTACATTTTCTATAAACTTTTTAATACCCATTAGTTATCCTTTTTTTCTAAAATCAAATCTACATCTTCATCACTTATTGTCATCTCATCACTTAAACTATTTATATCACTTTCTCTATTAGCAAATGTTACTCTTGCCATTTTTAGAAGATTTTTACTTATATCATAAGCATATGCACTATCATTCATCAAGGAAGTTGCCATCTCATTTGTAACTAGACTATTTCTAATTAGCTTGTCTAATGTTCCATTTGCAACAATATCATATTTTTCCATATGTATTTTTGCTTTTGATAGGATTAATATAATGACATCATCTTCACTTGTTGTTGCAATTATATTTATATTTCTTAATAGTTCAGCCAAATCTTTTCTAATTGTGTCATACTCTTTTTTTATATATTTATTAGTGCTATTTGAATATTTAAGTAAATTTTTTTGAAGATGCTTAGTATCTTTTACTGCTTCTACCATATCTCTATTTGCTAATTTTACTTGATATAGAACTTCAATATCTTCTGGTGACATACTTGATTGTGCACGTGTAGAAAAATCAATAATATCTCCATAGATACCCTTTATTCTGTTATTATAAAACTTATCTATATCAACAGCATCTTGGCTATATAAATCATCTACAACCTCTGATAGAGGCATTGAAGAAACAATATTTGTTCTTTTTAGATTTAAACCATGTGTAATAATTTCAAAAGAATTTTCATATAAATGTTTTGTTTCTCTAATAATCGCGGCCATTGCAGTTGATGGAAGTTCTAGTACTGAATCATTTAGATATTTAACTCTATCAAAATCAGCATCATTGATGTTTTTTTGTTGAGTATCTTTAAGTGATCCTTCTAGAAATATCACTAGTTTATTTATAAAAGGAACCATAACCACTACACCAATTACATTAAAAATGGTATGAAAAACTGCTAATTTTAATGTATAGTCAGTATTTGATATACCTACATTACTACTAACTAAATCAACACTATACATAATTTGTTGCATAAATATGATGGCAATAAGTCCCGTAACAAGATTGAAAATCAAGTGTGCACCAGCTAGTCTTTTACCAACAATATTGGAACTCATTGCACCAATGATTGCAGTAATAGTAGTACCAACATTTGCTCCAATTGCTAAAGCTAAAGCATTCTCATAAGATATTTGACCAACAGAAAGTGCTGTAATAATAAGTACAAGAGTAGCATGGGAAGATTGCATAACAACAGTAGCAAAAACACCAATACCTGTAAATATAAAAAGATACTTGATCCCTGTACCACCAAAAGCAGCTAGGTCAATCGTACTTTTAAAAGCTTCAAAACCATCTTTCATATAATGAATACCTAAAAACAGAAATCCAAGACCTGCTAAAATATAACCAATACCCTTTAGAGCCTTAGCCTTTTGAAAAATTAAAATCACACCAAATACAAGCATTGGCATAGCATATGCAGATATCTTAACTTTTAGTCCAAATCCAGCAACCAACCAAGCCCCTGTAGTTGTTCCAATATTTGCGCCAAATACTATCCCAATACCTTGCGCAAGACCAATTAATCCTGCCCCTAAAAATGATATAGTCAATACAGAAACCAATGAACTTGATTGCATTACTGTTGTTGCTATGACACCAAATCCAATACTTTTGTAGAGTTTATCAGTAGAGTTTCTTAAAATTTTTTCTAATGTACCACCTGAAAATGCTTTGAATCCCTCTTCTAAAGAAAGCATTCCAAATAAAAAGATTGCTACACCTGCGGCAATCTCTTTAAAATCAGGACTAATCCAAAATCCATATGCTAGTATAACTAGAATAGTTGGTAATAATATTCTTCTTAACATCATTAAAGAACAATACCTCTGATCATGAAGTATATAAGAGCTGATAATACAGCCGCCGCAGGAACAGTAATAACCCACGCAGCAATAATTTTCTTAACAGCATCTCTTTTCACATATTGAACTTTTTGAGCATTTTTTAAATCTTTTTTATACTCTTTGATATTTATCTCTTCTTGGTCAATCATTTTGTATAAAGCCACTACTCTTTCATAATCAACTTTTTTCTTGTCTTCTTGTAACTCTAAAGATTTAAGTTCAGCATTTAATGCTTTTAATACTTTTTTCTCTTCATCTATATTTTCTTTTCCAACAGCAATATCATCTATCTTATCTGTTTCAGCAAGATATTCTCTTAAAAAACCAACACCAAAGATACCACCAACTGCAATATGTGTAGATGATACAGGAAGTCCTAACTGAGAAGCTATAATAACAGTAATAGATGCCGCCATTGCTACAGAAAATGCTCTCATTTGATCTAGTTCAGTAATCTCACTACCAACAGTTCTTATTAATTTTGGTCCATAAAGTGCTAAACCAATTGCAATACCAATTGCACCAACAGCCATAACCCAAAGAGGAATCCCAGCTTTTGATGAAATACCACCTGTCATAACAGCATCATTAATAGCCGCCAAAGGTCCAATTGCATTTGCAACATCATTTGCACCATGCGCAAAACTTAATAATGCTGCTGCAAAAATTAGTGGTACTGTAAATAACATATTTACACCATCTCTACTATTTTCTAAATTTCCAGCTCTTTTAGCTACAGTTGCTTTTACAATAACATATATAATTACTGCAACCACTAATCCAAACATTGATGCAACCATAAATGATGGTTTTTTTGCTTCTGGCAAAAATACTAAAATATCAACAATTGTTGGCCATATTTTTTTCAAACCTTTTAATGTCAGATATGTTACAAACGCCCAAGACATTATAGCAACGAAAACAGGTACCCATTTTGTTGCTGCTTGAATTTTGTTTTCTTTATATACCATTGTTTTTTTAATAGCAAATAGAAAAGTTGCTGCAATAATACCACCTAATACTGGTGAGATTACCCACGAAGCCGCAATTTTACCCATTGTTCCCCATGCTACAATTCCAAATCCAGCCGCTGCAATTCCTGCTCCCATAACTCCACCAACTATTGAATGTGTTGTTGAAACTGGTGCTTTTGCCATAGTTGCAAAATTTAACCAAACAGCAGCTGCAAGTAGTGCTGCCATCATAGCCCAAATAAAAGAATCAGTATTTGCACCAAATGCAGAGATATCAATAATACCTTTTTTGATAGTCTTAACAACTTCTCCCCCAGCAATTAAAGCACCCGCTGCTTCAAAGATGGCGGCAATAACAATTGCACCACCCATAGTAAGTGCTTTTGAACCAACTGCTGGTCCTACATTGTTAGCAACATCATTTGCACCAATATTCATAGCCATATATGCACCAAATAATGCAGCAACTGCTAGAAAAATATTATTTGGAACACCTCCTGTACTTATAAAGCTATATGTAAGCACTGCTACCATAAAAAATAGAGCCGCCCCTAATCTTGTAAAATCAACGCTACTACCCTTAATAGCTTCTGACTCCATCTTTTTCACTGTTTGAATTTCCATTGTAATCATCCTGTAACTTATTTATTATATAAGGATTATACAATGAAATTAATAAAAAATTTAAAAGTAAAAACTTCCTAAAATAAAGATTAAAAGTATAAATTATTACTATAATATATAAATAAATTCTGAAATTTATTTTATTTCGATACAAAAAGTAACACTAGCTTATTTTTTAAGATTTATTAAACTTCAAACAGATTTTAGATAAAATGCAAAAAAAATGATACTAAAGGTTTAAAATGTCAAATAAAACACTTGTGATAACAGGGGCAACAAAAGGTATAGGAAAAGCATGTGCTTACCGATTTGCTAAAGAGGGTATTAACGTTGCGTTTACATATAATTCAAATGAAGAGTCTGCAAAAGAAATTGCTGCTGACTTAGAAGAAAAATTTGGAATTAAAGCGAGATATTATCCTTTTAATATACTTGAGCCAGAAACTGCAAAAGAGTTGTTTTTAAAAATTGATGAAGATTTTGAAAGAGTTGATTATTTTATCTCAAATGCTATGATATATGGAAGAGCAGTTGTTGGTGGATATAATAAATTTATGAAATTAAAACCAAGAGGATTAAACAATATTTATACAGCTACTGTAGATGCTTTTGTATGTGCTTCACAACAAGCGGCAAAAAGAATGACAAATGGTGGTGCAATTGTATCATTAAGTAGTACAGGTAATTTAGTATATATTGAAAACTATGCAGGACATGGTACAAATAAAGCAGCTGTTGAAGCTATGGTTAGATATGCGGCTACTGAATTAGGTGAGATGGGAATCAGAGTAAATGCAGTAAGTGGTGGACCTATTGATACAGATGCATTAAAAGCATTTACTAATTATGAAGAAGTAGCTGCTAAGACTGCCGCACTTTCTCCATTGGGACGTATGGGACAACCAGAAGATTTAGCAGGGGCATGTTATTTCTTATGTAGTGACGAAGCTGCTTGGATAACAGGAAGTACACTTATAGTTGATGGTGGGACTACATTTAAAAAGTAATGGGAGATTCAAATAATTTAAATTTGCCAAATATATTAGCAAGTTTTCGAATACTTCTTGCTCCTTTGATGCTTTGGTTTATGGTAGATCAATCAAATCCTTTATTTGCAGGATGGCACCCCTCTTGGTTAGATTATTTTGCAGGTTTGATTTTTGTAATAGCATCAGTTACAGACTTCTTTGATGGCTTTATTGCAAGATCTTGGAATCAAATGACAAAACTAGGAAGTATACTTGATCCTCTTGCAGATAAGATGCTTGTGCTTGCTGGTTTTATAGGGCTTATTGTTTTAGATAGAGCAAGTGCCTTTGCAGTATTTTTAATACTTTCTCGTGAATTTTTTATCACAGGACTAAGAGTTGTTGCTGTGAGTGAAGGTAAAGAAGTAGCTTCAACTTTGAGCGGAAAAATAAAAACAGTGGTTCAAATGATTGCTATAGGTTTTTTACTTATGAATTGGCCAATGGCTACAGAACTTTTATGGTTAGCAGTTGCTTTAACATTATATTCTGGGTATGAATATATAAGAGATTATTCTTCAAAATAATTGATGACAAATACTGCTTGTTCTCATATTATAAATGATAATTGTTTTGTCACCAAAACAGATATTAATGGTATTTATACTTTTGTAAATGAGAACTTTTGTAGTATTTCTGGTTATTTAGAAGATGAACTTATTGGTTCAAAATACACCATCACAAAACCACAAGATGATGACTCATCTACCGAGATTTTAGACACAATCAAGTCAGGAAAAGTTTGGAAAGGAATTGTAAGAAATTCTACAAAATATGGTAAAGAATTTTTTATGGATACTTCAATATATCCAATTACAAATGAAAATAATGAGATAGAAGAGTTTATAACTTTTGGGAATGATTTAACTCATTATATTGATCTAATAACTTATGATCAGCTAACTGGTCTAAAAAATAGAGACTCACTAAAAAAAGAGATTGATAATAGCAAAGACTATATGTGTGTAGTTATAAATCTTGATAATTTTTCAGATATTACAGAATTTTATGGTGGAATTATAGGTGATAAAGTTATCATCGAAACTGCTAGTAGATTGACTACTGTTTTTAAAGGTAGTGAGATCTATAGATTGCAAGGTGATGAATTTGCTATATTAAAACTACTGCCAAAAAACTATAAAAATGGAATGCTTGAAGAGGTTGTTAAAAATAAGCTAAAATCAATCTTTGAATCTTACTATTTGATAAATGATATAGAGATACATCTTACTGCAACTTCTGGGGTTAGTATTGGTGATATTCATTCTTTAAGAAATGCAAACTTAGCATTTAAAGATGCAAAAGCTAGAAATCTTACATTTAGAATATATGAAAGTAGTATGTTAGAGCAATTTGCAAATTTTTCAAAAAATAAAAAAGTAGCGGCGGATATAAAAACAGCTATTAAAGAGGAACAAATAGTTCCTTACTATCAACCAATTATAGATAATAAAACGGGAAAAGTTGTAAAATATGAAGCTCTTGCTCGACTTATTAAAGATGATGATGTTTTGCCTCCTGGTGCATTTATAGATATATCTAAAAAAATAAGATATTATCATCAAATTACTAGAGCAATGTTGATTCAATGTTTTAATGATTTTGGAGCAAGAAAAGATATTGGGGTTAGTATTAATTTAACAATCGAAGATATCGCAAATGTCAGAACATTTAATTTAATCATTGAATTATTATCGAAGAATAATTATAATAATAATATTACTTTTGAACTTGTAGAGAGTGATGGTATTGAAGATTTTGAATTATTTAATAAATTTGTAACTACAATTAAAGAATTTGGTGCTAAGATATCAATTGATGATTTTGGTACAGGATATTCAAACTTTTCGTATTTGTCAAAAATTGAACCAGACTTTTTGAAAATAGATGGTTCGTTGATAAAAAATATTGCTAATTCAAAAGATTTTGATGTTGTAAAAACAATAATAGACTTTGCAAAAATGTATGATATAAATACAGTTGCAGAGTTTGTAGAAAATGAGGATATTTATATTCTTGTAAAAGAACTAGGTATTGATTATTCTCAAGGTTATTACTTTAGTAAACCTTTGGCAATAGAAGATATTTAATATATAAAAAAATAGGGTTTAACTTTGGGTATATTTACATTTTTAATAGTACTATCAATTTTAGTTTTTGTTCATGAACTTGGACATTTTACAGTAGCACGACTTCTGGGCGTTAAAGTATATGTATTTTCAATAGGATTTGGTAAAAAACTTATATCTAAACAGTGGATGGGTACAGAATGGACTTTTTCACTTATCCCTCTTGGTGGATATGTAAAGATGAAAGGGCAAGAGGATATCAATCCTGCTTTAGTAAATAATGATGCAGATAGTTATAATGTAAAAACTCCTTTTGAAAGAATCCTTATATTACTTGCTGGTCCATTTGCTAATTTTGTTTTAGCGTTTGTTGTTTATATTATGATTGGACTATTGGGAAATAATCATTTATCACCTACTATTGGTAAAGTTGTTGATAAATCTCCTGCTAATATTGCTGGTTTGATGGCAAATGATAAGATATTAAAAATAAATAATCACGAGATAAAGACTTGGGATGATTTAAGTGGTATTATTAGAAACTCAGACAATGCATTAAAATTTTATATTCAAAGAGACAATAAAGTAAGAGCTATTGTGGTTCGTCCTAAAATTAGTGAATCACAAAATATGTTCAGAGAAAAAATCAAAAAAAGAATGATAGGAATTGCACCTGCTCGAAAAGTAGTAACTATTTTTTATTCTCCAATGGAGTCTATCTCTTTTGCATATTATAAAACAATAGAATCTAGTAAAATGATATTTTTGGGAATACAAAAACTTATTCAAGGAATAATTCCTAGTAGTGAAATAGGTGGAGTTATCACAATTGGAACAGTAATTGCAGATGCAAGTCAATCTAGCTTTGTAGCGCTGTTAGGTATCATGGCTTTAATATCAGTGAATCTTGGAGTATTAAATCTACTTCCTATTCCCGCACTTGATGGTGGGCATATTATGTTTAATATCTATGAGATGATAACTAGACAAAAACCAAGTGAAAGAGTACTCGTAGCTCTGACTGTAAGTGGTTGGGTTATATTGTTTTGTCTTATGGGATTAGGCTTATACAATGATATAAATAGATTATTTGGTTAATCTATTTATATCGTGAACTTGTTGAATCTAATGTAGATTAAACAAACTCTTCAGAAATCGCTTCCCCAAATTTCCAAAATAAGTTTTGTAGTATTCTTTTATCTTTTATATTATGATCTAATTCTGTATAGTCGTCATTAAATCTTTCTATATATCTAAAAATTTCAGCCAATGTTTCTTCGTTGTTAAAATTCTCATCTTTATTGTTCATTGCTGATTTTAATATTGATTGATCAAACATATTTGTTTTTCTTAAAATTTTTAAATCATATTTTACAGCTTGAGATACGTATTGTTTGTCTCCATGGAATTGCTCACAAAGATTATCAAAACAACCAAGTTTACTAACAAATCTTTTGTCAGATAACAGACTTCTATCTATATATCTTAATACTTTTTGTTTAATATCATAGTCAAAAATAAAGTTCATCAAATCTATAATAAAGTATTTGTTTCTTTTTAAGTTTATAGCATACTGTAAGTTATCAACATTTCTCGTTGTTGCCATCAAAGCTATCTCATGGTCTTTTTGAAATATCTCTGGCATATACTTAAGTATAGGCTCGTTATGAGCCATTTTATTATCTATTGTATCTTCTTTAAATGCAGCTAATTTAGCCAACTCATGACTTGCTTGGAGTGATTTGTCTAGATAAAGATAAGTTCTATTGTATTTAGCAATTGCACCTCTTGCAAACTCCATGTCTTTTAATATATTTGGATGGACATTTTGTAAAATATCATCACCCATATTGTTGGAATTTATTTGATGATTCCACATATCTTTTTTAGCTTCATTAACAGAAGATATACTTTGAGAAGTAACACCTAAAAGTCTAATTATTAAATTTTTGTTATAATAGCATTCAGGATCTATAGCTTGAAGAAGTAATTTTTTGTCTTTCCAATATTTTACATTATTAAATATATTATCAATTGTTTCTTTCACAATATCCCTTTCTAATTTATTCGTTTTTTATTATGCTCTTTTTTTATACGTTTTTGAAATACTAGTAAAAATAAAATTCCTGCAACTCCAATAACAGCTGTTATTCCAATTGAAAATAGAGAATTTATATCACTAATTATCAGTACTCCAAAACCTGCAAAAGTACTAATAAGTGAATATATTATAGCCAAAGTTGTATTATGTGACAATGTAGGTTCATTCATATATATTCCATAGTCTATACCTATTGCTAAAATAACAAATCCCATAAAAATATGCATAATATTTAAAGGTACAAACCAACCATAAAGTAGTACTAAAGACGCTGGAAATAGTATATAAGAAAATGCTTGCAAAAATCTTCGTTTTGTTACAATTGCTAAGATTGAGATAATCAACAATAGTGTTAACCCTCCAAACAGTAGTAGTTCATTATAAACTTTTTTTAAAGAATTTTCAAATAATACTTTAGATTGAGCACTTTTTGTAAAACTAAGATTCAATATTTCTTGAAGTTTGTCAGGTGTTACCATTGCATAAGTTATAAAGTTCTTATTGTCTAGTACTAAATCAAACCCATAGCCTTTTATCATATCTTGAGTATATTGAGGATAAGGGGGATATAAAAAGGTATCATTGTAACTATTTTTAAAATACGTATCTTTAAAGCCAACTAAAGTTGATGAGTCTTTGATGTCTGTTTTTACTTTTGCAAAGTTTAATTGTTGAATAACTTGTAATCTTTTTATATACTCTTTTTGAGATAAAAGTGATGCTAAAGGTACTGTTGCTTTTTCATCAAGTTTTTTTACTATTTTAGAGTTTGTGATAAGTGTATCTATAGTTGTACCAGTTATAAGTACTGCTATTTTTTTGTTTTGATTTAAGTTTGATTTAAAAAACTTTTGAAGAGTTAGTAGATGCTTATTTTGATAGTCAAGATTTTTTATGTTGAAATCAAAATTTACATAAAATAAAGAGACAATTATTATTATAACAGAAAATACTATTATTTTATGACCTTTTACTATAAAAGGACTTTTATAGTTCTCTTTAGAATATGGTTCTTTATGCTTGATACCTAAATAAGGATATATAAATGAAAAATGTACATATGCTACACACAATGAAATAATTGTAAAAATTGATATTTGCTCAATCAAAGGAAAATTAATAAGTGATATCAATAAAAATGCAGTTATTGTAGTAACAAAACCATAAAATACTGATTTGTTAAATCCAAGTCTTTTATTGTAATAATTGTGTAAATAATGATGAAACATATAATCAATAGAGACGGATGTAATCGCTGTACTAAAAACCAATGCTATGATTGATGTTTGTGGAAAAAAATGTGTAACAACAATTTGTCCAAAAATTACAGATGTAACTAAAGTAATCGCAATATTAAAAAATAAGTATAAATTTCTTAGAATTAATAAATACAAAATACCAAGTATTAGCATTGATGACATAATAATAAGTCGAACATCACTTTGTATTTTTCTTGAGTTTTCAACATAAAAAAATATTGTACTAAAAGCTTTTACTTTTTCATATTTTTTTAGAATTTCTTCTATTTCATTATATATTTTTATTCTAGACTTTTCATCTGTTTTAGAAGTGATAGAAAAAACAGATAAGTATCCAAAATCGCCAAGTATAAGATTACCATTTTTAAGTTTGATTTGACTTTTTATATCAGTATTTATTATATTTAAAGGATCGTTTAAATTTATGTTGTAGTAAAAAGTTGAAGATATCATCTCTTTATGAATAGTTGAAAGTTGTTCTTTTACATCTATTTGATTATTTGTTTCATAGTTTAAATCATTTAAATAGAGTTTATATTGTTCTTTAAATTCTTGATATTTTTTATTGTTGAGTTGGTTATTGACTTCAATTTCACTATTTGCAGATAATTCATCTTTGATTTTCTTTAATTTTTTTAAGTCTTTAGTTTCTAAACCTTCAACTGCAACTAAAAAGGTTTTTACATAAGAGAATTTTTCAGATATATTATAAAATTTTTTATCTTCTCCTGTTAACATAGAAGATAACTCTAAAGAAAACTTTTGATAGGGTTGAATTATAAAAAATAGAACTAAGGCCAATCCAAAAATTGCAAGATTGGAAAATTTAATTAATTGTTTCAATTGTAATCTTATCTTTATTTGTCATATAAATTATAATATTTTTTATAGATTTCTTATGTTTTATTATATTGATTGACTCTATATAGCTATATATGATAGGCTTAGCTTTTAATTGTATCTCTTGTTTTTCTTTTTTAATTTCAAATAGTTCATCAACTGTTGCATAGTTGTTATTTAATATAGCTTTTAGTATTAACCCAAGATATTGAGCATTTGGATGCTCTTGAAAACTGTATTCATCTAATTTATCTTTTGCAAGAACAGTGATCTTATCGTTATAATATGATATAGTCTCTTGTATTGGTTTAGTATAATTAATAATTAAATTTTCGTTATCCATATGTAAGTTTCCGTATTTAGACTTTTCAAAGTCCAACGCTGCCATATATCTAGTCTCTTTAAAGTTCATATCTGCAAACATGCTTAGATATAAAAATATTAATAAAATAATAAATCTCACAAAATACCTTTTTTGTTTAAATAAAGTGTAAGATTATACCTTTTTTATGATAAAATATTGCCTTTTTAAAGTATTCCTCCCAATATTCTACTAAAAAACTTATACCATACTTAATTTAAGCTTCTTATAAGTATATAACGCTATTATTCCGAACTTATTTTTAAGAAAGGATATATTTCAAATGAAATTTACAAAAAGCTTACATCAAGTTGATGTTAAAAAAGACTGGATTGTTATTGATGCTACAGATAGAATCTTTGGTAGACTAATGACAGAAGTTGCAACAATTTTAAGAGGTAAAAACAAACCTAACTTTACTCCTAATATTGACTGTGGAGATAATGTTGTTATTATCAATGCTGGTAAAGTTAAATTTACTGGTGCTAAATTAGCAGATAAAAACTACTATACTCACTCAGGACACTTTGGTTCTACAAAAACTCATAAAATGGCTGATATGTTAGAAAACAACCCTGAGAGATTGTTCAAACTAGCAGCAAGAGGAATGTTACCTAAAACTAAATTAGGTGCTAAAATACTTAAAAACTTAAAAGTGTATGATAGTGCAGAGCACCCACACACAGCGCAAGTACAAGGATAATCAATGGCAAAAATATACGCAACTGGAAAAAGAAAAACAGCTATAGCTAAAGTTTGGTTAGAAGTTGGAAAAGGTGAAATTACTGTTAATGGTGAAGCACTTAATACATGGCTTGGTGGTCATGAAGCTCTTAAAAAAAGAGTTAGACAACCACTAGAAGTTTCTAAGCAATTAGAATCTGTAAATATTGTAGCTAAAACATTAGGTGGTGGATATTCTGCTCAAGCTGATGCTTTAAGACATGGTATTAGTAAAGCTTTAGTTGCTTATGATGAGCAATTCAGAGCAGTTTTAAAACCTTTTGGTTTACTTACTAGAGACGCGAGAGTTGTTGAAAGAAAGAAGCCAGGACGAAGAAAAGCGAGAAGATCTCCTCAGTTCTCAAAAAGATAATAGATACATATCTTTTATTTCTAAAAGCCAAGAAGATTTATCTTCTTGGCTTTTTTTATGTCTAAATTTATAATAACTTTAAAATAATTAAAATAATTAAAGTATAGTTAAAGAAACTTTAAGCTAAAATTCACTTCTACAAAGCAAGAAGTAAATCACAAAAAAACATTGCATTGTTAAAACGTACAATTCTAAGGATAAAATTATGGAAAAAATTATAGATATTATAGATTCAATTGCATATGAAAAAGGTTTAAAAGTTTCTGATGTAGAGAATGCTTTAAAAGAGTCATTGATAAAAACAGCAGAAAAGATGCAAGATGACACACTAGTATATGAAGCAGCTATTGATAGAGAAAATAGAGAATTAAAACTATCACAAAAAATAGAAGTTATAGCAAATGATGATGTTAGACTTACAGGTGAAGCTAGAGAAGAGCAAAATGAGTGGGAAAAAGAAAATGGTGTTGAGGGTAAACTTATCAACAAAGAAAACTTCTTAAGTGTTTCAGAAGCAAAAGATATTGATTCTGATTTAGATGTAGGTGACTTTTTAAATTATGATTTAGAATTTGAATCAATGGGAAGAAATGCCGCAACTATACTTTTTTCTAATTTAGAGTACAGACTTCAAAGATTTATAGAAGATAATTTATACAATAAATACAATGATCAAGTAGGTGATACAATTACAAGTGTTGTAACACGTGTTGATAGCAATGACAATACATTTATCGAAATTGGTGAAGTAAAAGGTATATTACCTAGAAAAAATAGAATTAAAGGTGAGAGCTTCAGAGTTGGTGATGCACTAAGAGCAGTTGTAAAAAGTGTAAATATTAGTAAAGAACATGGTCTAGTAGTTGAAGTTTCAAGAACGAGTCCAAAATACTTAGAAAGTTTACTTACACTTGAAGTTCCAGAACTTAAAGATAAGAAAATTGTGATAGAGGGAGCCGCAAGAATCCCAGGAAGTAGAGCTAAAATAGCACTTTCTACTACAGAAGCAAATATTGACCCAATTGGTGCAATTGTTGGAGTAAAAGGTGTTAGAATAAATGCCGTTTCTTCTCAGCTAAATGGTGAAAATATAGATTGTATTGAGTTTACGCCTATTAAAGAGATGTTTGTAGCACGATCTTTAAGTCCTGCAATTGTAAAAAGTGTAAAGATTGAAAAAGAAGCTGGAAAAGATAAAAAAGATAAAGCAATCGTAACAATTGCAGAAGATCAAAAAAGTAGAGCTATTGGTAAAGTTGGTTTAAATATTAGACTTGCTTCTATGCTTACAAAATGTGAGATTGAATTAAATGTACTTGAGGGTGCAACAACTGATGCAAGTGAAAAAACTGGAAATGCAGGTGAAGTTACACCTACTAAAGATGTTTCAGAATTAGAGAACTTATTTAAATAATGTCTTCTTTAACTATTTACGATAGTGTAAAAAAACAAAAAGTACCTTTTGTATCACAAGAGGAAAATAAAGCTAGCGTATATGTGTGTGGACCAACTGTTTATGATGATTCACACTTAGGACATGCTAGAAGTGCTATTGTTTTTGATTTGCTTCATAGAGTTTTAAAAGCAAATGGTTATGAAGTAAATTTTGCCAAGAATTTTACAGATATTGATGATAAAATTATCAAAAAAGTAAAAGAAACAAGTAAGTCACTAGAAGAGATTACGACATATTATATCAATAGTTATAAAAAAGATATGGATTTATTAAATATCCTTCCAAATACTATAGAGCCATATGCAACACAAAATATTGATGCAATGGTTTCGTTGTGTGAAAAACTTTTATCTGATAATAATGCATATATTTTAGAAGATGGTGTATACCTTGATACATCTAAAGATGAATCTTATGGGAACATTTCACATAGAGCAAGTGATGAAAACTCAATTGCACGTGTTGAATCAAATAACAATAAAAGAGATCAAAAGGATTTCGCTTTATGGAAGTTTTTTTCTAAAGAAGAGATTGGATACGAAACATCTTTTGGTTATGGACGACCAGGTTGGCATCTTGAATGTAGTGCAATGATTGATAGACATCTTGCTGATCATTCAAAACCATACTCAATTGATATTCATGGGGGTGGTGCTGATTTACTTTTTCCACACCATGAAAATGAAGCTTGTCAAACAAGATGTGCTTCATCACAAGAGTTATCTAAATATTGGATGCACAATGGTTTTGTAAATATCAACGGTGAAAAAATGTCTAAATCTTTAGGAAATAGTTTTTTCTTAAAAGACGCACTAACTCTTTATGCTGGTGAAGTTGTTAGATTTTATATGCTTACTACTTCTTATAGAGCTGATTTTAGTTTTTCTGAAGATGATTTAAAAGCGAGTAAAAAACGACTTGATAAATTATACCGAATTAAAAAAAGAGTTTATGGTGGTGGTAAAAGTACTGTAAATAAAGATTTACAAACAAATTTATTGGATGCTTTAAATGATGATATGAATACATCTAAGGCATTAGCCACTATTGATGAGTACTTAAGTATAGTCAATGATAGTTTAGATAAAAATCCAAAAGATAAAGCTTTGAAAAAAGAGCTTGTTGCTAGTTTAGAATATATTAGTGATGTTTTAGGGATTGGTTCAAAAGATTGTTTTGAATATTTTCAATTTGGTATTACAGATGAAGAAAAAAATGAGATCGAAAACTTGATTTTACAAAGAACTCAGGCTAAAAAAGATAAAAACTTTGCTTTAAGTGATGAGATAAGAGATACTTTAGCAAATATGAAAATATCTCTTATGGATACTGCAAATGGAACATTGTGGGAGAAAGAAGTTTAACTTCTCTCTGCTCCACCTCTTGAAGAGGAACTATTTCTTCCTCTAGGTGAACTTGATCTTCTTTGACCATTAGAGTTATTGTTTCTTCCACCTCTAGTGCCACTTCTTCCTCTAGCATTTCTGCTTGAGCCTTTAGAACTACTATTTCTACCATTTTTAATTGGTTCTGCTTTTATACTTGGGTCTACATCAAAACCTTCAATATAAACTTTTTCAATATCTTTTTTGATAAGTTTTTCAATATCTTTTAAATACTCATGTTCGTCTACACAAACTAAAGATATAGCAACTCCGCTATTCCCAGCTCTCCCTGTTCTTCCAATTCTATGAACATAGTCTTCACTTACATTTGGTAGTTCAAAGTTAACTACATGTGGTAACTGGTCTATATCAATTCCACGTGCAGCTATATCTGTTGCCACTAATACTTGAATCGAATTATCTTTAAAGTCAGCAAGTGCTTTAGTTCTTGCACCTTGAGATTTATTTCCATGAATAGCCGCCGCGCTGATTCCATCAAATTCAAGTTGTTTTGTTAGTTTATTTGCTCCATGTTTTGTTCTAGTAAATACTAAAACTTGATGCCAATTGTCTTTTTGAATTAGATATGATAGTAGCTCTTTTTTACGACCTTTGTCAACAAAATGAATAACTTGGTCAATACTATGTGCAGATACATTTCTTTTTGCAACCTCTATAAGTGTTGGTTGATTTAGTAAGTTGTCTGCTAGTTCTTTAATTTTATTTGAGAATGTTGCAGAAAAAAGTAAACTTTGTTTATCTTTTGGTAACATTGCAAGAATCTTTTTAATATCATGTATGAAACCCATATCTAGCATTCTATCTGCTTCATCTAAAACCAAAAATTCAACTTTTGATATATCTAAAGCTTTTTGCCCGATAAGATCAAGAAGTCTCCCTGGTGTTGCAACTAGTATATCTACACCTTTTTTTATTTTTGCTTTTTGAGGATTTATCCCAACTCCACCAAACACAACAGCAGATGTCAAGGGAAGATATTTACTATAGTTTTCAATGTTTTGTTGCACTTGAGCCGCTAATTCTCTTGTAGGTGTTAAAATTAGAGCACGTATTTGAAATCTATGTTTATTGACTCTTTTATGTGATAGAAGTTCTAAAATAGGCAGTGTAAAACCTGCTGTTTTCCCTGTACCAGTTTGAGCACCAGCTAGTACATCTTTTTTATCTAAAATTATAGGGATTGATTGTGCTTGTATAGGACTAGGTTTTGTATAACCTTGATCCTCAATAGCATTTAAAATTGGTTTTGATAAACCAAGAGAGTGAAATGACATATATGTTAACCTTTAAAGTATGAAAACTGGATTTTTTCGCATTGTACCATAAATTTTGCCATTTTACATTGTTATTGTAATAATAAATAACCTTACTCTATACACTCATAACTACTTTAAATACTTAGCTTACTTATAATCTCAATTATAAAGGGATGTAATTAAGATATATGTTTGTTATATGTTTACTTAAAAATAAATATATGAAACATATATTTAAAAGAAATCAAACATATTATTATCGAGTTATTATACCTAAGATATTACAAAAATACTTTACCAAAAAAACACTTTATATTAAATCTTTAAAAACTACTAATAAGAATGATGCTATTATTTTAGTTAATTATTTAGATAGTAAATTAAATTATATAAAGAGTCAAACAATGTTATTAAATACCAATGAGATACAATCTTTAGTTAGTGAATTTGAAGATGCTAATATTAAAAATATTATTAATAGAAATTCACATTTAACTATAGCTCAAATTAATAGCGAATTAGAATATTATGCAAATAATAATATTACTCACGAAGACCCTTTTATTAAAACCGAGGTAGCTTCACTTTTATTTTTATTAAATAAAAAT
>Ga0193954_1000573_pt1 | contig 21104 bp, 18 predicted proteins | sample BB_5_MG_FD_140340 | JGI IMG/M metagenome (GOLD analysis project Ga0193954, IMG submission 140340) | Microbial mat bacterial communities from the Broadkill River, Lewes, Delaware, United States - BB_5_MG | ecosystem: Environmental > Aquatic > Freshwater > River > Microbial mats | place: USA...
AATTGATGATATAGTACCTCAAAGCTCAATTAATGAGCAAATGCAAAGAGTAGTAGAATCTCTCAATGATGATTTACGAAGTATTGATATAAAAACCAATTGGAGTATTCGTAATTTTGTACCACTAGATGCAGAGGTAGAGGTAATTACAGGCAATCGCAAACAAAAACGCATCACCAATCTACTCGATGCCATTCAAAAATCAAACGATAGACTCTTTTTGGTATTGGGTGACCCTGGCTCGGGGAAAAGTGTCTCTTTGCGTAAATTAGCAAGAGAATTATCCAATGAATCCAAAAAAACGGGGAAAATCCCCATCTATATCAATCTCAAAGAGTGGAACTTTACAGATAGAGACAAAAAACCCACAGTAGAGGATATTAAATCGTTTGTACTAGATAACATTATCAATCGTGATATTGTACTGGCAAAGTTTTTCAAAAAATATTTTGATAGATTGTACGATGAGGGGATACTCTATTTTATCTTTGACTCTTTTGATGAAATTCCCATGCTTTTAGATGAACATGAAAATTCAGAGTTAATTGACTACTATTCACAACTCTTTTTTAAATTTCTCAAAGGTGCTAGAGCCGAGAACTCGCAAGGTGTTTTGGCTTCTCGTATCTTTAGAAAGCCAACCAATCAGTTTCAAGTCAATACCACTTTAGAGATTCGTCCTTTTGATGATGAGAAGATTATCAATATGTTTACAAATCTAGGGGCTTTTAGTGATGAACTCAAACAAAAACTATTTAAAGAGCGATACGATTTAATCCCCGTTGCCCGTAATCCTTTTACGGCTCAACTCATAGCTGACTATGCAGAAAAAAACAGTAATAATTTACCCGATAATCAAGCCCAAATGTATAAAAACTATATTGTCTCTACACTCCAAAGCTGTGAGGATAGATTACAAAAGGCTAATCTTAGCATTGATAGAGTATTTGAACTCTCCATTGAGATAGCTCAATTGATGTTTGAAGAGCATGGTTTTGAGATAGCCAAACCCAAACTTATAGAGCACTTTGATAGGGATGAGATAGAGAGTGTAATTTCGATTTTAAAGTTTGCCAGACTTGGACGAATAGGTAATAGTGAAGAGTATTTTAGCTTTGTACATCGACGCTTTGCAGAGTATTTTATCGTTGAGAAGATGATAGAGGATGAAAGCATCAATGTCGATTATAAATCTATCCCCGAGGATTCCAAATGGCGGGATGCTTTGGTACTCTATTGTGAAGTAGCATCCTTTGAAAAAGCCCAAGAGATTGCCAACTTTTGTTGGGAGACTATTAGTACTATTAATGACCCCAAAGATATACGAGTCATTCATACCGTAAGATTTTTGCGAGATGCATTTAAAGCACGAAAAGAGTGTTTAGTTGATTTTGAAGAGTACTTAGCTGAGTATTTAGATAAACAGATTGATAAAGAGAATAATACTATTCAAGTGAAATTAGCTGTAGAGAGTGTTGGACTTTTAAGTCCAAAATATATGGATGAATTGATTGTAAAAGCATTTAAGTTAAATAATTATTGGATTAATGATACTGCATTGAAATCTTGTCGTCATTTAGAAAGAGTAAGTGATGATTTGATTATTTCCCTTAAAAAATATATCATAACTCTTCCTCTACATATATTATATAAGAATAAAAACGATATTAAATTTTCATTAGGGTTGTCTTCAGCTTTTAAAAACAATAAGCTTTTTTTACAAAAATACATATATGTATTCTATTTGATTTTTTTAATAATTATATTGGGCTTTATTTCTGATAGTCTTTTCTCTAGTATTTATTTTATTGAAGTACTAAAAAATTACATACTATTATTTACATCAGTTTTTTTACTTTTCTTTTTTTTCATTTTAAATAATAAAAGAAGTAACGATGAATGTGACTGTCCCAAAAATAATAAATATGAATCAATAAAATGGACTACTACCGCTTGTAAACTCACTTTAAAAGATTATACGTATCAATACAAAAAATATAATGAGAAATACCATGAAAAATGTTTGAATTCTATCCTACCTTTATACTTATTAGTTATGAATACATTTATGGTTATATTAGCCTTAGCTTCTTCATGTAAAAATAGTACAATTTTCACGATTGACTTATTAGAAACTAGTTCTACTATAATAGCTGATTCAACAAAATCAGTAACTTTTTTTCCTAGAGAAATAATTGTTATCCCTATATTATTACTATTAATATTACATGTTAATAAACATAGTTCTTTAACATTAAGTGAACAATTTATGAGATTGATTATGAGTATACCTAAAGCAGTAATGGTTATTGTTATATTGATTTTAGCTTCTAGTTGGATGATTTTAAAGAATATTATTCTAATTATTTTGATAGGGTTAAATCTTTTTTTAACTTATTCAATCTTTAAATATTTGTTACAAGATTATTGTTTGTTAGAATATCCAGTAGTTGCTATTTATACATTTATTTTCTTTGTTATAATTGTCTTACCTATCATAAACTTTTTTCATGATATCATCAAAGTAAGAGTCGCTTTTAAAGCAAATATTTCTACTAGAAAAGAAGTACAAAAATATTATGAAAGAATACACTTTGATTTTATGAAAATAAAGCTTTTAAATCATATTGATGCCAACTATAAAGAGATAAAAGGTGAATGGAGTGATGAGAGTATTTTAAATGTCTCTTCAAGTAAAGCAGATATTAAATTGGCTCAATTAGAACAAAAATGGCGTGGGATTGATGGGTAATTATAGGATTGGTGGGCTAGGAAGCACCACCCTACAACCCCCAACCATTATTGAGATGGTCAAGTTGTATAATCAATCACACTTAACCTTGACGTTTGGCAGTGCCAAACCTACAGTAGTAGAGGAGTTTTAAGTTTATGCACGACATCGCAATCATAGGCTCAGGAGCAGGTGGGGGAGCGGTTGCCTATAAGTTGGCAAAGGCAGGATTCAAAGTACTCTTGATTGAAAAAGGGGATTTTATTGCTCGTGATGAGTTTAGTAAAGATGAACTTGCCTACTGTAGACGCTCTATTATCACCCCAAAGCCTAATGAAGAGTATCATATTATCGAGCAGTTGGTTGATGGTAAATGGCAAAGCTCTAAAAGTAGCCAGTTTTTTAATGGCTCTTTGGTGGGTGGCTCAAGCAATTTGATGAGTGGGATGTTTCACCCTTTGCATCCCGATGATTTTAAACTCCGTTCTACCTTTGGAGCAATAGAGGGGGCGAATGTGGTTAATTGGGCGATAAGCTACGATGAACTCAAACCTTATTATGATGAGGCTCAAAAGCTCGTAGGTATCAATAGCCAAACAAATGAAAGCTCTTTTGTCAAACTGCTTGATACTCTGCCTTTGGATATTCGCACCACTCCACGGGCTATTTTGGCTAGTGATAGAGAAGATCGCAATGCCTGTTACTACTCTAATTTTTGTGGCAGTTATGGGTGCAGTTCGGGGGCAAAGGGGAGTGCTCGAGAGGCGTTTATTGTCCCTGCAATCAAAAAATATAATCTTGAAGTGATGCACCATAGCCATGTAACCAAGCTAGTCTCTATCAAAGATAAAATTACCCAAGCCGTTGTGGTTAATACTCAAACCATGAAAGAGAGTACCATAAAAGCCAAAGTGTTTATTGTCTCAGCCCAAGCTCATGAGAGTGTGCGACTGCTGTTAAATTCTAAAAATAGCTATCATCCCAATGGATTAGCCAACAGCTCAGGAGAACTAGGTAAAAATCTGATTTTTTCCGCAGGGGGGCATGGTATTGCTACCTTTGATAAAAAGAGTTTAAATCAAAAGTATCTACCCAAAGCAGACGAGTATGGATACTTTCTCAATCGCTCACTCTTTGAATGGCATCGATTGAACGGGCAAAAAGGGGGAATTATTGAGCTGATGTTTGAACACGCCAATCCTATTGCCAAAGCGGTACGTAGTAAATACGATAAAGAGGGTAATTTGCTATGGGGTAAAGCTCTTGGCGAACAACTCAAAAGAGAGTTTCAAGAGTATATTAACTTGCGTTATGAGATATTTATTGATTGGTTGCCTACCGATAATGGTTATATTAGTGTAGATAAAAAGCACAAAGATAGATACGGTATGCCTGTAGGCAAACTACGCCTTGATAGCCATCCTCACAATCAAAAGCTTACAGAGAAGATTGATGCCAAAATGCAAAAACATCTCAAAGATTTAGGGGCAATAGAGCTTGAGAGTTTTATAGGAGAGTTTCCACCACCCAATCTAATAGCAGGAGGGGCAAGGTTTGGAGATGATCCCAAATGCTCTGTCTTAAACCCATATTGCCAAAGTCATGATATACGCAATCTTTTTGTAGTCGATGCGAGCTTTATGCCCACAGGAGGAAGTGTGCCTTATACATGGAGTATCTATGCCAATGCCTTGCGTGTAGGAGAATATATTGCACGGCATTGGAAAAACTTTAGTTGATATACTCCTCATAAGAGGCGATTTTTGCACCAAGTCGATCATGCAGATAATCATCAGCATCCCCCAATTCATCAAGAATAAGTTGTGCTTCATCTCGATAACGTCTGACTTTATACTTATCCCAACTTGCAGGGGGTTTTTGGAGATTGGAGATACGGTCAGCCAACTTTACCATCCATATTTCTTTGGGTTGCTTTTTAATACGTTCAATACTATCAATCATCTGATCCTCTTTGGGACGTGAAAGATTTTTACTCAGTGCCATGACGCCATCTGCCACACTTTTACCAAACTCCTCCTCTAGTTGCTGGTAAGTTGTAGGGGTGTCTTCAATGCTATCGTGCAAAAGAGCCACTTCGAGCAATAAGTTGGGGTCTTGCACACTCTTACCATTGACCAAAGCCCCCATCGCCTCCATCATCACATTGGCAATATGTTTGATATAGGGCAAGTCACTACTAGGGAAAAGTTGTCCATGATGAACATCACAAGCAAAATTCCAAGCCTTAGTATACCGATCTTGATTCCAAATATGCATAATCAATTCTCCTTATTACTTTATTCAATTAGATTAAATTATATTCAATATTATATTAATTCTATATTATATTTTTGAATAATATAAATTAATTTTAATGTGTTATAATGTGAGATAAACATTACTATTAGGAGAGCAACATATGAAAAAAATTTTACTCATTTTGGCATCATTGGTATCACTTAACGCTGGGGAGATGGCAGTAGATGGCTACACAGGGCTAACATGGCAAGATAACAGAGATGTCAAAGAGAATCTTGTGACCTATAAAAAAGCATATCACTACTGCAAAGAGTTACGATTGGGGGGATTTGAAGATTGGCGAGTACCAACGATTACTGAGCTTTTGACACTTGTCAGCTATAACAAATACAAACCTGCAATTCTTGGTGGATTTAACTTTGTCGAAGATAACTTCTACTGGTCATCAACCCGTTATAAAAACAACTCTACTAAAAATTGGGGTGTAGATTTCCGTGATGGTTCTTCTGAAGCCAATGGAATTAGTTATGATCGGCGTGTACGATGTGTACGTACGACCAAACCTGCCAAAAAAACAGCAACAAAATAGATTGAGATTGGAGCTTGGCTCCAATTTTCATCTCCAACGATACAGCTCTTCACACACGATTATCCTTATTCCCATAATATAAATTTTAGTGCTTCTCTTAAGTAACTCTGTGTTATAAAGATTTAAAAACTTTGGAGATAGATTATGAGTAATATATTACAAATTGGAAAATATGAATTAAACAGTCGCTTAATTGTCGGAAGCGGTAAATACGATAGTTTTCAAACTACGCTTGATGCGACACTGGCTAGTGGGAGTGAGCTTATCACTGTGGCTGTACGACGGGTTAATATCACCGATCCTGCCCAAGAGAATCTAATGAGCTATTTTGAAAAGACCAACGTCAAATTTTTGCCAAACTCAGCAGGATGTGTGACAGCCGAAGAAGCCATTACACTCTTTAGATTGACACGTGAAGCAACAGGCATTGATCTTATTAAATTAGAAGTCATTGGTGATACCCAAAAGACACTTTACCCTGATGTTATTGAGACGATTAAAGCCTGTGAAGTACTTGCCAAAGATGGCTTTACTATTATGGCATACACCAGTGATGACCCTATTATGGCGAAGAGACTCGAAGATGCAGGGGCTCATGCGATTATGCCTTTGGCCTCTCCAATTGGTAGTGGATTGGGTGTTCAAAATAAATTTAACGTTCACTTTATCAAAGAGGCGGTTAATGTGCCTGTGATTGTGGACGCAGGGATTGGGTGTGCTTCAGACGCGGCCATTGCCATGGAACTAGGAGCTGATGGAGTACTCACCAATACGGCTATTGCCCAAGCCAAAGACCCTATGAAAATGGCTGAGGCAATGAAACACGCTGTTATCGCAGGACGTATGAGCTACGAAGCAGGACGTATCCCAAAACGCCCCTATGCTACAGCATCTTCACCTGAAGAAGGGATGATTTTTTAATTTTTCCTCCACTCTCTTGGGTGGGTATCTCCCATCCAAGCCTATCACTTCAACCCCCTAAAAGCTACTTTATCTTATAGTGCCATCAAAAAGAGTGTATTATGCAGACCAAAACCAACCATAAAAAAATTCTCTCAATTGCCTTGCCTGCTGCCGCAAATGCTCTCCTTGATATGCTTCAAGTCATTATCGATCTCTTAATGGTAGGACGGATATCAACCTTTGCCATTGCGGCAGTGGGGCTTGGTCTTCAGGCGTTGATGGTACTTTTTGCATTTTTGGGTATTTTTAGTATCGGTACAACCGCCGTTATCTCGCGTTTTGTGGGGGCAGGATCGATGAAGCGTGCTTCCTTTACTCTTAGCTCTATGTTGCATTTTGGTCTATTGGCATCGATTCCTGTTGCGATATTGTGGTTTGTTTTGACTCCTGAACTCTATTTGTGGTTTGGTATGGCGTTAGAGGTGGTTGATCTAGGCTTTGATTATGTGATGATACTCACCCTGATGATCCCTTTTATTATTTTTAAGCTCATTTTTGTCTCTGCATTTAATGCATACGGGGATACAAAAACCCCTCTTTTGATCAAAATTGCTGCTATTGTGCTTAATATTGTGCTTAACTATCTGCTTATTTTTGGATATGGAATTATCCCTGCGATGGGGGTATCGGGCGCAGCGATTGCCACAGTGATTGTCAATATGTTGGAGGTGGCTTTTTATGCTTATCTCTATATCCATGCCAAAACACCGTTTATACCCATGTGGAGCTACTCTAGTATCTTGATCAAAAAAATGATCAAAGTAGGACTGCCTACCTCTATTGAACGCACACTCTCGATGAGTTCGTACATGCTTTTTAGTTTAATTATCGCTTCGTATGGGACATACGCTTTTGCAGGGTATCAACTGGGTTTACGCATTGAGGGGATTGCTTTTATGCCAGGGGTTGGTTTTACGATTGCAACCATGACGCTTGTGGGGCAAGCTTTGGGAGCAAAAAACCCCCAACAAGCCAAAAATGACACCATCGCAATACTTCGCTATACGATGGGTTTTATGGGGGTGTTGAGCTTCTTTATGGTAGGGACACCTGAGATGATTGTGTCACTTTTTACCGACGATGAAGCTACGATTAGAGAGGCAAGTATCTATTTGATTATTGTAGGGCTCTCTCAAATCCCCCTTGCGTTTAACTTTGTACTCAATGGGGCATTACGTGGGGCAGGAGATACCCGCACAACATTAAAAATAAATCTTTTATCCTTATGGTTTATACGCATCATTCCTGCATTTGTGTTGAGTTATTATTTTAATAATATTATTTTTGTTTATTTTGCAATGATAAGTGATACGCTAATCAAAGCTATTGTCTTGTGGGTGGTATTTAATAGAGGAAAATGGCAGAGTATCAAAATCTAAATTACACCCCAGAGGGTGCAATAGTTTATCGAGCAAAACGGAGCTTACCGCCACACTTCCAACCATCAAGGTTAAAGCATGAACGTACGGCAATTGAAAAGGCTTGATCTTTATGAGAAAAATTCAAATACGTAACACGTGAAGCTTCTTTTTTGAGCTTATCTGTGGTTGCTTGATCAATTTCATGTGTTACATCAATGAGTTTAACATCATCCCAATTGATGCCATGTCTTTGAATTCTTTGGGCTACATTGTCCCAGTTTTTAGTGATACCATCAAGTTTTCTAAAATAACGCATTTTACTTCGGTTAGGATCGACCTTACGTCCTGTCATGGTCTCTCGAATGTGTACAAACTCTTCATAGCTTGGCACAACGCCATTTGTATACATACTGTGATTGTTATCACGGAAGCTTGAAAGCACAATCTCATCAATGCTCTCTTTTTCAACCACAACACTCTCTTTTTTTACAGGTGTGATCTCCTTGATTGGGGTAACCTCCTTTACTGGTATCACAGTTGTACCCGTAGCCAATAATAAACTTGATGATGCCAATGATACAACAGCCAATGTAGATAAAAATCTCCTCATATCTCTCTCCTTTTAAATTAATATACAAAATTCTATCATATTTATCTTGTAAAATAAGAATAATAATAGTAGCTAGATAAAAATAATTTATATCTACTGGACTTTTTAGGTCAAATATTTTGTGAAAAAATGATCTTTAAATAAGAAGATTTTATGATATATTAAATCAAGATGTATTTTATTTGCATTTTAAAGGAAGGTATCGTGCCAAACTTCTATCATTTTATAGGCTTCAAACAACTTAATAGCTCTAAGAGTATCCATATTGTCACAAGCAAAATAAAATAGTTATGCTTGCTGTACTAGCTTCGAATCTCTTTTTTATAACTATCTCCCTAGTCTTTGCAAAGTGGATGTGATGCCATATAGTCAGTAAGTTTTTTACTGTTGGCGAGTTTGGTGTAGAGTTGGGTGGACTCCATACTCTTGTGTCCTAGTAGCTTGGAGATGTCACTGATACGGGCATCGTCATTGAGTAGCTCGGTGGCGAAGGTGTGGCGGAGTTGATGGGGGGTGAGTTTGATGCCTTGGGATTTAAAAAGCTTGGTAGTGATGTAGCGAATTTGATCAACGTTTAGAGGTTTGGACTTCTTTTCAAAGAGATATACTTTGGGTTTGGCAAATGTGATGTACTCTTCAATGCTTTGTGTGATAATAGGCAGTAGTGGTAATTCACGTTGCTTGGAGCCTTTTCCCTCAATAATAATCCACTCTTGGGAGATATTGGCTAAAGTAATAGATGCCACCTCACTAATACGTAGTCCCAACCCATACATAAGATAAATCAGGGTTTTTTCTTGCAAAGAGGCGATGGCGAGTACTTCATCAATGTAGTTTTTGTTGATTGGTTTTGGGAGTGTTTTGGGTACTTTGATAGGATCATCCCCAATGAGTTGTAGATTAAAATCCTTATGGGTATTTAGAAATTTGATAAATTCCCGAATAGTTGAGAGTTTTTTGGTGATGGTTTTGGGATTTTGTTTGACTACATAGAGTCGAAAAGCTTTGATACTAAAACGCTCTTCTATCAACTCATACCGTGTTTTGAGTTGCTCTAACACAATACGGTAGGTTGTAATGGTTTGAGGTGAATAGCCACGTATCTTTTGGCTAAAGCTCAAATACTCTTCTACTAAGCGGTCATAATCACTGAAGTGCATAATCTACCATTCGCTCTTTGAGGTAAGCTTTGGCATCTTGGCTCTCCATATCGTAGAGATGTACCACTTGATAGTAAATATCGATTTTTGTAAAAGGCTTGGGAACGACAAATTTATCCCATGAGTTAAACTGCCAGTAGCTTTTGGGGGTAGCGGTGATAATGACAATAGGCAATCGAAACTTCTTAGCCAAAGCCACCACCCCATCCCCAATACTGTATCGCGGTCCACGAGGACCATCGGGCGTAAAAAAGACAGAGTTGTTATTTTTAAGCTCTTTAATGGAGTGAATAATAACGCCTCTTGCTCCTCGTGTGCTAGAACCTCGGATGGTCTTGATCTCTAACATAGAGAGTACTTTGGCAATCATGTCACCATCATGGTGTTGGCTTACGACACCAAACTTTACTCCCTTGCCTGTGAGCTTTCGATAGATCATAGGCAGTGTAAAAAGCTCTCCATGCCACCCTACTAAGAGAGTATCTTTGGCAAACTCCTCATCAATATAGTGATAATTTTTACGAGAACTTGCCCAAATAAGACGCATAACCACATAAACAATAGGAGGGAAGAGCCACAAAGCAAGTTTGCGTAGTATCTTTTTTTTGAGCTTTTTTATACCAACTCTCCTATAAGCTGTCGTCTAAAGGCTTGAACAATCTTGACCTCTACAAATCGTCCAAGTAGCTCTTCTGAACCCTCAATAACAACCAATCGCCCTGCATCTGAACGCCCCGCAATACGGTTATTTTCTCGAAGCTCATCAAAATAGACCAATTCGACTTTACCAACTTGGCTTTGCATGATTTCATCTAAAATCTCTGTATGGCGGTCTTGCAGTGCTTTGAGTCGCTCTGAAGCGATATCATCTTTGATTTGATGTTCAAACGAAGCTGCCTCAGTGTGAGGACGAGGTGAGTATTTAAAGGAAAAAAGTTGATCAAAGCGTACCTTTTCCAAGACATCCATCGTCTCTTTGAAGTCCTCTTCACTCTCACCTGGAAATGCCACAATAATATCTGTCGAAATTGCGACATTGGGTACCATCTGACGAATCTTGGCACAACGATCTAAAAACCACTCTTTGGTATAGCCACGTTTCATTGCTTTAAGAAGCTCTGTAGAGCCACTTTGCAAAGGGACATGGATCTGTTTGCAAATCTTTGGGTTCGAAGCAAACTCTTCTAAAAAGGCATTGTCCATATGCAGTGGGTGAGGAGAGGTAAAGCGAATAGACTCTAATCCCTCAACACGGCTGACTTCTTGAAGCAGTGTGGTAAAATTCATTTTGGCTTGCTCACCACTAAAACGCCTACCGTAGTTATTGACATTTTGTCCTAAAAGCATCACCTCTTTGGCACCACTATCAACGGCTTTTTGTACCTCTCCTACAATAATCTCAGGAGGAATAGAAATCTCTTCACCCCGTGTTGCAGGTACAATACAAAAGGAGCACTGCTTATCACACCCAATGGAGATATTAACCATTGCTTTGAGATGATTACTTCGATATTCACCAAAGTCAAATTTACTCTCATCATAGTTGATGTCTACTTCTACAGCGTGCTTGGTATCGACGACATCATTGATCTTAGAGACATTTCTTGCTCCCAGTACAAAATCAACAGAGGGAGCTTTTTTGATAATATCTTTACCTAAATGTGAAGCTGTACAGCCACAAACTCCAATTTTAGCATCAGGTTTTTTGCGTTTGTTAAAAACACCAATTTCAGAAAAAAGCTTCGATACTGGTTTCTCACGTACACTGCAAGTATTGATCATAATCAAATCTGCTTCTTCCAGCGAATTGGTGAGTTCATAAGGCTCTTTTTGATTGAGTTGTGCTACAAGATGCTCACTATCACGTACGTTCATCGCACACCCTAGTGTCTCCAAAAATAATTTTTTCATCAATACAATCTTAGTTTACAATATGCAGTTCGTAGATATACTCACCCTCATCCAAACCATACTTTACTTCTCTCATATAAACTGAGTAACCTTTCTCTTCAAAATGTTCCAAGAGTGATTTAAGTTCTTTGTGTGAATTTTCATTGTCAAAATATATGATACTTTTTTTTGCCAAATCCTCTTCGATTTTGTCTAGGCTAATCATCTTTGGTTTAGACTTCAGGGTCTTTCTTGCTAGTTTTAATTCCATTCTTATCTCTTTCTTCTCTAATATTTTCGTAAGTCCATATATTATAGTCAATTTCTTATAAATATTGATTGAAAGTTGCCTCTTAATTAATTTAATATAAAGTTTTAATGAGCTATAATTGGGTTCTACAAAATAACTTCAAGCTAACTAAAAATTATTGATACATCTTGTAACATATCTTCAATTGGTTAGTCTTAAATCATACACTACTTAATTAAAGGAACTCATTTTGGAAAAGATATTAGACATTGTTGAGGCAATTGCACATGAAAAAAATATATCAAAAGAGGAAGCTATAGAGGGCTTCAAAGAGGCTATTATCAATACGGCAAAGAAAATCACATCTTCTCCAGAGGGTGACTTTGAAGTAGTTATTGATGATGAGAAAAAAAGCTACTATATCTATAAAGTAATTACTGTTGTTGCTGATGATAGTGATGCGATTGTCGAAGATGGTAATTTTGTCCCCTTATCCCAAGCTAAAGAACTCGACGACTCAATTGAAGTAGGCGATAAGCTCAAATCAGAAATTATGCTCGAAGATTATGGGCGAACAGCATCTTCAAATCTATTTAAAGAACTTGAATACCATATTCAAAGACGTATTGAAAAAAGTATCTTTGAAAAATACAAAGCCAAAATTGGGAGCATCTTAATTGGTACGGTTACACGTATTGATGCAGACAATAATACCTTCGTAGAGATTGGTGAACTTCGTGGACTGTTGACTCAGAGAAACAGAATCAAAGGGGAGAAGTTCAAGCAAGGAGATACGATTAAAGCACTGCTTCGTTATGTCTCCATTGATCCAAGTTATGGAATGATTCTAGAGCTTACGCGAACAGCTCCAAAATTCTTAGAGCAACTTATGACCAAAGAGGTGCCTGAGATTCAAGATGAAGCGGTGGAGATCATTGGTTCTGCACGTATCCCAGGTGAGCGTGCTAAATTGGCACTCAAAACCGATCAACTCAACATCGATCCAATCGGTGCTGCAGTTGGGGTAAAGGGAGTGCGAATCAACGCGGTGAGTAGCGAACTTCATGATGAGAATATTGATTGTTTGGAGTACTCACCCATTCCTGAAATCTATGTCACAAGAGCCCTCTCTCCTGCCATTGTTCAAAATATTAAAATCGATGATCAAAAAGCGATTGTGGATATTACCAGTGATCAAAAAGCAAAGGCCATTGGAAAGAGTGGAATCAATATCCGTCTTGCTTCCATGCTCACAGGTTTTTCCATTGAACTCAATGAAGTAGAAGGAATTGCCGATAGATCTGCACAAGCTTCACTCAAAGAGTTTAAAGAAGCAAACAAAACAACCGATACAACGGCACTTGAAGATCTCTTTAAATAAAAACATCACTCTACTAAGTGAGGTACTTGCCTCACTTAATCCAAGACCACATCATCACTTCTATTAGAACGTGTCCCCTCTATTGCTCTTGTTGAGATACCTCTTACAGTATAGACAAAGGATATTTTTGCTTTAGAGCTTTGATTGGCATTGGCACGGTGAAGTGTCTTGGCATGAAAAAGTACCACATCCCCTTGCGTGAGATCATAACTTACTTTGGTATTGATAAGTTCTTGATTTTGATCATTTTCAACAAAGTAGACTTTCTCATCAAAATGCTCTAAATCTAAATCCATTTTATGTGAAGCAGGGATAAACTCCAACACACCATTCTTAGCATACTCATCTCCTAAAGCCAACCAAATACTGACTAAGTTATCTCCATCAAAGTGCCAATAACGAATATCTTGATGCCAAGATGTAGGTGAACTATCATGGGGCATTTTGGTCATAATAGAGTTGTGATGAGCGAGTGTAATCACAGGAGTTTCACCCAGTATTTGTTTTAAAATAGGGCGAATTTGTTCATTTTGCATCCAATTGGCAAAGAGTGCATTGCGTCCATAGACCTGTCTTAGTCGTCTGACCGTATTGGTACGAAAACTGTTTTCAAGGTACTCTCCCTCACTCTCTATGGGTTCTTTTTTGCTTGCAAGCTCTTTTTTAGCTAACTCTAAAATCTCCTCACACTCACTACTCGAAGCAAAATTGCGTAAAAGTAGAAATCCATCACGATCAAAATTCTCCAACTGCTCTTGGGTTAAGGTCATGCATTATCCTTTCATAAGATAAATTTATTACATCGATTATATCGTAATATAAATTATGCTACTATTGCAGTTATGAAAAAGATACAACAACTCGCTATTATCGGTGCAACGGCTTCGGGTAAGAGTGGAGCCTCTATTGAGATTGCTTCACGAACAGATGGGTATATTCTCTCACTTGATTCACTCTCAATCTACAAAGAGATTGATATTGCTTCAGCCAAACCAAGCTTAAATGAACGTGCAGGCATTGTGCATTTTGGGATTGATGAGATATATCCCAATGAGCCTTTTGATGTGACTAAGTTTATAGAGCTTTATCAAAAAGCCTACAATCAAGCTCAAAAGAACAATAAAACACTAATTATTGTTGGAGGGAGTAGTTTTTATCTTAAAATGCTTCTGGATGGGGTGAGTAGATTGCCTCATATCTCTAGCCAAACGCTCGCCAAGACCCAAGAAGGACTCCAAAACCTCCACAAAAGCTATGCAATGCTTCTTGCTTTGGATGGGAAATACATGGCAAATATAGCCTCTAATGATTGCTACCGTATTGAAAAAGCACTTAATATCTATTTTGAAACAGGTCTTGTCCCCTCCAACTATTTTACCCAAAATCCACCCCAAGCAATCATCCAAGACCCTCTTCCTCTCTACTCCATTAATACCAATCGAGAGATACTAAGAGAGAGAATTAAACTTCGAACCCATCAAATGGTAGAAAATGGCATTATCGATGAAGTTGCGTATTTGGAAAAAAAGTATACCCGTAGCCCCAATCCTATGAAATCCATTGGTATCAAAGAGACATTGGAGTATCTTGATGGTAGATACTGCAAAGAGACAATGATCGAAAAGATCAGTACCAATACCGCACGACTTGCCAAGCGACAAAATACTTTTAACAATTCACAATTTCAAGATGTAATAAAAATAAGTTTGGAAGATTTGTATAAAATAGAAGTGTAAAAATTTGTAGTGGCAAACTTGATGTTTGCCACGGATACCCACAAGGGGCATCCCTACAAAACTAGCAAGAGTATGTTGAAATAAACTCGTATGCTGTTGGTCTACCCTCATCTGGCCAAACTTGTGTTTCAAATTTGTAGTGTTGGTAAGTATCAATAAAGAGTTGTGAAAATACTGGCTTTAAGAAGTCATTGTCACGAATTAGAGCTTCTAACCATCCTCTAAGTGTGTGTGGCATCTGTGGGATACCTTTTTCACGAATCTCATCAAGGCTTAGTTCAAATAGATCCTCATCCATTGGCCCTACTGGAATATCTTTGTTTTTGATACCATCAAGTCCTGCCATCATCATTGCAGCAAATGCAAGGTATGGACACGCAGTTGAGTCAGGGAATCTCATCTCAACACGTGTTGCTTTCTCACCTGCACCGTAAGGGATACGACAAGAAGCAGAACGGTTTTGGCTTGAATAAGTAAGGATACTTGGAGCCTCAAATCCTGGAATCAATCTTTTATAAGAGTTGGTTGATGGGTTAGTAAAGGCAGCAACTGCACGAGCGTGTTTAAATACACCACCCACATAGTGAATAGCCATCTCACTAAGGTTTCCATACTCACCCTCTTTGTAGAATAAGTTTTTACCATCTTTCCAAAGTGATTGGTGTACGTGCATTCCGTTACCATTATCACCAAAGAGTGGTTTTGGCATAAAGGTTGCTGTTTTTCCATTAAGGTGTGCAATCATCTTAACAACATACTTGTACTTTTGTACATTATCCGCTGCTCCAATGATGTCGCTAAATACGATACCAATCTCACCTTGTGCTTGAGCAACTTCGTGGTGACCAAGAATTACTTCAAGACCCACTTCTTCAAGTACTTGCATCATCTCTGCACGTAAATCTACCATAGAGTCTGTTGGTTGAACTGGGAAATAACCCCCTTTTGTTCGTGGTCTGTGACCAATGTTTCCACCCTCAATAGATGTATTATCTGCCCACTCACCCTCGCTAGAGTCTAGTTTATAACCTGCTTCGTTGATTTTATCTGTAAACTGTACATCATCAAAGATAAAGAACTCATTCTCTGGTCCAAAGTAAGCTGCATCTGCAATACCAAGCTCATCAGCGTGCTCTAGTGCTTTTTTAGCAATAGATCGTGGACACTTCTCATACATTTGACCTTTGTAGATATCGTAAACATCACAGAAAAGGATTACTGTTGGATCAGCTGTGAAAGGATCTAAAAATGCTGTAGGAACATCTGGCTTTAAAATCATATCTGATTTATTAATTGGCTGCCAAGCATCTACAGAAGATCCATCAAATGGCATACCATTTTCTAAAATCTCTTCATTTACCGCAGAATATCTGTATGTAAGGTGGTGCCATGCACCCTTGATATCTGTAAATCGTAAATCTACAAACTCTACTTCATTTTCATCACAAAATGTGAAAAACTCTTTTACATTGTTAACAAACTTACCCATTAATATCTCCTAAATATTTATAATAGCCATATTATAGCCTAATAAAATTTTGATACAAGTATGGAATTGATTAAAAATTAATCAATTTTAACGCTTTTACACAAAAATGATATTTTGACTATTTTATAGAAAATAGTATATCCAAATATAATTTTTTATGATAAAATTTTATTTATGATTAAAGTATTACAAGAGTATCAAGAGAAATCAGAATTTTATAAATATGTGATTATTGGTAGTACCATTATAGCAACAGCACTCGTTGTCTGTGAATCAACACAGATTGGAGCCCAGCTACATCTCTATAGTTTGATATTGCAAACGTTATTTTTTGGTCTATTAACACTTGATTATATGCTCTATATAGAAGAGGCATATCAAAAAAAAGTTCTAAAATCTTATCTTCGCTCTCCTGATGGTATTATTGATTTTATTGCCGCCTTCCCTGTGGTCTTGATCCTTTTAGATGGCAATGCCGTCGCCGATGATATTAAAACTGCTTTTGGTATTACCACCTTTTTAAAAATTGCTCGTTTTTCTGATGCTCTAGGAATTTTTAAAGATGTCCTTATTAATGAACGTAAATCAATCTTGGCATCGCTTTATTTGATGCTCTTACTTACACTGATTATCTCTACTTTACTCTATTTTGTAGAACGTAATGTCAACCCTGAGGGATTTGGAACTATTCTTGATGCAATGTGGTGGGCGATTATTACACTGGCAACGGTGGGATATGGTGATGTTATTCCCGTTACTGCATTGGGTAAATTTTTGGGCTCACTTGCCTCGATTGTAGGTCTTGGAATGTTTGCACTGCCCACAGGTATTTTGGTCAATGGATTTGCACAGGAATTGGCACGGATTCGCTACATTACAAGCTGGAACCTAGTCGCCAAAGTACCTATTTTTGCCCACCTTGATAAAGGAAGTATCTCAGAGATTGCACGCCTGCTCTTTCTCAAACGTTTTGGGCGTCATGAGGTGATTATTAAAGAAGGCGATGAGGGTGATGGGATGTATTTTATTCTTGATGGAGAAGTTGCCGTTGTACGTGAATCAGATAATTTGCATATTACACTCAAAGCAGGAGATTTCTTTGGTGAGATTGCACTGCTCAAAGATGGCAAACGTACCGCGACTGTTATCTCCAAAAAACGCTCAGAGATGTTGGAACTCACAACGTATGATTTTAATAAACTCGTACGTACCAAACCCCATATCCTCAATAAAATCAAGGCCGTTGCAGAATCACGTTATCAACAATAAGTCTGCATCAATAAAAACTTTTTATTGAGTTAAGCAACCTCTACTTATACCGCTCAATGTCTTTGGGTTCTCTAGCGGTGAAACTATAACCTAGTAGAGATATGGAAAAAGCATGAAGTAAAATACGTTTGGATTTGGTTCGACTTCCATAGAGTTCATCTCCAATGATAGGATACCCAATATGTGAAAGGTGCAGACGAATTTGGTGGGTTCGTCCTGTTTCAATAGAGACATCTACCTTACTCTTTTTACCTTGTACTTCTAAGGGTTTGACAATACTAATTGCCTTTTGCCCTCGCTTTTCATCAATACGAGAGACAGCTTTACCTTTTTTATGTGTGACGATTGGCTCATCAATCTTTGTCTCTTCATAAAAGATACCATCCACCCATGCAATATAGTTTTTGCTCACTTTACGTTGCTTAAAAGCTGTAATGGCTCGTTTTAAAAACGCTTCATTTTTAGCTAATAGCAGTACCCCTGAGGTATCTCGGTCAAGTCGGTGAATCAAGGTAGCTCCTTCAATCGACTCTTCGATATCATAACTATCAATGAATGCAGGTTTATCCACAGCGATAATATCCTCATTTTCAAACAAAACTTTCACATCACGTACTTCTTCAACACGAAATGTGGTCTCTATATCCACAAGTCCTCGTGCAATTTTTACTTTATTATTACCGACGTAGACAAGTCCTCTATCGATAAGCTCTTTGGCTTTTTTATTGGACATTTCCAACTGTACTGCCAATACCTTGAAGGCTTGATCTTTATTCATAATTTTTACTCCACTTTTCAAAGAGTTCACTGTTTGGAAACTCTATAATTTTTATTTTGGCTTATTCGCCACTTTGAAACACTATCTTAGCTATTTTAAAACTATTGGGTTGAGCTTTGATTTTAAGTACTACACTCGTCTCTTTGATACTATAAAACAGCCCTAGTCATCTTTTCTATTTTTATGTCGGTAGTAGTAAAAAAGTGAAAAAAGCCCTATCATCAAGAGCGTGATAAGTGTTGCAGAGTGTAAATATTCTTTGATCAATGCTTGTTGGTCTCCAATAAGATACCCAATGCCCAAAAGTACTGCCATCCAAATCGATGCTCCAAGAGAGGTATAGATTGAAAATCGCATCAAGTTCATCTTTGCTAGTCCCGCAGGAAAGGAGATGTATTGACGAATACCTGGGATAAGTCGTCCATTAAAGGTTGATATTTCACCATGACTTTGGAAAAAATTCTCTAATTTTTCTAGGGTTGAGGGCTTTAGAAAAATACGATGTCCATATTTTATCAAAAAAGCCCGACCATATTTAATGGCCAAAAAGTAGTTAAACAATGCCCCTGCCAACGAACCTAGAACGCCCATAATAAAGGCAAAATAGAGATTCATCTCCCCTTGATAAGCAAGGTAACCTGCAGGGATCATGACAATTTCACTGGGAAAAGGGAAAAAACTACTCTCCAAGAACATAAGAAAAAAGATACCTACATATCCCAAATCTCCAATGCTTTGGACAATAAAATGTGCTATTTCATGCATTCTTACTCAGTAAATGCACCAATGGATGTTACTTGTTGATAGCGTCGTTCAAGTAACTCATCTATTGAGAGTGGTGCTAACTCTTCAAGAGCTTTCAGAAAATAATCTTTGACAATATAAGCAGCTGCCTTTTTGTTACGATGAGCACCATTGAGTGGCACTTCTAGGACGTCATTAATAAGCTTATGCTCAATCAAATACTCGGGCAAAATTTTCAGTGCTTTGGTTGCTTGTTCTACCTTTTTAGGGTCATTCCACAAAATTGCAGAACACCCCTCAGGTGAAATCACTGAAAAGACAGAATATTTCATCATGGCAAGCTTATCTCCTACACCAATGGCCAATGCTCCACCACTACCCCCTTCACCAATGACAACAGAGATGATAGGAACTTTGACATCAATAAACTCAAAGAGGTTTTTAGCAATCGCTTCACTCTGCCCACGCTCTTCGGCTCCTAGACCAGGATATGCACCAGGAGTGTCAATGAGGAGCAGTACAGGAATATTAAACTTCTCTGCCATTTTTACACAACGCAGTGCTTTTCGATACCCCTCAGGGTTTGGCATACCAAAATTTCGTTTGATCTTATTTTTGACTCCACGACCTTTTTGCTCACCAATCACCATTGCTTTTTGACCATCAATCCAACCAATATAGGCTACCATCGCAGGATCATCACGAAACGCTCTATCTCCATGTACTTCATAAGCATTTTCCATAATGCTACGAATATAATCCAAAGCGTAAGGACGATCAGGGTGTCGTGCCAACTGAAGCTTTTGATAATCACTAAGAGAGCTAAATGTCTTAGTAATCTCCTTTTGGAGATCGGTTTGAAGTTTCTCCAATAGTCCCTCATCAAGCATTAATTTTGCTGAGTCAATCTCACTTTGAAGTGTCTCTATGTTTTTTTCAAATTCTAAATATACCGACATCGCTTCTCCTAAATCTTTTTGAAGATCAAGACACCGTTTGTCCCACCAAATCCAAATGAGTTACTCATTGCTACATTGATCTCAGCTTTTCGTGCCGTGTTGGCAACATAGTCCAAATCACACGCCTCATCAGGGTTGTTGTAATTGATGGTTGGAGGAAGTACTCCATCACGCATTGCCATCACAGTTGTCACGGCTTCAATGGCTCCTGCAGCTCCCAAACAGTGTCCCAATTGTCCTTTGATAGAACTCACAGGTGGACAGTTCTCTTTTTCACCAAAGACTGCTTTGATCGCTGCTGTTTCATTTTTATCATTGGCTGGCGTTGACGTACCATGAGCATTAATATAATCTACTTTTGGATTGCCGGCCATTGCCATGGCTGCTTTAACGGCTCGCAGTGGTCCATCAACAACAGGAGAGGTAATGTGGTTGGCATCTCCACTCTCACCAAATCCAATCACCTCAGCATAGATATTAGCTCCACGTGCCTTAGCAGCTTCATACTCTTCAAGTACCAATGCCCCCGCACCTTCACCCATTACAAATCCACCTCTTGTGGCATCAAATGGACGCGATGAGCCTTTTGGGTTATCATTATCGGTACAAAGAGCCTTCATAGATCCAAATCCACCAATGCCTACAGGACAGATTGCCGCTTCCGCTCCAACTACAAGCATTCGTTCAGCTCCACCTACCATAATGGTTTTACTCGCTTCACTCACGGCGTGTGTACCTGCTGCACAAGCTGTCACTGAAGAGATATTTGGTCCTTTAAGCCCTTGATAAATCGATACAAAACCACCTAGCATATTGACCAGTGATGAGGGGATAAAAAATGGTGAAATTCTACGTGGTCCTCGTGTATCACAGATAACTGAGTTTTTTTCAATATTAGCAAGCCCACCAATACCTGAAGCCGAAGAGATACCAAA
>Ga0193954_1000575_pt1 | contig 21060 bp, 23 predicted proteins | sample BB_5_MG_FD_140340 | JGI IMG/M metagenome (GOLD analysis project Ga0193954, IMG submission 140340) | Microbial mat bacterial communities from the Broadkill River, Lewes, Delaware, United States - BB_5_MG | ecosystem: Environmental > Aquatic > Freshwater > River > Microbial mats | place: USA...
AGAGTTCTGTTTTGGCTCGTGTTACTGCACTCTTTGCAGGACGAGGGTACAATATCGACTCACTTACTGTTGCTCCCATTCCTGATAGTAATTTCTCGCATATTACTGTAGTAACACAAGGAAATAAAAGAGTCATTGAGCAGATCATCAAACAACTCAATAAACTTATCCCTGTACTCAAAGTAACAGAGCATGAGGAGATGATTGAAAAAGAGATGGTAATGGTCAAATTCCCTGTAAAAGAGAGTTTAAGTGATATTGCCGCTCTTTGTGGTGCGTATAATGGTGGAATTGTCAATGTCGGCACCGATATTGTCATTGCAATGGCTGCTGATGAGCCTAAACGCATTGCACACTTTTTAGAAGCTTCACAAATCTTCAACCCTATTGAAGTGGTTCGTGGTGGTGTCGTCGCTATTGAGCGATAAACTACCTTAAGGTCGGAGTCTTCTAACTTCGACCGATATCTATTAAGTAGGAAAAATCAATTCTTTATTGTCTCTATAATCACCACTGCAATGGCAAAACCACCATCGTGGCTAATGGAGAGAGAGGAGCTTTTGATACGATGTATCTTTTGAGCGTTGTTACTTAAGCTAAAGTGTGGAGCGTTAAAGCTGTCTTTATAAATAGTAATATCATGAAACTTTAATTGTAAGCCTATCCCACACCCCAAAGCTTTGGATATCGCCTCTTTTGCCGCCCAATAACCTGCAATGGAGTCAGTTTTAGAAGAGAGTGTAGCAATCTCCTTATTACTTAAAAATCGTTTTTTGTATTTATCTCCAAATTTATCAAGTGCTTTTTGCACACGATTAATGGCAATAATATCCGTTCCTAGTTTCACTTCTCACTCCTTGTATATAGCTCAAAATCTTCCCAATTTTCTACAAATCCCATCGCCTTTTGATTCACATTGGGGTATTTATGAAAGAGTCTTTGGAGTTGGTATTTAAAATCAAACTCCTCATCATCAATCTCTTGGAGTAAAAATTCCAACATCATAACAACAAAAAATATCTTTTTATTGTTCAGTGTTTTAAAAAGTTTTTGGTTTTTGGGCTTCATGGGTTCAATAGCGAGTACTTTGTTCCATAGACGGCTATGATGTGCACAGATATTACGAATATAAGTCAAACTATGCAACCAACGCTGAAAGACATAAGGACGAATATCAATCTCTTGAATGATCGTTTCACGGTACTCCTCTTTGAGATTGGCAAAGATTTTGGAGAGGGTATTAAAAGAGATGATCTCCACCATTGCCCATGTTGGGAGATGGCTCTCTCGATATTTATCAAAAAACTCCTTGACAAAAGGCTCTTTGGAGCGACTCACCTCTTTTTGAATACTTTTTAAAATCTCTTGGTGCTTGTGTCGGTTGTGGAAAATTCTAGGATTGGTATAACCAAAAACTCCTGCTTTTTGAGCAATCACAAAGGCACTTTGGGTACGGATGTAGATTTCAATCTTCTCTATGGCATAAAAAAGAAGATTGCGAAATTCTTTGTCAAAGTAGTAGAGTTGAATAATATCTTCAAAAGTCGTTCCCTGAACAAAAGAGTCTTTGTAGTCATAAAAAGGGTAAAAGTAGGCACTAAGACGGTAATAATTAAGATGTTTGAGTTTTTTGATGGCAAAATTACTGTTTTGGATAGTCAAATTTCTATCGCGTAAAAGATTAACTTGTGCTTCAAAAGATAAATGGGGTTTGTGAAATGAAAGTTTCAAGATAAAACCTCCTCGATTTGCACTTTATCAAGAGGTGGAAGAGGTGTGTTAGCACAATTATATTCCAAATAAACTGAACTTATCTTTAAAAAGGGATAAAAGTAGGATTTATTAGAGAAAAACATAAACACACCTCTTGTATATATTTCATATTGTAAAATTATACCATAAAAATATTACATTTTGCAATAAAGTAAACTTTTTTGAAAGCATAATATCTTAATGAGTAATTTTGATCTATAATTATAGTCACTCTAGCTTTAAAGCCCCTAACAGTTAACTTATGGTAAACTATTTGTTAATATTTGTATAATTTTTATTAATGGATTTAGGATAAAATCTTATAAAATATTACCTTCTCAAGGAATAAAATGAATCAAAGAACCATTAAAAGAGCGGTTGAGGTAGTCGGAATTGGGCTTCATAAGGGTGAGCCTATTCGTGTACGACTTGAACCTCTTGACATCGATGGTGGTATCGTATTTTATCGGGATGACTTGGCTACAACCATCCCACTCTCGCCTGAGAGTGTCATCGATACACAAATGGCAACCGTCATTGGCAATAAAAACGCCTCTATCTCTACTATTGAACACTTCTTATCTTCTATCTATGCGTATGGGATTGATAATCTTCGTGTCATTATTGATGGCAATGAGATGCCTGTGATGGATGGCTCTGCTATCAGTTTTTGTCTGCTCCTTGATGAAGCAGGTATTGAGACACAAAATGCACCTAAGAAAATTATGGCAATCAAAAAAGAGGTTACAGTAGAAGAAAATGGTAAGTATGCCTCTCTTAAACCTAGCTCTAAAGCCACATTTGATTTTGATATTGACTTTAATCACCGTGTCATTGGCAAACAATCTTTTAGTTTTGACTTTAGTACTCAAGCTTTTGTCGATGAAGTGGCACGGGCAAGAACCTTTGGCTTTATCAAAGATATACAGTACCTCCAAAGCAATAATTTAGCTCTAGGAGCAAGCTTGAATAACGCCATTGGGCTTGATGATCATCGTGTACTTAACCCTGAAGGATTACGCTTTGAAGATGAATTTGTACGCCACAAGATCCTTGATGCCATGGGTGATATGATGGTGATGGGATATACTATTATGGGAAGTTACAGCTCTTTTGCAGGGAGCCATAAGCTCAACCACCTCCTCACCAAAGAGATACTCAAATCTCCTGAGAATTACGAGCTTGTAGCCATTGATAAACTTAAAAGTAGAGTCTTTGCAAAAAGTTTCGCCTAATTACCGACTTGTCGTTATCTCCATAGCCTCACCCTTGCAACTAGGAGTTTATGAAGATGAGCAGCTTATAGAGAGCCTTAGCAGTGATCAAAAGACCTCTGAGATATTGGTATCGCTTATCATCGAGCTACTAGCCAAATATCCCATCACTCAGATACTCTATACCCACGGGCCAGGTAGCTACATGGCAATCAAACTCACCTACATTATGCTCAAAACCATTGAGATTGTCCGTGAGATAGAGTTTGTTGGGGTCGATGCCTTTAGCTTTAATGATAATCAACCCATCAAAGCCCTAGGAAGTCTCTATTTTGTCAAACAAGAAAATGAAATCATCACCCAAAAATTTGATACCAAGCTAGAGCAGACCTTTAGCCTACCCCAAAGCATCACCCATTTAACCCTTAGCGATAATAAACCTCTCTATATCTTACCTGCGGTTTGATAGATTATAAAGAAATAGAGAGTTGTCATTGAAAGTTTGTTATCGCTCTAAATGATATAACCCAAGTTTAAGCCATTTATTTAGCTTTGATAGGAGTCTGGCTTTAATAGTAAAGTAAGATAACAAAGATAGCCAATATCACTGATATTAATCAGCTACGAAGCAAGGTACTTGTCAACATATATCCAATCCCTGCTAAGATGATGGAACCTACAACATTGAGCAGTATATTACCTAAGGCATAAAGAAATTTTGAGTTTTCCATGAGCAGTACACTTTCAATGGCAAAGGTTGAAAAAGTAGTAAAAGCTCCAAAAAAGCCTGTAGCAATAAAGAGTTTGATGTAAGGTGATAGATTAGTATGGTTAAAATAAGCAAAAAGTATACCGACAAAAAAGCTACCAATAAGATTGACATAGAGTGTACCTAATGGAAAAGTAGCATGAGGGAGGTATCGATTGGTGGCTTCTAGTACCAATAGTCGTCCTAATGCTCCTAATGCACCTCCACTAACGACTACGATGATGGTTTGAATGTTCATTATCTATCTCTTCTTGCATAGCCATTCTTGCCTCTTCGTACCAGTTTTCATCACTTTGAGCTACATCAATAGTGGGTAGATATTTAAAGCGCACAGTGGCATTTTGTGCCTCTTTGGTATGTTCATTGAGGAGCTTTTTACTCCCTGTAATAACAATAGGTTGAACTTTGAGTTTAAGGTTTTGAGCCACGATTTTAGTACCTGCTTTAAAGGGTAGTAGTTTTTGCTTATTGGTACGTGTGCCTTCGGGAAAGATAGCTACGGGACGTTTTTGTTTATAGAGTGCTTTTTTGACATCTTTAAGAAGTTTCAAAAGCCCCTTTTTATCGCTTCGATCTACAGAGATCATATCACTATCTTTAAGTACACGACCAAACCAAAAAGCATCAAAAAGCTGTTTTTTGGCTACCCAGCTCATATCTAAATCATGGGTAGACTCCAAAGCAATAATATCAATAATGCCTTGGTGATTCATAATATACATATTGGCTTGTCTGTCAATACTGCCCTCTTGAATGGTTTGACCCCCTAAAAGCCACAGCATAAGTGAGTTGAGTTTGTGACGGATGGTTGCACGATAGCGACGAAACAGGATAATAAGGGGAATCATTAATGCAGCAGTGATAAAGGATATAATAAATGCACCGTAATAAAATCTAATCTTTGCAAACATCTTTTTCCTCAATCCACCCTACACGATCTTGGTTATACTCTATTTTAATATATTTACCTCGAATAGCCAACTTATTGACCTTTTCTAATTTTTGATCGATAATATAACTAACGCGACTGTTGAAAGTAGGCAATATACGTACTGTTGTCCCTTCCTTAATGCAGACTTTTTTAAGCGGTGCATAGAACTTGATCAATACAATCACAAGCAGTGCAATAACCACAAGATACAAAAAGTCTCTCTTCCATAAAAACATTAATAAAAAAAAGCCAATTAAAGAAGCAATGGTGATTTTTTTTATATCTTCAAAACTGTCATTTTTTGGATTGGGTTCAAGTTGAGTTGTCAGTTTAGTCTCAACGACCTTAATAGGAATACTCATCTCTACAGCTTGTTCTTTGATGGTATTAAAGTAACTAAAATTAAGGTCTTTGACATTGGAGGGAACGACAACATAATACTCCGCTTCTACTTTGGAATTTTTGCGTTTAATATTCTCTATGCCTTGTTCTTTGTAACCTTTGAGGTGCATATTTTCAATATTAGCTTCATAGGCTTCAAGGGAGAGGGTAATAAGGTTTTGTTTCTCATCAAAGGTTGAGGCTTGATGGGTTTTGAGCTTGATATCAGCAGCAATTACTCCACAAAAATCTTTATTAGATTTAAGCTTGGATATAGGTACAAAATGCTCATCTAAGATTACATCTGCCTCTTTTGATTTGATAAAGAGCAAAGGAAGTTTAAACTCCTCTTTGGTCTTATTTTTGAAATAAAAAGTATAAAAACAATCTTGATTATTCTGCACGACTAATGGCTCTTCAAAAAGAGGTTGATTGTCAGAATCACGATCAAATTTAAAGTATAAATCTCTACTCTTATCTCCTATACCAATTGCAAGTACGGTTACAGGAAATACCTGGTTTTCATATATCTTTTTTGGAAGGTAACTGTAGCGATACTCAATATCTGCTACCAAAGAACTACCAAAGAGTATCAGCAAAAGTAAAAGAGAGAGTAGTTTTTTATGCATTAGTTCATAAACCCTTGAAGCATTTTATTACCATCAATGGAGCCTAAAATATCTTCGATGGCACGTTCAGGGTGTGGCATCAATCCAAATACATTTTTATTTTTATTACAAACACCTGCGATAGAAGTAACGGATCCATTGACTACAACACGTTCCCCCTCATTATCACAATATCGAAGTAGAACTTGATTATTATTCTCAAGCTCTTCAAGTCCTGCATCATCGATATAATAGTTACCATCGGCATGAGCAATTGGGATATTGAGGACTTCACCCTTCTCACATTGGCTTAAAAACTTGTTGTCGTTGTTTTGGACTTGGATATTTTGGTGCTTGGAGATAAAATGCAAATTGTTGTTTCGCTTTAAGGCTCCAGGGAGCAGTCCAATCTCTGTAAGTACTTGAAAACCATTACAAATGCCTAGTACGTTACCACCCTCGTTTGCATACTGGCTCACAGCTTGCATAATGGGAGAAAAACGTGCAATGGCTCCTGAACGCAAATAGTCACCATAAGAAAAACCACCTGCTAAAACAACCAAATCTATTCCCTCAGGAAGTGTGGTCTCATCATGCCAAATAATCTCAACTTCTGCACCAAGCTTCTCAAAAGCGTAGTGTGTATCAAACTCACAATTGGTACCAGGGAATCGTAATACAGCTACTTTCATCTTAAAGCTCAATTGTGTAATCTTCAATAACCGTGTTGGCAAGTAGAGATTCACACATCTTCTCTACTTCTAGTTTTGCACTCTCCATATCGCTGCTGTTAAGCTCTAAAACAATCTGTTTACCAACACGTACATCTCCAACAAGCTCTTTAAATCCAAGTGAGTCAAGTGCATGGTGAATGGCTTTTCCTTGTGGATCAAGTACACCCTCTTTGAGCGTTACATTTACAACTGCTTTCATTATTTACCCTCATCTAATATTCTGTTTAGTACATTTTCATAAGCCACTTTAAGCCCACCTTTACCTTTTCTAAATCGATCTTTGTCCATAGATTCACCTGATTCTACATCCCAAAAACGACAGTTATCAGGAGAGAGTTCATCAATAAGAATAATATTTCCCTCTTTATCTTTTCCAAACTCAAGTTTAAAGTCTACAAGCTTTAAACCTTTTTCAAAGAAGTAAGGTTTTAAAATATCATTGATCTCTCTTGCCATTCTACGAAGTTTATCCAACTCATCTTGGTAATCAACCAATCCTAAGATAAGTGCGTGTTGGTCATTAAGCTTTGGGTCACCCAAATCATCATTTTTATAATCAAACTCAACAAGTGTAAATGGAAGTACTGTACCATCTTCGATATTAAGTGTTCGTGTTAAGCTTCCCGTTGCGATATTACGTACAATAACTTCAATGTAGATCACCTCACAGGCTTTATGTAACATATGGTTGTCATCCATCATCTCTACAAAGTGTGTTGGAATATTATTGGCATTGAGCAGTTTAAAAAGCTCTGTTGAAATTTTGTTATTCAATGCCCCTTTACCTGATTCACTTGATTTCATCTCACCATTAAAAGCGGTTAAATCATCTTTAAACTCAGAAATAAGCAATTTTTCATCTTCTGTCTGCCAAATTTTTTTGGCTTTTCCTTCGTATAGTAGTTCTGTTTTCTTCATATTATAACTCCTCTTTTTGTAAAGTAATTAATCCTCGTAGGATATTAAGTGCAGATTTTAGTTGTGCATCTAAATAGATCTGTTCTTGCTTGATAAAGCTTGCATTGTGTTCTTGTGTGAGATTGTTCTCATTGAGTTTGATCTTTTTGCCATCTTTGCTATCGACTTTGAGCAGTTCACTTTTAAGATGTTTTTTTAGATCTTTCTCTTTGAGTTCAAAACTCTCTTTGTCGCTTTTGAGTATTTCTCCAAAAGCAACAATTACATCAGGTGTGACACCTACCGCTTGAATGGTACGATCACTTGGCAGATAGTATCGTGCCGTTGTTAACTTGATGGCTTCAGTTTGAGAGATGGGGCGAATTTGTTGAACGCTTCCTTTCCCAAAAGTGGCCTCCCCTACAACGACTGCTCGTTTATGATCTTGTAAGGAGCCACTTACAATCTCACTTGCACTGGCACTTCCACCATTGACCAAAATGACTAAAGGAAGCTTGGTTAAGGTATTTATTTTACTTGCTCGGTACTCTTCTTTGGGTTGAGCTTTTCCTTTTTGGCTAACAATAATACCTTCATCAATAAAAATATCTACAAGGCCTACAGCTTGATCAAGCAATCCACCTGCGTTGTTTCGAAGATCAAGGATGATTCCTTTCTTCTTAGGGTTTTTCTTGATGGCATCGGTTACATCTTTGACTACCTTAGAGTCAAAAGTAGAGACACGGATGTAGAGGATATCATCATTACTATCTACTTTTTTGACATAGACAGAATCAAGCTTAATAATATCACGTACAATGGTTACAACTATAGGTTTAGGTTCACTCTCTCTTGCAATGGTGAGATTGATTGAGGTTTTGGGTTTACCACGCATAATGGATACGGCTTCATCAAGCTCCATATCAATGGCATTTTTGTCATTGATTTTGACAATTATATCTCCTGCTTTGATTCCTGCTTTGTAGGCAGGGGTATCATCAAGTGGCGTAATAATGGTTAAGACACCATTTTTTTTACCAATACTTATCCCCAATCCTCCAAACTCACCTTTGGTTTGAATGGTCATTTGAGCTAAAGCTGATTTATTAAGATAGCTTGAGTGGGCATCAAGGTTTTTGAGCATTCCATTGAGTGCTTTATCAATCAAGTCAGTCGTATTAACTTCATCAACATACTGCTCTTCAATAAAGCTCATAACACGTGTAAATCGGATATATGCTTCTAGTTTGGAAGCCTCTTTAGTGCTTGGAACACTGTTTTTAGCTTCAAGCTTAGAGGTTAAGAGAAGCGAAGCAAATGCAACGGATGTAAGAAATCCTGCAATAATAATTTTTCTATACTTTTTGACCATTAATATCTATCTTTCGATGTAGTTTTTAAAATGGAATATTCTATCAAAAACTTTGTTAATCTTAGCTACAATTGTGTAATAAATTATCTTTGAGAAGACTTTTATCGCAATTGTAAGAGCAAATAAAGCTCTTATCCTAGCATTAGTGGGATATTATCAATTTCAATAGGGGCACCATACCACCGTGAAGCAATAATCATCATCTTAAGTGCCAATTTAGCTTGTTTATCAAGCATTGATGTATCCATAAGTTCATCAAGTTTTGTATCTAAATTGATGCCGATAATCTTACCTTCAACAACTTCAACACAATCAATGGACTGATTTGAGTTTGATTCATCACAATACTTCAAAGCATCTACACCAAACTCATACTCTACAATTACTCTCTCCACTTTAGACTTAGCAAGATTTTGCATTGTAAAAGCAAAATGATCATCACTGATATTGAGTGCAATCGCCGTAGCATTAATCCCATTGTCTTTTAGTATTTTATTAAAATATTGACGACTTTTCCCCGTTTGGGCATTGTAGCCCATAATCGTACAAAGCTGGGTATTGGGTTTGATTTCATGAGGTTGCATATCGTTTCCTATAAATTTAATAATGTTTTGGCATTTTGATGGAGAAAAAGGGACTCTTCTTCTTCAATCTGACATCGTGGACACATCTGCTCACCGTCATGGTAAGTAAAGTGATTGCCACACTCATTGCAACGGCGTATATCAAAAGCAATCAATTGCCGTTTACGTGGCTCAAATAACTCTTGATTTTCAAATCCAACTTGAAGTTGAATGGCCCTAGGTTCACACACATCGTGACAAAGATGGCACTTGATACACGCAACCGCATCAAAATTAATCAATGAAAATTTAAAATCACTACTCAAAGCTCCTGTTGGACAAATACGATAACAAATCTGACAATTGGTACAGTTCTCATTCACATATTTTTGTGAAATAAAGCTGATCTCCTCTTGTGGAAGCACCTCGTATTGGCTTGGTTTTTCAAGTCGTTTTAGTGAAGTGAGTAGTAGTTTTCGCTTGTTGGGGATACTTTTTTCTTTGAGTTTTGAGATGTCTGCAAAGTCAAGAGAGAAGCTTTTGAGATCATCTTCATCTACTTTTTCTTCAAACTTCTCTTTGGCTTGCATCGCTTTTTTGATATTAATATGACTCAAAAAGCTTCGTCGTGACGGCTCTTCTTGAACTTTTTGTATCTCAGGAGCATCAAAAGAGACCTCTAAAACTTTCTTACTAAAGCTTGAAAGTAGAAAATTTGCCTCTTCAATATTATGAACAATTTGCGTATAAAGCCTTGTTCCAAGTTCACAACTTTTGCAGTATCCCAGCTCTACTTTTGTCTCTTTATTGAGTGCTAGTGCCAAAAGCTCCTCTACACTAAGCCAGGCAAGACAAGGGAGGTTTTCTTTACAGCTAAGCGTGTCACTCTTTGCACCTAAAAAATCAAAGAAAAAATCAACCCCTTTGTACTCTTCAAGCCCAAAGCTACTGCTAGGACATACACCGATACACGCCCCACAATCCACACATTCCGAAGGCGTAAAAGAGGGAATATTATCAACAAAACCAATGGTGTCAACAGGGCAAATATCTTCACACTTGGTACAGGTTGAAAATTTACTTGTTGCCCGAATACATGAAGTGATATCAAACTTTAAACTCATGTTTAGTTACACACTTCCTCTATCGTAGAGTTTAGGTACTCATAGTCACTGAGTAAAAACTCTGTAGCAAGCTCAGAAGCATCATGGTAGAGTGGTGTACGTGACTCTCTACGCATATTGATTAAAAACATTGGAACCCATTGCAAGAGATGATCTCGCATAAAGCCCTTTTGGACATTTAGCAGTTCACAGACACCTTCACTGTCTTTGGCTTCAATGGCTTTATCAATGGCATTGCACAGCATATAGATAAATTCTAACTCAACCCCAATATGATCTGCTGAGACGATACGTGCTTTGCCCAAATCAACTCTAAAATCAAGTGAGTTATAGAGATCAATCACAGGGTTTTCTCCTCCACTCTCAATCATCTGATCATCACGTGTATAGAAACTCTCATAGGGAACCATATGCATCAAAAAGAGTGAAGTGAAATCTACATTAAGATACTCTTTAATAAGCTGTTCAGATGAGTACTCCCCACGTTTTGTCCAATCACGATAGTTTGGCAATAACTCCATGATATACTCATCATCTTCAATCATCTTCAAAAACGCTTCATCTACTTCAATCAGCATCAACCGCGAGATCAATGCGTAGAGATTGGTTCTACTAATATTCTCTTCTTTTAATTTTTCAAAATCCATTCAAACCCTTTAACCCAAGTCTTTTCAAACATTATTTCTCTAACAAACTCAGGTTTAATAAAAATCTTATTATCTTAGCACTTTTACATAAAAACTTGGTTAATAGCGTTACGAGTAATCAAGATTAGAAGAGAAGTGTTAAAAAGTAATATTACAAACTAACAGCATTCGAGTCTAACGTTGTTACATTCTCTTGAGAATTTGCTTTTTTCACAAAGCTATTCTAGCTAATTATCAAGTTCCGTTTTCTTAACAACTGGAGTCTCACTTTTGTATTTTTATGACTACTAAAAGATAAAAATAAGATTAAAGGTTTCGTGATTAAACTCTTTTTATAGTTAAATTTGTCATAATTAATAAAATTTTCAAAAGGCTATATGTGCATTATTTTAGATTTTTATGGGTGGCTATACTCTCTCTTGTGATACTCCAAGCTACTAACACACGATCAATCTATCAACAGAAGTTTGCTGATGAAAATCGTGTTGCTCTTGTGATAGGGAATGCAAAATACAGCCGTTTTTCCCCCTTAGCTAATACACTAAATGATGCTCAAGATATTGCTAGAGTTCTCAAAGAGAAAAATTTTGATATTATTTATATTGCTGATGGAGATCTACAAAGCATGGAAAAAGGGGTAAAAACTTTTGCCTCCAAGCTCAAAAAAGGTGGGGTTGGATTTTTTTATTATGCAGGGCATGGCTTACAAGTTAATGATAGTAATTACCTTATCCCTATCAACTCAACCATCTCAAATTCCATCGATGTGAAGTATAAATCACTGCCCGTTAATTATCTTATCGATATGATGGAGAGTTCTCATAATCGACTCAACATTATTGTCTTGGATGCCTGTCGAAATGATCCCTTTAAACGCGGTGGTGGCGGTTTGGCTCAAATCAACAGTGCTAAGGGGATGTATATCTCTTTTGCTACAGGTCCGGGGAAAGTAGCAAGTGATGGAGATGAGCGAAATGGACTCTTTACTAAGCATCTCTTAGAAAATATTAATCGTTCCAATATTACGCTTGATGAAGTTTTTAATCAAACCCGTAAAGGAGTCTATGATGATAGTAATGGTGAGCAGTTACCATGGACAAGCACATCGGTGATTGGTAATTTTTATTTTAATATAGATAAGATAGAAGCCAACAATAGTATCTCCTCTATCCCCATAGTGACTACAAAACCTAAAGAGATCCAAACAACGCGAAAAGCAACACCCAATTTGGGCAATATCTTTAGCAATGCTAAAGTGAAGAGCTTTTTGGAGTCTCTCTTGCGAGCTAATGAGGGACATGACCTCTATGGTGTCTTAGAACACTATGCACGCAAGGTTGAGCCCTACTTAAGCAGTGTACATGCAACCCATGACACTATCTACAAAGATAAAAAATCCCATTTTACCCAATGGAGCAAACGAGAATATCAGCTCAAATCCATTGAGATCAAACGTCACTATGAGTATCTAGGTACCTATTATGCTGATATAAGCTATAAACTTCATTGGAGTAGAAGCAACGATAAACGTAAAATGAGCGGGGTTTCCATTATGAGTGCTACGATTAAAAGTATCGATGATAGTTTTAAAATTACTGCTATTGGGGCTATCTCTGATACTACCCTTGCAGATAAAAAACTTGGTACAAATACAAGTAATACACGTACTATCACGGTGGATAATGATAAGAGTAATGACCTAAGCGATATCCACCAAAGTAAACAGACACAGCTCTACCCCTATGTCTGCTATGAGCAACGCATTAGTGAGGGTGATAAAAGACGAATTAGTTACCTGAAATATGTGGGGTGTAAACGCTACAATAAAGGGTGTAAAAGTTTAGGAAAAGAGCATTTTGGGAAATACCCCAATGACTATCGAGCACACAAAGCATTGATACGTTGTCAAATCTCACGACCAAGATTTGTTGATTGAGATGACCTTAACCACGTATCCCACGTGAATTATTCTTTTTAGGTAGATTCTTTGTTTCATTGGATTCACTTGGTATCGGGAAGATGCTTCTTCTTCCCTCTAGTTCTTGGGTCAATTTTTCAATAAAGGCTTCTGCCTTAGCTTTTTCAGATAACACAGATTGAAGTGTCCTGTTTTGCTCTTGGAGTTGAGTTTGGAGTTTTTGGTACTCCTCTTGCTTTTGACTTAGGTCTCTCTCAAGCGTATCGATACTGTTTTGCATAAGTGATAGCTTCTCTCGGTCTGATACTTTAGTAAAAGCCATAACAATCAATAGCAATAATAAAGTGATAGAGAGTATTCGTTTTTTTATTATATCCATTTGCTTATCCTAATTTTTATTGTGATTATAACTCTTTTAAAATTCAATTATTATAGCATCATTTTGATTAGTATCGCTAAGAGTCATTTTAGTAGTTGATAGATTTAAAGGATAAGGCATTAGCTTATTTGCTTTGCAGAACTCTGCTCATATTATGGGAATAAAAGCAGTAACCTTACTTAATTCTTCTACCAATGCTTTAGAAATTAATTGAATACCTTGTGGCTCATCTTCTGCATCTCATTGGAATAAATAAATTTTTTTATCGGCAGCAAAACTCTTTTATATAATTATGCTGTGTTATACTTTTGGGGGTAGTATTAAGTAGCTAATAGTTTAATTGTGTAAAGCAATCAATAATAGCGTAAATTCAAGGTTTTTCATATTGTCAACCCTATATATAAAATTGACTCGCTTTTATCTTGAGAGACTTTGCAATAATCATCTTCTAGTTGAATTTATTTTTATTCTCAACAAGCTTAAAAACTTACAAAATTGTAACATTTTTTTATTTTGGACTCTAAAAAACTTTGTAGGTTATACAATGTTACATAATTTTAATCATAAATAAGTTATTCTTTACTATATAGTAAATATTAATGGAGAAAATATGAAAAAAAGAGCATATTACGCGCGTTTAAAAACAGTTGATGGTGATCCAATATCAGGATTTTCAAAAGAAGAGTTTGATAAAGTTATAGCAGAGCTTGATCATAGAGTAGCGGACAAAACAGACAGAGTTTTGTATTTTGCAAAAGAGAAGAAAACTGTTGGAACGACAAAGTTTTATGAAAATGACTATTTTGAGGTTTTTAAATAGAGAGCTATCAACTGCTAAAATAATCTACTGACTTGATAAGCTGTAATGAATCAAGAACTAAGGGACAGAGGTTACTGTCCCACTCCAAAAAATTTATTAATCTAGGCTATAATATAAAGTACTTATAAGATTTCAAAGGAGAAGTGATGAAGTTTTTTGCCATATTGATCGCATTGGTTGCGATGTTTGCATTTGCATGGGGTGCGAGTAAAGATAAAAAAGTAGATGACTGGGACTACAATACCACCAAAGAGATAGATGATCGTAGTAGTGGTATGTTTAATAAATCTGTTAAGGGTGGGATACCTATAACAATGTCAGCTCCTGCACCTATGGAGGCAAGTCGTGCCATGCCCAAAATGCGATCTAAAAAAATTGGTCTTGCTGTTGGGGGAGCAAAAGATAGTAATAACTTCTTTGAAAATATCAAAAATGCTTATCTACCAAAGCTTAGCTCTATTACCTATGAGGGGCAGTTTTATAGTCACTATTTTGATACAGGTATTGGGATGGGAGAGTGCAAAGCCCTCTTTTGCCCCTCCTATTCCAAAGCAGTGAGCAAAAATATCTTCACCGATGAAAAAGAGTTTTACCTTAGTGTAGGATTGAACTCTGGTATCAATGAAAGTGACTTTAAACGCAAAAAGCTCAATATCGTTGTCGTGTTAGATATCTCTGGATCGATGGGGAGTAGGTTTAACAGCTATTATTATGATGACATGGGCAAAAAACAACGCTCCTATAGTAGTGACAGTAAGATGCAGATAGCCAACCGTGCTATTGTAGCGATGATGGAACATTTAAAACCGTATGATCATTTAGGTATTGTACTTTTTGATGATCAAGCGTACCGTGCCAAGGCTTTGCGTGAACTCTCTAAGACCAATATTAAAGCTATTAAAAAGCATATTTTAGAGATTGAAGATCGAGGGGGTACCAATTGGAGTGCAGGCTATCGCAAAGGCTTGGAGCTATTTTCAAAGGTAGATTTGGAAAACAGAGCCTATGAAAACCGTATTATCTTTATTACCGATGCCATGCCCAACCGTGGAGAGCTAAGTAAAAAAGGACTCTTTGGAATGGCAAAAAATGCCTCCATAGAGGGGATTTATACCACCTTTATTGGTGTGGGAGTTGATTTTAATAATGATTTAGTAGAACATGTAAGCAAAACACGCGGAGCTAACTACTACTCAATTCATTCCGACAAAGAGTTTAAAAAGAGACTATCCACAGAGTTTGATTATATGGTGACTCCCTTGGTCTTTGATTTAAAACTTAGTCTAAAAAGCAGAGGCTATAAGATTATAGATGTTTATGGTTCACCTAATGCCGATAAGTCAAGTGGTACATTGATGCACATTGATACACTTTTCCCTTCCAAAGCCAGTGATGAGAAGGTCAAAGGGGGTGTAGTACTGCTTAAACTTGAAAAAACAGGAAGTAACAACAATATCGAACTTGAGGTAAGCTATGAAAACCGTGAAGGAAAGAGCTTTGAAAACCGACAAAACATTACTTTTGAAGCAAAAGAGGGAGTAGACAACAGTGGAATTTCTAAAGCAATACTTATCAGTAACTATGTATCACTGATGAAAAACTGGATGCTTGATGCACGTGCAGGGTGTAATGATAAGGTAGAGTACCTTGCACACAAACCTGAATTTGTCTATCGACGATGTATCTCATCCCCTGAACACTTCCCCTATTACAGATACACAAGTCAGTGGGAGCGAAAATTATGTAAGCTAAAGGTTAGTGATGGATACCATAAACTGCTTAGTCTCTTCAAAAAACACTATATTAAACAAATGGAGATACTGCAAGATAACTCACTCAAAGAAGAACTTGAAGTGCTAGAGTATCTCATTAAAGCCAATAGACAAACAGATGATTGGGAATTTAAGAAGTAGAGGGAGTTAAGTTCTCTAGCTTGATATTTATAAAGTATATATATCTATTATTAAATGGTAAGTGTTTTTAATATTTTTAGTTTGCAAGTGGATCTAAGTTTCCCTCGCACTCTATATCAACAATTGTGTGTTTGTCACTATCCACACGATACGCGGTGAGCTTTCCACCCCAAACACAGCCTGTATCCAAACATACTACATTCCCATCATCATAATAGCCAAGTGTTGACCAGTGTCCAAAGATGATTTTTAGTTCCACCCATCTACGCGTATCGCTTGCAAACCAAGGCTTAAGACCTTTTTGTTCAATGACTAGTGGATTGGGTTTGCCTTTTTGTTTAAAATCGAGTTTACTGTCACTGTAGCAAAATCGCATACGGGTAAAAGCCCCCAAAATATACTTTTCACGGTCACTCTTTTTGGTATTGGCTTCAAACTTATAGACCCCGTTACTTGACATCTCTTTAAGCCAATCCTTGGCTCCACTTCCTTGGAGGTTTGTCTCAATCATCTTGGCATAATTAATTGCCATTCCTAGATCAAACTCAGGTGAGATACCTGCATGTGCTACACAGTGACGATGTTCTAAATCAATGTGCAAAAACTTTTGAAACCGTAACCAATCAATAAACTCATGTACCTTAGGACTTTTTAAAATCGGTTCCATATAACTACTTGGTTTTTTGAGTCCATAGTATGAAGCAATCAGCGAAATATCATGATTACCGAGTATCATTACTACACTTTCACGAATATTGTAGATATACTCAAAGGTACTTAGTGAATCCTCTCCTCGATTGATAATGTCTCCTACCAACCAAAGTGTATCCTTTTTAGGATCAAACTCAATTTTTTTAATAAGTTCCATAAATGAGCCATAACACCCATGTATATCACCAATAGCCCATATTGCCATTATTTATCTCCAAACCCTAATTTATCTGCGTATATCTCTATCTTTTGATCTAGCTTCATCGCTGCATAGGCAGCAGAAGGAGAGGGTAGATAGAGCAACTCTACTCCTAAGTAGGAAAAATGTATCTCAAAAAGTTTTAGTGCTTTTTTACCCGTACAGGCAACCTTTTTGATATTTGGATACTCTTCTAATAATGCAGCAATGTCATTGACCTCTTCATCAAAAATACTGCTATCAAGTGAGTTTTCTTGTATACATGATCCTATCACATCCCATAATCCAATTTTTGCCTCTTTAAGCAACCAAATCTTTTGATCTCTATTATTAATAGGATAATTTGTAATGGCTGAGAGAATCTTCCAAAACTGATTTTGAGGATGAGCATAATAAAAATTATTCTCAAAAGATTTGATACTAGGAAATGAACCTAGTATCAACATTTGCGTATCTTGAAAGACAATAGGCTTAAAGGGATGGTGTTTTTTGCACATTCTTTAATGCCTTTTGTAAATTACGGATCAATAATATAAAAATTGCTACAGCAAAGATTTTGAAGTTGATCTCTGAGCCTTTGTGTGTGTTAATAAACTCTTGGGACTGTGTCATTGACTCTCCTGCGTGTTGCATCATGACAATATCGGGGATATAGTAGTGTGCAAAAAGCAATCCCGTAGAGATGGTCAAAAAGGTCGCTACAAGTGTAATATTATCCCGTTCTCCCATTTTATACTTATACCCTTCATAGATAAAGATTGCAAGAATTGAGAAATCAACAAAAATGCCAAGTTTGTAAAAATTGACACTCATTATTATGCCCTCTTGATACTGGCTAAGTATCTCTTTGCCCAAATAGATTTCTGAATGAAAAATAGTAGGTGCAACTACCATCCCTGCATAGAGTCCAGCCCCAAGAAGTGAGCCTAAAAGTATAATGTATCCAATGGTAAAATTTCTAAAATTTTGTTTCATAATTTGTTTCCTTATTTAATTAAAGAGGGAATTATATCGAAAGTTGCGTTAATGAACTAGAATAATGTGTTTTCATATTTATGAACACAATTAAAGTAATTACGAATATTTAATCAAAAAATCTTTTAATCGTTTGATTGCCTCTCTCATAAGACTTTTTGATAAGGCACAGTTCATACGCATAAAACCACTACCTCCTTCTTTAAAGCTAATTCCCTGAGAGAGTCCTAAGCCATGTTTGATCAAAGCTTGATGGAGTTGTTGATCATTTAAGCCCAATTGACGAAAGTCAATCCATGCAAGAAAGGTAGCATCGGGTTGCTTGAAAGTGATGGATTTTGGGTATTTTTTTGCTAAAGCCTCTAAGAGTGCAAAGTTGGATTGAATGTAGGGCTTTAGCTCCTCTAGCCACACTTTGCCCTCTTTGTAGGCTACTTCAAAAGCAACGTGTGCAAGAATGTTTCCTTCTCCCAAATGGTAGCGATGATAAGTTGTCATAAAATGATGTTTGATTTTCTCATTGGGGATAATAATGGTTGAAGTTGCAAGACCTGAGAGGTTAAAGGTTTTGCCAATGCCTTGGAGGGTGATAACGCTATTGCTTAAAGTATGTAGTGGTATATGAGGTTTATAAGTTAAATCACTGTGAATTTCATCAGAGATGATCATAAGTTTATGTTTTTTGGCAATAAAGAGCAATTTTTCTAATTCTTTTTTTCTCCATACTCTTCCTGTAGGATTGTGAGGTGAGCAAAGCAGTATCATTTTACTTTTGGAAGTGATCTTGGATTCCAAATCGACAAAGTCCATTTTATAGCTATTATTATCTTGTTTTAGAGGATTGAGGATAGCATTGCGTTTATGTAAGAGTACCGAAGAGATGAAAGGGGGGTAGATAGGAGTTTGGATAATAATCTCATCTCCTTTGTTAGAGAAAGCTTCAATTGCCATATTGATTGACGTGACCACGGAAGGAGAGTAGAGCATCATCTCTCTTTGTACCTCTACATTATAATGCTCTTTTATCCACTCTATTTGAGCTTGAAAAGCAGAGTTTGGCATCTCTTCATAGCCTAGTATTGGGTGGTTGAGCCGCTCTTTAATGGCTTGAATGACAAAGCTAGGCGAAGCCAAGTCCATATCTGCAACCCACATGGGCAAAATATCCTTTGTTCCAAAAAGCTCTTCTCTTTTGCTATATTTCTCAGCATTGCTTACGGTTCTATCAATTATTGTATCAAAATCTATTTTCATACGCCATAGTAGCATATTTTGACAAACGCTTTATATAACTTTCTTCAACTTGAGTATTAATCTATCCCTTACACGATTTGTGTTACCATAATCAATAATTTTTTGAGGTAGATATATGAGTCTTGGTGCGATTGGTGTGACACTTTTTTCCATTGTTTTGGCGTTGCTTTTAGCCCTTTTGATGATACCTGTCTTGGTATGGTTGGAGCGAAGAGTAGCAGGATTGATTCAAGACCGTAAAGGTCCTAATCGTACCAACGTTTTTGGTTTTCGATTGGGTGGTGTGGTGCAATCTTTTGCTGATGTTATCAAACTGGTTTTTAAAGAGGAGTATTATCCTAATCATATTGAAAAAGGACAATGGCTCTTTATTATAGCTCCTGCTATTCTTTTTGTCTCAGCACTGTTAGGTTTTATGGTGATCCCTTTTGCTGATGATCTCAGCCTTGGTGAGGAGAGTTTTGCTATTCAAGCATTGCCTGTAGATTGGGGAGTGTTGTGGTATCTAGCCATTGGATCTATTGGTGTGATGGGTGTACTCTTTGGTGGATGGGTGAGCCACAATAAATATGCACTTCTAGGAAGCCAAAGAGCAACATCTCTAATGCTTGGATATGAGTTGCCATTAGGGCTAAGTGTCATTGCTATGATTATTACTTATCAAAGCATTGATTTTAATACCATGGTAGCGTGGCAAAGTGGTACACTGTGGGGTGTTTTGCCTGCATGGGGTATTTTGGTACAACCTTTGGCTGCAATGATCTTTATTATTACGATTTTTGTTGAAACCAACCGTGCTCCTTTTAATGTAGCCGAAGGAGAGAGTGAGATTGTCGCAGGACATATGACAGAGTTTTCGGCGATGAAGTTTGCAATGTATTTTATGGGAGAGTACATTGCTATGAACGCGGCCAGTGCGGTGGTCATTACAATGTTTTTTGGTGGCTATCAACTCCCCTATCTCAGTACTGCAGAGCTTTTTGAACACTTTAGCATTATTGTGGGGGCGATTATGTGGGTATTGCCCTTTTTGATCTACTTTTTTATTCGATGGATGCACCGAAATAACCGTAGCAAAACTTCTATGAGCAGTGATGGAGGACGAGGATTTGAAACAAAAGTCCTCACTTTTGTACTGATTGCAATGCTCATTATTATAGAATTGATTGGGGTCTATCTCTTCACGCAACCCAAAGAGGCATTGATTGTCGGGGTCTCTGTAATGCTATTGCAAATTGCTATTTTTGTATTTAAATTGATGGTTTTTAATATCTTTTTTATCGTGGTACGTTGGACACTCCCTAGATTTAGATACGATCAAGTTCAAAAATTGGGATGGAATTATCTTTTACCTTTGTCCTTAATCAATATCTTTATTACTGCGATTGTAGTGGTAGGGTTGGGGGTATAATATGAAAAAAAATATTAAAGTTGTGGAGCGACACAATATAAAATTTAAACATCGACTTTTTATTCCTGCGATTATTGAGGGGCTTAAAATTACCACAAAACATCTCTTTTCCAATGTCAATAACATTAATGATATGGATTTGCTTGAGTATCCCGAGGAGCAACCAAAAGACATTGGTGGGCGGTATCGTGGATTGCATCGATTGACGCATCGCAGTGATGATAGCATCGCTTGTGTGGCATGTTTTATGTGTGCTACGGCGTGTCCATCAAATTGTATTTTTATTCAAGCAACCCAAAGAGAAGATGGAGTGGATGAGAAAATGCCCAAAAGTTTTGCCATTGATACTTTAGAGTGTGTTTTTTGTGGCTATTGTGTGGAGGCATGCCCCTGTGATGCAATACGTATGGATACAGGAATCTTTAGCCTTATTGGTAATAGACGCGAAGATTTTATGCTAGACAAAGAGCAACTTCTAAGCCACAAAG
>Ga0193954_1000576_pt1 | contig 21056 bp, 14 predicted proteins | sample BB_5_MG_FD_140340 | JGI IMG/M metagenome (GOLD analysis project Ga0193954, IMG submission 140340) | Microbial mat bacterial communities from the Broadkill River, Lewes, Delaware, United States - BB_5_MG | ecosystem: Environmental > Aquatic > Freshwater > River > Microbial mats | place: USA...
CTCAGTCACGCCAGACTTGATACCATGCAGGTGCTGGATGTTGGCGGGCGTTACGCACTGCGTCTCGCCCGCACCCACGATCCCGGGGTCGACTGGAGCCGCTTCAACCACGACTTCGATTCCGACAGCCTGCGCTGCGATGATCCCACCATCCTCGGAGATGCCGACAGCCGGGCCTTGCTCAAACGCCTGGGCGCCTACGCTTGCTTTGAGGTGCTGCAAGACCTGCTGCGCGAAGGCCGGCACCAGCTCTTCACCCTACGCGTGGAGCCGCAGCTTGGGATGCGGCTGGGCCTATTCATCCACAGCTCTACGATGGGCCGGGCCAACGGAATGCACGCGCTACGGGCCGGCGGCCTGCGGCTTCATGCCCCCGGCACGCCCGAGCTGGAGGTCATCGCGGATGGCTGCAACCTGTCCCGGGCGATGTCCTATAAGAACGCCGCCGCAGACCTACCGATGGGGGGCTGTAAGCTCACCCTGCAGGCGGAGCCGCTGAGCACCGACGACCTGCCGCGCTTGGGCTTTTTGGCCTACTGCATTGAGTCCGCCCGCATACTCACAGGTCCGGACATGGGCTTTCGGCCCGAGCACGTTGACGCGCTGCGTGAGCATTTCACCCAGCATTGCACAGGTGGCAACCTCGGCCCGCTGGGTCCCACCGGCGTGCCCACCGCCTTCGGGGTCTTCTTGGCCATTCGGGAGGCGGCGCGGCACGCCTTCGGCAGCCCCGACCTGACCGGACGCACCGTCGCGGTGCAGGGGCTGGGGTTTGTGGGGCGCCCCCTGGCGGAGCACCTGGCTGCCGCCGGGGCTCAGCTGGTGGTCGCGGACACGGACGCAACTGCGGTTGCACGCCTACATCAGCTGCTGGGCCCGGTTCAGGTCGTGCACCCGGACGAGATCATCACCGTGCCGTGTGACATCTTGGCACCCTGTGCGCGGGGCGGCGTGCTCGACGAAGCCAGCATCGACGCGCTCAAATGCAAGCTGGTCTTTGGCGCGGCCAATAACCCTCTCAAGGCCTTCACCAAGGAGGGCGAGATCCGCCTGGCCCGGCGCATGGCGAGTCGCGGAGTGCTCTTTCAGATCGACTGGCTGCACAATACGGCCGGCGTCATGTCGGGGTTTGAAGAGTACCTTCGGGGCCCAGAGGCCACCCAAGAGCACTTGCGTCCCAGGCTGGAGCGGGTCTGTAAGGATGGTACCGCCGAGGTGCTGCGCACCGCCGCCGCGCGAGGCATCACTCCCACAGAGTATGCCTATGAAAAGATCGAGACCCGACTCTTCCCCCAAGACCCCGTCGAGGCACCCTCAGGGAGCGGCGCCGGCGGATAGGGCTGGGCCGCGCGGTGCGAACCACCAGGTGCGCTCATCTTCAAAGACCGGGTGGCTCTCTCCGGCACGAAAGCCGGCCATGAAATCACTATAGTGTGGGCTGGCCGCATGGCCAGACTGCCCCACCGGCATGGCCCAGGTGCTTTCCTTGGGCGCGTGCATGTCCCAAATCAGGCGAACTGAGGCCCCATACTTGGGCGACTCGACGCGCGGCACATCGAGGTGCCCCGCCTGAGGGGGCTCGGGAATCTTGAACCGGTCCCCGATGGCGGGCACTCGCCCCACGAAGGGGTGCTGGGCCTGCCAGCGATTGGCCTCGGGGTGCGGCATCAATGGGGTCGCTTCAAGCTTGGCCATCAGAGCATTTGCGAGCTCGGCCTCATCAAAACCGAAGACTGAAAAGCCGCCCTTGGTATTGAGGGCAGTGATCATCCAGGCCGTATCCAGCCGGGGCGCATAGGGCAGGTCGTTGAGTTCCTTTGGCAAGAAGGCCTGCCGAACGCGCCCTACCGCGGCGTCTCGAAGCCACTGCTCCACCATCAAGGCTTGGGCGATGATGGTCGGGTAGCCTTCGGCCTGCCCGCTCCAGCTCTTCCAGCCCATCAAGATCTGCTCCTGGCCCTCATTGGCGGCCGTCGCCCGCTCCGCCACCCAGCGCAGGAGCTGCTGGTGATAACGGGAGGTTGTATCCATCTGCAGGGCGGCCATGCTGGCGTGATCCGCATCCTCCAGGCCCTGCAGCACCTGATTGATGCGGTCCGCGCGCAAGTCATTGGCCCACCGCTGGCCAAACTCCTCCACCCAAATCCGCTGATTGGCGGTGGCAAGGTAACGGGCCACGGTGGCGGACCGAGTCTCGTCGGTGGGGCCGATACTCATTCGAGGTCGGGTGGACCAGTCCTCAAAGCCCAGCCACTGCCCCTGCAAGGCCGGTTGCGGAAGACGCCCCGTCACCTGCCTCTTGACGCCCGTGCCAGAGGCTCGGTAGCCGATATTGCCCAGGTGGTCGACCATCACCACGTTCTGGGCGGGCAGGCGCATGTCATCGAGCGCGGCATTGAGTTCCTTCCAGGACTTCGCCCGGTTGACGCCCAGGGGAAGCCTCAGCATGCCCGGCTGAAGAGGCAGCCACTGCCGGCTGAAGAGGCGGTCTGGGCCCAGGTGCTCGCGGGCCGCGAGCGGACCCCGGTGTGTAAAGCGAGCCTGCCCCTTTACTGACTCGGCGCCTCGAACTTTGATCTCATAGGGTCGCACCTCGATGTCCGACCAGATCTGCTCACCCGCGGCGTCGAGCCCCCTTAGATACTTCTTGCCGTCCGGGCTGATGGTCTCTTCGAGATAGTCGTCTACGTCCTCACCCACGTTCGTAAAGGCCCAGGCCACATAGGGGTTCATGCCCAAAGTCACCGCAGGGATGCCCGGGATACTCACGCCCACCACCCAGTCCTTCTCGCTGCGCCTCAGGCGAAGCGCGTACCAGATATGGGGCACCGTGGCGCCCAGGTGAGGGTCGTTAGCCAAAAAGCACTTACCAGCTCCGCACCACGCCCAACTATTACTGGCCCCCACACCGCCCATCGCCGGGTCCGCGGGGCCGAAGGCGAGTGCAGGATTGGCTGGCTTTGCGGCGAGGCCAAACTCTTCGGGCGCCACGACAGCCTGGGGCAGCGCCGCCGAGGGGATTTGGGGCCCGGGGCGGGGCGCCTCGCCAAAGAGTGGGCGGTTATAGGGGTGGTCCGCGGGGAACATAAAGTCGAACCACTGAGCGGGTAGGTGCGCCTTCCAGACCGCGCGCTTGGCCTCTTCTTCGCTGCCCTGGGCCAACTGAAAGGCCATCATCATGAGCACCAGTAGGCTGTCTCGAGGCTTCCAGGCCTCGGGCTGCGCGCCCAGCACCTCGTACTCGATGCCAACCTGCTCGGGGTGCTCCTGGATAAAGGCGTTGACGCCCTTGGCATAGGCATCCACCCAAAGCTTCTGCTCTTCGGGCAGGACCTCGTAGGCGCGATCCGCGGCGCCTTGCCAGTCCTCGGCGCGATGGCCTTCATCCCAGGCCACCAGGCCCGGCCCCATCAGCTCCGCAAGACGGCCTGCCCCAGCGCGCCGCACCAGGTCCATGTGGAACAGGCGTTGAGAGGCCACGACGTACCCCTGAGCCTGCATGAGCTTTTCCCAGGAGTCCGCCTCGATGGTCGGGATGCCGCGCGCATCAAACTCGACCTTCGCCGTGCTGTAGCCCGGCCAAAAGTCCTCGGACAGGTGCGCGCCATTCCACGCTCTATCGGCGTACAGGAGCAGCCCGACAACAAGCAGGCCCAGGACCAACGCGATACGTTTGAAGATCTTCATCCCTGGCTCCCTCGGTACCGCGGCACGCGGTGAAAGACATGCAAAAGCTCAACCGGCGGCGCCTCAAGACCCAACTGAGCCTGAGCCTCGTCCAGCGAGGCGGCCTGTACCACGCCGAAGGCGCCCAGCTCAGGCATGGGCGGCGCCCCCACGATCGCGAGGCGAAAGCGCTCCAATACGCGGGCCAAGACATAGGCCCGCTGCTCGCCCCCGCGCAGCACTCGGGTGCCCGCCTGCAGTTCCCGCATCAGGACCTGCGGCCCGCGTGACAGGGCCTCAGCGAACGCAAGCTCTCCTGCCCCCAAGCCCAGCCCCTCCGGGCAGGCGGCTTGAAGCACGATGGCGCCGTTGTGCTCCAGCACGGGCTCTGGCACCTCCGCCAGGTAAGTTGCGGCCCTTGAAGCCTGGTAAAAGCTCTGCGCCTTTTCCGGTGGCACAGGCACGATCACTGCCGGGTAGCGTTGGCTGTGCTGCACGAAGAGACTGGCCTCGGCGGCCTGTACGGCCTGATCAAACGTCGGGCGGGCCGGGCCGATAAACACTTGTGCCGGCTCGCTGGGCACAACCTGGACCGCGAACAGGGGCAGGCCCTGCACCACCCGCCACAGCGCCGCTTGAAAGACGTTGCCTCGCACCTGCCCCAAGCGCGTGTCCGGGTGATTCAGCCGGGTCAGGTTGTGCAGACTCGAGATGGTCTGATGGCCGGCACAGCCGATCGCCACCGCCTTGGCGCCACCCGAAAAGCCGGCGTACTGATGCGGCTCGACGATGCCTAGGACCATGCGCAAGTCGCATTGCACCACATCTTCGTGAAGGATGGCGGGGAGTGCGCCATACCCGCCCCCGACGTCGGTGCAACAGGTCACCAAGCTCAGGGGCTGGTCGCAGGTGTGCTGCTTCAGTGTGGCCCCGTGCTGATGACAGGCTTCGGCCCAGGGCCTCAGCTCGGCCCCGCTCATGGGCCTGTGAAGCCCCAAACCCACGAGCACCGTCACCCGAGCCTTCGGCCACAGCGGCAGTAGAACCGGCAAGATGTCCTGCACGGGAAGAGGCCGGGTGGCATCCGGGACGATGAGCGTCACCCGCTGTCCGGGCCGGACGGGGGGCAAGGCAGCGGCCTTCAGGGCCTGCCTGAGCGCAGGAACAATGCCGTCGAGGGTCACCCCTTGGCCCGCTCGAAGTGCACCACATCCACCAGGACGGTGGCCGCGAAGGCGAGGCATCGAAGCTCCGGCGGCAGACCGCCCAGCTCGACGCCGAAGTTATCCGCGTCCGTGAACAGCTCCTTGCCAAAGCCGCTCCAGCGCTTTGTGATCGTGCCGCCGACGGCGCCCTGGGTGCGGATCTCGAAGGTCCAGGGTTTGAGGATGGGGCCAAAGATCTCGGCCACCTCCTGACCTTGAGCGTCCTCAATGGTGTATATGCGGCGCAGCCAACTCCACTTTCGCTGAATGGCGCCAAGCAGGCTGCCTTGCGCGGTCCGCACCTCGATGCGGTGAAAGAAAAAACGAAAGGGCCGGTGAATGTTCAGCAGCACATCGCCCGTAGCGATGTCGGCGACCTGCATGGTGAACGGGCGCAGGGGCCCCAAGAAGGCGCGGCGGAAGAACTCGCCCACCCCGCCGCCCACTTCGCGAGCGTTCAGCACCGCCTGCTGCCGGTCGTCGTACACGTCGTAGGCGTTCTTGAACTCGAAGGAGAGTAAGATCTCCATCCAGCGCTTTCGCTGACGCACGGTCAGGCGCTCAAAAGTGGAAAAACGATCCGCGATGGCCTTGGGGCCAGGCGTGACCAGGGCGCTGCCGTCACTCACTCCGCCACTTGAGACCAGGCTCCGTGCTGGGTCAATGCGGCCGCCAGCTCGCGCTTGTGCAGCCTGGACTGCCGCTGGGGAGAAACGGCGATTCAGCGATTGACCCAGGCCCTAGAGGTTATTAGGGCTTTTGGCGGAACGATGATTCGCACCAAAGGTCTGACCAAGTATTACGGCAGTCGCTGTGCGGTTCGGGACCTCTCCGTCACCATTCAAGATCGCGAAATCGTAGGATTTTTGGGCCGAAACGGCGCGGGCAAGACGACGATGCTGCGCATGCTCGCGGGCCTGCTGGCCCCCTCCTCGGGGCAGATCGAAATTGACGGACAGGTCATGGACGCCACGGAAGGCGACTTTCGCTGGCGCATCGGGTTCTTACCCGACCGACCACCTCTGTACGAGCAGATGAAGGTGCGCGGGTACCTGGAGTTCGTGGCGCGTTTGCGCGGCTTCCCCATCTCCAAACTCGCCGCGCGCATCGCCCAGGTGCTGGAGTTCACCAGCCTGACCGACCGCGCGGATGACAGCATCATGAGCTTGTCCCAGGGCTACAAGCAGCGGGTGGGCATCGCTCAAGCGGTGGTGCACGACCCCGCGCTGGTTATCCTGGATGAGCCCATCACTGGCCTCGACCCCGTGCAGCTTCGTGAGATCCGCGCCCTTATCCGGGATCTGAAGCAAGAGCACACCGTCCTGCTGTCGAGTCATAACCTGCAGGAGGTGCACCAGACTTGCGACCGTCTGCTGGTCATCGAGGAAGGCAAGCTGGTCTTTTCGGGCACCGAGCAAGAGGCGACTGAGCGCGGCCGGGCCCAGGCCAGCCTGCTTGTCACGACCAAGGGCGAAAAGCAGCTGGTGCAGAGCACCTTTGATGCCGCCCAGAACGAAGGCCTGGTTTCCAACTGGGACTTTGAGCGCAGCCTCGATGGCGAGCACACCCTGCGGGTGAGCGCGGCGCGTGAGGATGCCCCGGAGAGCCTCGCCAAGGCCATCGTTCAATCAGGGCTGGGGCTACGCGCGCTCGGCACCGCCACGGACCAGCTCGAAGATGTCTTTGCCGAGCTCACGGAGAAAGCCCAATGAGTAGCGCCAATCAACCCAGCGCCCTGTCGGGCATCGCGCTTATCGTACGACGAGAGTTGAGTCAGTATTTTGGTACCTGGAGCGGGTACATCATCGCGGCTGCGATGCTCGCGCTATCGGGCCTTTTGTACAACGTCTTCGCGCTGGGCAGCGCCCCCCGCTACTCCAACGATGTGCTGTCGGACTTCTTAAACTACGCCAGCGGCACCACCATGACCGCAGGTCTGCTGTTTTCGATGCGGCTGATTGCGGAGGAGAGGCAGACCGGGACCTTCCCGCTGCTGGCGAGCTCTCAGCTCAGTGATGGGCAGGTGGTCTTCGCAAAGTATCTGTCCGCGTTGGCACTCATCGTCATCTATCTGGTGCTGACCACACCGCTCGCCGGTCTGGTCTTCATCAATGGCAAGGTGGCCTTCGCGCACATTCTGGGCGGCTACCTGGGCCTGATGCTCATCGGCTCGGCGGCGGTGGCCATCGGGCTGTATGGCTCTGCGCTGGTCGACTCCCAGCTGGTTGCGCTGATTATCAGCGCCGTCACCTTGGTAGTCTTGCTGCTGCTTTGGATAACCTCCCGCGTGGTCGACGGATGGCTGGGCGATGTGATCAGCTACCTATCCCTTCACGACAAACACTTTCGTCCCTTCATGGATGGCACGGTCTCCACCGCCAACATCATCTTCTACCTTTCGATTACAGCGTTCTTCTTGATGCTGTCGCGCAACGCCCTTGAGGCACGCCGGTGGAGGGCCTGATGCACAAGAGAATTCATGCGATCTTTCCGACCTGGCTCGTCGTCGTCGCCCTGCTGGCCCTGTTCGTGGGCGAGCGGGCCTACACGGGCGAACAAGGCACACGTATGGGCTTCGCCGGCGTCGCTGCTGCGGCCTTGGCGGTGGCTTTGGCGGTCCGCTTCAAAGAGTGGGCCGCCGCAGGCGCCGATAAGAAACCCGTCGCCCTGCAGCTGCTGCTGTGCACGCTTGGCGTGACCGTCGGCCTGGTGCTCTACGGCGCGCTGGCGGTGGTCTTCACCGAAGATAGCGCATCGCACGAGCGGATCCGCGGGGTGCTGTGGGCAACCTGGCCTGCCATCTTGACTTGCGGGCTCTTTCCGCTCGTCGCGCTTGAGATGGCGGTGATGCCGGTGGCCTTCATCCCCATCTACGAGCGCGCCCGGGTCACCAAGAGCGTGCACCGCGCCTTGGCCTTGGCTTTGTTCCTGTCCTGCCTCTTCGTTGGCAACTATCTGGCCAACCGCCACGATACGAAGTTCGAGCTGTCCGCCGGTCACCAGGCGGTGGCCTCCGAGCAGACCATTCGCGCCGTCCGGGACCTCACCAAGGAGGTGGAGGTTGTCTTGTTCTACCCTCGCGCCAATGAGGTGGCGGAGCGGGTTGAGCGCTACTTTGAGCCGTTGATGGCCGCAAACTCCAAGCTGAGCTTGCGACGCGTCGATCACGCGCTGGCGGGCGAGCTCGCCAAGGACGCCAAGGTCACGGAGAACGGCTATGTCTCGGTGAGCCACGGCACCGCCCACGACAAGATCCGCGTGGGTGTCAAAGCCCGCAGCGCCCGCAGCGCGCTGCGCAGGCTGGATGGCAACTTTATCAAGTCCGTCATGAAGGTGACCACCTCGAAGAAGGTCGCCTACTTCACCTCGGGCCACGGCGAGCGAGCCATTGGCAGCCCCGATAAGGATGACAAGCGCACCCCAATCAAAAAGCTCAAGACCCAGCTTGAGGCCTGGCAATTCACGGTGAAGGAGCTATCGGTCGCCAACGGTCTGGCGGACAAGATCCCGGATGATGCGGGGCTGGTGCTCATCATGGGGCTCGAAAAGCCCTTCTTGCAGGCGGAGATCGATACCCTCAAGGCGGCCACCAAGAAAGGGGTTCGCCTGCTGGTCGCCCTCGACGCTACCCCCGGTGGGGATGCGCTGCCCGAGCTACTCACGGCTCTGGGGCTCAGCTATGACCCCACGCCGCTGGCCAATGTCGCCTCTCACGCGCCGCTCACCCGCAGCAAGGCCGACCGCTGGTCCATCTACTCCAATAAGTTCTCCAGCCACGCCTCGGTGACGACCATGAACCGTAATGCCCGTCGCTTGGCCACGGTCTTCAGCAAGTCTGGTGCTCTGACTAAGGTCGAAGAGGGCGCTTTAGATAGGGTGAAGACGCAGATGGTGGTGCACGGCATCGATGGCACCTTCGCGGACCTCGATGGTGACCTTGAGTTTGACGCCGACTCGGAGAAGAAGGCGCGCTACGAGCTGGCCGCGGCCATCACTCGCACCAGCACCACGGGCAAAAAGGACGATGAGAGTCGGATCTTCGTGCTCGCCGACGTCGACGTCTTCGCGGACGACCTGGTGAAGATGGTCGAAGGTAACATCTACATGTTCCGCGACGTCGTGCTCTGGCTGAAGAAGGACGCTGAGCCGGTGGCTCCTACTATCAGCGAGGAGGACGTGAAGATCGTGCACCGCAAAAAGGACGACGCCCTACTCTTTTACGGCACAACCTTCGGGGTGCCCGCGCTCGTATTGCTCTTGGGCGGGTTCGCGAATCGACGGAGGCGAAAGGCATGAGAGAGGTCAAACTCTTCACCGTAGCCCTGCTGGGCCTGATGGTGCTCGCATACTTGTCCTGGACGAAGAAGGACGACGAAGCCAAGGACGCGAAGGTGACGCTGCTGAGCGCCAAGGCCGAGGCCATCGAGCGCATTCGATTCTTCACCAAGACCTCCACCGTGGAGCTGAGCTATCGCGAAGCCGCGGGTGAGAAGTTCGCCTGGTTCGAGGTGAAGAGCAGCCGCAGCACTCGGCGCTTCACGGCCGCGTCCAAGGTCGACAGCCTGCTGGAGGCCTTCGCGCCCCTGCACGCCCTGCGCTCCTTGGGTAAGGACCTGTCCGAGGAAGAGCTGGCGCTCACGGGCCTGGATGAGCCCAAGCAGACGCTGGTGGTGACTGTCTCGGGCAAGGACAAGAGCTTTGACGTCGGTGAGCGCACGGGCGGAGCAAGGGACTTCTATGTGCGGCCCCAAAGCTCCAAGGCCGTGTTCTTGGTCGCCTCCAAGACCCTATCCGACCTGCAATTCCCCGAGGGGAAGTTCATGCAGCGGCAGCTGAGAAACGCGCCGCGCACGGAGGTCGCCAAGGTCAGCGTCACGGTCGGAGACCTCAGCGCCACCGCCCTTCAGCGCAATCGGCAGTCCGCCAAGGACGCCTTTTGGGCGACGGAGGAAAAACCAGAGGATAAGGTTGATGCCCTCGGCAACTATCTCGACAAGCTCGAAAAGCTGACCGCCGTGGAGTACCTGGCGGATGAGGCCGTCTTCGAAAAGGCCCAGAGCCTGTTGGAGGCGGTGTGGTTCTCTGAGGATGGGGAGCAGTTGGGGCGCATCGACCTGCGTAAGTCCGGTGAGGGCAAGTCCGCCACCTACTATGCCGTGTCAGCGGCGACAAAAGTCCCGGTGAAGGTATCCAAATATACTGCGGAGCACCTCATTGAGGACGCGCCGGCCGCCTTGGGTGAGCGCTGAGTCATCCTGACCGCAGAAGATCAGGAGCGCGCGCACTTCGCTCGGCTCGCGCAGCTGCTTGAGCTTGAGGCCGAGGCCCAAGCGGAGCGCACGAAGGCGCGGCTTCAACGCCTGAGCGCGCAGGCCGCCGAAGTCGACGGCCTCAGCCTCATCGACCTGGTGGTGGTCGAGCAGTTTGCCGGCCTCGGTGGCCTACAGGTCATCAAGCTCGTCAAGAAGGACCGCAGCCTGAAGCTGCCCTGGACCCGCCTTCAAGTGGGCAGCCCGGTTCAGGTCAGCGCCAAGGATCATGAGGACCTGCAGCTTCGGGGCGTGGTCTCGCACAAAAAGTCGGACCAGGTCAGCGTGGCCCTATCCGGGCGGGACCTACACGAGCTGCCGGAGCCTGCGACCTTCCGGCTGGACCTGAGCGCGGATGAGATCACCACCCAGCGACAACGGGCCGCCCTAAGACAGGTTGAGGGGAACAATGAAGGCCGGGTTGCAGAGCTGCGCGCGGTCTTCTCCGGTCGAGTGGCCCCGCAGACCGAGGCCCAACCTGAACTGCAGCTTGATAGCGCCCTCAACCCGGCCCAACAAGCGGCGGTGCGCTTGGGCCTCGAAGCCCAGGACGTGGCCCTCATCCATGGTCCTCCCGGAACCGGCAAGACGCGCACCCTCGTGGCCCTCATGCACGCCGCCGTGCAGCAGGGGCGCACCGTGCTCGCCACCGCACCCAGTAACCTGGCCGTCGATAACATGATGCAGCGGCTCATCGCCGACAACGTGAAGGTGGTGCGCCTCGGACACCCCGCGCGGGTGATGCCTGAGTTGCAAGCCCACAGCCTCAGCGTGCTGATCGCGGAGCACGAGGATGTGCGGCGCGCCCGAACCCTGGTGCGGGAGGCCTTTCAGCTGCGGCGCCGCGCCGACAAGTCCACTCGCACCCGGCTGGATCGAAAGGCTCGGGGTGCGATGCGCTACGAAGCCAAGCAGCTGATCAAGGACGCGCGCCGCCTGGAGGCTCAGGCAGCCCACCGCATCATCGATGAGGCCGACGTCATCTGCGCTACCACCAGCGTGGACCCGAATATGCTCGGCGCGCGCACCTTCGATCTGGCGGTGATCGATGAGGCGGCGCAGAGCACCGAGCCCGGCAGCTGGCCGCCCATCCTGCGGGCCCAGGCCGTTGTTCTGGCCGGAGACCACCACCAACTGCCCCCCACCGTGGTCAGCCCCGAGGCACTGGAAGGTGGGCTGAACATTTCGCTCTTCGAGCGCCTGATGCACCACCTGGCCGAGACCTCAAGTGTGCAACTTACCCTGCAGTACCGAATGCATGAGGCGATCATGGGCTTTTCGAATCAGGTGCTGTACGGGGGCCAGCTTCGGGCCCATGCCTCGGTGGCAGAGCACGTGCTGAGTGAGCTCGGGGGCGTGCAGGCCAACTCAAGCACAGACAGCGCGCTGGAGTTCATCGACAGCGCCGGAGCGGGCTGGAGTGAAGAGCTGGAGCCGGACGGGGAGAGCCGCCGCAATCCCCAAGAGGCCCAATGCGTAGCCGATCAGGTGCGAGCGCTGGCGCAGGCCGGCCTGCCGCTCACAGACATCGCGGTCATCACCCCGTACGCGGCGCAGGCTCGCTTGCTGCGCACACTCTTGGTCGACGAGCGGCTTGAGATTGACAGCGTCGACGGCTTTCAGGGGCGCGAGAAGGAGGCCGTATTGATCTCCTTGGTACGCAGCAATGCGGAGGCGGAGCTGGGATTCGTGGCCGACGTACGCCGCATCAACGTGGCCCTCACCCGGGCCCGCCGAAAGCTCATCATCATCGGGGACAGCGCGACCTTGGGCGCGCACAGCTTCTATCGAGAGCTGCTGAGCTGGGTCGATGCCCACGGCCGCTACCGTAGCGTCTGGGCTTTGTGACAGGTCCTCAGGACTTGTTCATCAGGCCGGCGTTCACCAACTCGACGGTGTCCTGGAAGTTCTCCTCGACCACCATCTGGGCAAACTCTCGCGCGCTCAGGCTGGCGCCTTCGGTGGCCGCGATGCTCTGAGCCTGCTTCCACATGCCTTTGAGTTGGCTGTCCACGGCCTCGGTGAAGCCGAACTCCACGCGCAGGCGCTCGCGCCAGTTCTGCTTCTCTGCGAAGGCCTTCTCCACAATCACTGCCGTGGTCAGCTCGTCCGCCTGGGGCAGCATGCCGATGCGATCGAGGATGTAATTCTCCAAGAGGAGGACGACGGGTTTCTTATTGCCTAGACCAGCGCTCATTCGGGTTCCTGAGGCCAACAGATCACAGCCCAACGGGACGGGGCAACACCTGGACTTCCTGGCCCACCTTGATCTGTCCCAGCCCCTTGGCCATGAGGTTGTAGCCAAAGAGCACTTTACCGTCCTGCTTACGATAGGTACTCAAAGTTCTCAGCGGCTCGGGACCGCCCTCGCCCGTCTGCGGATCCCGGGTGATCATCACGCAGCGATCACAAGGTTTGACGCAGTCAAACTGCACCCCGCCCACGGAAAAGCCCGACCAGCCGTCCTCAGCGTGGGCCTCAGGGCCTGCGATCACAATATTGGGCCGAAAATGCTCCGCGCTAAACGGCTGGCCGCAGGCTGCGCTGATGCGCTCCACCGCCGCGCGCGTGATGACAAGCATCGGATAACCATCGGCAAAACTCACGCTGCCCCCTTCGGGCACCCACCTGGGGTTCACCGGTCGATGCACCGCCTCGGGCATGCGCACCAAACGAAGGGGCTGCCCCAGCACCTCGCTGAAGAAGGCATCCGCAACCGGGCCGACGCGGCGCGCCGGCACCCGATTGCGCCAAATCTGCACCTGCACATCGGTGGGGCCCTCATCCCGCAAGGCAACCTGCACTTGCCCCGTGCCCGCATGACTCACCCACACCTCATCGGCATGCAGGCTCACCTCAATGGTCGCCATCTTGGGCAAGGTCCTCTGGCTCACGAAGACACCCTCTTCATCAACCAGCATCAGGCGACGATCGTGTTCGAAACCTCGGGGCGTGACCTGCGCGGCGCTCACCGCCACCGGCCTCAAAGACTTGATGGGGTGCAGGTACAGCGCGTCGATGCGAGCGGGCGGCATGCCGAGCAGGCTTGCATCATCGGCCCACTCCGTCGAGGATCGCGCGGTGCGCCGTCTGGCTCTCACGGTTTTCGGGCTCCTGCTCGGCTTTGGGCTCACGGTGGGCCACGCCTCAGCGCAGGAGGGCAACCTCGCCATCGGCACGGTGAAGGAGCGTGGTCCGGGGGTGCGCGGCCACGGGCAGGTGCTGCGCCAAGCCATCGGTTATGAGCTGTCCCGGTCCGGCGCTTTCACGCTGGTGGCTGATGATGAGGCCAAAAAGCAGGCCATCCAGCGCATTCACCAGACCAACCGCCAGGGCATCGACGAAGCACAGTGGGTAGAGTTGGGCCAGGCTGTGGGCGCCACCCACCTTCTGATGGGTGAGGTGCAGCAGCAAAAGAACACCTGCAGCGCTTTCGTGCAGCTCGTGCACCTGCAGACGCGCAAGACGCGGGTCACACGCCCTGAGTACTACGATTGCACCCGCTATGACCTCGTGGAGCTCGCGGGCGACCTCAGTGAGCAGCTCACCGGCAAAAGGGCCACCGCCAAGCAGTCGCGCCAGCACCGCCGGCCCCCCGAGCGCCCCGTCAACATCGTGATGGACCAAGACCACGCCAAGGTCGACGGCGTGGACTACAAGCTTCCGGCCCGGCGCGACGCCGGACTGCCGGCCGTGCCACCTTCCACAAGTAAGGCCACACGACACACGACGCAACCGAGCCTGCCTCGGACAGACGCCGAACCTGCGCCCCGCCGCTCGGCCGAACGAACACCCCGCGCCACGCCCAAAAAGCCAGCCCTTCCGGCCTCCAACCTCGACCTTGAGCGATGGCCAGCCCTACAGCCCTATTACGATGACAGCGGCGAGCCGGTCTTCAACCTCTACGCGCTCGCCTGTCTTCTCAAAACGAAGGCTATGTTGACGGCGGGTCTGGTGTTGGCTTGGCCTCTATTCTTCGTCTTTGTGGGTGCCTTCTTGGTGCGCTCCAAGGAGCGCGCTGGCACGATGTGGCTGCGCTTTGGTTTCAGCATGAGCGTGCTCGCGGCCGCCGTGACCCTCGCGTGCTGGCTGCTCTTTCGCTACGGCCTGGGCCGGCCCCTAAGCGAAGATGTGACCCTGGTGCTGGTGAGCGCCCCCGGCGCGGGCCTAGCGCTATGGCTGATTATCGGGCGAATGGTGGGTGTGCTGACACGCCTACGGCTGCTGCACCAGATCGGCTGGTTCATCCTGCTCACGGCCGGCATGGCCGCCCTGCTGTTGATCGCCACCCAGGTACAGGTTCACGTGGCGGCCTTCGCGCTCACCTTCCTCGTCGCCTGGCTGGGTTTTCGGGTCGCGGTGCGGCTTAAGCGCAAGCGAGCTTAGTGGGCCTAGCCGCGACGACGGCGACGCAGAAGGAACAGCCCCAGGGCCATCACACTCAGCAGCTCGTAGCCGCCCCGACTGCGCGGGCTCATGCACGTGCAGCCCCCGGCCTGCTCATCGTTCACATCCGTCACCCGGATGGACAGAGGCTGCCTGCGGCTTTGGCCCTGGCCATCACTCACCCGAACAACGAAGGCGCTCTGCGCAACCTGTGTTGCCACACCTGTGATCTCGCCGGACTCAGACAGCGTCAGGCCCTCAGGCAGCGCCCCCAGCTCCAGGCTCCAGACCACCGCGCCGCTGGCCCCGAGGACCTCAAGCTGCGCGCTATAGGCCTGGCCCACCGAGGCGTCATCTAAGTTGACCGTGCGCACCACGAAGTCATCGGCGGCGACCACCTCGAAGACAAATTGCGACGTATCGATGATTCCACCGGCGTCGGTGGCGCGAACCATGAGGGTGTGAGCGCCTGCCCGGGTGGGTACACCGCACAGGTCTCCTGCCTCGCTCAGCGCCATGCCCTCAGGGATCTCGCCCAGCAACGCCCAGCGATAGGGGGCGCTGCCGCCAGAGGCCGACAGGGTGACCGGCTCGGGCGTGCAGTACTCGGTGCCGACCCGCGCCAGCGGCAAGGGAGCCTGCACAATCAGCAGGCGATGGTCTGGGCTCAGCACGCGAAAGACGTACTCTTTTGCGTCGCTGGCCCCAGCGGAGTCATCCACGCGGATCCGCACCGTGGTGGTGCCGGATAGCTCCGGCGTGCCGGAGATCAAGCCATCGGGGCTGAGCTGCAAACCTTGAGGCAGGGCATGCAGCGCGGTGAAGCGGTAGGGGGCCAAGCCGCCCACCGCCAACAGCTGGGCCGAATAGTCCCGCCCGACGGTGCCCGCGTTTACGTTGGTGGAGGCCAGGCTCAGAGGCACAGAGGCCGAGCGCACGATCAGCTCAAGCTGCGCGCGAGCCACAGGTCCGCCGCTGCGCACCTGGACCGTGAAGACGTAGCGGCCCTCATCCCGCGGCGTGCCACGCAGCATGCCCGTCACCTGATCGAGGACAACCCCCGCCGGCAAGCTCCCCTGCACCAAGGACCAGCCCAGCGCTTGAGTGCCACCACGAGCGTACAGAGCGACCTCGTACTCGATGCCCACCGATGCGAGCGGCAGCACCGAGTTCAGGATGCGAAGGCCGGGCTCGTAGACCACGATCTGAGGGCCGAGGGCGGTGTTATTGGTCTCGTCCACCTCAGGCACGCGCTGCTCGGGGTCGACGATCAGCCCCAGCCAGTAGGCGCCCGGCTGCACATCGTGCGGCAGATCCACCACATCGATGGCCAGCTCCGCTCCGCCCTGCACCACCGCCGCGCTGGCCGTGCCGACCACGAGGTCGTCGGCCCCGATGATCGCGTCGTCGGACAGCACGTAGCTCAGACCGATGGTGAGCGCGTCCGCGACCCCAAGGTTTCGTACCGTGCGAGTGATAGCCAGCGGCTCTCCCGGGGCCGCCACGGTGGTGGTCTGCACAATGCTCGCTTCGAGGTCGGCGGCTGGCGCCATGACCGTGAGTCCACCTGGGCGCAGAAAAAGGTTGTCCCGCTCACTTTCCTCCGCGAGCACCCCATCGGGGTCGACCACGGTCCCCAAGAGGTACAGCCCCGGGGGCGAGGCCGCCGGAATCGTCACCGTCGCGGTGAGCGTACGCCGCACCCCGGCCGGCAAGGTCAGGGGCCCCACACGACCCAAGGGCGTGCCCTCCAGCAGCACGCCCACTCCGCTGAGGTAGACCTCGACCTCAAGCCCGTTCGCATCGAGCGCGCCCTGATTGAGCACATCGATGTGCACCACATAGGGCTCACCAGTAAATGCAACCGGCCCTGCCGAAATGGCCGCAACAACCGGGTTGCTGCCCAAGACTTCGAGCCGGGTTGAGCTGTCATCATCGTTATTCGTCTCGTCAACCTCAGGGATGAGGTCGGCCGGGTCGACCTCGACGATGACACGATAGTCTGCGGGCGGTACGCCCGCCGCGAGCGCAAACGTCGACGTGACAGTGAAGCTGCTGGTCTCACCGGCCAGCGCGATCACTCCCTCCATCACAAATAGATCCTGAGGGTCGAGCTGCGAATCGACGGACAGGTAGCCCCGGTACTGTACCGGCCCTGTGTAGGCCGTGCCGTTATTAAAGAAGGTGAAGTCGACCGTGATGGTATCGCCTGGCACCCCGGTCGAAGGGCTGATCGCGGCTGAAAAGACCCGGAAGTCCGGCCCAGACTCAATCTCATCAGGGTCGATGAAGATATTATTGCCCTCATCTGCCTCAACGATCTGCTCGGAGGGGTCAACCTGGGCGATAGTGTAATACTCACCGGGCGGCACGGCTGGGAACGGAAGCGTCAGCGTATCAGTGACTTCAGTCAGGCCACCGATACTCACCGATGTTCCGCCCATGAAGATGTCGCCCGAGTCGAAGACCTCATCCTCGGACAAGAATAGCGCGTAATTTGTATTGCCCGCGTAGGCAGCCCCGATGGATCCGATGCTCACCACAAAGTCCACCAGCGACCCGGGAGCGGCTTCGTTGGGGCCGTCTACATTCAAGATGCTGAGGTCCGGTCCAGTCGCGAATGTATTGGCGCTGACCCGGGTGTTATTGAAGTCACTGACCTCCGGGATCACCCGAGCCGGATCAACGAGCGCGATGGCGTAATAGTTCCCCGCCCGCAAGGCCGGTACCGTCAGCGTCACGGGAACTGTCTGAGACTGGCCCGCCGCGAGGCTGAGATTCACGCTGCTATTACCCAGCGGCGTATCGTTGAGGTCATAGATGGGGTCCGTGGACGCCATGAAGCGCATGCTGACCGGCCCGGTCCAATCCAGCCCCTGATTTGTCAGCGTGACTTGGAGGTCCAGCGCGGCCCCCGGCGTGGCGCCCGCGGGCGCGAGCACCTGCGTGGGCACCAAGTCCGGCGCGGTGGGGAAGGCATCCTGGGCGCTCAGCCGGTCTACGATAGGGTCGATCTGGGGCAGAATATTGCCAGGATCGAGGGTGACGATGGCAAAGTACCCACCCGGCGGCAGCGTCACGGGCAAGGGCACGGTCAAGGAGACTTGCTCCTGCAGAGCACCGCTCAGCGGGATGACAAAGGGCCCCAGATCAAAATCCGAAGCGTCGAAGGTACGGTCGATCGAGGCTGTGAGGCCGACCGCTAGATTGCCTACGTAGGGCACCCCGGTATTGGCGACCGTCAAGTCAACCTGCAAGCTCTGGCCCGGCGCCGCTCCAGCGGGCACGTCGATCGTGAGGGCCGTGAACTGATGCGCGGTCGCAAATAGGTTCGCCGCCTGAGCGACGTTATTCTGCTCCGAGGGCTCAGCGATACTGTTGGGCGCGTCCACCGATAGCAGCAGGTAGTAGTCCCCGGGCGCCACGCCCGCAGGCACGGTTGCGGGAACCGTCAGGTCAACGGTACCGCCTGCGGCAGTCACAGACGGGGCCACAAAGACCGCGATCCGCGTATCTGTGGCCGGATCCAGGCTAGGATCGGCCGAGAGATAGAGTTCCGAGGTGACGTTGGCCGCATCATCGGTGCCGACGTTGCGGATGCTGACCGGCACGTTGACGCTCTGCCCGGGCAGCGCGCCCCTCGCGGAGTCCCCCACAGAACCCAGCAGCTCGGGCCCCTGGGCCTGCTCCACCCGAAACTTGATGCCGGCCATGCCCGCATAGTCCACGTGGTCGCAATAGGGCGAGGCCACGGCGCAGGGCCGAAAGGCCCCGGAAGGGCCGCCGTTATCCAAGTCGCCCTGCCATCCTGCGGTCGCTGAGTAATTCTCCGTGTCCGTCAGCAGGCGATCGTAGTGCACTTCGAAGCGACCCAGCGCGCCCTCGTACAGCCAGACTTGGTACCGACCATCATTGATATTGCTCAGCCCATAATGCTCCCAGTCCCGCACTTCGATGATGAAGATGCGGTTGGGGGCCACACCGAGCACACCATAGCTGGCGTGGCCCGCGGGATCCGGCAGGATGAGGTCATCCCACCAAACGGCGATGATGTTATTGGGTCCGGACGTATCGCCGATGCCGCGGTTGACGTACCCACCGATGTAGCCGCCTCCAAAGCCGAGCTGGCCGTTCACCTTGATCTCAAGGTCGGTATAAGGCGTGCCGAGGTAGCGAAAGGCGAAGGGCAGCTGCAGCGTCGCGGTGCCCTCGTCGGCGGATGAAAAAGCAAAGTCAGTGCGACCCGTGATGCCGGGGATGGCGGCCAGGGGCACGAAGGCGGTTGAAGTCTCCGTTTGCAAGTAGAACTGCGCGTGGGCGGATCCTGCGGGCGCTAGGCAGGCCACAGCGGCCAGCAAACCCCCCGCGGCTGGGAGCAGTCGGGCGGAGGTCCCAAACGTGCGCATCGGCCTACCCTAGCACGAGCCCTTGCCCACTGGAGCCCGACAGGTGGCCGCGTTGAGCACGTTTTGCCGACCTCCCGTCAGGATGAGGAGGGCGGCAGTTCCTTGGGGCGCAGGAGGGCCTCAAGAGCGAAACCACCTGGACTTTCAAAGGCTTGCTGCCAGGTGCCTGCCTCGCTGAGCAGCAACGCGGCGTTGGCCGTCGTCATCGGGTCCCGCGCGCCGCACAACCAGGTCAGCGCCATCTCCCAGCCCGGGTTGTGACCCAGCACCAAGAGGGTGCCGATGCGATCCGGCGTGTCCCGAGCCAGGGCCTGCACCTGCTGGGCGCCGGCCATATACAGCCCCGGATCGCTCACCAGCTCACAGGTGGGGTGACCCTCGGCCATCCGAGCCCAGGTCTGCAGGGTGCGCACCGCATCGCTGCTGAGCACCCGCTGCGGCCACCAGCCGCGAGACTCGAGCGCGTCCGCCATGCGCGGCGCGTCCCGCTTGCCGCGCTTATTGAGCGGCCGCTGGTGATCGTCCAGCTCCGGGAACTTCCAGGAGCTCTTGGCGTGGCGCATGAGGATCAGGCGCCGGCTCACTGCTCGGGTGGGCCCTCCTCAGGCCGAAAGCTTGAGGCGTCGATGTCGTACTTCTTGAGCCAGCGATAGATCTGCTGCCGGTGTTTGCCCGTGGCCCGCGAGACCTCGGCCACGTTGCCGCCGGCTTGTTGCAAGAGCACTAGCAAGGCTTCCCGCGTGGGCGGCTCGCTATCCACGGTCGCTACGGCGACCGGTCCGCTTACATCCACGATGTCATCGCTGCTCGAAAAGGCCTCCGACAAGCAGGCCTGCACCGGGCTCGGTAATGCGGACAACTCCACACGCTCCGCGTGCACCGCGAACAGCCGCGCACGCTCCGCGGCGTGTTTGAGTTCACGAACATTCTGCGGCCAGGCATGCAGCAGCAGCGCCTCGGCCGCCTCGGAAGACAGCGGCTTGTCGAGGTCAATGAAGCGGCGGAACAGGGCCAAGATCTCCTCACGACGGGCCGCGAGACCAGGAAGATCAATTTCGAAGCCTGCGAGTCGAGCGTACAAGTCAGTGCGAAAGCTGCCCTGCTTTTGCATGTTGTCGAGGGACTGGTGTGTCGCCGCGACTACCCGCACCTCGACCGCTACCTCTTTGTCCGAGCCCAAGGGGCGAACGCGACCCTCCTGCAAGGCTCGAAGCAAGGCAGGTTGCTGATCCAGGGGGAGCTCCGCGATCTCGTCCAAAAAGAGCGTGCCACCATTGGCGCTGACAAAGAGCCCGCTGCGGTCCGCCTGAGCCCCCGAAAAGGCCCCTGCGGCGTGCCCAAAGAGTTCCGAGCCGATGAGGTCCTTGGCGAAGGTGGCGCAGTTGACGGCCACCATGGGCCCAGATCGCTCACTCATCTTGTGAATGCGTTGAGCCATGACCTCCTTGCCCGCGCCCGTGGGCCCTACCATCAAGATGGGCAGGGTCGTGGGCGCGGCCAGGTCTGCCGCGGCCTCGGCCAAGACTCTGGCCAGCGCGACCTCCCCCTGCTCGTCGGGCAGAGCCAAGCCCTCCGGTAGGTCGGCCTCCGCGTAGATGAACAGCGAGTGCCCCACCCGCACCACGGACCCGTTGTGCAATGGCTCCGAGGCGATGCGGCGGCCACCCACAAAGGTGCCGTTGCGGCTTCCCAGATCCACCACCCGATAGCTGTCGGAGGACTTCACATAGACCAACTGGGCGTGCTCGCGGCTCGCCTTGGTATCGTCGAGTGGGATGTCGCAGCGCTCGGGGTCCCGGCCCAGGGTCAGCTTGCCGCCGCGCAAGGTCCAACGGCGGGCTGAGGGCTCTCGCTCTTGCTGGTACACCAGCGTGAGCTGCCGAACTTTGCGGGCCCCGGGCAGCGCGTGGCGCTCCGAGGCCACTTCCGTGGTCATGTGAGGCGGGATACGCATCCGGGCGCAGGCACGTTATCAAGAGTCACGGCCGGTTGCACGAGATCCGCGACCGCGAATTTTCGAGCGGCCTGGCGCCGGGCTAGGGGGTCGGTACGTAGCCCTCGGGGCGCTCCACGCCCTCTCCGAA
>Ga0193954_1000578_pt1 | contig 21034 bp, 17 predicted proteins | sample BB_5_MG_FD_140340 | JGI IMG/M metagenome (GOLD analysis project Ga0193954, IMG submission 140340) | Microbial mat bacterial communities from the Broadkill River, Lewes, Delaware, United States - BB_5_MG | ecosystem: Environmental > Aquatic > Freshwater > River > Microbial mats | place: USA...
AGAATACTTGTATGGTATCATTGGGCTTACTTATCTTGGCTACTTTACGTCCATAAAAAAGATACATAAAACAAAAAATAGCAATTTCAGCTACAAACACCCACCAAATAAACTCTTGACGCTCATTACTTGCACGTATAAACTCTGGAGCAATCGCATCATAACGAGGTCCAAAAGCTTGGTTAACCATGGCTTCATAGCTCGTTGATGGTGCATTTAAGACACCATCAACAGAGCCACCCATGAGCATATGTAATTTATAGTTAAGAAAGTAGTCCCAATCCATAATCATCATAAATCCGACAAATATAAACGCTACCACACCCAGACCCAAAAGGGTCAAGATATAAGCTTTGTTTCTTTGAAAAAATGTTGTACTTTGCATAATTTATCCTACCAACCCATTGGTTCTGTGGCAATACCTTTACCTTTGGCAGTCGCTCTATATGTTTTGACTAAAGCTACTTCGTCGGCATCACCAACAAGTAAGGCTTTGGTTGAACACATCGAAGCACACATTGGTACTTTACCTTCAGATATACGGTTTTGACCATATTTCTCAAACTCTTCATGAGAGTTTGTCTCTTCTGGACCACCTGCACACATGGTACATTTGTCCATCTTACCTTTGGTTCCAAAGGCACCATCTTGTGGAAATTGTGGCGCTCCAAAAGGACAGGCAAATAGACAATAACCACAACCAATACATTTATCTTTATCATGTAAGACAATACCATCTGCTCGGATATAAAAACAATCCACAGGACACACCTGCTGACAAGGTGCATCACTACAGTGCATACATGCCATAGAAACAGAGATCTCTTTACCAACAATACCTTCATTGACCGTAACAACTTTACGTCGATTGACACCGACAGGCACTTCATGTGCCTCTTTACATGCTACGACACAACCATTACAGTCGATACAAAGGTTCTCATCACAATAAAATTTCATTTTTGCATATTGAGTTTTACTCATGATACCCTCCTTATGCTTTTTCAAGTCGGACTAGAGAACATTTGGTCTCTGGACACGATGTCTGCTGATCATAACCATAACTGGTCACCTGGTTTGAACTCTCACCAAAACTGTGTGGTGCTGTACCTTTAGGATAACGTGACTCTAGGCTTTCACCTTGCCATACACCAGAGAAGTTCTGTGGTAAGAAGACAGAGTTTTCATCCACTCGTTGTGAATATTTACACTTAATCTTAATCTTACCTTCACCTGTACCATATACCCACATCATCTCATTATCACGTATGCCAAGCTTTGCACCTAAATTGGGGTGTACTTCACCATACATTTCTCCTGAGAGTTCTGATAGATATTTAGAAGCTCTGGTCTCTGTACCTGTTCCCATGTGTTCAACAACACGTCCTGAAACAATGTTGATAGGGTAATCTTCTGTCCACTTTTGTGCATTTTGCTCGGAAGCATAACGTACATTGGTTCGATAGTGGTTTTTCTTGTCTGCAACTGCTGGATACCGTGATACCAAATCGGGTCTAAAGGAGTGTAGAGGCTCTCTGTGTTTTGGTATATGGTCAATAAAGTTCCATACAATGGTTCTAGCACGTGCATTTCCATAAGGAGCAAGCCCTGCTTTAAGTGCTGTATCAACTAAGATACCACTATCATCTGTTTTCCAGTTTTTACCTTCAACTTTTGCTTTCTCTTCAGCACTCAAGGTAATACCACTTAGCTCTTCAATATTCTCTGAAGTAATCTCTGCATACCCACCATCTACTTTTGATCCAACGGGTGCGGAGCCATCTCCTGAGAGTAAACTTACCCCTTCTCTCTCTGTACCAAATCTATTTCTAAAGCCCATACCACCTTGTGATACTGGTAGATTAATATTATAAAGTACAGGACTTCCTGGGTGTTTATCTGTCCAACAAGGCCATGGTAATCCATAGTACTCTTTTTCAACAGCACCTTTACCTTTAAGAGAAACGGTATCAAACAAGTGCCAATTATCAGTGTGCTTTCTAATACGCTCTGCAGTTCGACCTTGGAATCCAATTGTCTTCAGACTGCGTGCAATCTCATTGGTCGCATCATCAGGCCAATTGAAGTTTTTACCTTTGCCCATACCTGCTACATATTGCTCATAAAAGCCCATACGTTTTGCAAAATCAAAGAGTATCTCATGATCTGGACGTGCTTCATAGAGTGGTTCAACTACTTTGGAACGCCACTGTGCTGTACGTGCTGTATTAACGACTGTACCTTCTGTCTCTACTTGTGAAGCGGCAGGAAGTAAGAACATATTGTTGTCTCGTGTTGTAATTACTGCGGCATCATTGACATAAGGGTCAATAAACACAACTAAATCAAGCTTATCTAACGCCTCTTTGACCTTATGTGTTTGGGTAATCGTTGAAATACCATTACCAATACATACCAATGCTTTTAATGGCGTATCTGCATTGTTCTTTTCATTCTCTTTTTCCAACACACCATGTATCCACAATCCTAAACTAAAGCCTTTGGATTCCATCATCTCTTTGGACTTAAATCGCCCTTTGAGCCATTCGTAATCGACATTCCACTGTTTTGAGAAGTATTTCCATGAACTCTCTTTGAGTCCATAATACCCTGGTAATGTATCCGCAAGACATCCTAGATCGGTTGAACCTTGTACATTATCATGCCCTCTTAAAATATTACATCCACCACCTGTTTTACCCATGTTTCCAAGTGTCAATTGTAAGATAGAACCCAAACGTGTATTGGATGAACCAATGGTATGCTGTGTCCAACCTTGATTCCAAATCAATGCTCCAGGATCAGCTTGTGCAAATGCTGCGGTCGCTTGAATCAATAGCTCTTTAGAACAGCCTGTTACATCTTCGACGTGTTCAGGTGTATACTCCTCACACTCATTAAAGATATCTTCCATTCCATAGACTCTATCTCGAATAAAGCTCTCATCATACCAACCATTTTCACGAATAAGTCGAATCATTCCATATAAAAATGCAATGTCTGTCCCTGTTCTAATACGACAGTAAACATCTGATTTAGCAGCTGTTTTGGTATAACGTGGATCAATTACAATGATCTTTGCACCGTTTTGTTCTTTTGCTTTTAAAATATGTTGCATCGCAATTGGATGGTTTGATGCTGGATTGGCTCCAAATATAATAATCGCTTTTGAGTTTTGCATGTCACCTAGATGATTTGTCATAGCTCCATAACCCCATGTATTTGCCACACCGGCAACTGTTGGACTATGTCAAATTCTCGCTTGGTGATCGATGTTGTTTGTTCCAAACATCGCTGCAAATTTACGAATGTAAAATGCTTGCTCGTTGTTTACTTTTGCCGAACCCAAAAACTGTACTGCATCAGGACCAAACTTCTCTTTAATTGCCATAAGTTGATCAGTAACTTTGCTCATAGCACCGTCCCAATCAAGTCGTTTCCATTCACCATTTACTTTTTGAATTGGATATTGAAGACGATTCGTTCCTCTTACCTTATCAATCATATCTGCACCTTTACAGCAGTGTCCTCCATGACTAATAGGGTGATCTTGGGCTACTTCTTGGCGTACCCATACATTATTTTTAACTTCAGCTATAACCCCACATCCTACCGAACAGTGTGTACAGATTGTCTTGATCAGCTTTGAGCCTGGAAAAGGGTTTTTAACCTCTTCATCACTCGCTTTTCTGATGACACTGTTACCTGCAAATACAGATGTAGTGGTTGCAGCTGTTGCAAGAGAAGCCATTTTTAAGAAACTTCTTCTTCCAAAGCTTTTAAGTGTTTTCATTTCTATTCTCCTTTCTTAGTGTGCTGAGTTATAAAACATATCCCAGTTTTGTGTTTTTTTGTAGAGTATCTCTTTTTTGTTTGAGCTACCCACAACAACACCATTACCTGTGTTGTCAGTATGACCTCTATGGACATTTTCAGTCGTTGCAGCTACAGCGACTACAGAGCTAGCTAGTACGGCTCCAGCTACCCCAGCTCTTTTTAGAAATTCTCTTCTATTTGAAACTTCATTAGACATCTTTACTCCTTTTTTTTAGTATTGTGGTTAAGTTCCACCCTAGAGACTTCTCAAAATCTCTAGGGTGATACTCCTATCACCCTTGGTTACTCTTATACACCTCAAGATATGCCCGCTCAAAAGCACAAAAATGATGTAAAACTGTTCCTACGTGCGTATAGATTTTAGACTCACTCTCCATAAGCTTGAGACTCAAAGCATCGCAGTAGGGATTGATAATAGAGACAAAAAGTTCACGTTGCATCCCTTGCAGTCCCTTATCATTGAGTGCATTTTTAAGTAAATAAGACATAAAAGTAAAAATAAAACCATAGTGATCCTCAGGAGCACAGAACGCCTGTTCATCACGACGGATAGTGGTATTAGCTAAAAAGCTTCGCATGTTGACGAGCATTGCACCACCTTCACGCTCTTCAAAGTACCATGAAGCACTCAAAGGGACATACTTTCCAAAAGGAACCAAAAAAAGATTTTGATACTCTTTATAGAGAAGTTCCTTATCTTGCATACTCTCTATAATCTTCAAAGAAGCCTTGGCCACCTCTTCATCAAAGGCATGTTGACTAAGGGATGTAAAGTCTTGAATAATCTGTTTTTGATTGGCTTTGGCATGTTCTTCTACCAAGCAAAGGGCAAGTAGATTATAGATCATCTGTCGAGCTTGGTCTATGTTTTCATTAGGCATTGAGGAGTCCCTCCTTTATCATCAATTTTGGTTTGCAGTTCTCACAGCAATAGAGAGTACGTACTTTAATATCATTACCTCTAAAGAGTGGCTCCATTATATTGGCAATCTTCTCTACCGATTTTGTTGTAGCAAAATGTTCACCACACTCCAAACACGCAAAAAGTGTATCTTTTGCAATGACACTTTGATGAAACCACGATGGCTCTAATTGAATGCTGTCGTGTTCGATACTTAGACAATCTTGCTCAGGACAAGAGAGTTCACAATAACCACAACTCGTACAAATTGAAGGGTTAAGCTTTAGCTCATAAGTATCAGGATCAGCAATCAAAGCATCTACGTTACATGCCCCAACACACGAGAGACAGAGTGTACATTTAGATTCATTGACCCTTACCGTACCATAGTGTATATGCTCACCTGTTTTGACTTCACCCAAGTTCTCTTCACCCACAATTTGAGAGAGTCGGTAGGCAAATATTTCCCGTTTTTTGGCATTTTCTTCATTAAAAGTAAAACGTGACCCCTCAATAAAGCTGGCATCTTTCATCACTGCTTCTAGTTCTTTAGTATTACTCGCAACAAAAATGGCATCTTTAGCATATTTACGCTGATAGATGCTATTGAGTATCTTGATGGCATCCCCTGTCCCTTTAGAGAGAAAGTCTGTATAAAAAATAAGCTGAGAACCTGACTCTTGCAACAAGGTCAGCAGTGAAGCCTCGTGTAAAAACTTCTCACCCTCTATGGTAAAGGGTAAAACATCCTCTTTTAAGGCTATCTCAATATCCAAAGTCATCTTTTGAGGTACAATTAATGGGATATGCCCATTTAAATGACGTGCCATTTTAAAGATAGACTCTCTTGGTGTTGGGGCATAATCTAAGGCTCCTGAAGGACATACCGAAATACATCCACCACAACCATGACAATCTATTTGTGAAAATTCCAAATGCTTTTGAGCATCTACTTTTACAATTGCTGTGGTAGGACACACATCAACACAACGTCCACACACCTCTTCTCTACGTTCATGGTATTGACAAATACTTGGATCATAACTGGTAAATTTTTTATAATTGTAGTGAGTGATGTTGTTTCGAATCTTGCTTACTACCTGAGCAATAGAACTCTCCAAAGGATCAAGCGTACCACTCTGTCTTCGAGCAATCTCCCCTTGTCCAAACCATACTACTTGGGAAACCTTTAAGACCACATCCTTGTTTTTTGTGGGATCTTTTGCCACAACACTTAGATGACCAATCGAACCACTCATCGATACCATCTGTGAGGCATTCATATAAAAAAGATCAAACTCATCAGGTTTGATAGATTGCATAAATTCTTTTTGCTCTTCTTTGCTACCAATGAGCAACACGGTATTACTCACATCTTGCTTATAATCAATATCTTGTGCTAAGTCAAAACGAATGGCATTCATCTCATAAAGCTTTTCTACATTTTTCATCTGTTTGGCAATGGAGTCTTGGCTGTTTGAGATATAAAAATCTATCTCATTGGCAATGATTTGTGCCTCAACAGCACTGCTGTTGGAAACAATATAGGGCTCTTTTTCTTTGGGTATACTAGAGGATACCGAAATATGTTCCCCTAGAGGAAACTCAAGTCCTTTGGTATTAAAATAGATAAATTCACTCATGATTTTTTCCTTTTGGTAAAAAATACTTTACCAATTTTAGTGGTAAAATTATTAATATTAGCTTAAATGGTAAAATATTTTTTACATTTTACGCATTTATGCTATAATACATCTATGAATTATAAAATCGTTTTTATCGTATTATTACCACTGCTACTATGGCTTATCCTACATGAGAAAAAGTTTGATCAAAAAGAGCTACTCATCGCAGCATCTCTACCCAAGACGAGTGTAATGAGTGAGCTTGGGGAGTCTGTGGTAGAGGGAGTCAAAGCATACTTTAATTATGCCAATAACGAAAAGCTCTTAGGTGATCAGACCTTACGCTTTATTACCCTTGATGACAAATATGAACCGCATTTAACACGTAAAAATTTAGAACATTTTTTAACAAAAGAAAATATTTTTAGTTTTTTTGCTTTTGTTGGGACACCTACAGTTAAAAATATTTTACCTATTTTCAACAAAGAAGAGATTCCCTTTTTTGCCCCTTTTACAGGAGCATCATTTTTGCGTATTCAAAATAACAAACATATTATCAATTTTAGAAGCTCTTACAAACAAGAGATAGAGGCACACATAAACTACCTTCATGAGCAAAACTGCTCACGTTTTGCTATCTTTTATCAAAATGATGAGTATGGGAAAGATGTCTACCTCTCAAGTATTAAGCTCTTAAAAAAGCATCATCTCTCTCTTGTAGCAGAGGGGAGCTACAAACGCAACACCCTCTCGATTCGTCACGCCTATTATGAGATCAAAAAGTCCAAACCTGACGCCATTATTATGATTGGTGCCTATAAAGTCAATACCCTTTTTATTAATAAAGCAAAAGAAGACAAGGTCTTTGAAAAAAGTTATTTCTCTAATATCTCTTTTGGGAATGCGACAGCTATGGTCAAAGCTTTGAACAAAGATACCTCAAAGATACTCTTCTCCCAAGTAGTACCAAGCTACCAAAACAGAGCCTTGCCCATTGTCCAAGAGTATCACAAAGTTTTAAGAGAGTATAACTCAAGCTACGAAGCAAACTTCATCTCCTTTGAAGCATTTTTAGCCGCTAAGACACTGGTCTTAGCCATACAAAAAGCAAAAAAACCACTCACCCATCAAGGCTTTTTAAAAGCACTGAAGTCTCTCCCCTCAGATAGCCTAGAGGGATTAACACTCAAGTACCAAAGTACCCAACTGCTTAACCATGTTTATCTCTTTAGCTACGAGGATCAACACTTTACAAAGATCAACCCATGATATTTAAAAAAGTAAAATATTTTTATGATCAATGCGATTTTGAGTTTAAGACCAAACTGCTTATTTTAATCATTGCTGGGGGTATGCTCAGTATGGTTTTTATGGCGATGATCTCTACCTACTCAATGAAATATGATTTTGATAAGATTTTTGAGTACCGTACACAAATGTTGGTCAAGCTAGAGAAGATCAAAGATGCGTACAAAGTAAACATGCAAGACACTCTTTTTGATAGACAAAACAATAGCATTAACACTCAACAAGCCCACGAAGTGATTAGCCATGCACAACAGCTCATCCAAAGTGATTGGAAAATTTATCAAAATACCATGGATTTTTCTTATGAACCAACCTTCTATATCACAGGAATACTCAAACGTTTTTTGCATTTGGATGAACACAGTGATGATGAGAAGATGCTAAAAAAACGTATTATTAATAATATAAACAACAAAATGCAAACCATCAATCAACTTTTTTCAGAGGATAAGTGGCAAAGTAACACCTCTCAACTCTATTTTGAAATCAGTGCCATTAATATCTACCTCACGAGCCTCATACACTATGATTTATCACTTGCAGTTACAGAGAAAAACGAAACGCAACAGGTTTTTAGTATTATTGTCATCGCTTCAGCGATCTCTATTATTTTGATTTTTCTTTTTTCTGTTATTTTATCCATGATGATTGTTCATAATTTTAAAATACTGCACAATCAACTCGAAGAGAAAGTAGAAGCCAAAACCATGGAGCTAAGAAAACTTAATGAGTCACTCGAACAACGTGTCCAAAAAGAGCTTAAAAACAGTCGCAAAAAAGATCTTATTATGATCCAGCAAGCCAAGTTTGCCTCATTGGGAGAGATGCTCAACAACATCGCTCATCAGTGGCGACAACCATTGGGGGCGATTAGTATGATCATCCAAGGTTTTCAAACCAAAAACAGTTTTGGTAAACTTACCGATGCCTACATTGATGAAAAAGTAGAAGATGCACTTTTGTTGGCAGACAATATGTCAAATACCCTAGATGACTTCAAAAACTTTTTTAACCCAAGTAAATCTAAGGAGAAATTTTTAATACAAGAGTGTGTCGAACATGCTTTTGAACTCTCAAAGTATATCTTAGAAAATAATGCCATCTCCTATACTATCCATGTCCGCAATGATACAGAGATTCTTAGCTACTATAATGAACTCTCCCAAGTTCTCCTCAATCTCATAAGTAATTCCAAAGATGCCTTATGTAAAAATTTGGATCAAAACCGAAATATTAAAGTCGCGATTAACCACTACAATCACAAAGTAATTATCAACTTTATAGACAATGGAGGGGGGATCAGTGATGAAGTTGCCCCCAAGATATTTGAACCCTATTTTACGACTAAATACAAAAGTGCAGGTACGGGTATTGGGCTATATATGTCCAAACAGATTATACAAAGGCATATTTTGGGTACAATAACACACAAAAATATTCGCCATAAGATCGATAATAAAACAAACTATCAATGCAGTCTGTTTATTATCAACATACCAATAAGTCAAATAAAGGAAACAGATGAACTCTAAAGATATTAATATTTTAAATCAATTTAATGTGTTGTATTTGGAAGATGATGTGGATCTACTTAAACATACCACCGACATATTGGAAGATTTTGTCAATACAATCTACTCTGTAGAGAATTCAGAAGAAGCGTTAAAGGTACTACTCCACAACAAAGTTGATGTTATTATTTCAGACATACTTTTGCAAAATCAATCAGGGCTTCTTTTTTTAAAACAACTTAAAGATGAACACAATATCCATCTCCCTATTATACTCACCACAGCACATACCCAAACCAACTACCTTCTCGATGCCATTAAGCTCAAAGTCGAAAACTATATTGTCAAGCCTATTAATATCAAAGAGTTACTTAATAGTCTACATGATGTGTTACTACCCAAGGTACAACAACAAGAGATAGAAAAAAACAGTTACATCATACGCACAGTATCTGCAATTACGGACAGTAAACAAGTGGAAGTGATTAAATATATCTTAGACTCACTCAATGAAAGCAATCAACTCATCGCCTCATACAGTGATATTATGGAGGAAGTTAATATCTCTAAACCCACCCTAATCAAGCTCTTTAAGAGCTTGGCTAATAAAGGAATATTGACCAAAGCAGGACACAAAACTTACAGCTTTGATGCCAATGCTTTGGAGAAGATCTAGGCATTAGATTTTATTTTCCAATAGATCCTGATTCTTCATTGCTTCAAAAAGTGTTTCATAGCCTTGTAGCTCCTCCTCGCCTACTTTAACCCACTTATTTAAGCCCTCCATAATCATCATCTTTTTGATGATAGGATCACTAGGGTCTTGTTCAAGCAAAGTTTTGCTAAAGATCTCACACATCTCCTCATTGGCATCAGGCAATACGGTGAAATTGCAGTGGCAATATGGCTCTGTACTGTAAAAAGAGACAATCTCACCATCAGGGAAGAGACCCTCTTCAATCATACGTATCCATGTGGTACTCCCTATCGCTCCTGCATCGATCTCGTCGTTGAGTATGGCTTCTAAAATATCAAACTCACTTTTACCCGTATCCCCATGTTTTCCAAGATCAGAATTAAAACGTACCAATTCCAGATCTTCTTTGATATTTAAGCCCTCTTGTTGCAATGCATGATAAGGGAAGATCGCCGCTTGTGCAGAGTCTTGACTCCCTAGTCCAAACTTTTTGCCTTTAAGGTCATCAATGGAGCGTATATTTTTAGAAGCTTTGCTAATAAAGATAGATTTAAACCCAATATCAGTATCTCTCATCACCAAGGCTTTGGCTTTGTTTTGTGTCGCCTGCACAATACGACACCATGCGACATTGGTATTCCATGCAATATCAACCTTACCACTAAGCAAGGCATCAACTTGGGCTTCATAGTTGGAAAAGAGGACATAATCAAGCCTCACACCATTGTCATTAAAATAGTCACGAATAATATCCCAAATAGGGATCACTTTTGCATCGTAGGCGACCGCACCTAACATAATTGGTTTGTTGTTCATTCTCTACTCCTTACAGTATCTCTTGATTGGTTAAGGCTTTTCCAAGCCAAATGCTCAGTACATCCACACCTGGTGCCATGACTGGTGAAGCAAAACTATCACGCAGTAAACGCTCTAATGGTAGGCGTTTGGCATACGCCGTTCCTCCACCTAGCTTCATCGCCAAGGTACAGACTTCAATGCTCACCTGAGAGGCATTAACACGTGATGCAATAATTTGTGCCAAAGCATCTTGACTACCTGTCGCAGCACTCTTTGCAGCACTGTGGGTAAAGTGTTTGGCACTTTGTGCTTTAAGATAAATGGTTGCCAAGTCATTTTGCACTGTAGGGTGCTGACAGAGAGCTTCACTTGAAGTATAGGTTCGGTTCATAGTATGCTCAGAAATCACAGCTTGAGCATGCAAAGACACGCCCGTATAGACAGCAGAGAGTCCTAAGATAAAATAAGGAGCTACCACATTAAAAATCTGCTCTAGTCCACTGCCCTCTTCTCCTATGCGTTGATGCTCAGTAACGGCGACATTTTCTAAGACCATTGGCATGGAGGCATTCCCTCTCATTCCCAGTCCATCCCATGCCTGATCCTCAAAGCTAAGTCCCTCTTGCCTCTTGGAGATAAGCCAATTATCCAACATTCCCTCTTTTAACGAGTTGGAAATTACCAGATAATAGTCTGCTACTTTGGCACTGGTCACAAAACTTTTACGTCCATTGAGTACCTCTTTTCCTTCATGTTGGGTTATGGATATATCGGGCTGATAGAAGTGTGTCCCTGTACCCGTTTCACTGTAAGCAAGGGCAAGTGTCGCTTCACCTTGGGCTATCTTAGGAAGGAGTTCATCTTTGAGTGTTTGGGATCCATGTAAGACAATGCACATGGTAGCAACATTGTGCATCATGTAAGCCAATGCCGTAGTAGCACAGTTCTGGGCAATGGCTTCGATACAAAGCGTATGTGTCTCTATGCTCTGCTCTTGCCCTCCATACATTTTAGGAACCAAAAGCCCCATATATCCATGCTCTTGTAAGGCACGGTAACTTTGAATTGGAAAACTCCCCTCTTCATCTGCCTGCTTGGTATGAGGCTTTATATGTGTTTTTGCAAATGTGTATGTGTCATTGTAAATTGTGTTCATCATAAATTCCTTTACATAAAATTAGGTGTGTGTACTTTTGAAATATCATGGGCAAGATCTTCATCTATCCCAATATCTACTAAGCGTTTAATACGGTTTATATTCATCTTTTTCTTTAGCTCTTCTACGGCTTCAAAGCCACGCTTATAACCAGGTACAGAGAGATCCCCACCTGCAAGAATAGACATTGATTCAATAAGCAAGGTCGATTCAGCATTTAACTCATCCATAAAGGCTTTTCTTTGAAATGTGGTCTCTTTAAGTGCATGTATTTTTTTGGGATTTTGTTCAAGGACAGACTTCATATGTGCCATACCATAAGCTACATGACGCGACTCATCTTTTCGGACATATTGAAGTATCTTTTTCGTACTCGCATCAGGCATATACTCTTCAAGAAATTTTAATAAATCAATAAATGTCCCCTCCCCCATAACATGCAATAAAAATGAAGAAGTAACATAATCCTTTTCTCTAAAAAGTGAATAGAGCGAACGTTGTGTAACGGCTGAAGAGAACTGCATCCCCTGACCATTAGCATTGGCACGCTTGGTAAAGACTTCGATATGTCGTGCTTCATCATTCATAAGCGAACCTAAAAAGAGAGGGATTTCCATATAATAAGGATTCATCTGTGAGATAAACTGACCAGGTATGTAGAGTGCTGAAAACTCATTTTCTACCAAGTAGGTCATAATTTGACAAACATGTTGTTCAAACTTAGGGTCGTAGTCAGGTAGATCATTCCACGCAATATCGGTGGTGGCGTTCCATTGCTGTTTTTTTGACTCTTCGTAGAGTCGCCCTACAGGCTCTGCCCAGAGCTGTTCTTTGTGATCAAGCCCAAAGTTGTAATGGGTACTTCCACTCTCTACTAAAGTATCCCTTCCCATCAAACCATGATCATCAGGAGCTTGGGGAAGTAGTATCTTTGAGTTGTTACGTCTGTAGTGAGAGGGTTTTGGGTTACGCACACGGTAACAGTACTGCTCTTTGAGTCTGGTTTTATCCAAAAACTCATAGCCTTTGAGCTTACACCACCCCATCAGCTCAAGTTCGATATGCTCATTAGTCGAGACAATCTCTAAAATATCCTCTTCATCAGAGAGCAAAAAAGCATTTTCAAGTCTAAGGAAAAGAGCTTTCCCTATCCCTAGGTCTCCGACAAAAATAACATTGTTATGATTTGAAACAGGATTCATCGGTTACTCCAATCAATTTGAAATAACATCACATTAAGAGGTCAAGCTTACGATGTTTATCTGACACGCAGATCTTAATTACCGTATCGTAACATAGGATTTATTTGAAAAGTCTTAAAATGGTAAAATATTTTTTACCATTTTAATCTTATTTTAACGCATGAAGTTGTAAAATAGGTTTTAACATTATCCTATGGATTAGGTGTACATAAGGTGTTAACTTCCTGATACTCTCTGTCATCTTCCATATAAATTTAAAGGCATTGTTATGAATAATACGTATAAATTAACCAAATTTGTACAAGCAGCAGGTTGAGCAGCAAAAATGGGTCCGGGTGACCTCAAACAAAGTATTTGCCAACTCACACCAAAAGACAAACGTCTGCTTGTAGGATTTGAAAATAGTGAAGATGCTTGTGTCTATAGGCTCAATGATAATGAAGCATTGGTACAGACACTTGATTTTATTACACCTGTTGTTGATGACCCTTATGTTTATGGGCAGATAGCAGCGGCCAATTCGCTCTCTGATATCTTTGCCATGGGTGCAGAGGTGAAAACTGCCATGAATATTGTAGGCTTTGATGCCACCAACTTTGAGAAAAAAGTACTCGATGAGATACTTCGTGGAGGGAATGATAAAATCCAAGAGTGTGGAGGTGTATTAATGGGAGGACATACCATACAAACTCCAGAGATGTACTATGGACTTAGTGTAACAGGTATGATAGACCCTGCAAAAGTACTGTGTAATAACACGGCTAAAGTAGGTGATGTATTGATACTGACCAAGCCTCTAGGTTTGGGGGTTTTGACCACAGCTATCAAACACGATAAGCTCTCTCCAGCAGGGATTAAAGAGGCAGTACGAGTAATGGCAACACTCAATCATAAACCCTCTCAACAACTGCACAACTTTGAGGTGAGTTCATGTACAGATATTACAGGATTTGGTCTATTAGGGCATGCTTTAGAGTGTTCCAATAGCCACGCGACACTTGCGATAGAAGCTAGCCGTGTACCAATACTAGATGAGGTTTATAAGTTAGCCAAGAAGATGTGGTACCAGGAGGCAGCAAAAGAAATCTTGCCTACCTAGAAGATAAAATAGAGTATCATAATATTCGTGATTTGGACAAATTGGTACTGTGTGATGCTCAAACCTCAGGAGGGTTGCTTGTTGCCATAAACAAAGATCATGCCAAAGCCTATTTAGAGGCGATCAATGAGGTCTGCTATGGTTATGCCTGTATCATAGGTGAAGTTATAGAGAGAAAAAAATATGGAGTTGAGGTGTACTAAGATGGTGAGAAGGCGAAGGAATCGAACCTCCCGAGGCGTTTTCACAAAAACCTCCAATCAGGGTTGAAGCCTGTGGTGTCCACCAGGATCACATGCCCTCCATCGTTTGTACAATGTTAGTGTACAACAAATAAGTTAAAAAACATCTAAAAAGGGTAAAAATGTTTTTACTAAAATCAATTCCAAAGATCGATAAGTTTATTTTAGATGAGGCATTTGCCCTATTGCATAAACCATTACTTACCAAATTAAGCCAAGAAGTCATTCAAAATTTACGTCAAGACATATTGGCTAAAAAGGTCACATCCTTTACGCATGAGGAGCTAATAGCACAAGTAACGAAGCGTTACCATGACTTAGTTACTCCCTCACTGCACACACTTATCAATGCCACAGGTATCATTGTGCATACCAATTTAGGACGAAGCCTCATTCATCCAAAGGCTTATGAGCGAGCCAAAGCAATTGCCACCCACTACAACAACTTGGAGTATGACACCCAAAAAGGCAAAAGAGGTGAGCGATACAGCCATATCTCCAACGTACTCTCTACCTTACTTGAGTGTGAAGATGTCCTTATTGTCAATAATAATGCCAGTGCTGTATTTTTGATACTTAATACTTTAGCCAAAGAACAAGAGGTACTCGTAAGTCGTGGTGAACTTGTCGAAATTGGGGGGAGTTTTAGAATACCCGATGTCATGGCACAAAGTGGAGCCAAACTTGTGGAGATAGGCACAACGAATAAAACCCATCTCTATGACTATGAAAACAACATCAATGAAAAGACAGCCATGCTCATGAAAGTACACAAATCAAACTACGCCATAGAGGGATTTAGCTCTGAAGTAGAGTTTTCAGATATTATAGAGATAGCCAAAACAAAAGAGATCATAGACTACTATGATATGGGGAGTGGACACCTTATCGACCTACCTTTTGGACTCAGCCAAGATGAGCCATCGGTGATAGAGTATATGAAACATCAACCCTCCTTACTAAGCTTCTCAGGAGACAAATTACTTGGTAGTGTGCAAGCAGGGATTATAGTAGGGAAGAAAAAATACATAGAGAAGCTAAAGAAAAACCCACTTTTGCGTATGTTGCGTGTAGATAAACTCACCCTTGCCCTTCTTGAAGAGAGTCTCACCTCCATACTCCTAGGACGAATTGAGGATATTCCAACTTTAGAGATGCTCTTTACTCCTTTGGAATTATTACAAGCACGTGCCAAAAGCTACATAGAGGCAACCGCTTTGGTGGCTAACTGCACACTCATAGAGACAAGTACCCTTATTGGTGGAGGGACAACACCCAACAGACCTATCCCCTCTTATGCTGTACGTGTATCTATAGGTAGTTACAAAGCACATCAATTAGAAAAGCTTTTTCGTGCTAGACATATTATTGGACGGATAGAAGAGGATTACTTTATATTGGATTTTAAAGCCATACAAAGCTCTGAAATTGATCGATTAATAGAAGCCACTAAAGGGATAGCCCATGCATAATTACATCGTAGGTACTTGTGGACATATTGACCATGGTAAAACAGCACTGATCAAAGCACTCAATGGTTTTGAGGGAGATAGCACCAAAGAGGAAAAATCTCGAGGCATCACGATTGATCTAAGCTTTTCTTATATGCAAAATTCACAACGCAACATCGCTTTTATTGATGTACCAGGGCATGAGAAATTGATTAAAAACATGATTGCAGGGGCATTCTCATTTGATTGTGTCTTGGTCGTGATTAGTGCGGTAGAGGGGATTATGCCTCAGACTAAAGAACACTTGGATATATTAAATCTACTTGGCATTCAACAAGCCATCGTAGTACTAAGTAAATCTGATCTTGTCGATAAAGAGACCTTAAAGAGACAAACAACGTTTGTAGAGAGCTTCTTTAACCATTATAATTTTGATCTACTTAATATACTCCCTGTATCAATTTATAATAAAGAGTCTGTAGAGCATTTAAAAACGTCCCTCTTTGATCTGCCTAAAGTCCAGAGAGATGAAGGAGACTTCTTTCGTTATTATATCGATCGAGTATTCTCTCCCAAAGGGATAGGTACAGTAGTAACAGGTACAGTACTTGGCAAAGCCTTAGCTGAAAATGAAAAAGTCTACATCTGTGACATAGGCAAAGAGAGCAGAGCCAAAGCCCTACAAGTCCATGAACGTCCTGTGGAGCAAGTAGGTATCTTTCAACGCTGTGCCATACAACTACCCAAAATCGAGGTCAAAAGTCTCAAACGAGGTTTTATACTCAGTAAAAAAGGGTATCTTAGAGGTTTTAAGAGTATTGACATCGCCTTTGAAACCCTAGAGGATGAAGTGCTAACGCATAACCGTCTCTACACAATCTATATCGGAGCTAAAAAACTTGAGGCTAAGGTACTTCTGTTTGATATTGATACCCAACAAAGTAGTGGTTTTGCTACGCTGAAGTGTTCAGAAGAACTCTATACTCTCTATAAAGAACGGATCATTATTCGAGAAGGCAACCGTACCATAGCAGGAGCAAAAGTACTCAATCCCATTGCTGATCCTATGCGCAAAAAACAGCGTCTTTTATTATTACAAGCACTTAGCCAAGATGACTTTATCCAAGCCTACGCAATCTTACTTGAAGTACACAAAAAAGGATTTGGACTCGTCTCTGCCTCACAACGTTTTGCACTTAGCCATGAAGCATCACTGGCATATGCAAAAAAGCTTCAAGGGTGTTTTGTCGATGAAGATGCCTTGGTACTCTACCCCAACAGTACCCAAAAGCTACTCTACAACGAAATCAAAGCCGTCTATGAAAAAAACCAATACGCCTGTCTCTCTGCAAGTGCTATAGTCTTACGACACAAGTGGGCAAGCCTCGCATTTGCAAGTAAAATTTTGGAGTCTTTGGTTACAGAGGGCTTTTTACGTAAAGAAAATAATCTTTACCAAAGCACGACTATTAAAGAGAACTTTGAAGATAAACTTGAAGAGATACTCTTCGCCCAACTCAAACAAGAGGGCATCCAACCAACCGCCCCTTACAACATCTACGACACTCTACACATTGATAGAAAAGTAGGAGATAAAATCCTCAAAAAACTCTGTGCTAGCAGACAAGTCATACGTTTGCAACACAATATATTTATCGAAGCCAAAAGCCTCCAAAGCATGATGGAACAACTCAAAGCAATGATGAAAAGCTCTGGTTCTATCGATGTAACAAGTGTCAAAAACCAATACCAACTCAGCCGTAAATACGCCATCACTTACCTAGAGTATTTAGATAATTTCGATGAGGTAAAAAAAGAAGGGCATAAAAGAATGTTAAAATATTAAAATAAACTTTTTTGATATTTTAGGCTATAATTATAATATAGACAAGAGGGCAAATCATAGCCCTCTATATTATAATGAGGAGTGATTATGAGATTTTTATTTGCTTTAGTATTCATGGTACTTGTTTTTAATTCATGTGGCGGTGGTGGAGGTTCGAGCAGTACTGTCACCTCAACACCTGATCAAAATCGAACAGATGTTTCAAATACTTTAACAACAAACCTACGTTGGTCAAATCCTTTTTTTGGCTTAATCCAACAACTTCAAATCGTCGATATTGATCATGATGGCAAAAATGAGATCGTTGGGGGTGGAGAGTTGGGTATCTTTGTCCTCAATGCAGATGGAAGTATAATTTGGGAAGATAAAGGTGCAAATCGTGTTGATAGCCTCTTTGTTTATAATGCTGATAGTGATCCAAATCTTGAGTTTGCCACAGTAGGTTGGCTAGATATAAAACTCTTTGATGATAATGGCTCCCACATCTCAACAGCCATTATGAAAAAAAGTGCAGGATTCAAACTCCCTGCCACACTGCTCAATGGTCGCCTTGTCTCACATTATAATGATTATGTCGATGATACCCAAAATGGTTTACGTTTTGGAGATGCCTATGATATATTCTACCCATCTTGTGAAAGCTATGGGAGTTGCCAATCCCTAAATAATATACCAAGCAATGGACTTGCAAGTGTTGATAGTGACAATGATGGGAGATATGATCTACTCTATGGTATTGCCGATAACAACACATCTTTTAAACTTGATCAAGAGGGCAAAGAGATATGGTCAAAAGAGCTTGCTTTTTATCCCAATTATATCTGGGCAGGTAAACTTAGTAATGGTACACAAATGCAGTTGATTGCCTCATTAGATGGCTATATCGAGGCATTTGATCACAATGGAGTCTCCCAATGGCAACAAAGATGCAGTGATGGGGTAGAGAGAATCATTTATGATAGCAATGGTGGATTTTTAGTCCATGGGACGCCCAATATCTGTAAACTTAGTGCGAGTGACGGATCAATTGAGTGGAATAAATCTGATATTTCTAACATTGCTCAAAATGATCAATACGTAGCAGTATCAAAAAATGCTAGTGTGGAAATACTAACCCAAGAGGGGAGCCTACTATCAAAAGCTAACATCTCATCTTTTTCTAGTGAGTACTACAGCGATGCATATCTGCACCCCTCCTATTTAGAGTTTGGAAAACTTACAGATACCACGACTCTCTTTGTAGGTTCACTTGATATTCATACACTGAGCCTTGATGGCAGACTCAACAAACGCTTTGCGGGGGGATCTTTGATCACGAAGATAGGTTCAACAGATATGAGTGGTGATGGCAGTGATGAAATAGTAGCACAAGATGAGCATCGTCTCTATCTCTATAATAGTGAAGGTAGTTTATTGTGGAGTAAAGATAGAGTATCTCTCTTTGATAACATCAAATTTGCTGACTTTACAGGGAATGGGAAAAGTGAACTTATAGCCATTAATGATAGCAATATCACCATCTTTGATCTTTTGGGTAATACGCTTTGGAGTATTGTAGCAAGAGCCAATATTGTTGATGTCTATGACTACAATCAAGACGGTGCTAACGATCTGTTTGTTGCAGAGTATGATAAATCCATCAAAGTCTACAGTGGTAAGAGTGGAACGTTAATTCATAACTTTGGAGATGTTGAGTACAGTTGTAATATCTTTTTAAAAGTATTGGATGTTGCAGGAGAGACAAGGCTCTATTACGAAGATAATGGGAAGATCTATTGGACACCAACCACTACTACCCTCTCCTCTCGTAACACAAGCTCACTCAATACATCATGGTCATATGGTTATGAGTATGTTGATTATAATAGTGATGGTGTTCTTGATATCGTCAATTGGATGCATGATGGCACAAATTTAATACTCTCTATTTATGACCCTGTTAGTAACCGCTCACTCCTCTCGTTAAATATAGCTTCCGATGCAACAATCAATGATTTAAAACTATCCAAGCTTAGAGGGGGAAATGAGTATGAACTCTTACTTGTTAGCGATGATAAAGTTTCCCTTCATCAAATGAATGGTACTTTGATCTGGGAATTTGAAAAATCCCAGCGAAACTTATCTAATATCAAAATTATAGGAGAGCACCTCTATGTAGCAGGCAAAGAGGTCTACCTACTCAATAACAAAGGTGAGCTTATACAAGAACTATCCCCCACTACTTATATGTCAGCAGATAGCTACTATGTACAGACAACACTATCAAATAGCTCATCAGATGAGATGCAATTAATCATCGCTTCCATGGGGCTTTATAGCTATGATGCCTTAAAATAGACAAGTGTTAGAGGAACACTTAGAGTTCCTCTAACGCTTTGTTTACCTCTACAACACTCAATCGTCCCTCTTCTTCAATAAGCAAACCTAGCTCTCGTACCCCATCCACACCATCACTTACTTCAAAATCTATCTCCGTATTATATTCACTACGCACGTACGCTTCAATGGCACGATCAAGTTCATCAAGTGAGATAGGATGCTTTTGATGAGCCAAGAAGAGATAGACAAAAAGAGCCTCTTTACTCTCCGATTGAGTTGCCATATCTACCATAAAGTTTAATGCCCCTTCGTTGTTATCAAGATTATGAAAATAGAGCCTTTGAGAGAGCTTTGCCATGTATTGAGTACGTCGAAAGAAGACCTCTTTGACCTGTCTCCAAAGTATCCCGACAAATGCCCCAATGGCTCCAATGGCAGCGATAGGATCAAGTGCAGCTGCTCCTAATTTACTAATGAGCGTAGAGGCTCCACCCACTGTCCCCCCTCCCCCAATCACGCCAAGCTTGAGTTTATCAAAAAGTGTCATACGGACTTTGGTATTAGGAAAAAGCATCTCCAAATCAGCGTGAGGAATATTTTTAAAAAGCTTAATATAGATATGTTTGTTGTGTTCATCGGTGATGAGCAGTGGATTTTCTCTTTTGAGTTTTGCTTTGACCTTTTCAATATCTTTGCCAGAGCTTTGTACTATCTCCTTAGCCCGTGTCTCCAAGAGTTTGGGTTTGATGATCAAAAAAAGACGACGAAACAGACGCTCTTCAATGCTCTTTTTGGCTAGATAGAGCTTTTTAGGATCACGTATCTCATCACGCTGTATCGATTCACCACGAAAATAGAGTCCAATATGTTCAAAATCATCAAACTCCACACTCACCTCCACTCCATAAGGTGAAGTTCGATTCATTGTCTCCTCAAGTATCTCTTTAGTCAGAATCTCATAATTGGCATCATTAAGCAAAGGTGCAATGAGCAAATAGAGTTCATTTTCTCGCTCATTGTACTCTTGCAAACTAGGTTGTCG
>Ga0193954_1000580_pt1 | contig 20991 bp, 16 predicted proteins | sample BB_5_MG_FD_140340 | JGI IMG/M metagenome (GOLD analysis project Ga0193954, IMG submission 140340) | Microbial mat bacterial communities from the Broadkill River, Lewes, Delaware, United States - BB_5_MG | ecosystem: Environmental > Aquatic > Freshwater > River > Microbial mats | place: USA...
CAGGGCGCCTGGACTGCAGGTTAGGCCGGACTCAATGCCCAGGCCCGTGACCCGGATCTCGTTTTCGCAAGCTGAGTTGTCGCAGCTTCGCAAGGTGACAGCGCCGCGCTCCCGGGTGCCTGCGATGCTGGGACGAAACTCGATACTGAGGGTAAAAGTTTGGTTCGCCGGAAGTTCGAAGTAGCCATCTGGCCCCACCGCCGCATCGGGCAGTCGCCAGCAGAAGGCAGCGCCGGGGCCAGCGGTAACGCAGCTCTGCATGTTCTGACCTTCGTTTAGTTCAATGTTGAGGCTGCTATCGCGGAGATTGCAGAGTGGGACCTCCAGGGTCTTCGTAGCTCCGGTCACCACCGGGCCGAAGTCGAGGCTGGCGGGGACCTCGCACAGCGGACTGACGAAGGTATCGGAGATGGCGCGCCCTTTGACGGTGAGTACGGTGCTGGCCTCCGCAGGCGTGGTACGAATCAGCCAGGTGATCTCGGCCGGCCCTTCGGCGGTGGGCGCAAATACCACGAGCATCGTGAGTTCATTGCCCGGCCCGACACTGGAGCGCACCAGCTCAAAGCTAAAGGCGGGGTCCGCCGCGCCGTCAGCGGTGATGCTGGAGATGCCGACGGCATCGTCAGACAGATTCTTGAGCTTGACCTCACGGGTGAAGACCCCACCTGGGGCGACCTCGCCGAAGTCGACAATGGCGGGGTTCGGTCGAAGCGGCTGATTGGGTAGCGGCGCACCTTGCTCGGCGCACCCGGCGAAGAGCGGGAGCGCGAGCAAGAGGGTGTGCAGGAGTCGTGGAGTGCAGCGCATAGAGGCCCTGGTGTCACAGTGCCCGCGAAGCAGCAGATCCGTCACTGATTCCCCCAGTGTGGCGCGCGGATCGATCGGGTAGCAGTCATTACGGGGACATAGCAGCCCTGGGGCCGCCGCCTGCCGCCGTGCTCTAATGGTCCCGTGACACGGCAGAGGAGCTTTTGGGGATGGGGTTGGGCGGATCGTTTTCCGGACGATGAGGGGCGAGAGAACGCGGGCCAGCTGCTCCAGGCGACCTTGGGCTTTGGACCCAGCGGGCTGATGACGCCACCCGAGCTGGCTCAGGTCGATGTCCCGGTCAGTCGCCTGCGCGCACCCGATAGCCTGCAGCACCTCGTGCGGACCGACGCCGAGGACCGCATCCGCCACACCTACGGTCGTGGCTACCGTGACCTGGTTCGCGGCTTTTATGGAGACTTCTCGGCCGCGCCGGACGCGGTGGCCCACCCCGAGGATGAGCAGGACGTCCGTCGCCTGCTTGACTGGTGCGACGAAAGTCAGGTTGCGGTGGTGCCCTATGGCGGAGGCACGTCCGTGGTCGGGGGCGTGGAGTGCCGTGCGCCCGCGCACCGAGCAGTGCTCAGCCTGGACCTCGCCGCTTTGAACCGCGTCAAGGAGGTCGACAGTCTGTCCCGTCAGGCCCTCATTCAGGCCGGTGCCTTTGGTCCGGACCTTGAGGCTCAACTCAAGAGCCACGGCCTCACGCTGCGGCACTTCCCTCAGTCCTTTGAGCATTCGACCCTCGGAGGGTGGGTCGCAACCCGGGCCGGCGGGCACTTTGCCACGCTCTACACCCATATCGATGATCTGGTCGCCTCGGTGCGCATGCTGAGCCCCACCGGTAGCTTCGAGACCCGGGCCTTGCCAGGTTCTGGGGCAGGGCCCAGCCCGGACCGCCTCGCGATTGGCTCTGAGGGCGCGCTGGGGATCATCACGGAGGCCACCATGCGGGTGCGCCCGCGGCCCACCTTCAAGGCTCAGGCTAGCGTGCACTTCAAGGAGTTCGAGGCCGCCGTACAAGCGGCTCGAGAGGTTGTGCAGTCCGGGTTGCACCCGACGAACTGCCGCTTGCTCGACGCTCGAGAGGCTGCGCTCAATATGGTGACCCAGGACGGCAGCTCGGTACTTATCATCGCCTTTGAGTCCGCCGATCACCCCCTAGAGCCATGGCTGCAGCGCGCGATTGAGATCGGCCGAGGTTGCGGGGGCATAGTCCAAGGCCAGCCCAGCTATGTTCGTCCCGGGCAAGACACGAGCCCGCGGGCCGGCAGCGCAGAGAGCTGGAAGTCCTCATTTGTTGATGCACCGTACCTACAGTCCGTAATGGTGAGCCTCGGTGTCATGGCCGATACCTTTGAGACCGCCTGCACTTGGACAGACTTTCCGAAGCTGCACGCTGGTATTGTGCAGGATGTGCGCGCCGCCATGAAGGCGGTATCCGGACGGGGCATGCTGACCTGCCGATTCACCCACGTGTATCCGGACGGGCCTGCCCCCTACTATACCTTCATCGCGCCGGCCCGCTCCGGCTCGGAGCTATCCATGTGGCAGGAGATCAAAGCGGCGGCGAGTGAGGCTTTGTTGGCTCATGGTGGCACGATCACCCATCATCACGCTGTGGGTCGGGTGCACCGACCTTGGTATGAGCGGCAGGTTCCACAGCCCTTCTTGCACGCTCTGCGGGCCACGAAGAAGAGCCTAGATCCGAACGCGATCTTGAATCCAGGGGTGCTCATTGATCCTTTGGGCTAACCGCTCGGGTAGGCAGAGATTATGGGGCGGCAATGACCGCCGCGCTTGACAGCGCGCAGTAGCGGCCATCGTCGACAAGCAGGGTTGCAGAGTAGACGCCCGACTGCCCGTCGATAGCCACGGCTTCGTCAAACTCGAAGCCGCCGCGTACCGCCCGCTCAAAGAGCATGGTCTCTGTCACTGTCGGCGGTTGGGATTGGGGGCGGGGGTCTTCGCAACTCGTCGCCCGCCGAACGCGCAGCGTAGCGACTCCGGCCCGAGCATCGAGTCGGCCCCTCAACCTTAGCCAGCGTATGCTCGCCCCTTCGGCCGGGGCCCTTTGCGCATCATAGGTGTCGAGTTGCAGCCAGGAGTCACCCTCGTGCAGCACCACCGCGCCGGCCCGCAGGCCCTGCAAGATACCTTGCCAGCCCTCTTGTTGTACAAAGACTGAGGTGCTGGGGTAGCCGAGGGCCGCATCCAGATAGTTGCCCGGAGCCTCGATGTTTACACGGTGGTTATCGCTGCCGGCGATGGCGGTGACATTCTTGCCCTGGAGCAGGTCGCACCGCCACGCGTTGTAGGCCTCAAGATCACTGTTGTCGAAGCCTAGGCCGCCATTGAAGACCTCCAGCGCGTCATAGTTTAGGTCCGTCCAGTCGTAGCGGATCCAAGCCACCTGCCCGAAGGGGTGATTGATGACGGTGAAGCAGCCGCGCTCGCGGGCTTGTCGGAGGGCATCTCCGCCCGTGACCAAGTCCTTGGGGCGATCAATAAAGGCCGAGTCGGTATCAAAGGCCTGCAGGCTGCCCGGCAAACAGCCGATGTGGCCTCGGGGTTCGTTGGGCGGGTCTGCGACGGGGGACAGCTCATTGCCTGAGACCATTAAGAAGGTGCCGGCTTGGGACAGGCGCGCTGCCTCGTTCCAATATACGAACTCAGGCCCTTGGTTGAACAGCACCGGGTCTTCCTCTCGCGTGCTGGGGTCGCTACCTGTGCTGTTGCTGTGGTCGGTGAGCACCACGAAGTCGAGCCCACGCTGAATCGCCACGGTCTTGATCGCGCTGGGGGTGGAGTCGCCGCCGGTATCATTTGAGGCGCCCGTGGCGTGCACATGCAGGTCGCCGGTGCGCCACTGCCCCGGTGGGTCTTCGGTGAAGTCGTTGCTGTCCGTGCAGCCGAGCAAAATCAGCAGCAACAGTGGCAAGCGGGAGTCCACTAGGCGACAATCCTGCGAAGTCGACCGTGAGCGCAACCCCATGCGTTTCTTGAGATGAAAGTACACGTCTCGTTGGTTAACGTAGGTAACAAGCATGAGCGCCGAGCGACGCATATTCTGCAATCGAACCCTCAACCTGCGGTCCATCAGGGCCGTGGGCTACGACATGGACTATACGCTGATTCACTACCGCGTGCAGGAGTGGGAGCAGCGCGCCTACCACCACGTCAGTCGCCTGCTGGCGTCTCAAGGCTGGCCAACCGAGGGCTTGGAGTTCGACCCAGATCTGGTGATCCGCGGCCTGGTCATCGACACGGAGCTCGGAAATATCGTCAAGGCCAATCGTTTTGGCTACGTCAAGCGCGCCTACCATGGCACCACGCCTCTTCCCTTCGATGAGCTGCGTAAGGTCTACGGTCGGGTCATTGTCGACCTGGCGGAGCCGCGCTGGCGCTTCATGAACACCCTCTTTTCGCTCTCAGAGGCCGTGCTCTACATGCAGCTGGTCGACCTCATCGACCAGGGCAAGGTGCCTTTCGCGGCTAGTTTTGAGCAGACCTACCAGACGGTGCGCCGCACAGTGGATCAGGCCCACATCGAAGGAGAGCTCAAGGGGGAGATCTTGGCCAATCCCGAGCGCTTCGTCGAGCGAGAGCGTGAGGTGGCCTTGGCGCTGCTCGATCAGCTGCATGCCGGCAAGCAACTCCTGCTCATCACAAACTCTGAGTGGAGCTATACCTCCGCGATCATGACCTATGCCATTGACCCCTACCTGCCAAAGGGTACGACTTGGCGAGACCTATTCAAGCTGATCATCGTCGAGGCGCGCAAGCCCGCCTTCTTCATTGCGCACAACCCGCTCTTCGAGGTCCGAAGTGAGCAAGGTGACTTGCGACCGGCCCGAGGGGGCATGAAGAAGGGGGGCATCTACCTCGGCGGAAACGCATCCCAGGTGGAGGCGGCCCTATCATTGTCGGGCGATGAGATCCTCTACGTTGGTGACCACATCTTCAGTGATCTGCACGTCACAAAGAACGTGCAGCGATGGCGAACCGCTCTGGTGCTGCGCGAGCTCGAAAATGAAGTCCGCGCCATCCGGGACTTTGAAGATCAGCAGGTCGCGATCGACGCGCTCATGAGCAAGAAGGATGCGCTGGAGCTTCAGGCGGTGCAGCTGCGCACCGCGCTTCAGCGCATCGACAAGGGTTATGGACCTCAACAGGGTGACGTCGCTGCGCTGAAGGCCGAGCAGGACAGGCTCAAGCAGGCCATCATGGAGTTGGATTCCGAGATTGCGCCGCTGGCCCGCGCCTCGGGGCAATCCGGCAGCGAAGTTTGGGGCCTGTTGATGCGGGCCGGCAATGACAAGAGCCACCTCGCGCGTCAGATAGAGCGCTACGCCGACATCTATATGGCCCGGGTTTCAGACCTCGCAGCGCACACGCCCTTTGCCTATCTGCGCTCCTCTAGAGGCTCATTGCCCCACGATCCGGGAGCGGGCCTGGGTTTTTGAGCTGAGCGGCGGCCCAAAGCACGGGGTGATTCGTAGGGGGCCCCGATGAACAAACAAAGCCTGTCTGTGCTCACCCTGATGATCGGCGCCTGCGGAGGCGGTCCCATCACGATACCGGCCACGCCCACCGCGTTGCCCGCCTATGCGGCGCCGGCGGACCGCATTGAGCCCGCCGCGACCCGCAGCTGGGACCTTGAAGCCTTTCGGGCGCTGGGGGCCGCGCGCTCCGGCCCCGCCAACCTTCGGGCGGTGCCTCGCACGTCCGAGCAGCGCTATGTGGCGAGCACCGGGGACGATGCTGCTGATGGCACGCAGCAGGCGCCGTGGCGCAGCGTTCAGCACGCCGCAGACTCTGTCTCGCCCGATACGACGGTCTGGGTCGAGGCGGGTACGTATGAAGGTGGCTTGAGCATCTCAAGGGGCGGCGCACCCGGCGCCTACATCGTCTTTCGGCCCTGGGGGGCGGGCAGCCCGCGTCTGGTCGGGGGGCCGAGCTTCGACGCGGTGGTGCACATCGAGGCAAGTTATGTGGTGCTGGCGGGCTTTGAGATCAGCGATCACGATCGTGGTCAGTCGGATAGCGCCGACTCCATTGGGGTGCAGGTGGAGCCCGCCGATGCCGACCTCACCAATATTCAGATCTTATATAACTGGGTACACGACATCGGTCCTGGCGTCGTCGATCAGGCCGCCTGCTATTATAATGGGCACGGCATCATCGCGCAGGCAGAGGGGCATCTCATTCAAAACCTCATTGTGCGCGGGAACGAGCTATCCAATCTCTACGTGGGCCACAGCGAGTGCCTGGTGCTAAATGGCAATATCGATGGCTTTGAGGTGAGCCAAAACTATGTGCACGACGTGAATAATATCGGGATCGACATCATCGGATATGAAAAGAATAACCGCGAGACCACGAAGAATGGGCTCGTCGCCGATAACGTGGTTCTGGACGCCTCTAACTATTGGCCCTACTGTTCGCGTGGCAACTGCGCCTATCCGGCCGGAGATGAGTCCTCAGATGGAATCTACGTTGATGGCGGCGCGGATATGGTTATTGAGTATAACGTGGTAGGGCGTGCCGATCACGGCATTGAGCTGCAGTCAGAAAATGGCCAACTCATTCGAAACGTTGAGGTGCGTTTTAACGCGGTCTTCAATAGTCACTACAAGAACTTCACGCTTGGCGACCATGATGGCAGCAGCGAGCGCAACAATGAGTTCTTCAATCGGCCGGAGCTCGATGATGAGGTCTTCGAGGGCTGCCGCGGTTCCTAGAGCTACAGCACCTGGAGCATGTGCTGAAGCTCTTGGTTCATCGCGCCCGTGACTTGGTGAGGGTCGGGCACCAGCCCGCGGTCGACCTGCACGCCCACCATCACGTGGTCGACATAGCTAATGATCGACAAGCCCATGCTCACGCTGCCGCTGGCGGGGACCCAGAACATGACGCGTCTGAGAGGGCGCCCTGCGAAGAGCAGCGGCTGGCGGGGACCAGGCACATTCGTGAGCACCATGCTTGTCTTGCGGCTGAAGAGATCTACAGCCTGAGCCTCAAGCGGGGCGGGCGCCGCGCCCATGGCTCGGATGAGCCCAAAGGCCGCCATCGCCTCTGCACCGCCCTTGATCTCATTCATCTCAGCCCGCACTGCGTCGAAGCGGGCCCGTGGGTCTTCGAGATGAATGGGCAGGTGAAGGAAGACCAGCCCAAACCGGTTGCCCAACTTATGGGCCTCGCTGAGCGGGCGCAAGTTCACCGGCACGGTGGCCCGCAGCACCTCATCGTTCACGGGTTGGTCCCTTGACTGTAAGTATCGTCGCAGCGCGCCTGCCGCCATCGCGACCAGCACATCATTGACCTTGCCATCCAGCCGTTTGCCCAGCGCCTTGATCTTGTCCAGGGGCATGGGCTCTGACCAGCTCACTGCCTTGTCTGTACCCAGGCGCCCCTTGAAGGTGGGGTGATCTTGGGCAGACAGGGTTGCGAGCTTAGTGAGGGCGGTCGCGAGGTCGTGACCATGGCGCAGGACCTCTTGGGGCGCGAGGTGCTCTACGAAGCGCCAGCCCTGGTGCACCAGCTCTGAGGTGTGGGCCAGCGCGCCGCGAACGCGCTGCAGGGCAGGCTGCAAAATCCCATGAACCGGCTTCGGTGCCTCTGCAGCCGGGCTCTCTTGGGCCTGCTGGGCCATCGAGAGCAGCACGGAGACCAAGGCGATGCCGTCGGCCACGCAGTGGTGTACGCGCACCACGATGGCTGAGCCACGCGGGTGCCCGTGCACCAGATGCACACGCCATAGAGGTAAGGACTCGGGCAGAGCTTCACTGACCCGCTGGCTCACGAAGTCTTGCAGGGCCCGCTCATCGACCGGCCCACTCAGGGTCGTCTCTTCGAAGTGACGGTCGGCTTCGAAGTCCTGCTCACCGCCCCAGTGCGCGCGACCGCCGCTGTGCACCACGTGCCGGCGAAAGCGAGGGAAACGGAGCAGGCCATCTTGCACAGTCTGCTTGAGTGTCTTCAGCTCCAAGTGGCCGTCGAGGGCCAAAAGGCCGTTGATGACCAGCAGGTTCTCGGGCGCGTCGGCGTGCAGCCAAAAAGCGTCCGCGGCGGCGATGGGTTCCAGGGGTTTTTGCATAGCTATAGCCAAGGCGGGGCCCAGAGTTTCGCGCTGACGCTGCCCTTCCAAGCTGCACCCGCGACGGGGTTCGCTTGCTCAAAGGTGATCTCTCCGTCCATATAGTAGACGGCGTCGGGCTCCTCCGAGCCGGGCGGAATGTACACCACATAGGCCTCAATGCCTCGCTCGGTGAGATCCACGGTGCCTGGCCCCACCAGTGAATTTGGAACGCTCACGACGGCCACCGCCTGACGGCCGTTGGGTGTGTAGCCGACCAGGTAGAGCACGGAGGTGTCGTCCTGCTCCTCATTGGGACCGAGACCAGCGCTGACTCCGGACAGCGCCTCGGGCTGTCCCTGCAATATGATCTGTAGGTCCACAGAAGTGGGGGCTTGTTGGTAATTGCTTTCGAAGCTCGCAGAGAGTGTGCCTGATTGCTCAAAACAGAGCGGCTCGGCCAGCTCATCGGCGTCCTGAGGACCCGCGTTCTGAAGCGCCTGGGTCATGCGCTGGGTGCGGCCAGCGATCGCACGCCTCAACGCCTGCACCGCCTCATCGAAGCTTGGCTGCTCCTCCGCCGCGATTTCAGGCGCGAGCATGGCCTGCAAACGATCGACCTCTCCACGCATCGCAGCTTCATCCCACGCGTTGTTGAGGATGGTTTCGTAGCGCTGCATGTAGGCTTGGCGGCTGGGGGCGTGCAAGAACAGCCGCCGGGTGATGATGCCCCGGGTCATAACAAAGTCCAGCCAGTCGGGGCCGTCACCGAAGAGCTGATCTGCGCCCCAAGGTATGAAGGTGAACTTGCCGGTCGCAGGGTCGGCATAGATGTAGTGGTTATTATTGTTGCCGGCGTAGCCGTCCCAGTGCGCCAGCATCGATTCTACAACCCAAAAGCTGTAGAAACTATCGAGGTCGATGAGGCCCCCGAGCGCGGTGAGCAGCACGGCATCGTCCTCAAGGGTCAGCGCACCCACGATGGCCAATAGGTCACTTCGGTCCTCACTGCCCAGAGGGTCGGACTCATTGGTCTTTCGCTCATAGGTCGCCACCCAATCTGGGCGAAAGTCGCTGAGCGTGCCTTCGTACATATTTCCGCTGGTATCGTCGAAGTATCGGCCCAAGAAGGGCTTTTTGATGCTCTCCACGTGCACGTAGACGCCCAGGTTCCGACCATTCACACGCACGGTCGCGAAGCTGCAGCGAGGCGCGGGTACGCCAGCGGCTTCAAAGAGCCGGTAGCCCAAGCATTGGTTCATGTAGGAGGGGTCCTGCACAGAGTTATTGAGGGTCATGCGCTTCCAGCCCGAAAAGCGCTGCCCGGGTACGTACTCATTAAACTTCACCTTCAAAGAAGGCTTGCTCTCCGATAGTGAGCCCAAAAAGCCCTTCTTGCGGATGCCGACGTCCTCGACGCGTTGCCCATCGATGCTGACGTTTGCTCTTACGTAGGTGAAGGGTGAGTACGAGGGGCCCTCCGCGCAGGCATCGCCGAGCAGCTTGATGATGTTGCGAGACTGCTGGCGCAGCGCATCCCAGCTATCTTCAGGCACCTCGATCTCGATGCGCAGCAGGCGCGTTGAGTCGAACATCCAGTCGCCGTCTGCGTACGTGGGCGCGGCATCAGGAGCTGGGCCTGAGTCGGCAAGGGAGCCTGCGTCGAGGGAGGGCATGCCGGCGTCCAGGACCTGTGAAGGCGGGGTTTCGGTGCAGGCCGCCAGTGCTGTGGTGGCGATGCAGAGCAGGGCGAATGGGCCTTGAGGCGGACGCACGACAGAAGTCTAGCAGGCGACAGCAGCGCATGCCGTCGTCGGAGTGTGCGCGCGCTCATTGCCTTGTTCGCTTCACGAGGCGAGCCTAAAAGTGACCCGTGGGATGGAATTGTGGTTCACGGGCGATCGCTGTTGGCGTCATTGGTCTTCAGGCGGGCTGTGGCACGCTTGTACGGGTGGCTCAGAGCTCGGCGCGGCCCGATGCGGTGCGCACGCGGGCCGTGGCGCAGGTCAGGCTCGAGGACCGCCCGGAGGGCGCGACGGTGTTCCTGGTACAAGATTCAGGGACGCCGCGGGCGGTCGCGGGTGATCGTATTAACCTCGCCTATAACGTCCTTGAGCCCCCGGTCCCACCGCCTGGCCCCAGCACGCTCTTTGTGGGGATGGGTCTAGAGCTGTTGGCGGTCGCGGCGGCAGGGTACGCGGCCACCCGTCCCGACACCACAACTCGGGCCATCGGCATCGCGGGTGGGATCGGGTTTGGTTTGGCGGCGTTGGTCGACGGAATCGTCGCCATCTCGGTTGTCAGTAGACCGTCGACCGCCTCCCCGGCCCCCGCCATCTCTGAACCTAGGACGGTGCGCTTCGTCGCCCATCGCGGTGCGCAGACCTGGACCGCGACGGTCACTGTGCCGTGGTCGGATCGTGCACGTTTCGGCGCGCGGGCCCCGGGGGCTCAGCCCAAGCCGGGAGTCGTCGCACCGGTGACAAAGCAACTTGCGCGTTGGAGCACGGTGCAGCCCGCGCCTCCGATACCGGGCACACGTTGGTACGGCTACCAGACCCTCGCCTTGGATGGTGTTGCCGCTACTGGCTTCATCTATGGGGTGTATGGTGGCCAGTCCGAGGTGCTGTGGTCTTCGGTGGCCCTGTATGCGCTGGGGGCTCCGATCGTACATGCCGTTCAGGGCGAGTTCGCAGGCCTGGGCAAGAGCCTTGGCGCGCGCGTATTGCTCACCGGCGCGGGTGCGGGCCTGGGCGTACTCTTTGGGCTCGGGCTCAACGAGGTCCTCGTGGACGGTGACTTGGATCGTGGTGAGGTCGCCCAAGCCTTCGCGCCCATCGGCGCTGCCCTGGGTGCGATAGCCGCGATGGGGCTGGATGCAAGCCTCATTGCGTGGGCGGAGCCGGAGGCTTTGTCTCCGTCGGTACAATCCGACTTTCAGTGCACACCCACGATCGCTTGGACGAAAAAGGGGCGGCCCGCGTTGGGGGTTGCCGGCCGCTTCTGAGCCCGCCTCAGCAGCCGTCAACGCCGATGTTTGAGGTACTCGGCGAGGTGTTCTCCGGCTCGACGGCAGGCCTTGCGAAACATATCGCTGATATTATTGGCTGAGATCCCGGCAAAACCCACATCAACATTGGACTTTGAGTTTCCGCTGACGAGCACCTTCGCGACGGTGCTCGACTTCGCGGTATCGATGAGGGTCACTTCGAGGACCACCCCCTGGTCCTCTCGAATCATAGGACCGAAGCGAAGAGTATCTTCGGAGGCTAAGATCACGGCCTCGAGTTCCAGGTCCGGTGGGTTGGCGCTGTTGTCACTGAGCATGGCTTCGAAGACTTCACGCTTGGTGAGCTCGGCGGGCAGCTCTTGGGCGCAGGTGCGCACTTGAAGCGCTGAGTTCTTGACGCTGCCATCCATCGCGCGCACGCGGACTCGGGCCGTCTTGTACTCAGCCAAGGATGCCGCCGACGTGACTTCACGAACTTCGCCGGTGCTCACGCAGGCTGAGGTGAGTAGCAAGGCGGCGCAGGCGGTCTTGGGCAAGCTCGTCATGGTTTGGACCATGCCATGGGGCCGGCTGCGCCTTCCAGCGGCGTTCAAGTGTGCTCGCAGCCACAACGCTGCCTGACGGATGGCGGGCGCGCCGCCCCGCGCTATCACTGGGGCGTGCTGCAGAAGATTCTCCGGTGGACCCTCGCCGCGATGTTGGTGGGCCAGGGCATGAACCACTTCATCTCGGTCGATTTCTTCATGCGCATGATGCCGGCCTATCTGCCGGCCCCCGAGGCGCTGATCTACCTCAGCGGTGTGGCGGAGGTGGTCCTGGGCGTCATGGTGATGGTGCCGACAACACGGCGCCTGGCGGGTTGGGGCATCTTCGCTCTGCTGGTCGCCGTTTTCCCTGCGAATGTGCAGATGGCCTTGCATCCTGAGCAATGGCCGGAGCTGCCCGAGTTCGCCCTATATCTGCGGTTGCCACTGCAGCTTGTCTTTGCGTATTGGGGGTATGCAGCCTGCCTACGCGGCCGCGACACCTGAGAATCTCCATGAGCGATGAGCCCGAGGACAACCCCACTTTCGCGATGGCGATCGCAGCGCACCGTGCCCAGGGCGACCGGTACCTGTACGGCAACCAGTGGGGCGACCCCAAGCATGGCACCCTGCGCTACGTCTACGAGCGCTACCTTCGGCGACGCAAGGTCCCCGGAGACCTGAGCAAGGTCGTCAAGCGGTACATCCTGCCCTTCGTTCGACCCGGGATGACGGTGATGGAGATCGGCGCTGGCGGTGGGCGCTGGACGCAATTTCTCTTGCCGGCCAGCGAAATTATCATCGTCGAGACGACGCCCGAGTTCTTCCCCTACCTTGAGCAGCGTTTTGGGCGGCGATTTGAGCTGTACCAGACCCTCGGCAGTGAGATGAGGGGCATCGCCGCGGCTCGTGTGGACTATGCCTTCAGCTTTGGCACCTTTGTGCACACCGCGCCCGAGGTGCTGCAGGGATATCTGGCGGAGCTGGCGCGGGTCCTGCGCCCCGGTGGCATCGCGGTGCTTCAGTATGCTGACAAAACCAAGGCTGCGGCGCGTCTGCCCGGCCCCCAAGATAGCGGCTTTGCCGATCTGAACCCTCGGCGCTTCGAGGATATGTCCACACGGCACGGATTTGTGATCCGTAGCCACGATACTCGCCTGCTGAACCACAGCAACATCGCGGTGTTGGTCCGGCCCTGACGGCCTCCTTGGTAGGATCTCGGGCGTCCGCCAATCTTCACCGCGCAGCTAGACGGCAGCAGCCCATCCAAGCATTGTCAGCTTTGCGATGGCGCCTCTGACAGAGATTGAGCTGCTGCGTGCCTCTGAGGCGAAGTATCGTCGCATGGTTGAGGCCGCCAGCGATGCGATCTTTGGGATCGACCCCGACACCGCCCAGATCGTGAGCGCCAACCCACGCGCTGAAGAGATGACCGGTCACGTCGAGGACGGGCTCATCGGTCGTGAGATCTGGGAGCTGCACCCGCCTCAGGAGCGTGATGTTGCCCGCGCACTTTTTGAACAGGTGCGAAGCTCGGGGCAAGGCTACTTGCGGGACGTGGAGTTGCAACGCAGCGATGGCAGCACGGTGCCGGTGGAAGTCAGCGCTAGCGTCGTTGATCTCCCCCAAGGCCGGGTCATTCAGCGCATATGTCGGGATGTGAGTGAGCGTAAGCAGCGAGATGAAGAGCTGGCGCGGCACCGCGACTTCGTCGATCTCGTACTGTCGATCTCCTCCGAGTTTCACGCACTGGGCTCCGATCAGATTTCGGCCGGTATTGATCGTGCCCTGGAGTCTGTGGGGCGATTTGCCGGCGTAGACCGCTGCTACCTATATTTGCTGCTCGAAGACGGCTCCTCCTCTCGCCTGCATGTCTGGGCCCTGGCCGCCGAGTCCGTGGCCCTGTGGATGCCCAAAGATCAGCGGGTCTCATTGGAGTCATTCAAGGAGCAGATGCAAGTCCTGGCGAGGGGGCAGCCGGTGCAATACGCGGTACAGGAGGACCCGAGAGAGCTGGGGATCTCACCTGATGAGGCACCGTACCAGCGCCATAGTCTGGTGTTACCTATACTTTTCGAAGGTGAACTGTATGCCTTCATTGGTTTTGATGTGCTTCGCACTCACCGTGAGTGGGACCAGCCATCGATCGAGCTGCTTAAGATGGTGGGTTATATCCTGGGCAGCGCGATGCGGCGTCGTGACGCGCAGCAAGCCCTGTTGCGGGCGAATGAGGTGCTGGAGAGCCGAGTCGAGTCGAGGACCCGCGAGTTGAGGGACAAACAGGCGCAGCTCGTGCAAACTGAGAAGATGGCCTCGTTGGGCCAACTCGTGGCCGGCTTGGCTCATGAGCTCAATACCCCGCTGGGAGCGCTGAAGAGCAGCTTGCAGACCTCTGCTTTGGCGGCGGAGCGCATCGCGGCCCAAGATGACCCCAAGACGCTGCAGCGCGGAGTACGAGCCCTCAGGGCCTCCAGCGAGGCTGGCTTGCACGCGGTGCAGCGTGTGGACCGAATCGTAAAGAGCCTGCGTAGCTTCGCGCGCCTGGATCAGTCCAGCCTGGACTCGGTCGACATCATGCAGGGGCTAGAAGACACCCTCACTTTGCTCAACTCGAAGCTGCAAGGGCAAGTTCGCCTGCGGCGGGAGTACGACGGCCTGGCTGCGGTCCGCTGTCACCCGGCGCAGATCAACCAGGTCTTCATGAACGTCCTGCTCAATGCGATTCAGGCGATCGATGGGGCCGGCGAGATCTGCATTCGGAACGGGCAGCAAGGCGGTACCGTCTGGGTGAGTATTGAGGACACCGGGCATGGCATCCCGGCGCAGCTGCTCGAGCGGGTCTTTGATCCCGGGTTCACCACCCGCGGCGTGGGCGTGGGCACTGGGCTGGGCCTGTCGATTGCGCACCAGATCGCGACAGAGCACGGTGGCTCTCTCACGCTGGAGTCCACGCCGGGTGAGGGCACCACGGTCCGTCTCAGCCTGCCGGTGGACCACGATCACGACGAGGCTACGACGCCTCGGCAGTGATCGTGAGCACATCTGTTGCGGCTCTCGACCTGAGGTTGTTCAATGCCCCGGTGCGTCTCGCGTCTCCGATCATCGCCAGTTGCCTGTCCCTATGCGTGGGGTGCGCAGGCATCAAACACACCGCCGAGTACCGCTCCGATGTGCGGCATCAGCCCCTGGGCGTACGTACCGACGTGACGGTGCTGATCGCGCCCCAATTGCGGGAAGACCGAGACGATGAGCCCGAGCGGCTGGAGTACGTGCGCCAGACCTTGCAGTCCTCCTTGCGTCGTGACCTCAATGATAACGGGCCGATCACGCCCGACGTCGAAGAAGGGGCCGATGCCCGCCTCGTGGTGGTGCTCACCGACGTGCACCACGACGAAAAGCCCATCTGGATCATGACGTGGTTCTTGGCTCCGCTGTGGCTGTTCGGTGTGCCGATGAATCGTAGCGTGGTGAAACTCGCCTTGCGGGTGGAGCTGAGCAACGCGCAAGGTCGCCTGCTCTACCAGGCCACCGAGCGCAGCGAGTGTATTCGGTACGAGGGCATCTATTATGGGCATGAGACTCTCACCTACGGGTGCCCAGCCTTAGAGATTACGGAGCGCGTTCGGGACCAGATTTCATTGGAACGCGCCACCATCCTCGGTGGTCTCGGACCTCGCGCCCCGAGGGCCCCTCAGCCCACTCTGGCCGCCCGGCCCAGCCGAATCTCGTCGGGAGAGGTCCTGGCCGTCTTTCAGATTCAGGATCTCAGCGAGCGCGTGGAACCTAAGTTCATGACTCAACTCACTGAGTATCTTGCCGCGCAGTCAGGCCAGCAGCTCGGCTTCAAAGTGGTGCCGCGCCAGACGATTCGCGAGCAGCTGCTCGATACTAAGGCCGATAGTATGCGCGCCTGCTACGATGAGACCTGCCAGATCGAGCTGGGCAAAGCCGTGGCGGCCGCGAAGACGCTATCCACGAACCTGATTCGTGCTGGGGACCGGTGCATCTTCAACGCCACGATCTATGATCTCAAGACCGAGTCCGCGGACCGCGCCGCGTCTGCGGAGACTTTGTGCACCAATAGTGGCCTCCTTGATGGGGTGCGAGGTGTCGTGAAGCAGCTTGCTCAGTGACATCGTCGCAGATGAGGCGCTGAGGTTTCGAGGCGCTGCGCTCCCGGTCGGCGCAGGGGCTCGGCGTCCTGGGGACCGGCGGGATGGGGCGGGAGCACGAAGATAGACGGGCGCACCGCCTCTAGGAGGGGCCCCAGTGAGGCTGCTCTGCGCGCGGGGCGAGTTGCCGTCCCCTACTTCCCCTGGCCACCGACCCCTGCGACGCCCTCGCGCTTCGCTCGCTCGGTGCACGGTCGTCGGGAGGGGCAGGCGCGGCAAGACGGCTGTGGACCGAGGGATGAGGCGCTAAGCCCCTGGACGGTGGGCCGAGGGATGAGGCGCTGCGCTCCCGGTCGGCGCAGGGGCCTCAAGCGCCGTCGCGCACCACGAATGAGATCTCGCCGACGAGCTGGCCCGCCTCGGTGACGACACGACAAGACCACTTGCCCTCGGGGTTGGTGCCGAGGTTGCGCTTTTTGGACCAGGTGCGAAAGCCGGCTTGCCGACCTCCGCTGACGGTGAGCGGGATAGTATCGACGAGCTGGCCGTCATGGCGCCACTCATGCCGAAGCTGGTCCTTGAGGCCTCGGGGGGCGCGGATTGCGGTGGCGCAGACGACCTGAGGGGCGCTACTTGGCACGACCTCTAGCGGGTTGGGCACCCAGCGGGACTTCAGCTCGGTGCCGATGGCGGCCTCCGGCATGGACAGGGGGGCAGGGGGGATGGCGCTGGCCCCAATGGTGGCGAAGGCGGGCATGCAGAGCACCACCGAGGCCTCCTTGAGCCATAGCCTCCAGTCGCGCGTGACCTTTTGACGTCTGAGGCGCTCCAGCACCGGGGCGCCCACCGAGCTGAGCACCGCCGCCGAAAGTAGGCTTGCGCGATTGCCGAGGCCGAGCACGGGCAAGACGCAGGCCAGCCCCGCAAAGGAGGCCAGAGCTAGGGCGGCTAGGCTTACCCAGCGATGCTCAAAGACCCAGCGATAGGCGGGGTCCCAGGAGGCCGAGGCCACGGTGACGATGAGCAGCGCGATGAAGAGTACTTGGCCGAAGCTCCAGGACGCGGCGCGCACGTAGAAGGGCAGGGCGAAGAATAGGCATAGCTGCACCAAGGACTGCGAGGCCATGACGGTGGAGGTCAGTCCCCAACGCACCGCCCTTTGATGCACCCGGGGCATGCGCTCCGCGTCCAGCGAGCCGATGATCGCGCTCGCAGCGAGAAGGACCCAGGCCCCGATGGCCGCGAGCACGACTAAGTAGGCGCGCTCCGGCTTTCGCTCCATGAGTAGGGCGCTGGCGATACCCACGGCCAGAGAGGCCCACGGCAAGTAGGGCTTCGCTTTGGAAAAGGCCTCGGCCGGACTCATAACATTGAAAAGTCACCGGGCAGACCCAGCCACGCCCTCGCGGTCAGCTTCTGGGCGCTCGGGGCGACCATCACGTGCTGCGTGACGGTGTGAATATCGCGATGGTGCCTCTGAAGAGGGTTCCTGAGATAGATGGCGCCGCCACCGCCTGCGTTATAGGCGCGGTCCACCACGGAGGCTGCAGCTGAGGTCGCGTGGCTGGCCGCGAGGCGCAGCACGGCGCGATCAGCCAGAGGTATCTCGGTCGAAGCTTCTGCCGCGCCCATGACGTCCTTAGCGGTTTGCATCATGAAGGCCCGCGCGCTGCGAAGCTCGGCCTCCGCCTGGAGCAGTTGCATCTGTACGTGGCTGTCCGCGCAACGTGGCTTGCCCATGGGCCGAGGCTCTTTGCTCTGAGCGGTGCAGGCGTCCAGCGCGGCGCGTGCGATGCCGAGCGCGACGCTGGCCACGCCGAGCGCAAGCACCGCAAAGGGCGGGACCTGAAAGAGTGCGCCTTGTACTGGCTTATCCTCGGTGAGGCAGGTGGTCAGCGCCTCGGGCACAAAGAGGTCTTTGACCGCGATGTCGTGGCTGCCCGTGCCCGACAAGCCGGCCACGCTCCAGGTATCGAGCACCTCGGAGGCCTCGGCGGGGAAGAACATGGCACGCACTTCAGGGCCGCCGCTGGAGGTAGTGCGGGGGCCGCCCTCGGTCATGATCAGGGCGCCGCCGGTGCGCCAGGCCGCGTTCTCGCAGCCGCTGCAGAAGGACCAGCGGCCGCTGAGCCGATAGCCGCCGTCGACCACCGTCGCCTTGCCCATGGGCGCAAAGACCCCCGCGAAGGCTGCCTTGCCGTCTTCAAGCAGGGTCCGTGCGCCCTGCTCCGGGAGGTAGGCGGTGAGCATGCCGGTGGTGGCCGCCGTCATCGCGCACCAGGCGGTGGCGGCGTCGCCCACCGCCAAGGCCTCTAAAGCTTCGACGTAGGTAGCCACGTCGACCTGCAATCCGCCACGGTCCGCGGGGGCCAACATGCGCCCGTAGCCCTGCGCACAGATCTCCTGCCACAGTCCGGGATCAACGCGGCGCTGGGACTCATGGTGAGCTGCGGCCTCGGTCAATTTAGGTTGCAGACTGCGGGCGTGCTGAATCAGGTCGTGAGTCATGACTTGGGGCTCCGTCGTAAGGAGGCGGGGGTGCGACCGTCGGTATCGGTGAAGGCATAGTCCTGGGCCAGCTCCGCGACGATCAACGTCTTGCCTGTGTGCCTCAGACGCTCCGGGTCGGCGCTGAGGGCGGCGATGGCGCGCCCTGTGAACTCAGCGGACTCCGTGTTCTCCATGGGGAAGGGCACATCGTCGCCCATCGCGACGATGCGCTCCGTGCGCACGATACCGGGGTACAAGGACACCGAGGTGATGCCGTGGGGCTTACAGTCCTTGGCCATGTCCGCAGCGAGCCGGTCGACCCCGGCCTTACAGACCCCATAGGGCACGTTGAGCTGGTAGCCGGCGCCGCCGAAGGAAGAGATGTTCGCGATGAGCCCGCACTGGGACTTCAAGAGCAGGGGCATTGCAAGTACGCTTGCCACGTAGTGAGAGCGCAGCCCGACGGTGTGTTGTTCGTCCCAAAGCGACAGGGGCTGCAGCCAAAAAGGCCTTGGATCCAGCATCTCCTCGCTCACGCAAAAGACGTTATTGACCAAGACGTCGAGCCGCCCGGACTCGGCTTCGATGCGCTCGAAGAGCCGCCGCACATCGGCGTCGACGCTGTGGTCACACTGCATGGCGACGCCCCGGCCGCCGGCCTTCGTCACCGCTTCGGCGGTGCTCGTGATGGTGCCGGGCAGGGCGGCTGCGCCCTCGGTGAGGGTGCGCCCGGTGACATAGACCGTAGCCCCTTCAGCCCCGAGGGCTACCGCGATGCCGCGCCCTACACCTCGGCTGGCCCCGGTCACACAAGCGATTCGCCCCGACAATCTGCCCACGCCTCACCCTCGTCCAAGGCGCGCGGCGGGGCAACCGAGAGGTCGGTGCACCCACTTGGCCCATTCGGGAGTACACTGGGGTGATGCGCGCCCTCACGCTGGTCCTGTTCTTTTCGCTCTGGGGCTGCTCAGAGTCCGTCAGCGGCCTCCCTGGGGGCAATACGGTCGATCTGGGCGCGCCGGACTCGGGCGTGGCCCAGGGCCGCGATGGCGGGGCGCCGGACGGTGGAGGGGAGCTGTCCTGCGCAGATTTTGAGGTGGATCTCGACGCGCGGAACCGCAGTCAGCTGACGCGCCTCGGATTTGCCCTGTCCGCCACAGTGTTGCTGGGGCGTATGCAAGCGCCTCGCATGCTCGGCGATCGCTTGCAAGCCAGCATGCAGATCACCGCGGTGGGCCGAGGGCACGATGGGCTGGTGGGCATGGAGCTGTTGGTGCAGCCGGACGATGCCTTTGTCGCCGCCCATCAGTTCCCGCTCGATGTGGCCCTCGGCTTCGCGAGCAGCCAACTACCGGTCATTGGGGCCGGGGCCCCGAGCCTTGGTGCGCCGTTGGCTATGGTGCCCGTGCAGGACAGCTGGGACTTGCTCGAGTTGCTGAAGTACCCCAACGAGGGCGCGCCCTTCGTGGCGGAGGTCTCAGTATTGGGCGCGTCGGATGGGCGGCTAGAGTTGCAGGTGCATGAGGTTCTGGCTGGCGAGATGCCGCAGACCGTGCACGTGAACAGGAACACATCATTGGTGGACCCCTATCCAATGCCGGGAGACGAGCGGTTCTTGGTGAGTTTTTCTCACGTGACGCTCTTTGAGCCCGACAATACTTGGCTGGGTTCGGTGGTGGATTGGCGCACTTCGACGCAACCGGCGCGCGCGACGGTCCAGGCGGCCTTGGCCGCACCGCGCCGTGACTTTGATGCGCCGCAGATCAATATTTTTGCTGAGGACTATAGATTGGGGTGGACCTTTCACCAGGCCCCCGTGGTCGTGGCTGCCACGTTCACGGGGCGGGTAGAGGAGTGTTGCACCGGGGCCGGCGGCACCTACGTGCAGTATGGGGCCGTTGAGAGCTTCCGAGACGTGATGCTGCGATCAAGCTTTCAGGTTGGCGGCCATGCTTACTATCCGGAGGAGGCGTGTGGTGACTCGCGTCTGTTCGCGGCCGGGCTATTAATAAGCGAGGTGCCGAGCGACCGATTCAGCTGCGAGCCGACTCAATCCTGGGAGAGCTACGCAGAGACCACTCGGGTCTTTGCCATGCGCGAAGATACTCCGGCGGTCCGTTCCCAGGTTGAAGGCTGGGTCGCGGCCCAAGGACCCCTGCTACGGGCCTATGATCATGGCGCCGAGTTGGGCCCTGATGACGTCGCGCAGATCGGATCGAATGCGCCCTGGTCGACGCCCCTCAGTGTGGCTCAGGGCCTCGCCGCCGGCGAGCTGGCATGGTTCCGGGTGCTGTCCATGGCACGCCGCTCCGACGGAATTCGCGTGCGCATCGAGACCACTCTATCTCCCTATAGGTTTGACCACCTTGAGCGGCACCGACTGCAACTGGACTTTCAGTGCGGAGACCCGCGCCTGCTGGAGGTGGGGCGGGAAGGGCTGATGCCCTTTGTGGCGGAGCGCCGCTGGGGTGAGGAGCCGGGTTCGTTGCCAGACTTGTTCTTCGTGCCCGGGCTGATCTTCGACGTGCACGGACCCGCGGAGAGGGTGCACAGCGAGGTTGAGCGTCAGCTGCGCACCTCCGACTAACGCGATAGCAGCACGTCGAGGTTGTGCCGCACCGCGCGCTCGATGTTGGGGCGCACCTTTTCACCAAAGTCGCAGCCTTCGGGATAACCGGCGTCCTTGAGCTCTTGGGAGATCTGCTCCGAGATGTCCCCAACCATCGCCCCAACGACGTCATCGAGGCGTTCAATGATACTATTGCGCACAAACTCCGCTTGCTGGAATTCCAGGTAAGCGCCTTCGCCCCCGTTTAGTGACTGGGGCATCAGGATGAGTGAGAGCACCCCGCCGACCCGGCTCCCGAGGGCGGCGACCAGACCCCAGTCGATGGCGATTTGAGCGCCGACTTCGGCCCCGGTCTCGGTGAGTTTGTCCCAAGTGGAGGTAATGTCGATCTCTTCGCTGAG
>Ga0193954_1000581_pt1 | contig 20987 bp, 24 predicted proteins | sample BB_5_MG_FD_140340 | JGI IMG/M metagenome (GOLD analysis project Ga0193954, IMG submission 140340) | Microbial mat bacterial communities from the Broadkill River, Lewes, Delaware, United States - BB_5_MG | ecosystem: Environmental > Aquatic > Freshwater > River > Microbial mats | place: USA...
AGAGCAAGGCTACAAAGAGCTTCGTGAACACTTTGGATTTGGCAGGGAAGAGAATAGAATCTATGAAGCACTTATTGCTAGAATAACTCTCTCTTTCTTTACCTACAATATAGTCAGCTATATCAATAGAATCTCTAATGAACCTCAAACTATTGGAGGCTTATTTAAAGACCTTGAATGCGAGCTTCATACTTTGGCAGTAGCAATGCAAACATTCATTGCTATACTTGATGAGATAGCTAAGATTGAAGAGGTTGTCAATAGAAATGAGGATCTGATGAACATCATCGCTCTACTGCAGAGTGTCACTCAGAAGATGCTTGGGTTTAGGTGCGAAAGCTAAGCTTAAATATAATATTTAAGGTTTGGTAATGCGTTATGTGTTTTTTTGATTTTGATTTTAAAAATAGTTATGATATAATAACTCTAGTTGGGACAGGAGGAGAGAACGGTCATTCTCCCCTCTAGCTTTTAATACGCTTTTGTTGCTATGATTAACAGCAAAAGAATAACAATTATAATGTTGGTTAACATTGTTACACCCCTTATTCAAGGCTAACCCTGTCCCTACCGAACTCCTCACAATGAACTTACAAAATAATCGCCAACTAGATTTGAGAGTATAGCTTAAAATTTATTTTGATACAAGCGGTAGTAATTGGGTATATGCACTGAAACAAGATATATCTCCACTACTTATATATGGCTCTACGCCCCTGCCGTTCAATCTCCACTTTAAAGATAATGGTGCGTTGCAAATGCATCCTACTGGATTTCTCATTTGAAAATAGTCGATAGAGATATCCCCAATGTTATCCAAAAGCGTATGGATGGAAAACTTAGAATTGAAAATGATCAAGATGGGGTGAAAGTGAGTGTTGAGCTACGATTGAGTTAAGAGACTCAATCGTTTGTATTTCTATACTCTAGCCACAAGTTACAAGATGCTCCAATTTACAACGATTTTCCTTTTTATCATAGGCTTGACTATCTGGACATTTATTAGGTAGTCCCGTATAGGTACCATCTCCTTCTAGGGTACAAAAATAGAAATCTTTGCAAAACTCACTATCTAGTTTGGCTACAGTAAAAAAGGCTCTATCTGCTCCATCTGCCCTATTGCACTCTTCATTTCCTTGTACATCTGCTAATGCTGATGAGAGCGAAAGGCTAACAAACAAAGTTGCGTAGAGTAGGTTTTTGAGTGGTTTTTTCATAATAATCTCCTATGTCCGTAATGGTGTAGTTGGGTGTAGGACAATAGACCCAACTGTGGGTTAAAGATACAAGGAGTCTCTCCTAGTACCTCTCCTCATATTTTGCTAGTACAAGGTTTAATCCTCAATACAGCGTACCGATTCCCCATGGACACGACCGCTAGCTTTCCAGCTTATACCATTTGACTTGATGTACAAGTAACTCGAATCAGTACCATCCACAGAGCTAGACCACATGAAGATACTCGACCCTTCACTAGACATGCCACCACTATTTCCAATGTGGAAACCAGCTGATGGTAACTTTAGGAAGCTAGCAAAAGCCTCTGTATTATTGGTGACACCTGCATCTATGGTCTCTGCTGTGAGTTCTACTTTGCTAGGTACTCTAAACCCTATAGGACATACAGAACTCCCATCTGTTTTGACCAGTTTGCATTTCTAGTAGCTCCAGCATCATCTATTGCGTAAGATACCCAATCTAGTGGAGAGCTAGAGTATTTGATAAACTCTGTTCCTGCATCGTTTACATCATCTGCCAACTTTTCTGTAACATCACTCGTACTTTTTTCATGCCCATTAAAGTTTCGTCCCCACTGATAGTAGTCACCATAACAAGCTGTATCATCGAGTGCTGTACAGACCGCAGATGCTCCTAGGTTTCTATCGAGCCATACTTTGTCTGTATGTGGTGAAACTACACAACTATACTCTGTACCATTGTGAGTGAGTGTTGATTCTCCATTAGGACAGGTAGCTACTATCACTGTTCTCGTCACTTCTGTTGCTGCATTGCCTGCTGCATCTGTGACATTATAGGTGACAACATAAGTACCTGCTGTAGAGGTATCTACAACTATATTATCTGTAATATCTCCATCTGTATCATCACTAGCTGTAGCTCCTGCATCTTCATAGGTTGTACCGTTGACTACATTGACTGTAGCATCACCTGTTAGCGTGATAACTGGTGGGGTAGTATCTTCTGGTGTAGTATCTTCTGGAGTAGTTGTAGACCCTGAAGAGCTACCACTAGAGCCACCTGAAGTAGAAGTAGTTGTCTCCTCTTCCTCCTCTTCCTCTTCCTCCTCTTCAACTATAGGAGCAGTGTAGCATCCACTTAGTGTATATTTACAAAGCGTAGGATTGACTGTAGTTGCATCCGCTGTAATAGAGAGCATTATCTCTTTAGCCTCCTCTACATCCTCTCTACCTGATTGGACAAACTTAAGCCCAACAGTAAGCTTATTGGCTAATATATCGGCATCATCCCCTAAGGCTCCATTAATAACAGCTAGGATAAAAATAGACCGTTCAACTTTTGCACCCTCTAGCTCCCCATGCCAGTACTCAAACCCATCACTATCTGCACCTCTTGCAAAGAGGTTTTTATAGATCTCTTCAATAAAATCAGCATGAGAAAAACCACTAGGGTATCTCTCTTGTGTCTCCTCTTGGTCAAAGAAGCTTGTAGCAATACCCTCTAGGTCAAGCCCTGAATCATTGAGCCAATAAGTTAGCCCTGCACTATCAGGAGCTCTATCAAATGTGGCTATATAGAGCCGTGTAACCGTAGCCTCACTAGGAGGGGTGGCGTGGAGCAGTGTAGCTACAAGAAGTAGCAAAAGAGACAATTTTTTAAACATAAGTAACCCTTTCATTCTCGATTGTATTATAATTTTTATAGTCTATTATAGAGAGAAAGTGTGTTTTTATAATATAATGTTCTTCAGATGAGCTGATGAGGAGTCTTGTGATGCATTATGCGTTTAATAATAACGAGAATTTTATTCTGTGCAGATGTGGGCATGCGGTGGATTCCATCCACCCTACGGATTTCTCATTTGAAAACAGCCAATATTGACGCACCCAATCTACCTAAACCGCTTAAATACTCGTGCAAAGTCTAGGGTTAACTCACATGTAGTCTCTTCAAATTTATAGCTCTCTTGTAGAAAGTCTCCCTCTTTGTCATATTTTGACTCTTTGAGTTTGTATATTTTGGCTCTTAGGTCATTGGGGTAGAGGAGTATGTAGTAGTTGACTTTCTCTCTTTCATAAATCTCAAACTTATATTTTTCGTCTCGTTTGGCTGTGGATTTAGAGATAATCTCTACAATAATCTCTGGTGCTTTGGTAAGATAGCTCTCGTTGGTCTCGCCACATGTCAAGACAATATCAGGCTTCAAGATAGTATCATTACTCACTTTGTAGTCTATCTCTCCTAAGACTTCACACTCTTGACACTCCTCTAGCTGATTATGTAGTTCTGCTATTATAGCTGTAGCTATACTCTGATGTCTTCTGAGAGGAGCAGGTGACATGGCTAAGGGGATACCATCTATCAGCTCCCACTCCCCCTCCCACTCTTTGTACTCATTGTATGTGTAATACTCTATAGCTTGGGCTAACATGGTTTCTCCTTTGATACTTATATCTCTCTATTATATCAAAAGAGTCCAAAGAGTTATGGTGAAGTATTGGGTAAAAATCTGTAACAAAAACTTGTTCCCTCTCCAAAGGTAGATGCAACATCTAGCTCTATTCCCTCTTCGTCAATTATCTCTTTGACGATATTAAGCCCTATCCCAAAACCACCTTTGCTTCCATCTTCTCGGTAGTACCTAGAGAATATTTTTTGGGTATCTTTAATCCCTACACCATGGTCAACCACACAAAACCGTATAGTCTCTTGGTCTTGGATGAGGTGTATCTCTATTTGGGTATTGTCTTTGCTATATTTGATAGCATTCGAGAGAGTATTATCTACTATTCTTTGAAGTTTTGTTTTGCTAAATGTATAGTATAGCTCTGCTTCTAAATTGGTATGGAGATTGATATTTTTGAGATTAGCAACCTCTTGGAAGTAGTTGACTCTATTTTTGATAAAACTTCCTAGATTAATAGGGGCTATTGTATATTCAACGCGTCCCTGCTTAACAAGATAATCCATATCATTATAGATAGTTGCAAGAGTTTTAGACGCGGATTTGATACGCCATAGATAGGTGTTCTCTCCATATTTATTAGCAAAGAGGTCTGCATTGATATTGATAATACTCAAAGGGGTATTAATCTCATGCATAGAGTCTTTGATAAAGGTATCTAACTGCGTATTCAGTCTCTCAAAAGGGGCAGAAAAGTTCTTAAGTAGTAATAAAGAGACAAAAAAGAGTATCAAGATAATAGTCATCATCACTCCTGTTGCTGCAAAATAGATATTATATGCTGTGTGCTGTGTAGCCACAAGAAGATAGTGTGCATCAAAGTAGTATCCATTTGGCAAAGAGGTAACAAGATAGTAGTTATTGTCTATTTGATGAAATCCCTCAGAAAAAGAGAGCGGTTTAAAATCAAGTGTAGAGAAGATAGTATTAAACTGCTCATTATAGAGAGTTGCTTGATACTCTTTGTATCGAGGGAAGTGATAAATTTTTTCACTATTGTCATAATGTTGCATAGAGAGTATAATCTTTTGGGTCTGCCTCTCTAATGATAGTTTGACTTTGGACTCATCAATTTGTAAAAGTAGTAGTATATAGACAATAAGTGGAGCAGTTAGAAAGAGTGCTAAGATGGCTGTATACCTCAAAGCATATTTACGAGCAAATTTTTGACTATCAAAGATCAATACGATACCCCATTCCACGAACTGTTTTGATAAAATCTTTTTTGAGTTTTTTACGCAGACTTCCTACTTGCATACGAATATTAGTAGGGTCTACCCACTCATCCCATACCTCTTCCAAAAACATATCACACCCCACCACATACCCTCTTTGCTTGATAAGAAGTTCTAATATTTTGGTCTCTTTTTTTGCCAAGAGTATCTCCTCTTCATCCAAGAGTAGTTTCATACGCTTGACATCATATTGATACCCATCAGGAAGCAGAATATTCTCTTGACTTGTTGCAAAACAGTGAAGCTTTACCGCCTGTTCAACACGGAGTTTTAACTCTGTTAGGTCAAAAGGTTTGCGTATATAGTCACACCCTCCACACTCATATCCACGGCTTAGGTCATCTATATCTGTAAGTGAAGTGATAAAGATAGCAGGAGTCTCTACAGACTCTTTGCGAATAGCCTCTAGCATCTCAAATCCATTTTTTTCTCCTACCACTTTAACATCAAGCAATAACAAATCATAAGAAGTCTCAAAAATAGCATTATATGCCTCATCAGAGTCACCATAACAATCTACTTCATAGCCACTATCTGTAAGAAACTCTTGCATACTCATAGCAAGTATAGACTCATCTTCTAATATTAATATTCTCATTTAATAACCCCTCTTTTCGCCTCTTGGTGTCTATTGTGGAGGATAATATCTATCAATTCTCTCTTTTTATAGGCATCAAGTATTGCTCTTGCTTTTATCTCTAGGGATTTTCTCTCTTGCAGTTGTAGTTTTGGCAAAGAGGCAATAAAATCTTTATCATACTCACTACGGTATCCATCATAGGGTTTTTGCCAAGAGGCTACAACTTTTTTAATATCTTCATCTGAGAATTGTGTAAAAAAAGAGACCGATTGATTCCCCTTTTCATATCGTTTTAGAGCATCTTTGGACAAAACCAAAAGGTACTCTCCAATTTTTTGATTCTCTCCATTATACATAGGTTCAAGAAGATAGAGTATATTACTCTTGTAGAGATACTCTTTTTGACGCAACACCTCCCACTCAATACTCTTAATAGTCTCTATCAACTCTCTATTAAAATTTTGATTTGCAATAACATAATCATGAATATAAGGAAACTCACGCATAAGTGTTGCCTGTTTGAGATACCGTGTATTCATAAGAGCATAGAGTTCTATTCCTCGTTTTCGTAATTTAATGGCAAACTCATCTATAAGCTTGATAACCTCTAAGTACCCCAATATATTCTCTCCACTTCGGATAGGGATTGTAGCTTTGAAGGTGAGCATCCTGCCTGTCTCCATACCTACTTTTGGTTCATTATTTTTGGAGATACTCTCTAAGTCTTCACGAAACCACTGCAAGGGCATCCCCTCGAATCCTCTATCCCAACTACGAGCAAAGATAGAAAAATCAAGCGTAAGGACTTGGAGTCTTAGACTTTTGAGATGTGTATATTTTTTGAATCTTTTTGTAGTATTGCTGAGTATCTTATAGCCCATCTCCTCGTTATCTTCTATAAGTGCATTTTTTAGTTTGCCATCTTCTGAGAGAGCCAAAGAGAAAGAGAGCAAATCAGCCATCTCATACGATAATCCTGCTTGGAAATTACTTATAATATGGTCACTCAAAACTCGAATATCATTCTCTTTTTTCTCTTTATTAAAAAATAGGAGTATAAAAAAGAGTCCAATAAGTAGTATTAAGACCAAAAGAGCCGAGAGGTGAAAGAAGTCAGAACTTTTTTTCATAGATGAAAGCCTATGACCCGCCATTAGCATGATCTTCATAATCTATATACTCTTGATTGGCATTAGATGTCGTGATAATAGAGAGATAGTAGGCCATAGCTTTGGTTTGATTGGCATCAAGTGATTGGGCAAAAGAGATCATAACACTCCCGTTGGATGTTCGAGTAATCCCTTTTTGAAGATTTTGTAACCTTTTAAGAAGAAGTTTCTCTTTTTTATTTTGGAGCCTAGGTCCACTACCTGTACCCTGCCCAAAAAAACCATGACAGCTAGGACAACCATTACTAAGGTAGAGTTTTTCAGCTTGGCTTGTGAACTCCACACCAAAAAGAGAGAGAGTAAAAAGGGTGATAATAATAGCTACTTTTTTCATAAGTAATAGTGTAACATAGCTTTTGGTGATTTCTCTTAGAATTACAACTTTTTTAGAAGATTTTGAGGTTTGTTGTCGTAATATCCAATTACAGATTACAAAAGTAATATATAAAGCGAGGAAAAAATGAGAAATATTTTATTAATTTTGATAGGATTGCAACTAACCCTACTCTATGGCTCTAGTTTCAATGCTACAGTAGATACTACAGAGGTAATTAGAGGCAATAGTGTAGAGCTACTCTTGGAGGTCTCTGGCGATAATGTAAAGTTTCCAACTATAGATAAGGTAGGAGATTATCTAGTAGAAGATATCTCGACAATGACAAAATCATCCTATAAGATTGTAAACCAACAAGCTTCTCAGGAGAGTATCAAACAGCAAACTATCCTCTTTACGCCTGATACAAATATGACTATTCCCTCTTTTGGTGTAGAGGTAGATGGCACCAAGCTTTACTCTAAACCTATTGATATAATAGTTGTAGATGCCCAAGCCCCCTCTTCTACTAACAACACTGCACCCTTTAGCCTTAAGATGGTTCAATCCAAAGATGAGGTCTATGTGGGTGAGCCTCTTTTGCTCTCTATCTATTTTAGTGTGGCATCTGGTGTGGATTTAATGGATTTTCGCTCACAACAGCCACAACTACAAGGTTTTATTACTAAAGAGATTAAAGGAGAGAGAAGCTTCCAACAAGATAATTATACTATCCATGAGTTTCGTTATCTTCTCACCCCTACACAAGAGGGCAATATAACAATATCTCCAATCCAAGCCAAAGTAGCCCAACGAACACAAGCTAGAGATAACTTCTTTGGGACTTTTTTTGATAAACCAAAATGGACACAAATAGTCTCGAATAAACTCACTCTCAAAGTCAATCCTCTTTTGCAAACTACAGACCTTGTGGGTAATTTTACTATAGAAGAAAAAATTGATGCCAAAGAGACCAAAGCAAACAAACCTGTAAATCTTACGATTACTATTTCAGGAGAGGGAAACCTAGAAGATTTTGATGGATTAGAGTATGAGATAGATGGGGTGACTATCTATAGTGATGAGGCTACAGTCACAAGCAAACTTGTAGACTCCAAGATGATAAGCAACTACCAAAAAAAGTTTGTCTTTATTAGTGATAGTAACTTTACTATTCCTAGCAAATCTCTTTTGGTTTTTGATTATAAAAACAAAGAGACCAAAGAGCTTACTCTTGATAGCCATACAATAGAGGTCAAAGGTAAACCAAGAGTAGCTCCAAGTGTCGTGCAAAATAGTAAACCCACAACACCCCTACAAGCTCAAACCCAACCTATAGAGACACCAACAACTCCAGCACTATGGATGCTTTTTGTCTCTTTTGTTTTAGGGGGTCTTACTACACTAGGTATTCTCAAACTCTCCCCTCTTTTATCATGGAAAAGCAAATCAATAGGAGAAGACCAAGCCCTAAAAATACTCTATCCACATACAAACCACTCCCTAGAGGTAGAAGCTATAGTCAGACAACTCTATGCCAAAAAAGCGGGAGATAGTACAATTATTATAGACAAAAAAGAGCTAAAACGATTAGTAGAAGAGTTTTCATAACCCCTCTACTAAGCAAATATCTCTTCAAAAGTCTCAAAAACTTCTCTCTATTTACCTAACAAAAGTTATATTTATGCTAAAATAAGATTATGTTTCATATTATAAATATTACTATTTTACTAATAGCACTCTTTTTAGCTCTTTATCGCTTTTTGCGTGGTCCTACTCTCACTGATAGAGTCATAGCCTTTGATACATTAAGCATTATGAGCCTTGCGTTGATAGTCATACTTGCACTCTATTTTGAAAGAATGCTCTATCTTGATATTGCCCTAGTCTTTGGATTAATTGGCTTTTTGGGTACGACTCTTTTTGGTCGCTATATAGAAAAAGGGATTTAAATGTTAACTTTTTTTGGATTCTCCTTTATTACATTAGGTGTTCTTGCCTTTGTAGTCAGTGCCATAGGGCTAATACGAATGCCTGATATATATACTCGTATGCATATTGGAGCTAAGTCTACTACTATTGGGATACTTCTTGTAATAGTGGGTGCTATCTGCATCGAACCATCGTGGAGTTTTAAGCTTATTGCTTTGGGTATGTTTATACTTATGACAAATCCTCTCTCCTCGTCAGTTATAGCCAGAGCTTCTCATAACAACAATACACCTCATCTTAACCCAAAAAATAGAGATGAGTACAGACAAAAGCGAGAAGAGATATGATAGGAGTTATAATCTTAGGTACACTTATGGCTCTTATAGTTATTGCTTTTGTTGCTGTGATAGAACCCAAACTCCCTGATGCTATTATATTGTCTATGGGTATAGGGCTTGGGGCTGTTGTGCTTTTTGTACTCTTTCAAGCCCCTGATGTAGCTCTGACAGAAGCAGTTATAGGCACAGGTATAGGCTCACTTATCTACCTTATGGCACTCAAACATCTAGGAGAGCGTCAATGAATATAAAACGAGATATTAGTACAAATGCCATAAGTAGTTTTGCTCTGAGTGCATTGTTTGTCTTGACCCTTCTTTCTATTTTACTCCAACATATCCCCCAAAAGCTCTCTAGTGCAGGAGATAAACTCTTAGAGATGAATGCTCAAGAGGGTGTGGCAAATGCAGTAACTACTGTGGTTGTCTACTTTCGTGGATTTGATACACTAGGAGAGATAGCAGTTTTGTTTATTGCCTCTTTTGGTATTGGTCTGATGCTTAACTTTCAAGTTCAAAACAATCAAAACAAAGTAAAGAGTAATTTTATGCTTCAGTTAGGAGCAAGATTGCTTTTTCCTATTATACTTTTATTTGGTGTATATGTTATGACTTATGGACATTTGAGCGTAGGTGGTGGTTTTCAGGGCGGTGTTATTATTGCAAGTGCTGTATTGTTGATGCTTGTAAGCTCTAATCACTTTCAACTCTCTCACCGTATCATAACACTCTTAGAGACCTTTGCAGGAGTCTCCTATGTGCTTATTGGGCTTATTGGGCTTATTGTATTAGATAGCTTTTTGGGCAACTTTTTGCCTCATAGTGCTTCGCAACTAGGATTACTCTTGAGTGGTGGGATTGTGCCTATTATCTATATTATTATTGGTATCAAAGTAGGCAGTGAAATGAGCTTGATTGTACAAAATATGCTTCAAAGGAGCGATAATGATTGAAAGTATACTCTACTACTTTAACCAAACAGAAGTTATAAAAACTATTGTAACCCTAGGCTCAATGGGTCTCTTTTTTGTTGGGCTTTTTGGGCTACTCTCGCAACGGCATATTATCAAAGTCTTTATTAGTATAGGGATTATGGAGATAGCTGTTTTTATATTTTTTATCGGTTTATCTTTCCAAAGAGGTCTAACAGCTCCTATGCTAGGAGATGCACATACCACCTTTATACAGATGAATGACCCTATTCCACATGCTATGATACTTACTGCTATTGTAATTGGTATGGCTGTTTTGGCTTTGGGTATTAGCTTTGCTATTGAGTACTACAAACTCACAGGTAAAAACCGTTTAGATGAGATGAATGAGATGAAAAACTAATGAGCAGTATCTATTTTATCGCCCTACCTCTCCTCTTTGGCTTTGCTACACCTATTCTTGCTAAATTTGGCAAAAATGGTATAGCCTATAGCTCTATTTTGCTTCAAGTAGCTCTTTTTGTATTGAGTCTTCAACTCTTTGTTACTATGGATAGAAGTATCATAGAGGTTATTGCTATTGCTCCACCCTTAGGGATTGGTTTTGTAGTCAATAGCATCTCTCTCTTTTTTGTAATGCTCTTTACCTTTTTTATCTTGATGGCATCTTTGTATTACCTTAAACTTCGCAAACTCAATCCATATCCTAATGAGGCAAAGTTTTTTATACTTATAAATATGCTCTTGGCATCAACTATTGGGCTAGTGCTTAGTAGTGATATATTTAATATTTATGTCTTTTTTGAGATAGCTGGTATCTCTGCGTATATTCTTTCAGCATACCGCAAGACACCAAAAGCCCTTGAAGCAGGATTAAAGTATCTTCTTACAGGAGCTGTTGCTTCTATATTTCTTGTTTTTGCTATTGCTCTTCTCTATCTACACTTAGGCACACTCAATCTTGCACTTATTAGCCAAGGCTTTACCGCTCTTGATAGTGATATAAAACTTCTAATTTCTCTATTTTTACTTATTGGGTTTGGTCTTAAGGTAGAGATATTTCCTCTTAATTTTTGGGTTACAGATATTTATGAGGGTTCGGATGCTTTTACTGATGCTCTCTTTTCTGCTGTAGTAGTCAAAGCCTATCTTTTTGTCTTTTTTCACCTTTTGTATCTCTTTTTGCCAAACAAAGAGTTTACGCTATTTTTACTCTATTTGGGTGCAGTGAGTATGCTAATAGCAGAGGTTATCGCACTGCGTCAAAATAATCTCAAACGAATCTTTGCCTACTCTAGTCTAGGGCAAGTTGGATTGCTCTTTGTAGCCTTTTCAATGCAAGATGTTATCTCTATCAGTGCAGGACTCTATATTCTTTTGGCTCACTCCCTTGCCAAGATGGTACTCTTTTTGTCTCTTGCTTCACTTTTTGAGCATTACAAAAATGAGGATATATCACTCCTCAAAGAGATGAACTCTCCTTTCTTAAGAAATGTTATTATCATCTCTATGCTTTCACTTTTGGGCATTCCTCTTCTTGCTGGTTTTGTAGGAAAGTTTTTGCTTCTAAAAACTGTGGCATTTTATGGTCTTTTTGGACTCCTTGGTCTGCTTATACTCTCGGCTCTTATAGAGAGTATCTACTACTTCAAAATTATAGGATTACTCCTCGTCAAAAAAGAGACCAAAGAGCAGTTTCACCCCTCGACACTCCAAAAATTTGTACTTTTAGTACTTACTCTTGGAGTTATATTTGTAGGAGTAGCTCCATTTGCTATCTCTGATTTTATGGCTACTTCTGCATCTGTAATGCTTGATACACAAGGCTACCAAAACTTACTCTTAGGAGCAAATTAATGAGAATTATAAATGCACTCTTAGCACTTATCTCTTTGATTATTCTTGTATCTTTTTGGCAAGATGATTTTTCACTCTATGTAGATTTGGCTCTTTTGGATCTCCATGGAGTTGTTATAGGGATACAGACCTCTGCTCTTGCTAATCTCTTTGCTCTCTTGATAGGATTTTCATGGCTTATGGTCTCTTTGGCATCTTTTGCCTCCAAACAGAGTAGTCACCCTGCTCTCTTTAGATGGCTACCTATTTTATCTTTTGCCCTTTTCCTTATGGTCTATACTGTAGATTATCTTCTCTTCTTTATTGGGTGGGAGATAATGAGTATTGTAACCTACTTTATTCTAGCACCTACACTCACACCTCAAGCACTTATCAAATATGTTCTCTTTGCTATGGCTTCTGCTCTGGCTTTGTTGATGGGGATTGTAATACTCTACTCAGGTGCAGAGACACTCCTCTATATGGATGCAAACCAAGGATTTATGCTTCTCTCCCTAGAGATGAAAATAGTTGTTACACTGCTTATGCTTTTTGCTTTTTTTATCAAGCTAGGAGCCATAGGTCTACACTACTGGGTGGTAGATAGTTATCAACAAGCAGATACTCTCTTTAGTGCCTATCTCTCGGCTATCTTATCAAAGATGGGACTCTATGGAGTCATTATCTTTTTGACACAGGCTGTAGATATTTACTCCTTTGACGCAACACTACTCACCTATAGTATAGCTCTTATAGGGGTTATAAGTTCTATTATTGCTACATTTAAAGCTATTAGAGAAGATGACCTCAAACGACTTCTTGCCTACTCTTCTATCGCACAGTTAGGTTATATAGTAACTGTTCTTGCTTTGGCAAATGGTATGGGTGGGGCATTGTATCATGCTATTATCCATACACTTATAAAACTTCTACTCTTTATTAATATTGCCAGTATTATTGCTTTGACTAAACGCTCTAAAGTGAGTGAACTTGGTGGACTTATCTACCGTACACCGCACTCATTTGTTATGCTTCTTATAGCCATAATAGCCCTTGCAGGTATGCCTCCACTTGGTGGATTTGCTTCTAAGTATCTTATCTACACCTCTCTTTTGGATGCAAAGATGCTCTTGATACTCTCTGCTGTTATGTTTGCAAGTGTAAGTGGATTTTTGTATATCTATAAACTCATCTATGGTATCTACCTTGGTCACCCTACGCACAAAAGCCTAGAGAGTCTCCAAGAGGTCTCTAAGTGGTATCTCTTGCCACAATATATTATTGCTCTTCTTTTGATTATTATTGGTACATTCCCTGCACTTATTATCCCTATGATTAATAGTGTCCTATGCCAATTACATCTAACATCTATACCTTATGAGACAATAACTACCCTAGAGAGTCCATTAGGAGCCTATAATGGTTCTATTATTATGGGTGCATTTGGAGCTATTTTTGTTGTAGTACTCTTTTTTCTTTGGAGAGTCAAATCAAAAACCAAAGAGGCTAAAGATAGATTTGATATTGCATACTGTGGAGAAGAGCCAACCACTACTACTCCTCTGCATTATGGATATGGTATGACCAAAGAGCTTCAAAGAGTCTCATTTATTGCAACAATTTGGCACTCTAGTAGTGGAACTTTTTATAATGCTCTTACAGAGATACTCTATGCATTTTCCAATAGAATCCGCAAACTCTACACAGGAAATTTAGCAATTAATTTTAACTGGATTATTCTCTTTGCGGTACTTCTTTTATGGTGGGGGACACAATGATACTTTTTGAACTTCTTTTAATTCTACTAACTGCTTATAGTGTAGGATTTATCTATTATGGTCTCTATCGTAATATCACAGCCCGATTTCAACGCCGTTTTGGTCCACCTATTACACAATCTTTTTATGATAGTATCAAATTCTTTTCCAAAGAAGAGAGTACTTCTCATGGATGGATGTTCTATCTAGGACCTATTATTGCTATGAGTGGGGCTATAATGACGCTCTTTTTTATTCCTATCTTTAGTAATACCACAGCATTTCAAGGTTTGAGCGAATATGGAAATCTCTTTGTTGTTCTCTATCTAATGGTTTTAGGACCTTTGGGGAATGCTCTTGGTGTAGGTGTCAGTGGAAATCCTTTTGGGGTTATGGGCGTTACTCGTGGATTGAGTCGTCTTTTTGCTCTGGAGTTGCCTTTTTATATTGCGCTTATTGCGTTGATGAGTATAAATCAAACTGCTGATATAGCCACCATAGCCTCTAACCAACAAGAGACCATCAATGCCATTGCCTATCCTCTGCTCTTTATCCCTGCACTCTTTGCATTTATCGGAATGATGGGACAATCTCCTTTTGATGTAGTAGGCGCACCTGTAGAGGTCTACTCTGGACCTGCATCAGAGTTTAGTGGTAAATTTTTGGCTCTTTTGATGAGTCAAAGTGCTATCTTTAGCTTTGCAAAATTAGTCTTAATGGTACACCTCTTCTTAGGAGGAGCAAGTGGATTTATAGAGTTACTCCTCAAAACCTTTATACTCTTCTTGTTTGTTATAGCATTTGGTTCTCTCTATGGCAGATTCAAAACCCCTCAAAGTATAGATTTTCTACTCAAAGTACCTACAGCTATAGCCATTGTAGGATTGATTTTGGCAACATATAATTAAAATAAAGGGGAAAAAATGACCGAAGGTTTTCTAAAAGAACAACAAACGCTAGAGAGTGACCTCAACTCGGATACCTCACATAAGAGAAGTGTTGATACTCTTATGGATTGGTTTCGTCGCCGTTCTATTTTTGTATTGGCGTATGGGACTGGGTGTGGAGCTATTGAGATGCCTCCTACCTTTACGAGTCGTTATGATGCAGAGCGATTAGGTATCAGAGGGGCTGCTACGCCTCGTCAGGCAGATGTGATTATTGTCTCTGGATACTGCTCGTACAAAACACTTCGCCGTATTATTAGAAGCTATGAGCAGATGAGTAACCCTAAATATATTCTAGCCCTAGGCTCTTGTACAGTCAATGGTGGGATGTATTGGGATTCGTACAATACTATTAAAAAACTTGAAGATTATCTTCCTGTAGATATGTATGTCAATGGCTGTATGCCTAGACCAGAGAGTATCCTAGAGGGGTTTATAGCTCTACAAAAAGATATTGCTAATGGAAAGGCGAGTTCTTGGGAGAAGTATGAAAAAAACTATGAGTTCTATCGCAAAAATCAAGAGGCTGTACTAGGCAAACAAGTATCTCCTGCTTATGAGACAGATTGGTATCTCTATGAGGGTGGTCTTTGAGTAAACATAGAGAGTAACAATGAAAAAATTTGAACTCCTAGAACACTACTTTGGACACAAAGAGTTTCGTCCTCTGCAAGAAGAGGTTATAGATGCTATTTTAAATAGACAAGATGCACTTATGATACTCCCTACAGGTGGAGGAAAATCTTTGTGCTATCAACTCCCATCACTTATTATGGATGGTGTAACGGTAGTCGTCTCGCCACTTTTGGCTTTGATGCACGACCAAGTTGTTGCACTCAGAGCCAATGGTATACCTGCTGTAATGCTTAGCTCTATGCAAGAGAGAGCAGAAAGCCTACAGATAGAACAAGAGCTAAGAGAAAATCAAATAAAACTCTTGTATGTAGCACCAGAACGGCTTACTAATCCCTATTTTTTGCGTCTACTCCATCAATTAGATATTAATTTTTTTGTCGTAGATGAAGCCCACTGTGTGAGTGAATGGGGGCATGAGTTTCGTGAAAATTATAGACAACTCTTTTTGCTCAAAGAGCAGTTTCCTACTGTAGCTATTTCAGCATTTACCGCCACTGCAACCTATGCTGTAGAGAGTGATATAGCTACCCAACTAGGACTCGATAACCCAAAGAGAGTAAGAGGCTCTCTTTTTCGCTCAAATCTCACCATTAAATCTATGCACCGTATCAAAGATGGCAGAGAGCAACTACTGGCTTTTTTGAAGTCACAAGCAAAGAGTGCAGGTATCATCTATACTCTCTCTCGCAAATCTACCGAGGCGATTGCTGGATTTTTGCAAATGAGAGGTATTGATGCCCAAGCCTACCATGCAGGAATGCCTACAAAAGAGAAAAATTCTGTCTATAGTGACTTTGTCTCTGATAATATTCAGATAGTAGTCGCAACCATAGCATTTGGCATGGGAATAGACAAGAGTAATATCCGTTTTGTTGTCCACATGACACTTCCAAAAACCCTAGAGAACTTCTACCAAGAGATAGGAAGAGCAGGAAGAGACGGACTAGAGTCTGAGACACTTTTGCTCTTTTCTACTGCTGATGTGGTGCAACAAAAGATGTTTATTGCAGAGCTTCCAGAGACACCCTACAAGCAACATGCCTACAATAAACTCGATAGCATGGTACGATTTGCCCAAGGGGAAGTTTGCCGTCATCAAAGTATTGCTACCTATTTTGATGATACTATACAAGAGTGTCAAGATAGATGTGATAATTGTCTAAGCCCAGAGATTAAACGGATAGATATTACAACTCCTTCACGCAAACTTCTCTCTGCTATCTTTAGAACAAACCAAAGCTATGGACTGCATTACATTATTGATATTTTGAGGGGAAGTAAAGAGAAAAGAATACTAGAAAACCACCATGATAAACTCTCTGTATATAATATAGGTCAAGAGTATTCCAAAGCACAATGGCTTACTATTGGAGATAGATTATTAGAACTAGAAGCCGTATCTATCGGAGAGTTTAAAGTATATCATCTAAGTGAATTTGGTGCAGAGATAATTCGTGGTTTGCATACTATAGATTTAAGAGAAGATAGACTCACTATCAAAAAAGAGAGTATCAAAAAAGTAAATCACTACAGTGATATCTATGATGCAGATATATTTGAACGCCTACGAGAACTCCGCAAAGAGATAGCCCAAACAAACAATATCCCACCCTATATAGTATTCTCTGATAAAACACTCAAAGAACTAAGTATAGCTCTCCCAAAAAACAAAAAACAGATGCTCGAAGTGCATGGCATAGGAGAGGTTAAGTTTGAGAGATATGGAGATGAGTTTTTAGAGCTTATTGGTGATTTATCCAAATAATATACAAGAAAGCAAAGAGAGAGTAAAAAAACTAAGAACAGATGCCAAAGCACTATTGATATAAAAAGAGACTTTAGGCAGACCTAGTTTAGGAGAGTTAGAGTAGCCTGTACCATTTTATTTTGCTTTACCCTTTAAAATAAAAAATTAAATAGTAATAAGGAAAAATTATGGCGTTTGTAAAAGAAAAAGTATCAGAGGAAAATGTAGAAAAGTTTAAATTAAATGAGCTATGGAATGAGTATAATCAAGGTGCATTTATTAGGCTACCAGACAGATGTTTTGATCACTATTGGATAATAGACAAAGAGAGAGGAATTTGGCTATATGAAGCTACTATTGATAAGGATAATTTCTTTCAAACAGTTTTTATATTTAACTATAAAAATAAAAATGTAGAGATAAGAGTTAAAACTTCTGATAAAGGAAGTCAAAGACCTTCTGATAATCCATATATTAAAATTTGGGATTTTATTTCATTAAACCCAAAATCAATAGAAGAGTTAAATAGTAAAGATATTAAAGAAATTTTAAAAGAGGCATTGGTTGTATATGTCAGTAGTCGATTTAGAGATAGTATTAATAAAAAAATAATTGTAAAATATAACTGGTAAGGAGATATTTAGATTAGAAAATAGAAAATAGGGTCAAAAATAGGGTCAGGTGATAACGATAAGGGTATTCTCGACATATGACTGCCAAAGCATTAAGGTTATCACAACCTGCTCTATTTGGAGTGATTAAGAAGAGCAGGGTGTGAGTTATCATTATCACCTGACACCTCTACTCAGCTACACCTTTGTCCAATACTATTATATCATATTAGATTTAGGTATAATCACCACTAAAACTCTTTAGCTGATTATGCTTTGGCTCTTGCTAGTTTTAATGATAGACACCTCTACTCAGCAATTAAAATAATTTCAGCCTTGCCTTTGGTATCCATAGAATATGAAATGTCTAATAGAATTCCATCATGCCAAAGTAAATTATCTATTTTCAATGAGAATGCTCCTTATGTATGCTAACGACTGTCGTGAGCGATAATTTTTCCGCTAGGGTAAATTATTGGTCTCCTCGTATTTGTTATCTGTTTCAGCAAGTTCAATATCAGGAAAATTATTTATCATTTCATCATAAGTTTTAAATTTCTCTAATGTTTGAACTATTATTTCCAATGGTTCTTCATATATCTCTGGTAAATTGAATTCATTTTTTTCTAGTTCAAATGCTAATTTTTCAATAGGTGGATTAAATTGTGCATTTACACCTTCTTTATTTCCTCTTGAATCCACTTTATACCAACCATAGTCTTTAAGATAAATTGCATTTAATCCATGAAGACAATAAATATCTTTTTTATACTCGCTACAACTTAATCTTTGGTAGCAAAATCCCGTAGGGATATTGTTAGCTCTCAATAAAGAAGCTAACAAATGACTTTTTGCATAGCACCAACCAGTTTTATATTTTAATACATCACTCGCTTTACAAGTGCTTATGTTATCTTTACAATCACCAGTATGATTTATATTATCTCTTACATATTGAAAACAATTTTTTGCTATTTCAATATCTGTTTTACAACCAGTAGCTAAACTTATCGCCAACTTTTGTATTTCTATATTTGAGTAATCTATGATGTCTGTTTCTTCTAAAAATTTTGTCATTTCTTGGATACTCCTTTTGTCGGATAACGGTTGAATTGAGAAATATTTGAGCCGCAGGGTCAAATATTTCTCTCCAATGTTTTGTTATGAATTTTAATCACCACTCCATGATATATCTACTATTACCTTTCCAGAAATATCTTTTTGTTCTACAGTTTGAGTTCTTCCAAAACCTTTTATTGCAGTATGATCTGTATGGATTATTGTACCGACAGTTTCTCCATTTTTGTTCAATATATCGTATGTCCAAATATCAGTTTCTTGCATAGAACCTTTCATTCTATGATTTGTCTGTTTTAAGGTGTCACCTTCATTGAACTTCAGTTTGCTTTCCATGATTTTCTCCTTGAATCTTTATATTCATAACGTCACACATCACCGGTAGCAAAAAAACAGAGCGAGGAACGAGCGGCGCTTTTTGCTGTCCGAGTGCATGTGATTGTTATGTGCTTTTTGCCACATTCATAAGATACAATGAACCCATTATCACCATATCCTGCAAAAAATGAATTGTCCATGCCCAAAAAAAACCATGTGTTTCAAAAACCGATTTTGCTAGGACATATCCCAAGATACCAGCCAGTGACATGCCTATGATTCCACTGGGCATTCCCTTTATATGAGCGAGACCAAATATTATGGCTGATACTAAGAAAATCGTTGCTGGAGCCAAGATACCCTTCAATGGTGCAACAAGTCCAATCCTATAAATCATCTCTTCACCAAATGAGTTGGTTAACGAAAACAGAAGAATCCAAATAATCCCGCTTTGCAAAATTGACCAGTCAACATTATTGTTTTTAAGCTGAAAGAACATAAATAAAGCAGTAACACTTGTTATGACCACACTCAGAGATAACCCAGTTTTAAGCCACGAATCTCCCTGTTTAATTCCAAATATTTTTAATTCATTTCCTGAGGCTGCGATTTGACCAAATGAAAAATATTCCATGAAATTCGGTTTATTCAGCAGGTACGTTGCCAATAACGACATCACCGCGACAAGCAATAGGAGCAATTGGTAATTTGCTTGGAAGTTAAGATAGGAATTGCTTGATATTGTTATTCCCAACTTCCCAGATAAACTTCCAGCTAGAAATAGACCCAAAGTAAACACCACGGTTAAACCAATTGGAATCAAAACTTTTATACTCACTTGCACTCCTTTTGCATATAACTATTTATTGAACGAACATTATAGCATAAAAAGCCCTCTATTTAAAAATAAACGAACACTTTAAATGTATGTTTATTTTTAAATAATATGTCAATATGACATACTATTAGCCATTTTTCAAAGAATTACCTATTATGCTTAAAGATGTTGTGTGCTTTTAGTGCTGAAACTTTAGGGTCAGGACACAAATTACAAATAAAGTAATCTATACTATTCTACACTTCCATCAAAAAGTTTCTCCATTTACTCAGAATTATAATCTCAAACCTACCCCTCATCCAACTTATCCAAAAGCTCCAATCCTCTACTTTTATCACCTTTGGAAGCCATTGAGTCAAACCTTATCTTGGCATCATACTGTGTCAAAGCGATAGTAGCAAACTCATCAAAAAGCTTGTTGAGTGATATCTCTTTGGATTTTGCATAATTTTTCAATCGCTCATATTTACCATCTGGTATTCTCAATGTCAGTGTACTCATACTCTCATCCTTTCTAAAAACTCTTTTGCTGTCAATACTTCAAAATCAAAATGAAGCTCATTCGTTACAAAATCTTGTTTGTTATCTGTGATAATCACTGAACTATTGCTGGCTACAGCCAACTCTACAAGAAAATCATCATCTTTGTCTTTGAGATTTGGTCTCCATAGATAAAAAATCTCATTCCAAGTGCAAGTTGATAGATATGCGTGAAAAAGTTCATTTTGCTCTATGCTACTCAAAGAGCAGAGTTTTTGGATTTTATCTCTATTCATGACTGCTTCATACTCTATCAGTAGAGATGTGCTTATCTGTGGAAAGATATGCTCCTTCAAAGCCAACCTGATAATCTCTCTACTTGAACCCTCTTTACTAATAAGAGCTGATATCCATATATTTGTATCTATTACAACTTTCATCTAAATATGATAGCGTATATGATGTTAAAAAAATATAAGTCAGTTGGGAAAAATGGGGTCAGGTGATAACGATAAGGGTATTCTCGACATATGACTGCCAAAGCATTAAGGTTATCACAACCTGCTCTATTTGGAGTG
>Ga0193954_1000583_pt1 | contig 20983 bp, 18 predicted proteins | sample BB_5_MG_FD_140340 | JGI IMG/M metagenome (GOLD analysis project Ga0193954, IMG submission 140340) | Microbial mat bacterial communities from the Broadkill River, Lewes, Delaware, United States - BB_5_MG | ecosystem: Environmental > Aquatic > Freshwater > River > Microbial mats | place: USA...
GTCTGCGCGAAGAGAGCTGGGCTCAGCACGTTCACCCGAGGCACCTCAAGGTCGTTCATCGCACGGAGCGCGTCCAAGTCGTCGGGGCTTCCCGCCCGCACGTGCACATCAGCCATGGTGATAGCCTATCTGAGCTACCCTCAAGTGCCAGCCAAAACCCGTGCCTGGGGTTGCCGGCGCTCAACTCGCGCGTAACAAGGCCATGATGAAGTCCTACCTGCTTGTCGCAACCCTGAGCGGTCTGCTTGTGGCCTGCCCCAAGCCCGAGAGCCCATCAAAGCCCGCGGTACCCAGCCCGGCGACCCCGCCTGCCGCCGCCTCTTCTCAGCCCGCCACGCCATCGTCGCAACCCAGCTCGCAGCCCTCGGGCAGCGCCTCACAACCCGCGCAATCCGCGATCGCGGCGCGGGTGACCGCCGCCAAAGCACGCCTCAGCGCCTCCGAGCCGGGCAAGATCTTGCTGAGGTCCACGGAGACCCACGGCGGACTTGAGGCCTGGTTCTCCAGTCGTGCCTTGCGGTTTCGCTACAACTACCAGCCTGTGCAAGGCGTGCAGCGCAACTCGATTCAGACCGTTGACCTGCTGTCCTCGCGGGCCTACCACGAGCTCGACGCGCCCGCGAAGGGCAAGCTGGCCTTCGACGGCGAGAAGGCCTGGATGAAGCTGGAGGGTGACGCCAAGTTCGCGGCCCGCTTTTGGGCGCTGACCCCCTACTACTTTGTGGGCATGCCCTTTGTACTCTCCGATCCGGGCGTGAAGCTATCCATGAGCCGCGACGATCCGAAGGCCGCCGGGTTGCCCGACGCGCACGTGATTCGAGCAACCTTCGACCCCGGCACCGGTGATGCGCCCGATGACTACTATGTACTCTATATCGCCAAAGATGATCACCGACTCTTGGCGCTGCGCTACGTCGTGAGCTACGCCCCCTTCTTCGAGGGCAAGCCCATGAAGTCGACCCCAGAGAAGCTGCTGGTGTACGAGAAGGCCGAACCGCTCGGCCCCCTGAACCTATCGAGGCAACACCTCACCTACGCCTTCAAGGATGGCAAGCGCGGCGACAAGGTTACGGTCTCGGATATCACGGAGATGAAGTACGGGGCTAACTTCGACGAAGCGCGGGTGCAAATGCCCGAGGGCGCGGTGCTCGACGAGTCCCTGTAGGCTGCCAAGGCAGCGACACCTCAACCGTTGAGCAAACTTTGAGAGGCCTCTGGGTAGCGCGCGCCGGCCGCAAAACCCAGGGGCGCAACCGCGTCGATCTCCTCAAGGTCTGAGGGACTGAGCTCGACGCTGCCCGCATCGATGTTCTCCTGAAGGCGCGAGAGACTGCGCGTGCCCGGGATAGTTACGATGTGCGGCGCCTTAGCCAGCACCCAGGCCAAGGCCAACTGAGCCGGGGTCACGTCACGGGCCTTGGCGAGCGCCTGAATCTTGTCGACCACGTCCAGGTTCTTTTGAAAGTTCTCCCCTGCGAATCGAGGAGCTATCCGCCGATAGTCGTTGGCGTCGAAGTCCTCGATCGAGCGGTAGCGCCCAGTGAGAAAACCACGCCCTAGAGGACTGTAGGAGACAAAAGTCACGCCTAGGGAGGCACAGATCTCTAGCAGCTCATCCTCCGGCTCGCGGGACCACAGAGAGTACTCCGTCTGTAGAGCCGAGATGGCATGCACCGCGTGCGCGCGTCGAATCGTCTCGGGAGCGGCCTCGCTAAGGCCCAGATGCCTGACCTTGCCCTCCTTGACGAGCTCAGCCATGGCCCCGACCGTATCCTCGATCGGCACCGTCGGATCGACGCGGTGCTGGTAGTATAGATCGATGGTCTCGATCCCCAGCCGCTTGAGGCTGGCCTCGCAAGCCTGCTTGACGTACTCTGGGCGGCCTGAGACGCCGAGAAAGGACCCGCCTTCGCCGCGCATCATGGCAAACTTCGTAGCCACCACGGCCTGGTCTCGACGCCCGGCCAGCGCCTTGCCGACGAGGGCCTCGTTCGCCCCAGAACCGTACATATCTGCCGTATCAAGCAGGTTCGCGCCCTTCTCCAGGGCCTCGTGAATGACTCGAATCGACGTGGTTTCATCGGATGCGCCGTAGAACTCGGACATGCCCATGCAGCCGAGTCCCACAGGACCAATCTGGGGGCCACCCTGCCCCAACACTCTGTTCTTCATGGGGCGCACCCTAGCAATTTGGCCGCGGCGGCCTCCAGCCCAGGAGCTGCGATTATCTTGCTCAATCCTGCGATTGCGATCAGGCAAAGAGCGCCACGTAGGCCCGGGGCGAGTGCCCAAAGTGACTCTTGAAGTCCCGAGTGAACTGAGAGGGGCTGGCATAACCCACGTCAGACGCGGCCTCGCTTGCCCGCAGACCGTGTCGCAACATGGATTGCCGTGCGCGTTCGAGACGCACGTGCTTGACGTAGCGCATAGGGCTCACGGTGCAGATCTCTCGAAAGCGGTGGGCGAAGTGCGATGGGCTCATCGCGACGTGCTGGGCGATCGTCTGTACCGTGAGGCGCTGCTCTAGGTTGTCCTTAATGAAGCGCATGGCAGCTTCGATACGCAGGCGGTCTTCACTCTTGTGCGCTCCGTGCCTCAGAGCCTGAGCGGCATCTGTCCTCATGAGGCGAAATACCAGCTCCTCAATGATCAAGGGACCGAGGATCTGGGTCTCTGCGGGGTCGTCCAGGGTCTGCAGCAATCGGGTCAGGGTCTGCAGCAGGGGGCGCTCGAGGCGGGCCACAAAGGCGGGATCCGGCGGTGATCTCGGGCCACTCGGCGCCTCCGCATCGGCCAGCGCGGTTAAGGTACGCACCACCAGCTCTGGAGACAGACTGAGGCCCATCGATAGGTAAGGCTGCTGGGGCGAGGCGTCTTGCACTTCGCTGCTGAAGTCGGTCTCCCCCGTCAGGACAAGGTACTGAAGAGGCGCGTAGGTATGCGGCGTACCCGCCACCGTCACCACCTTCTTGCCCTGGAGAATGACGGCGAGCACCATGGCGGGGGCGTGGGTCTTAATGACTGGGCTCGGCTGGTTCATCCGGTAGAAGTACAGACCCGGCAGGGCGCTCTCGGTGCGCCCCTCCGCCTTCGCGTGTTTCATGACTGCGCGCCGGAGTTGTGCGTGCGCTTGAGACAAGGACATAGCCACTTGAGCAGCATACGCAGAACGGAACGGACCGCACAGCACAAATGCCCCTAGCGGCTATCACCACAGGGCCGTTCGCAATTTTTCTTGCACATCTGGACGCACCCGCCGAGGGTGGATGCCGCGATGCGCACCAGCACTCGACAGGACTATGAACGCCGGGTCCTAAAGATCCAGCAGTGCATCGAAGCTCGCCTCGGGGACAAGGTGCCGCCGACGGAGCTGGCCAAAGAGGCGGGCATGTCGCTGCACCACTTCCACCGTGTCTTTCGTGGGCTCACGGGGGAATCCGTGATGGAGTTCTCGCGGCGTCTTCATCTCGAGCGCGCCGCCCGGCAGCTCGCGGCCGCGGACCGTCCCGTGCTCGATATCGCGCTGGACGCCGGCTACCAGTCCCATGAGGCCTTTACCCGCGCCTTTGTCGAGCTCTTCAACGTGGCCCCCAGCCGCTACCGCGGTGAGGCCGCGCAACGCAGCACCGACATCGCGTGCTCGGTACCCCCGCCCAAGGACGTCGAGATACGCACGGAGCCTACCCGCAAGGTGGTCTGCATGCGCCACGTGGGGCACTACCTCGGCGTGGGCCAGACCTGGCAGGCACTCGTAGGCTGGTACGCCCAGCACCTCGCGACCCACCCCGGCGCTATGCCCATCGAGCAAATCAAGATGTACGGCCTGGTGCCCGACGACCCGCACATCACAGATGTCACTCGCCTGAGATACGATGCCTGCATCGAGGTGCCCAATACTGTGCAAGACAAGTTGCTGACTCAGGGCCCAGTCTCGCTGAGGCAGATCCCGGGTGGGACTTATGCGGTCTGTGTGCATGAGGGCCCCTATGAGACCCTGGCAGATAGTTATGTGGGCCTCATCGGGGCCTGGCTGCCCTCGAGTGGGCACGTGCTCGCCGCGGAGCCCGTGGTGGAGTGCTACCTCAACTCGCCCCGTGACGCGGCCCCCACAGACTTGAGAACCGAGATCTGGGTGCGCATCGAGGAGCGCGGCTGGATGCTCTGACGGCCGGGCGGATACCGCGCGAGGTCCGGCTACTTGATCGTGATCTTGCCGTCCTTGATCTCGATCTTCTCGCCACCCTTGAGGGTGACCTCACCCTTGGGAGTCTTCACCTTGCACGGTCCCGAGCCCTGGATGGTGGTGCTGGCGGTTCGGCTGCCGCCGAACTTGACCGTCTTCTTGCTACCGGAGCACACGGCCTGCCACTCGTAGCTCTTGGAGTCTTTGTTGTAGTAGCGCACCGTCACCGCGGCCGAAGCCACCGATGAGGTGAAAAATGCGGTGCAGACCGCGAGGGCACAGAGCGTCTTTTTGATCATGGGCGTGGACCTTCCTGACTCGGTCCTACGCTGGCCCCACAGCGACCTTCCCGAAAAGCCTAGCTCACGCCGATCATGACCTCGATCTTCGAGTTATCTGGGCTACCCACGTAGCGCTCAAAATCGACGTTGAAGGTGCGCTTGTCGCTGTCGGGCCAGCCCAGCCAGATGTGGGCCCAAATCTCAGGCACCACCTCCGCCGCCGCGCCCTCCCCATGAAAGGCGGTGTAGGTCCCCTCCGGAATGTGCACCACCTCCTGACCCTGCAGGGGCTCAGCCTCACTCTCGGCTCCGACCAAGACCCGGTAGCGCGATGCCAGGTGGTCTGCATAGTCGAAGTAGACTCCATAGCCGGCCTGCCCCGGCTGGAGCAGCCCGGCCTGCGCTGCCTGCCCCCAAAGCGCGCCAATCTGTTGCGGAGCTTGGCCCTTGTCAATCCAGGCTGCAATGCCCACGACGCGAATGGGGGATATTTGTTGGGTCTGAGTTGTCTTCATGGGCGCTTGAGTAGCGCGCCCCACGGGGCTGTACTTGATGCGCAGTGCTCAATTGCGAGCACCCGGGCGCCGACGCCAGGCCAAGAGCAGTAAACCGAGCAAGAACACACCGCCCACCGCACTCGGCTCAAGTGCGCGACATCCGCCCGAGGTGCCCGTAGCCTCACTGCCAGCGTCGCTGTCTGAGCCCGAGTCCAGCGTACCCGCATCCAGGGGCACACCGGCCTCATCGATGGGCACCAAGGTGTCCTGACCGGGCGTTGCATCCTCGTGCAGGCCCGTATCAGGGCCCGGGGGCGTCCCTGAGTCCTCAGGCATGCCACCGTCCGGTCGTGGAGCGGTACCGAAGGCGGGCTTGATGTCCGCCGCCAAGGCCCAGCCCGGGTTGCTGCCCGAGCCGGCGTAGGCACCGCGCCAGGTATTGTCCCGCGCGCTGCCGTTGAAGTCCCGGTCGATATCCGCGTGGGCGGCGTAGGCCGACCAATCCAAGGCTGCGCCCCTTAGGGTCGCATCGGACGCAGGGTAGACATCCAACTGACCGAGCACGGGAGTGGGGTCCACCAGGTCGGTCACAGCGTCGAGCAAGGTGCCTTGCACGTTATTGCTTACGGCGCCGCCCATGATCGCCGGCATGCCATTGGCGTAGACCGCGTTGCCCTCGACGCGCTGGCTGATGGCGCCCTCAGCTCCCGTAATGCTGATCGCCATGCCCTCAGTTAGGATGGTATTTCGGTAAATATCGATGGTGCGCGGCACACCGTTGTGGCGCCGAATGAGTACACCAGCGCCGGCGAAGGAGTTGACCAGCACGTTGTCATGAAAGGCGACATTGCCCTCCCCCTGAAAGAGCGGCTCGCTGTCCGTCTGATTTTCATACAAGAGGTTGCCGTAGATCTCGTAGCGGTCGTCCACGCCTACCCCACTGGTGGGAAAGGCGCCCACGAGCAAGTTGGGCCGCGCGTCATCGCCGTTGGCGGCGTTGCTCTCCTTCATGAAGACATTGTGCCGGATGTAACTCACACTATCCCCCTGAGGCATGCCCGCGACCATCACCCTCGGGTTCTGGTGCTTGATCTGCATGCCATAACCCCGGGGGTTAATGACGACGTTGTGCTCGATCGTGGCCGCAATGAACGGGTCGGTGCCATCGGAGTCCCCCAGATACAAACCCAGACCCGTGTTCTCAATACGGTTTCCGCGAATGACCCAGTTCCAGGCCGTGGCAAAGGAGGAGATGCCAGAGGGTTGGTTATTCACATCATTGTCGTGAATGTAGAGCCCCTCGAGGGTAATATTATGCACCGGGGTAGTGCCAAATCCGCCGCGCACCCCGCTGACCGCCATGTTCTGGGCGTCCAACTCCAGGTTCTTAATCGTGATGTAGGAGGCATCCTCCAAGAATATGATTACGCTGCGCCGGGGGTTACCGGGGTTGCTGCAGGGGGCGCCCCGAAAGACCGCCAGCGGCGGCGCCTCGGGCCCCGCGACCGTGATGGGCCGCCCGGGCTCGCCGTGCACTCCCGACAATACCAAGCACCCCATATAGTCGCCGGCAGCCAGGTGCAGCGTGTCTCCAGCGGATAGCTGGGCCGCCTTGGCGAGGTAATCGCTGGGGTCCGCCTGCACATCCGCAGCCCAACTTGCCGCTGGCGCGAGGCCCGCGATCAGGCACAGCGCCCAGGCCCGGCGGCGCAGGCCACCCACGAGGAACAGGCCGAGGAGCGCCCAGACCGCTACGTCGCTGCCCTGCACGCTGGTACAGCCGCCACTGGTACCGCGCGGGCCGGAGGTGGTCACCGTGCGGCCCGAGTCTGCCGCCGCCGCGCCGCCGTCCGGGTGCACACCGGAATCGCGGGGCGTGACGCCCGTATCTGGCGCCGGGCCGCTATCCACAGGCTGACCCGCCTCGTCAAAGCCACCGTCGATGAAGCCCGCATCCGCGACACCCATGTCTGGGGGCGGACCGCTGTCCTCAGGCACGCCGGCGTCCGCGGGCGGTGTATTGACGAGGAAAGTATCGAGATAGGGGGATAGATCGATGACGTAGAGGTCCGCTTGGTCGGAGCTATTGGGGCGGGCCCAGTCGCTGGTATACAGCGCGTAGCGCCCCGTGGGGGATAGTACGGGCCGCACTAAGTTATAGTAGCTGCCCGAAGAGCTACGGTGATGCGCCAAGCGCAACACCGCACCATCACTCATTCGGTTGAGCCATACTTCGCCGCGAAAGGGCGCCCCGCCCGGACCACCGTAATCATCGGAGGACATGCAAAAGCCGCCTCGGCGATGGGCTCGACAGGTAGTGTAATTGCCGACGGGCGGATCAAAGACGCGACGGTTGGCGAGCCGGTTCGTATCGATCGCATCGGGCAAAGGCGAGACCGAGAAGCAGGGCGCTTCGCCGTTGGCGCACAGATCCGTCCACGCCACGGTACCAAAGACATCCTGCCCCTGCGCGTCGACCCCAAGGTCGCCATGCTCGTGGTGGTCGGTGGCGTGGCCCAGCGCTTGGCCGGTGGCCGCGTCGTGAATCACGAGGCCGCTGGTGGGGCCCGTGCCGCGGTTGGCGTACTGAACGGCCATGTACTGCCCGGACGGCGATACACCCACCCAGTCCAGACCGCCGGTGGAGATCTGCGTGCGCACCGTGCCCATGACGGTGTCGATGATCGCGGCCTGATCACCCCCGTTGGCTTGGTTCAAGATCGGAATGTAGCGGCCGTCGGCGGAGGCATCCTCCCAAGAGCCAAGGGTGAGGCCACGAAAGCCCAGGGCAGAGATGTTCACGACATCCGTCGTCATGGCCATGCCGCCGCCGAGCAGCTGCACGTGCTGAAACTGGATGTTATTGCCGGAGCGCTGATTGAATCCGATGAGCACGTCCGCATCGACCGGGTGCCAGCGGGGCATCGACAGGTTGATGCCCACGTGGGTGTCTTGCCCGGTGGCCAGGTCCATGACGCGGTAGTCGGTCTCGGTGCTGAGCAGCACCCGCGTCTCGTCCGCATTGATGGCTTGAATCTGGGGGTACTCGGCGGTGGCCAATCCGCCGTTTTGGCCGCGGTTGGTCAGGCGCCGAATCGTCACCCCGAAGGCGGGGTCCGTGATGGTCGCCCCGGCGGCCGGCGCAGAGAGGCCAGAGGAGGGGATCACGCGGGCGGGGTCACTCACCTGAGCCAGGCTCAGCGAGGGCAGTGCACACGCCAGGATGGTGCACCCCAGCAGCAGACGATGTCGCATAAGCACAGTTCACCATTATCGCGGTGGTTTGGCCAACCTACATCGCTTGCCAAGCGCCCTCCTTCAAGCGAAGGAGCCCCACCCGTGAAGACGAGTGATCCGATTGCTCCCCTGCGCACCGACCTTGAGGTGCAACATCGCCCCGACGACAGCATCGACGTTCGGGACCCGCACCTGAATCAGGTATTCACGGTGCAGCCTCATGAGCTGGCCTGGGCCCAACAATTCGACGGTCGACGGTCCGCGAAACAAGTGGCCAAGGCGCTGCGCAAGCAGGGTGCACCGCGCCCCGATACGCAATCTGTATTGCAAGTCGCGGAAGACCTACGCAGCATCGACCTTTTGGATGTGCCCGAGGTCTGGGACAAGAGCCCGGTCGCCGATAACTCCACTCCCTACTCCATCATCGAGTGCTCTTCGAAGGCCCTCAAGGTGCTGCCCACACCGGAGCCCGGCGCGCGCTGGTCCTGCGGCGCCTGCGGGGCCTGCTGTAAGGGCCTCGCGGTGGAGGTCAGCGACGAGGAGTACGCTCGGATTGCTCCAGAGCTGTATGAGGACATCCTCGGGGACAAAGACTTCACTGAGCAGGCCTTCATCGACCCCGAGCGGTCCGCAGTACGCATCCTGAGGCAGCGCGCCGATCAGGACGGGGCCTGCATCTTCCTCGGTGCGGATGGCCTGTGTGCGGTGCACGCCCGGCAGGGCATGGCCGCCAAACCGGATGCCTGCCAGATGTTCCCGAATATGGTGCTGCACACCCCGGACAAAAAACCGAGGCTGGCGATGCGCACCAATTGCCGCACCATGCATGAGTCCTTCGAGACCGGGCAGCCCGTCGAAGAGCATAGGGCCCACGTGCTCGGCATCCTTGAGAGCAGCGGCAGCTACAAGATCCCCAAGAAGATGCACCTCTTCGGTGAGTGGCGGCCCTTTGCTAATGTCGACGCGATCCGGGTGGGCATCAACCAGATCCTCGCCGACAAGGGCGTCACCAGGAAGGCGCTGCGCCAGATCGACAAGACCTGGCTACAAGGGCGCGTGAAGCCGGCCCGTCGGGCCTACGCCAAGAATACCCTGGCCTATCTTCGCGCCGAAGAGGACGGTGAGTACGCGATTCAGCAAGGCGCCTTGAGCCCCTATTTTCGTCCCGTGAGGCGGGCCCATGAGGGCCTGAAGGCGATGAAGAAGGGCAAGAAGCTGCCGACCGCCGCCCCAAGAGTGCAAGATTTCTTGCGGGCCCAGATGGGTCACATGCTCTACGCCGCGGGCCCCATGACGCTGCCCGATGCCGGCCTGGGATATGTCGCCCTGATCCTCGCAATGGAAGCTACGTTGCACACCATCGGAGACAAGGGTGGTCTGCAAGAAGCCAGCGATGCGCTGATCGCCTTCACCTACCCCATCATCGAAACCACGACGCACGCGTGGCCCATCCTGGATGCCCTGGATGCAGAGTTCGCGCAGCGCCTTAGAGAGGAAGTCTGAACCATGGCAAAGCCGTCACAGCGGGCCCACGCGATGCCCGCATCCCCCATTCGTCGCCTCGTACCCTACGCGGACCAAGCGAAGGCGCGCGGCGTTCATGTGCACCACCTCAACATCGGGCAGCCCGACATCGCCACTCCGCGACCCATGATCGAGGCCTACCGGAACTACGATGAGAGTGTGCTGGCCTACGGCCCCTCCCAAGGCCTGCCAAAGATGCGGGAGGCCGTATCGAAGTACTTCAGCAAGCTGGGTTTACCTGTCGAGCCGAAGCACATCAGCACCACCGTGGGCGGCAGCGAGGCGGTGCGATTCGCCATGGATGCGGTCACCGATCCGGGCGATGAGGTGCTGGTCTTCGAGCCCTTTTACGCCAACTACCTAGGTTTTGCCGTCTCCAGCGGCGCGAAGGTGGTGCCTGTGCCCGCGTCGGCGGATGACGGCTTTCACCTGCCCAGCGACGAGGCGATCGAGACCAAGATCAGCCCGCGCACGAAGGCGGTGATCGTGTGTTCACCAGGCAACCCCACCGGCACCGTCTACTCGAAGGAGGAGATGCTGCGGCTCGGAGAACTGGCACAAAAGCATGACCTGTACATCATCTCCGACGAGGTCTACCGCGAGTTCGCCTACGGCGGCGTCGAGGTCACCTCGGCGCTAAGTCTGCCGTGCGCGGACGAGCGCGTCATCGTGGTCGACAGCGTCTCCAAGCGCTACTCAGCCTGCGGCGCGCGCGTTGGATTCGTCATCACCCGCAATGAGCCCATCTTGGATGCGATCATGCGCATGTGCTTTGCGCGCTTGTGCCCAGCCACCGTGGACCAGCTGGCGGCCATCGCAGCCTATGATACGCCTCAGTCCTACTTCGACGAGGTCGTCGAGGAGTATACGAGGCGCCGCGACGCGCTGGTTGATGGACTCAATGCCATCCCCGGAGTGAAGACCTACCGCCCCGAGGGCGCCTTTTATACCGTCGCGACTTTCCCCGTGAAGGACTGTGACCACTTCGCTCAGTGGCTACTCACCGACTTTAGCCACGAGGGCGAGACGGTGATGATGGCGCCCGCCAGCGGCTTTTACGGAACGCCGGGCTTAGGCACCGACCAAGCGCGCATCGCCTATGTGCTGGAGGTGCCCGCACTGCAAGCCAGCGTGCGAATCCTGAAAGCCGCCTTGCAGGTCTACGAAGGTCGCACGATTTAGGCTTCGCAGGCTGTACTGATCGAGAAAATGACCCCCCTCCGCGGACCCGAGGGGGTGGGCCCGCGAAGGGGAATCCGTCCGAGGATGTAGCCTGCCGAGCAGGCAGAGGGTGATAACTCACCCCCAAGCAAGCCGAAGGCGCGCAGCAAGCCAACGGCGAGGCCGCCAGCGAACGCCCGCTGGAGGCAGAGGGTGATAACTCACCCCCAAGCAAGCCGAAGGCGCGCAGCGAGCCAACGGCGAGGCCGCCAGCGAACGCCCGCCGGAGGCAGAGGGTGATAACTCACCCCCAAGCAAGCCGAAGGCGCGCAGCGAGCCAACGGCGAGCGGAGACGGGTGGGGCCGGCTTGCCGGACCCGGGACCCGAGCACTTAAAGGCCGGAGCGGCACTCAAAGGTGCTCATTGCTCCGGAGGACCGGCGCTCACCAGGCGCTCATTGGCCCCAGATCAAGAACCTTGGTGTAGCCCTGCTTCTGCAGGTAGCGCTTCGCGCGACCGCTGCGGGCTCCACTGCGGCAGTACACGACTACCGGATGATCTTTGTCTTGGCCGGCGGCACGTTCGACCCCGGCCAGGTCCGAGACGGGCACGTTGACAGCCCCCGGCAAGTGACCTTGCGAAAACTCACCTGAGGTGCGCACGTCCAGTAGGTGCGCGCCCTCTTTCACCAGCTTGTGCACCTCCTCTGAGGAGGCGCGGCCGATCCGGCCCATCAACATGGACCCGGCGATCACGCCGAAGACCACCAGCAGCATCCACTCGGGCTTCATCTAGGCCATCTCTCCCAGGGCACGGAGCAGGCGCTCACGAGCCGTCTTGGCGACAACCTGCAGGGCGGGCGGCGCGTCGCCGCCCATCAGCATTTCGGGATCCATCGCGCTGATGGTGGTGGTGCCGTCATCTGCCTCGTACAGCACGACGTTGCAGGGCAGCAGCACACCAACGAGGAGGCTGGCTTGCAGGGCCGTGTGAGCCAAAGGCGGGTTGCAGGCCCCAAAGATCTCGTAGCGGCGGAACTCGACCCCGAGCTTTTCGGCCAAGGTGGCCTGGATGTCGATGTGGGTAAGAACACCGAAGCCTTCCGCCTTCAACGCCTCGGGCAGCTTGGTCCGAGCCTCGTCAAAGGACGACTTCAGGGTTTTAGTGATGGCCATATCCTTCATGTCCGCCGGTCTCACCGATTGAGAGCCAGCGCACCAGCGATGGGTTCACTTCTTTGTTCCATGACGCGCCGTGTTATTCGTGGGTGGATTTCCGCAGGTTGCGCAGGTTCACCTTGGCGTTTGGGGCCCGTTCAATGCTAGGAAAGGCCGTCATTCGATGAACCCCTCCGAAACAGCCTTTGAAGGCAACTCGCTCGAAGAAACCCTCGCCGAAGCTTGCGAGGGGCTAAACGTCGGCCCCGACGAAATTGAGTACCGGCTCGACCGCGCTCACTTCGCCAACGGCGCCGATACCATCCGCATCTTCGCAGCCAAGAAGGACCCCGCGAACGAGGGCATTGCAGACCAGCTGCTTGCCTTCTTGGTGGAAGAGTTCAAGACCCGCGAGCTTGAGGCCCACTGCCGCAGCAAGGTCACCAACCGCCAGGCGCGCGTACTCATTGAGGCCCAGCCCGGCGTCGTGCCCGACGACGAAGAGTCGATCGCCACGCTCACCGAGGTCCTTCGTGACCTGGTCTCCGAGCACCTGGGCGAGCGCACCCTCGACGTGACGGTGCGGGCCCCGCTTCCGCCTGAGCCCCCCAGCTACAATCGCGACCGGGGCGACCGGGATCGTGGCGGCCGGGATCGGGATCGTGGCCCACGGGGCCGAGGCGACCGCGATCGCGGCGGACGTGACCGGGATCGTGGTGGACGCGATCGTGATCGTGGTGGACGTGATCGGGATCGCGGGCCCCGCGATCGTGACCGTCCGCGGCCCGAGCGCGACCCCAAGCGCGAAGAGGACCTTCGCAACCAGGCCAAGGCGGCTGTGGAGCAGGTGTTGGAGGACGGCGAGCCCGTCACCATTGAAGAGCTCAACAGCTACGAGCGGCGCCTCATCCACCGCGAGGTGGCCGAGGTGGCTGGCCTCACGACGCGTTCCATTGGCCGCGGCTCTCTCAAGGCCGTGCGCATCATGGAAGGCGAGGACGAGGACTCCGACGGTTGATCAAAGCAGGCCCTGCGCCATCTCGGCCAGGGCCTCGCTTGCGGGCTGACGCACACAGACATCGTAGATGTCTGACAGCGGGGTAGCCTCCGGGTTGATCTCTACGCACCGCGCGTGGCCGGCCTTGGCGACGATGGGCAGCTGCGCGGCCGGGTGCACGACGGCCGAGGTGCCGATGGCGACCATCAGGTCGCAGCCCTCCATCGCCTTGATCACCTGATCGAAGACCTCTCGATCGAGAGAGTCTCCGAACCAGACAATGTCGGGCCGCCAGTAATGGTGGCAGGCCCCGCAGTGCACGTCTTCGAGCGGAGCGTCACGCCGAGTATCGCGGTTGCCGCAGTGATCGCAGCGCAGCCGCCATAGGCCACCGTGAAGCTCATGCACCTTGGTGCTGCCGGCCAGCTGGTGGATGCCGTCGATGTTCTGCGTGACGACGGTGATGGCGCGGTGCTTTTCGAGCTCAGCGATCACCTTGTGGCCGGGGTTTGGCGGACAGGCAGCGACGAGCTTTCGGCGGTAATTGTGAAACTCCCACACATGCTCGGGGTCGCGGTCAAAGGCGGCCTGGCAGGCGTACTCCTCATAGTTGTACTCCCTCCAGATCCCGCCCGCGCCGCGATAGGTGGGCACCCCGCTTTCTGCGGACATGCCCGCGCCGGTGAAGAAGACGATGTTCTCGTAGTCGGAAAAGCGCAGGTCGTGACTCGTCATGCCCGTGAATAGGTATCGCGCGCGACGCCATGATGGTCAAATCGGCCCCCGGTGCTGGTGATCTTCGATGTCGATGGCACGCTGACGCGGACCTCCGAGCTCAACGACCGCGCGTTCGCGCAGGCCTTCGAGGAGGTCATGCGGGTGCCCCTGCAATCACGCGACTGGACCCAGTACCCCAGGGTCACCGCACGAGGCCTGCTCGAAGACGGCGCGCAGCTGGTGCTCGGTCGAGCGCCCAGCCCCGATGAGCGCAAGGCGGTGCGCGATCGCTTCATTGAGCTGCTGGCGACCCACCTGTTCTCACTCAAGGACAGCCTTGAGGTGCCCGGCGCGGTGCAGGCCTTCGACCGCCTGCAACGCAGCCAGCACTCGGTGGCCCTGGCGACCGGGGACTGGGCCGAGAGCGCCCAGGTCAAGCTGGAGCGCGCCGGTTTTGAGATCGACGAGGTGCCCATGGCCTCATCCGACGACGCGGCGGCCCGCGAGGCGATCATCGAGACCGCGTGGAGGCGCGCCGGCGGCCCCGAGGCCCACCGCCACGTCGTCTACGTTGGCGACGAGGTATGGGACTTGAACGCGGCGCGTAGCCTCGGGCTCGCGGTGATCGGCGTCAGCGCCGACGGCGACAACGCTCTACACGAGGCTGGGGCCCAGAGTGTGCTGAGGGACTTCGTCGACTACCACCTCTTCGAAGCCCACCTGCTCAAGGCGCTCTCCGACAGATAATCGTCGCAACCTAGATTGTCACGCCGCGCCATCGAGCGCGGCGCGCACCCGCTGGCCCAGGAGGTTCGGCGTAAATGGCTTGGGCAGAAGATCCACCGACTCGGTGACCCCGTGATGCCACAGCACCTTGTCTGGCCAGCCGGACATATATAGAACCCGAGTATTGGGCCGCTGGACCAGGAACCTATCCGCCAGCTCTCGCCCATTCATCTTAGGCATCAAGACATCGGTAATCAGCAGATCAATGCCCTCACCATAGTCTTGAGCGACGTGAAGGGCCTCGGCGCCATTGGCGGCCGAGAGCACGCGATAGCCCAAGCGCCTCAAGATACGCTCGGTCAGGCGACGCACCGGGCGATCGTCCTCGGCCACCAAGATGGTCTCACTGCCCGCGGTCTGGCCCGATATCTCCGCGGCGACGGCGCCCTTGGGCGTGGCGCGGACTCTGGGCAGCACAACCTCGAAGCGGGTGCCCACGCCGGGCGCGCTATCAACCCAGATGAAGCCTCCGGCCTGCTTGATGAGGCCATAGCAGGTCGCCAGCCCCAGACCCGTGCCCTTGCCGGCGCCCTTGGTCGTGAAGAAGGGTTCAAAGATGCGGTTGAGGTCATTGGGTGAGATGCCACTGCCCGTATCCGCGACCGTGATGCGTACGTAGTCGCCCAAAGGCACAACCACACGCCGCCGCGCGCCATACTGCGCATCAACCTGCAAGTTATCCGTCAGCAGGCTCAGGGTGCCGCCGTTGGGCATGGCATCCCGAGCGTTGACGGCCAGGTTGAGCAGCACCTGCTCCAATGCTCCGCAATCCATTTTGCAGGCCCAAGCACCGTGGAGCAACTCAAGTTGCATTTCCACCGTCTCACCCACAGCCTGCCTCAGCATGGATTCCAGGTTGGTGACGACCTTATTCGGATCCAAGACCTCGGGGGTCACCACCTGACGCCTCGAGAAGGCGAGCAATTGCCGCGTCAAACGATCGGCGCGAGCCGTGGTCTGCACGATCTCACGCAGGTCACTGCGAATATCTGTGCCTTCTTCGACGCCCTCCAGGGCGAGCGAGCCGCAGGTATAGATGATCGTGAGCAGGTTGTTGAAGTCGTGGGCAACTCCACCTGCGAGCTGACCCACCGACTCCATGCGCTGGGCCTGGCGCATCTGACTGGCGAGGCGACTCTGCTGTGTGATGTCTTCGAAGGTCGCCACCGCGAAGAGCACATCCTCATTGGCGTCGAAGAGCGGCGACGCCGACATCTTCACCAAGCGTCGCTCCAGACCCCCGGTGTCGACCTCGAGGTCACTGACGCTGCTGATCTCACCCGTGAGCGCCCGGAACAGGGGCAGGCGGCCCAATGGATAGGGCTGATCCGTGCCCTCAGTGAACAGGTCGGCGGGCCGCAGCACCTCTCGGAGCGGGCGACCGTCCTCGATGTGCTGGCCCAAGATCAGGCGCGCCACATCGTTGAGGTATCGCACGGTGCCGCTGGCGTTGAGCACGCACACGCCCACGGGCATCGCACCCAACACGTCTGAGAAGAGCTTGCTGTGATCATGCGCGCTGGCCCGATCATTGGCCGCGTGGCGGCGCGCGGCCGCATCGCGTACGCACCGCTGCACCGCGGCACGCACCACCTCGGGCTCAGCATCCGCCTTCATGAGGTAGTCCGCGGCCCCGCGCTTCATCACTTCGACCGCAGACGCCGCAGAGGGCGCCTCGCTGATGGCAAGGACTGGGCAGCCTTCGCTAGAGAGCTGGCTGACGAGATCTAGGCCCTCGTCTTCAAAGGCCAGAGGGTCCAGGATGACGCAGTCCAATTGCACCGCGTCGGGATAGTGGCGGGCCTCGTCGGGCGTGCTGGCCTCGAGCACCGTATAGCCAGTTTCGAGTAGACCCCGCAGCCACGCACGGTGGTCCGCGTCCGCATCGACGAGCAAGACGCTCCGAATGGCTTCGATCTCCAGCATGGGTAACTCGCCCGAAACAACCTAATCGGACGATTTGCTGACACGTTGAGCGCCAGGCCCGGTGAAATGATCTAATGCTGAAGGTCCACGGAGGATGTGGTGGGGATCCACCGCTCCTGACCCGAGATGCGCAGGCGGGTGAAGGCCCCCTGCACCGCGTAAGGCTCTCCGGCGGGTCGAAAGTGGCCATCCACGGCCAGCTCGGCCTCGGGCAGGTCCTTCATGCGCACCATCACACGAGGCAGCGGTGCCCTCCGAAGGTCGACATGGCCACTGCCACAGCGCACCAACCATGCCCCTAAGGCCCCGGAATCACGGCGCGCTCGGACCACCGCAGCGCCGTTCACCACCAAACGACCCGACGCCTCAAAGGTGCCGCCCACCGCCTCAAAGGCCGCGAGATCAGCGTGCGGGAGATCCAAGGCGCAGGCCTCAACCTCGGGGCTCAGGCGTTCTAGGCGCACGTCGATGCGACCGTGGGACGGCAGCGTCACCCGCTGGGGCTCATAACCGGGCGCGGTGATCAGCACGACGGCTGTGGACTCGGGCCCCACGAAGAAGTGCTGAGGAGACCGACCGAGCACGCGGCCGTCCCGTTCCGCGACAATCAGCGCGCTCAATGGTTCGGTCCACAGCGCCACTGAGCGCTCTGTAGAAATGCTGTGGGCTCTCCAAGTACCCGCATTGAGGGTGCGGGCACCCACCAAAACGACCCCAAAGAGGAACAAGGCCGCGAGGCCCGCGAAGACGAAGAGCCGGTCTCGTCGCGGTGCGGGCGGCGGTGGAATGCGGCCATGGGAGGGCGCACGACTCGGCAGCTGAGGTGGCACCCCGCTGGGCTCCCGGGGCGTTTTGACGGTCGGCAGGACCAAGGTCGGCCCGGCCTCCCCGGGCGCGGGCGGCGGCTCAGCGGAGTCGGAGCGCAGACGGGACTGGGGCAGCTGAGCGGTGCTCTCAAGCAGGCGATCCAGCCCAGCACGGACGATCACGGGCCACTCTGGGGCCAGCGCGACGTGGCAGGCATGGGCCAGCGAGACCAGCTCCAGCGTGTACGAGGGCCCCTCGGCGCCCAACGCCAACTGCACCGCGCCGGTGCCGTAGCTGAACTCCAGCTCTCGGCGCTGCAAGTCAGCGGAGACCAGCCTCAGGAATGCGCGCAGCTCATCGAGTGTGAAGAAGAAGGCCCAGGGCGGCACGCGATCCAGCATCGGCATGGTGCTCACCTCGGGGACCTGGGCCCGCACATCTACGATCGGCATGTCGCGAATGGTCGCTTCAGCCGATTCGTCGAGGGTCAGGTCTAGCGGTTGAAGAGCCATCTCACAGGTGGTGTGGCCCACCGCGGAGTGCATAAGGGCCGACAGGGCCTCGATGGGCAGCGCCTGCATCGAGATCGTGGGCGTGCCCTCCAGCGGCACCAACGGCAGGCCTTTAGATAGGGCGGCGTGGATCGACTCCAGCTCCACCACGACCTCGGTCGCGCGGGGCGGGCGGGCGGCGGGGTCGCGCTCGGTGAGGCGCTTGATGAGCCGGTCGAGGCCCTGGGGCACGGTATCGAAGGCGGAGGCCAACGCGCCAAAGGCGTGGCCCAGTCTCCAAAGGTCTCCCGGGCGGGTGCTCTCACCCGTCTGTCGCTCTTCGGGCGCCCAGCGCGGGGAAGGGGCCTCCGGCGCCAACCAGGTGGGTGGCACCGCGACGGGCACCGCGATGAGCTCCGCGCCCGTGCTCTGTACGGCCACCACATGCTCGGTGAGCAGCGGTTCGTGGCCGTTAAGCACGTGCCGGCGGGCCAGGCGCCGCGCCAGCGACAGGCAGAGCACCAGCAGATGCTCCGCGCCCTCGACGTACAGCGCCGGCTGGCCCAATCGCTCCGCCTCGGGCCGCCAAGGCAGGGCCCAAAAGAGCACGCGAGCCCCATCCTCTCGGGTCGCGCCCCCGTGCGCCATCACGACGATGTCCCGCTCGACGAACAGCGCTGCGGTTTGCTGAGCCAGGCCGCGTTCTACTTTGTCTCGGGCCCAAGTGTCCGCCTGCCCCTCTGCGGCCCGCATTGGGGTCATCTGCAGGAGCACGGTCTCTTGGTTCGGCCCCCGAGCCTCAGCGAAGAACGCCCCCGGGGCACGCACCAGCGGTCGCAGCACTTCGTAGGGCCCGACTCGGAACCAAGCAGGGCTGTTGCCCACCGATTCGCTGGATGTGATCGACATCGTTGAAGAAGTAAGACGCCAGGCGGGCGAATTTCTGGCCCAGATTTTCTGTGAACGGCGGCCTCAACCGACCTGGGGCCCGCTTCTGCTCAGGTGAAATGGGGCATACACTTCCCCCAAATGGATCTGGTGACCCACGGAGGCGGCTCTGACCACCCTGCTCATCGTTGATGATGACGCGGATCTGACGGCGTCACTCGAGGCCACCCTTGGGTCTCACGGCTTTCAAACTGTCGTGGTCGGCACCGCAGAATCGGCTGAACAGGCCCTTCGCGACAACAGCATCGACGTGATGTTGCTCGACCACGGGTTGGAGGGCGGCGCGAAAGATTCCTTGCTGGCAGCAGCCCAATCCAACGGCCGAAACCTCAGCACCGTGGTCATGATCGCGGATGGCAGCGCCCGAGAGGCGGCCCGTGCCCTCGATCGCGGTGCGGCGGCGGTGCTCGACAAGCCTTTTTCAGATGAGGAGCTGCGCACCGCGATCGATCGCGCCATGCGCGGGGGATTCCGCGGCAATCTGCAGGGCCTATCGATCATCGACATGCTGCAGGTCTTCCACATCGGGCGGCGCTCCTTAATCCTGACCGTGGGCTCAGATCCTGCGACGCGCATCTGGTTTGAGCAGGGTGAGATCGTGCACGCCCAAAAAGGTGATGAGGTGGGCGCGGAGGTCCTGACACAGATCGTCGAGACCCGCACCGGCGCCATCGATACCCTGCCCTTTCAGGAGCCCGAGCGCAGCATCGATCGTTCCTTCCACAGCCTCTTGTTGGATACCTTGCGCACCAAGGATGAGATCCAGCGGGACTCGGGACAGTTCGAGATCGTCGACGGCGGCGAACCGCAACTTGAGTTGTCGGACTCCGACTTCTCCGACGATCTGATTCCAGAGCCTGAGCCCTCGGCCCCCGAGGTTATGCCCTCCCCCTCCTTTGTCTACTCAGCGCCGACGGCGCGGCCCGCCCGTGCGTTGGACCCCATCTGCCAAGCGATCACGGCTGAGGTCCCCAGCGCGGTGGCCACAGCGCTCATCGACCTCGATTCGGGCGCCTTGGTGGGCATGTTCAATCAAACCGGCTTCAGCGCGGACTTTGAGCGCTTCTTAGCCTTGTATACACGCAGCCTCTTCCGGGGCGCCGAGGTGACGCACATCGAGGAGACTCTGCGCAGTCAGCGCGGCTTCGGTGGCTCCAACGAGCACTACCTTGAGGAGGTGGTGCTCACCTCCCGGCACACGCACCACCTCACCAAGGTCATCAAGGATGGGCGGGTGGCGGTCATGGTCGTCACGCCTCGCCGAACCAATGTGCAAGACAGCTGGCGCTCCATTCGGGCCCTGGTGCGCGGCCTAGAGAGCAACCTGCCTTGACACCCTAGCCGGAAGCTAGCTGCAGCACATGGTCGTGCACGCGCTGGGCGCAGCCCGCCCGTTGGGCCTTCGCGGTCAGATAGTGGATGCGGATCTGCACACGACCGCTGCGCGGCACCATCACGAGGATGTGACCGTCGGGCCCCATGAGCTCACTCACGGCGGGGATCCGGGAGCGCTGCTGCCAGCCCTGGGCTTCAAGATCTCGGATGATCTGGGGGATTCGTTGAGGCTGCGGCAGCATGATGCGCCACAGCATGTCCTTCATGCAGCTGGGATCCCGGCAGAGCACCGGTGGCGTCAGGACTGAACTTCGCGGCGCGTGACCACAACCTCACAGTGGGAGTCCCCACGACTGAGACAGTGGGTCTCTTCAGCCTGCCAGGGCAGCCCGTGCTTAAAGAGCTGAGCGTAGAACTGCGGCGTCAGCTGAGGCCGCTCCGCCCAGCGCACGCGGTCAGTGAGCTGCATCGTCGCCAAGACTGCGCCCTGCAAGAAGAAGCACATCGGGTTGGCCGAGCGCCCCTCTCGGTTGACGTAGTAGGCGGACTCGTAGCTGGCCGGCGTCTGAAGAACCAGGCGCCGCCCGGGCTCAAACTCTGTCGCCGCCCAATGCCCGAAGCCTAGCGCGCGCGCGATCGCCAAACAGGCCACGAGCGTCTCATCCGGGTCCCCGCTGGGGGCGCCCACCAGGCCCTCCCACTCTGGGGACAGCATGATGCCGCCGAACGTATTGAAGGCACAGACGTGGCCCGCCTCGCGCAGCAGCTGTCGCATAACGGGGGCCGACTGAGGCGCGGTGCGCATCACATGCCGGTACGCATCGTAGCCCGAGCGATTGTAATAGGTGGACGGGTGCTGCGAGACGAACAGGCCAAAGGCCTGAATGAGGCCACGCTCATCACCGAGCACGCCCGCCGTGAACTCTCGCAGGCCA
>Ga0193954_1000586_pt1 | contig 20913 bp, 18 predicted proteins | sample BB_5_MG_FD_140340 | JGI IMG/M metagenome (GOLD analysis project Ga0193954, IMG submission 140340) | Microbial mat bacterial communities from the Broadkill River, Lewes, Delaware, United States - BB_5_MG | ecosystem: Environmental > Aquatic > Freshwater > River > Microbial mats | place: USA...
GCAACAGCACGATTTGAATTGGCGCTTCCGCTTCCTAAAAATGAAAATCATTCTTTTCTACTTTATCAACTTTCAGTTCGAATTGCAAAAATTGTAGTCCTTGCATTGGCGGTTTTGCTGGCTGCATTCTATTTTGTTAAGCCTTTAGGATTGAATGACCTTGTGTTTGGTGTTATGACAATTGTTAGTACCATTTTTATGGTATATATAAATTTAGGGACGAATTGGGCCATTCGAAAGTCGCAGTTTAAACAAATCTCGCAACAACGAATTGTAAATTCATTGACTTCAAATGGACTTAAGTGGGTGTTTGGGATTTTTTCAATGGGCTCTTTTGGTTTAATGCTAGCGTCATTAATTGGATTCGTACTTTCAAGTTTTGGTTTCGTAAGAGAATACTTCTCACTTAGGACAAGCTTGCAGGAGAATTACTCCGTGAAGAAAACAAAGGTGCTTGCGCTTGAATATAAGCAGTTTCCCTTGGTTAATTTACCACATGTTTTAGTCGACTTAGGAAGAGACCTCCTGATCGCTGCTTTAATTGTTCTATTCTTTGGGAAGGATTTATTTGGTCTTTACAATCACTCCTATATGATTTTAAGATTGCCAATGATCATTGTTGGTGCTTCGATAGGTCAGGTGTTTTTTAATAAATGTTCTGAACTAGTTCAAAATGGAAACTCTACCTACAACCTGATGAAACGTACGTTGCTCATACTTTTTGGTCTTTCTATCGTTCCTTTTAGTATTATCTTTTTCTTTGGTGAGCCGTTGTTTAGTTTTGTTTTTAGTGAAGCTTGGGCAAAATCAGGTTATTACTCGGAAATTATGACTATATGGTTAATGATGAATTTTATGATTTCACCATTATCGAGTCTCCCTCTGGTGTTAAAACGTCAAAAAGAATTCTTTTTTATTGGTACGTTCGCTTCAATTACTCAGGTGTTTTGTTTCTTTATTTTTCCATTTCTGTGGGGCGATTCTGAAGCGGTTTTTGAATCAATGTTGTGGACGCTGTCTATCTCCCAAGCAGTCATCTTGTTTTGTGTTATTTTCATAACGCTTTATTATTCCAAAAAAGGAGTTAAAACAACGTAGTTTTTTGTGTGTTTTGCACAGTCTCGACTTGAAAATCAAATAGGTTTAGCTAAGAATTAAGTTTAGTTTTCTTTAACTTCGAACTATACTTCGCGTAATTAAGGAAATCACCTGTTTACTGAAAAGAATATGGATTGATTTTTTAGCGGATGTAAATTAAAATTGATTCAATGTACAATAGAATTAGAAAGCGAATTGACACTTTCCTGTTTAGGGTGAAAGGAGTTGTGTTGAAGAAAGGAGCTTATATTCACCACAGCGTAGATGTGCAAAATCACAAAAAATTAAGTGTTGGGCTCAATAGTATTTTATATAAAAACTCCAGCGTTTATATTGGGAAGGAAGGTTCAATGAAATTAGGTGATAATTCACATATTGCCCCGTTTGGATACTTGCTTATTGATAAGAATAAAGTTGAAATTGGAAATCATGTCGCTGTTGGGCCATTTTGCTCATTTATTTGTCATTCGAATGATTTGAAGGGAGAGCATAAATTATTCTCAAAGAACTATCTGGATGGGGATATTGTTATTGGGAACAATGTATTTATAGGCGCTCAGTGTGTTATCCTTCCAGGGACAGTCATTGAAGATAATGTTGTTGTGGCTTCAAATTCTGTTGTTAAAGGTAGATTGGAAGAAGGTGGTGTGTATGGAGGTTCCCCTGTGAAGAGAATTAAAAATATTTAACCCCTATGGAGCATTTTTTATTTACAAATAATTCACTGTCTAAGCGCGGTTACCTATACGGAATTTTGCAAATCTTGCTTTTTCAATCTAAAAAAAATGTCGCTAAGACATTGGAGTTACTTAAGGCCTACTTTTCGATTCCCGAGGATCAAATCTTTTTGTTTAGTGCAGGTCGAATGGCTGTTTATTCATTCATAAAATCATTGAATTTAAGTGAGGAGGATGAAGTGGTTGTTGCAGGATATACGTGTGTTGTGTTAACCAATGCGGTGAAATTTACGGGATGCAAAATAAAATATGTCGATATTGAAGATGAGATGTTCAATATTGATATTGATAAGTTGAGGAGTGAGTTGACTTCAACTACGAAAGTTTTTATTGTTCCTCACAATTTTGGGATTCCTTTTGAAGGTATTCAAGAGATTAAAAAGGAATTCCCTCAATTGATCGTTATTGAAGATGCTGCACATGCTTTTGGCTCGAGAACCAAAGATGGAGAATTATGCGGTAAACTTGGAGATGCTTCTTTTTTCAGTCTGGAGTATTCTAAACCTATAACATCTGGGTTAGGTGGAATAATGCTCATTAACAATAAAGCGCTTTTACCCGATTTTAAAAAACAGTATGATACGCTTGAAGAGATGAAAGGTGCGAATGTCTTGCGACTTATATGTACGTTAGGGGTGTATAATTTGCTGTTTTTTAAGAGGACTAACTTTTTTCATGTCAATGGAACTCGTGTTTTAAGAAAGCTAAATTTAATCTATAGAACATCGCAGAAAGAAATTGATGGCGAAATCCCTGATGGTTACCCAACCAAATTAAATTCAAAATTAGCTTGCTTTTTACCTTATCAATTGAAACATATAGCGAAAATAAATAATCAGAAAAGGGAAATTGTTCAACTGTATAACGACAGTTTTTCAAATTTCATGGATTTAAATTGTGTTAGAAACGAAGGTGGTATATTGGTTCGTTTCCCACTCTTTTTCAAAAATAATGTTAGTCTAGAGAAAATAGAGGCGATCAAAAAAGAAGGCAGATTAAAAGGATTCAATTTTGGCGTTTGGTTCAATGATGTTGTTCATCCTCAAGGTTCGTTCAGATATGGATATATTGAAGGAGGCTGTAAGGTTGGCGAGAATGTGTCGAAAAGAATAATTAACTTACCAGTCAATGTCAATTTCCCACTAAGTAAAAATCAACTTGATGATATTATAGCGTTGTTTGTTAAACATGGTATAAAATAAGTAAATGTGATGGATAATCTTGTGTGTAATTGTAGTTGAGACGAAAATGAGTACGAATTATAATGGGGATGAATGGATAGCATAAAGCAAAATAATTTTGGCTTTTGGCTTTTGATATTGACGTTTGTTGGTACAGTTTTGTTCCCTCCTTTAAGCGTGCATGCCTCTGCACCCAAGATTGAAGTTTCCGATGTTACTTTTGTGTTGCTTGCGGCTTATACCCTAGTACTTTATTCGAATTCATTAATAAACGTCCTATCCAGGCATAAGTGGATCTTCATTACTTTCATTGGATTGGTCTGTGTCGCTTCAATTTCTATTGTCTTTAATGGTAGAGTATCGCAGTATCGCGATTGGTTCGAGCCTTTAAAATTCTTAAAACTTATTGGTTTCTTCGCTTTCGTTTTAATCTACTTTAAAGAGAGTAATTTGCGCAGGTTCATGAAATTCACTTTTATAAGTGTGTTGATATTTAACTTACTTCATTATTTCAATCTCTTTGATTTTAATAATACCATCGAAGTGTTTTACTCGCCTAAGCATCATCTAGATTTCTTCGGGTTGAATTCAATTGGAGAACCGGCAACAAGAAGAATGCTTGGAACTCTCGGTAATCCGAACAACAATGCAATTTTATTCCTGTTGTTTCTCGTTTATTTTTTACCCAAACGTGGAGCTAAATTAGGGGAAGATCATATTTATGTGAGTATTTCGGCAATCTTCGTATTGGCTTGTCAATCGAGAACGGGGTTTCTAACACTTGTTGTTTTATTGTTGGCTTACTTTATTACGCAAAGAATTAATTGGAAACAGATTGCTTTTTATATTGGGTCGATAAGTGTTGGTTACGTTTTACTTCAGTTAAGCGGAAATATATACTTGGGCTCATTGGCAGATTTGACCTTGCTAGAGTCGGCTAAACGTGGCAGATTTGAGCAGTGGGTACTCATAATTGAATCAATGCCTGGGAAATGGATTTTGGGTCATGGAGTAAATAAAGCTTACTTAGAGGCAAATGATATTTATGCGGAAAGTGAATACATGCTTTTATTATTTAGATATGGTTTACTTGGCGTGTTAAGTTACCTTTCCATTTGCTGGATGTTTTTCAGAACGAGTGTAACTAATATTAAATCCAAAGGTGGAATGACAATCTTGGGAGTTTTAATAATTATGTTGGTTCCTGGTTTAACAAATTCCCCATTTCATGTCGTAAAATTGTCGGTATTAATTGTTTTCTTACTGGGGATTGGATTAAATTTGATCGATGGAAAGAAAAACTAAGGTATTGTTGATTGGATCATCAAGTCCGCATATTGCAAATCATTTGTCTAGAATTGATTGCAACGACTTTACGATTGAAGTTATTTCGGATAACAATAAGTTCTTACCAGCGGGGCAGAAGTTTCATCAAATGGACTTTGCCCTAAAAAAGGTTGGGAATTGGATCAGTATTCCAAAGCGAATCAGAAAAATCATTAAAGAATTTAATCCCGATGTGATTCATGTGCACCAGGCAAATTCAATCGGATTATTTACCGTTTTAGCAAATCGAAAAGTAAAGAAGCCCATTGCATTAACGGCTTGGGGAAGTGATATTTTGATTAATCCCAAAAAGAGCCTGTTTTTTAAGTTGATGGTGAAGTATATCCTCAAGAATGTGGACATCATTACTTCGGATTCTGAATTTATGGCCGATGAAATTCGGGATTTATATACAAAACCAGGTCAAGAAATCGTAATCTGCAATTTTGGAGTTACAGAATTTGATATTCCAATTGAAAAAAAGAAAATTATCTATTCTAACAGAACGCATAACCCTTTGTATCGAATTGATGAAGTGTTAAAAGGATTTGCTCGTTTTAAAGAGGGACAAGAATCAAATGGGTGGATATTGAAAGTAGCTGGTAGGGGGTCTGAAACAGAATTTTTGAAACAATTAGTAGTTGATTTGAAAATTGAAAAGAGTGTTGAGTTCGTTGGGTTTGTCAACACAGAAACGAATGCGGCATTGTATGCAGAAGCCACTTACTTTATCTCTGTCCCGAATTCTGACGCAACAGCAATGTCACTTTTGGAAGCAATGTATTTTAAATGTGTTCCAATTTTGAGCAACTTACCTGCAAATGCAGAGTGGGTGAAAACAGGAGGGAATGGATTGATAGTTAGAGATTTAAATTCAAATTATATCCTTGATGCCATGCATTACGACATCGGTAAAATGGGAGAAATTAACCGTAACATTGTTTTAAATAAAGGAACTGTAGCTAAAAGTCAAGAGAACTTTAGAAACGTCATCCATAAACTAAAGAATAAGTGAAGGTCTGTCATATAACAACGGTTCATCCTCAGATGGATAGCAGGATTTTTCAAAAAGAATGTAGAAGTCTTGCGCATGCAGGTTTCGATACTACGTTGCTTGTAATGAACGGGACTTCAGAAATAGTGGACGGTGTTAAGATAATTTCTGTCGATCATGAAGTGAAAGGAAGGGTAAAAAGAATCCTTTTTGCCGGGAAGCATATCTTTAATAAAGCCGTTGAAATTAATGCGGATGTTTATCATCTGCATGATCCTGAGTTGTTAAGGATTGCAGTTAAATTGAAAAAGAAAACAGGGGCGAAGGTAATATATGATTCACATGAAGATCTTCCAAAACAGGTTTTGGATAAACACTGGATCCCTGCCTTGATTCGAACGACTGTTTCGAAGTTGGTTTATAAATATGAAATGAAAAAGGCTTCCAAGATCGACGGTGTTGTTTCTGTAACGGAAAACATCTGCAATCGTTTTAAGAAGGCCAATAAAAATGTTTGTCTTGTGGCAAATTATCCAATTCTAAGTGAGATGGATAATAATTATAAAGCGTTGCCAGCGAAAGAATCGCGGGCTATTTGCTATATCGGGGGACTTTTCCCAACTAGAGGGATTAAAGAGCTTGTACAAGCCTTAGAACATTGTGATGCGGTTTTAAATTTGGCAGGAAACTTTTCTAGTGAAGCATTTGAAAATGAAGTAAAGGGATTGTCGGGATGGAAAAAAGTGAATTTCTACGGATATGTAAGTAAAACTGAAATAGCAGAAATTCTACTGAAATCAAATGTTGGAATTGTGACATTACATCCAACGAAAAGCTATAAAGAGTCCTTACCTATTAAACTGTTCGAATACATGTCGGCCAGCTTGCCTGTGATTGCAAGTGATTTTGAAATGTGGAAACCGTTGGTATTAGAGAACAATTGTGGTATCATGGTAGATCCATTAAACGTTCCGGAGTTAGCAAAACAAATTGATTATCTCTTAGATCATAAAAGTGAATCAGAACAAATGGGAAAGGCAGGGTATGAAGCGGTGCACAAAAAGTACTCTTGGAAAACACAAGAAGCTGCATTAATAACTTTCTACAACAAATTACTTCAATAAACGAGAAGATGGTAAGAGCAATCGGATATAAAAAAATGTATGAAGTCAGTTTGGCTTTAATGGCATTTTTGATGTTGGTTGTTCCGAAACTTGTCACTATTGGAATTGTACTTCATCTTGGAGTAACAGTTTATGGCATTGTTAAACGAAAATTAGAATTCGGGATTAATCCATTAAATGTTCTGTTTTTTCTACTCTACGTCGCTTATCTCATCGGTGTCTTTTTTACAGATCATCCGGACATTGCACAAAAATACTTGGAGTATAAACTGGCTTTAGTGGTATTCCCACTATTGTTTTCATTTAAGATGAAGGAAGAGGTTTCATTGAAATTACCTAGTATTGGTTTGTTTGCAGGAGTGATTGTCCTAATGATTTTGGGATTCATTAATTCTACATTTTACTTCCTTGAAACGCACAGTTATTCTGCTTTCCTAAGCGGAAGGTTCTCCTATATTCATCATCCAACTTATTTTGCTGTGTTTGCTTTTGTTGGAATGTTATTGATTCAATACGCGAAGGAACAAGGTTGGTTTGGGACAAAAAAGTGGGTTTACCCGGTCTTATTGGTTGTCATGATTATCGGTCAAATCTTATCCATTTCAATGGCTGGGGTTTTAGTGTTGTTTCTTTACATTGCTGTGATGGTTTTAAAATGGATTCTTCGTCGTTTCGGCAAAATTCCATTTTTGGCTGTTCTTGTTATTAGTCCTGTAATATTGCTTTTAATTATCTCGAAAGCTCCAGGGTTGAAAACGCAATTTGAAACTTCAAAAAAGTTCGTAGTTGAATACGTCAAAGACCCAATCGCATTTATAGAGGTTGATCAAACGTATGTTCAGGGAGATGAAACAAGATTGATTATGTGGACGGTTGCCGCCCTTGAATTTTCGGAGTACCCAATGGGTGTAGGGACAGGTAATGTAGATGAAAGATTGGACAATCGCTTATTAACATACGGTCAGGTCGATGTAGCAAGTCACGATTATAATCCCCACAATCAGTTTTTACAAACTGCAGTCGAAATTGGATGGATTGGCTTATTAATCTTTATTGGAATAATTGCCTACGTGCTTTTTATTGGCTTTAAGTTTAAAAGCGTGTTGATCACTTTTATCGGAATCAATTTGGCGTTTAATTCCCTTTTTGAATCGATGTTACAAAGGCAAAGTGGAATTGTATTTTACGTTTTTTGGATGTGCTTAATCACTTTAGTTTTATTGAAAAATAAACGAAAATCAAATAGTTGATTTTTAAGCGTATTCAAATCGTAACTTTGCAGAACTTAAAACAATGTCCTAATTCATGAAAATTACAGTTGTTATCCCGTGTCGAAATGAAGTCCTCTATATCGAGGAATGCATTCACGCGATATATAATTGTGAACTTCCAAGCAATACAGAAATACAAGTTTTTGTCGTTGATGGAATGAGTGACGATGGTACAAGAGATAAAGTAAACAGTCTAATTGCTAGTTATCCTACTTTGGAGATTGTTGATAATGTTAAACAATTGACGCCTTATGCCTTTAACCTTGGGATTTATGCCGGAGGGAAAACGGATTTTGTTCAAATTGTGGGAGCACGACATATTTTAAGCCCAAACTATCTGCTTAATTGTTTCAATAAGCTAAGTGAAGATGCATCAACCTGGTGCGTTGGGGGTAGAATTGACAATAAATACATCAATGATGTTGGCGAAGTGATTTCCAAAGCAATGGGAACTACGTTCGGTATGGGACTAGGGAATTTTAGAACATTAGAAAAGTCAGGGTTCACGGATACTGTGACTAGTCCGATGTATCCTTATTGGGTGTTTGAGAAAATCGGTTTCTTTGACGAAGAACTTATTCGCAACCAAGACGACGACTTCAATTACAGAGTAACATCAGAAGGAGGGAAGATTTATTACGATAATGATATCTCATTGAAATACTACGTGCGCGGGAATTTCAAAGGACTTTGGCGCCAGTTTTTTCAATACGGCTATTGGAAGGTGTATGTGAACAAAAAACATAAAGCAGTGACAACAATGCGTCAGTTGGTGCCACCAGCGTTTGTTGTGTATCTCATCTTGTTAATTCCAACACTGTTTTTAGGTCAAACTCTGTTTTTACTGAGTGCAATTCCCTTGATTGCTTATCTATTGTTAGATGTTGCGTTTAGCCTTAAAGCGAGCCCATCGACGAATAAATTGTTCCAAACCTTAATTACCTTTCCAATTCTTCATGTAAGTTATGGCTTAGGTTACCTGAAAGGAATGATAGAATTTATAATTTTAAACAAGAAACCTGCAGATAGTCAAAAGCGATTGTCTCGATAGATTTAATATATTTTGAATATGATACCATTTTCGCCACCTCGTATTGATGATAAAGTAATAGCTGAAGTAACTGCTGCATTGAAGTCTGGATGGATCACTACCGGACCAAGAACGAAGCAATTTGAAAAGAATATTACGGCTTACACAGGGTGTAAAACTACTGTAGCGGTTAACTCATGGACGATGGGTGTTCAAGTGTTATTGTCTTATTGGGGCATTAAAGAAGGTGATGAGGTAATCATTCCGGCGTATACATACTGTGCCAGTGCGAATGTGATTGTTCATGCTGGGGCAACTCCTGTAATGGTTGATTTGAATGAAGAAGACTTCAATTTGAATGTTGATAAGGTTAGAGCGGCGATTACTCCAAAAACTAAGGCTATTATGGCTGTGGATATCGGAGGTTTACCAGCTGATTATAATGAGTTGATGTCTTTAATTAACGAGCCACAGATTAAGTCGATGTTTAATGCAGGATCTGATTTTCAAGAGAAACTTGGTCGTATTTTACTAATAAGCGATTCTGCCCATAGTTTTGGGGCGAAGTATGACGGAAAACAATCCGGTGCACTCGCTGATATCTCATCTTTTTCTTTTCACGCAGTAAAGAATTTGACAACTGCTGAAGGAGGAGCGCTTTGTTTTAATCTGCCTGAACAATTCAATCACGATGATATTTATACTGAAATGTGTACGAAAATACTACACGGTCAGAATAAAGATGCATTGGCTAAAACGCAGAAAGGAAATTGGAAATATGATGTTGAAGAACCTGGGTTTAAGTGCAACATGACGGACCTTCAAGCTGCAATCGGATTGGTTGAGTTAGAAAGGTATCAAGAAAACCTAGATCGAAGAAAAGTAATTTTTGATGCTTATACAGCTGGGTTTAAAAATGAGTCTTGGGCAATTCAACCTTTGTATGAAACAGATGTGAAAACGTCTAGCTATCATCTTTATTTATTGCGTATAGCGGGTATTAGTGAAGCACAAAGAGATGCGATTATTCAAGAGGTTTTTGAGCAGGATGTTTCTGTTAATGTGCACTTTCAACCACTTCCGATATTGACTGCGTATAAAAAACGTGGGTATAAGATGGCGGATTACCCTGAGGCATATGCTAAGTTCGCAAATGAGATCAGTTTACCTGTTTATTACGATTTATCAGATGATAATGTCGCAACGGTTATAGCTGCTGTTAAACATGCGGTAAAAGTTGTTTTAGGTTGAAAAGAATCTTCGATATAGTCGTTTCAAGTCTTGTAATACTTGTGTTTTTACCTTTTGGAATAATCATAAGTGTTTTGATTGTGACAACCTCACCTGGGGGCATTTTTTATGTTCAACAACGTATTGGGAAAAATCAAATTCCTTTTGGATTATTGAAGTTTCGTACAATGAGTAAAGGTGCTGACAAGTCTGGAAAGCTGACTGTTGGAATGCGCGATAAAAGAATAACTTCAATCGGATATTTCCTGAGAAAATATAAGTTGGATGAGTTTCCGCAGTTTGTTAATGTACTTTTCGGTACTATGAGTATCGTTGGACCTCGTCCTGAGGTAGAAGAATACGTGAAGTTGTACACAAGAGATCAATTGGAAGTACTTAACGTGAAACCTGGAATTACTGATCTTGCTTCACTCGAATATTTTAATGAAAATGATTTGTTAGGTAAGTCAAGTGATCCTCAAAAAACATATATCGAAGAGGTTATGCCTGCGAAATTGGAACTCAATAAAAAATACATCTCCAATCCATCTCTGATGAACGATATTAGAATAATGTGGAGGACATTAAAAAAAGTACTTAATCTTTAGGTTTCTCAACCTTCTTAGCTGAGAATAGACTCTGTACAAAAAGCACGATAATCAAGGAAAGTAAACCGAGTATGGCACCAGTTACCACATCTTCTAAGAAGTGCTGCGATAAATGAATTCTAGAATACCCAATGAGGACTGCGATGAGTGCAAGGGCAAATTGAATCCATCGATTCTTTGAAAAATAGAAATAGGCAACAAATGCCATAAACGCGAATCCTAGTGTTGTATGTCCCGAAGGAAATGAATGAAAGGTATGTACGTCTACACCTTCAATTAAATACAATTGTTCAGGCCCGATAACTCCTAATGGCCTCAAAGATCCTGAGAAAAAAGAGCGTTTTAAAACTTGTGACAGTATGCCTGATGTGAGTAATGTACTAAAACCAATCAAAAAAGTGGCATATCCGTTCTTTTTAAAATAGACGATTCCAAGAATTAATACAATGATCGGAGCCAAAAGACCATCGCCTAAGTATGTCCAATATTTAAAAAATGTATCAAGAAACTGAGAATTAATTGCATTTGTGGTTAAATGGATATCGACTTTTTCTTGAGTGAAAAGAATGAATGCACCAAGAATTATAAAAAACAAAGATGTAATTATAAATACGCGGACTTTCCAAATTTCTTTAAACCAATTCACCATGTTAATGCATAAAAAAGGCGAGTGAACATCCTGCGAGAATCGTCAGTAACTTCAAGAAATTAAACTTATGATTCTCACTTGTTTCAAAAATGATGGTCGTAGAGATGTGTAAAAACATACCAACAACTACGGCTAAAATGATATTGAAATCAAAGTTAACAACATGACTTGTGTTATATCCAATGAGTAAGCCAATTGGTGTCGTAATTGCGAATAGGCCCAGAATTAACCAGGACTTCAATTTCCCCGCCTTAGACATCGTTAGAAGGGTCATTAATGCAATGGCTACAGGTACTCGATGAAACAAAATCCCAAGTAATAGAGAATTATCATTACCGTGATGATGAGCAGTGGCTATTTCAATGCCTCCCAATTGACTTCCTAAAGGAATTCCTTCTAAAAGGGAATGTACTCCGAGGGCAATGACCAATGCAAATGGAATTTTAGCGCCTTCGTGTAAATGAACATGACCGTGTTCTATTCCACCAGAAAAGAACTCTAAGATCAACTGTATTAAGAAACCAATTAGAATATATAAACCAACATTGTGATCTGCATGCGCATACAACTCTGGAATAAAATGAATGAATGCAATAGACAGTAAGAAACCACCACTAAACGCTAACATTAACTTGATGATCTGCTCATTTTTAGATCGCTGTACCATTGATACAAGAAATCCACCAAGCATTACAGATACAATTAAGGCAATATTGATTAAAAGGATTTCCATTAGTTCTTTTGAGCAATGATGATTAATCGATCCGAATCATTTTCATGGAATTCGGATAAATTGAAGTCGCCAAAAGTACGAAGAATTCTGAAATTACAAGATTTTAATAAATCTTCAAAGTCTTCTTTTCTTAATGCTTGAACTCGCTCTGTGTATGAGAAGGATTCGGAATTGTCTTCAAAGTCTATTTGCTTAAAAATGTGATTTCCATCGTATCTTCGTGAAATATTAAATGTAATCCCATCGATTGTTTTTGATTCTTCTAATACAAGATTGTCTATTACTCGTTTGGCGTTCATAAAGTCTAAGACGAGAATACCTTCAATTTCCAACATCTGATGAATGGATTTCAAAACTTTTTTGTTGTCTGAAGTTTCATCAAAATAACCAAAACTGGTAAACAAATTGAAAATCGCACCGAATGAAGTGCTCTCAATTACTTCTCGCATATCATGAACTGCAAAATGCAAGCGTTCATTTTCATGCTTTGAAGCAGAAGCAATACTAGCCGGAGAAAGATCTACACCTAACACATCAAACCCCAGTTCATTCAAAGTAACGGAATGTCGCCCTTTGCCGCAAGCTAGGTCTAAAACTTTAGTGCTTTTTTGAAGATTTAAATAATCAATTAAATTGACAACAAACTGTTTTGCTTCAACATCATTTCTATTTTTATAAAGCGTGTGATAATAACTTGTATCAAACCAAGAAGCGAACCATTCTTTTTCCATAAGCCAAAGGTACATTATCTTTTCTTTTTAACCTTTTGATTGTTTGAGGTATTCCTTATATTTGACATTCCAAAACTACTATGGCAATTACAGATGTATATGATTTTTATCGAAAAATGGAGGATGAGAAAATTATTCTTTCATTTAAAGGTGAGTTCACAGCGGATTTACTAACATCAGTATTGCATATACTTGAGTCAAAGATGATTGAATTGAATATTGACTCTAAAAAGAAGAAACGCGTGTTCAACGTTATGGTAGAGTGTTTCCAGAATTTATATCATCATATAGAAACGCTTGAAATTGATACTGAATCAGTGAAGATTCAAAAATCGGCTTTAATCATGGTGAAACATGTAGATGGTAAATTTATAGTGAGGACTGGAAACTTTATTTTGAACTCAGGCATTGCCGAGTTGAAGCGGAAGTTGGCAATGGTAAATGCGTTAACAACAGATGAATTAAGAGCACTATATCAATCGAAGTTGAAAAAAGACGCTCGAACTGATAAAGGGACAGCAGGTTTAGGTTTGATTGATATTGCAAGAAAATCAAAGAATAAACTTGAATACGAATTTTTAGATATAACAGAAGAATCAAGTTTTTTCTGTCTCAATGTGGTAATATAATTTTTTGATAAACTAGAATATGGAAAAGCTTCATTTAGAAGGGTCAGCAAAGACACCAACAATTGATTTTAATCAAGAAACAGGTGTTCTAGAATTACGAGGGAGATCTATTCCTGAAAATTCAATTGAGTTTTATAACCCATTGCATGAATGGCTAGATAATTATGAAACATCACCACATCATACTACAATTCTAGATATGAAATTGGAGTATTTCAATACTTCATCATCAAAGTGTATCCTTGATTTATTCAAAAGGTTGGAAAAGATGAATGGCGATATTACTGCAGTTCATGTAAACTGGTATTTTGAGTCTGAAGATGAGGATATGGCAGAAGCTGGAGAGGACTATCAAGCGATTGTTCAGTTGCCATTTAGTATCATAGAGGTAGAAGAAATATAATGACCGTAGGAATTACCGGTGGTATTGGATCGGGAAAAAGCGTTGTTTCGAAGATTATCGAAACAATGGGATATTCAGTTTTTAATTCTGATTCCGAGTCTAAACGTTTGGTAAATAACGATCCAGTCATTGTAAATGGTCTAACATCCTTGTTTGGTCCAGATATTTATATCAATCAAAAACTGAACAAAGAATTGTTGGGAAGAATCATTTTTTCAGATGATGATTCGCGCTTAAAAGTCAATGAACTTATTCACCCTAGGGTTCGAAAAGCGTTTGATGACTTTGCTTTAAATCAGGTAAGCGGCTTAGCATTTAATGAAGCGGCTATTTTGTTTGAAACAGATGCGTATAAACGGTTTGATAAGATGATTCTTGTGACTTCGCCTAAAGAATTGCGAATACAACGTATAATGAACCGAGATCAGTGCTCAAGAGATGAGGTTGAAGCTAGAATGTCTAAACAATGGTCAGATGAACAAAAAATGCCGTTAGCCGACTTTATCATCGTAAATGACGAATCTACTCCACTCATCGAACAAGTAGAAGCAATAATAAATCAGCTTACTTCAGTGTAATCATCAAAGTGATTGTCGTCAATGTTATTTTGATTTCCATCATTACTTGAACCTCCAAACTTTCCTCCATTCAAGACGAATGTAATTGCTCCAAGCATTTTAAATATCAAGTTTAAAAGGAAGAAGAATCCAATTACTTTAAAAATAAATCCGAATACTGGGGTGTCCTCAATATCTATTATACTTTCATGAAACCACAACGAGATTGGATTAGATGCATAAGTAGGGTAGAACCAAAATAATCCGAATACAACGAGTGATAAAATAATGATTGTGATCTCAGATTTTAAATTAAAACTGTTTTCTTTTTTAGGTAACCCCGCACCAGCAAATTGAAATAGAAGCGACCTATTTTGGTTTTTTTGAAGTTTTCCGATAAAATAAGTTAAAAGAATAAGGCCGGCAAAGATTACTTGGTTCACAACCACCATGTCCGAAGTAATGGATTCAAGGCAAAACAGGAAGGTTACATCTACTAAGAAAAAGTACTTAACTGCCCTAAATAAATAAACTTCCGCCAGAGAACGCTGCCGCCCAGATGTTATTAGCCTCATTCCAATTTCAAAAATCCCCCAAAGGAATCCATAGATAGCAAACACTACCCCAAGTCTAAAGATAAAATCAAGTAAATTCACACCACAAATTTAACAATCTCATTATCTTTATGGAAATCAAAAAAAGATCGATGAAAAGAATTTTTCTAGTAGTTGTAATTGCCGTTGCTTCTATTTTTACTTCAAAGGCGGAAGAAGGTATGTTGATACCATCACTTGTGAAGGCATTCGAAAACGATATGCAGGCCATGGGGATGAGGTTGTCAGCAGAGGATATATATGATGTCAATAACTCAAGTATCAAAGATGCTATTATTCACTTTGGTGGTGGTTGTACAGCGGAATTGGTTTCATCACAAGGGTTATTGTTGACCAATCATCACTGTGGTTATTCTCAAATTCAATCGCACTCCTCATTAGAAAACGATTATTTGAAATATGGTTTTTGGGCTAAAGATAAAAGTGAAGAATTGGCAAATCCAGGGTTAACTGCCTCACGTGTAGTGCGTATTGAAGATGTCACAGCAACTGTTTTATTTGATACAGAAGGATTGTCAGATCAAGAGCGCTATACAAAAATGCAAAATGCAATCGATAAGTTGATTGAAGATGCGCAGGCAGGAACACATTATACAGCAAAAATTAAAGCATTCAATTACGGGAATGATTATTATATGATCGTAAAAGAGACTTTTAATGATGTACGTTTAGTAGGAACTCCTCCAAATTCAATTGGTAAATTCGGAGGTGATACTGATAACTGGGTTTGGCCAAGACATACGGGAGATTTTTCGGTGTTCAGAATTTATGCGGACCAAAACAATCAACCAAACGATTATAACGAGTCAAATGTTCCTTACAAGCCATTACATTTCCTTCCTGTTTCCATGAAAAAAAGAACTCCGGGCGATTTTACAATGGTTTATGGGTTTCCTGGTACAACAGAACAGCATCTTTCTTCAGGTAATTTGAAGTATATTATGGATAAAGAACGTCCAGCTCGAATCAAAATGAGAGAAAAGTCATTAAGTGTCATTGATGCAAGTATGCGTTCTTCAGATTTACTTCGTATTAAATACGCTTCAAAACAGGCACGTATTGCAAATGGATGGAAAAAATGGATTGGTCAACTGGGTGGATTAAAAACGGTTGACGCGATACAGATTAAATTAGATCGTGAAAAAGCATATAACGAAATGGCTGCAACTAAGCCAGAGTGGAATGAAAAGTACGGTAGAGCAATTGACGAAATGAATGCTTTGGTTGAACAGTATAAACAAGCTGACTTTGGTTATTCAATGGCAATTGAGTATTTGTATGTTGGACCTGAGTTGTTCGCTAGAGCACGTGAATTGAACAAGTTTTTATCGAACTACACTACGTTTGTTGAGAACGGTGAAATAGATGCTGAAATTGAGAAGCAAATCACTGGAGCAAAAGGGTTCTTTAAAAATTATGATGAAGCGACGGATAAACGAATTTTCGAGTTGTTAACTGAGGAATATGTGAAACAGATGGGGGATGGACCGCTTCCTTCAATGCTTGAGAATAATACTGCACAAGACCTTGCCGATTTGATTTATAAAAAATCGATTTTAACGAACGAGGCAAGATTCATGAAGTTCATGGATAAGTTAGGGAAGAAATCATTTAAGAAGTTAAATAAAAAGGACCCTGGATTTATGTTATGGGTTGAGGCAGACGCGAATTTCATGAATAATGTTATTCCAGATGTTCGAATTTATAGAGCAACTATGGATGGTTTATTGAAGACTTATGTTGCGGGTAAATTTGAAATGTTCCCGGATGCGAAACACTGGCCAGATGCGAATTCGACAATGCGTATTACTTATGGTAAATTAGAAGGTTCTGCGCCACATGATGGAATGCAGTACACAGAACATACAACAATTGATGGTATCATCACGAAGAATAATTCAGGTAATCCTGATTATGAGTTGTTGCCAAGAATGAAAGAATTGGCCGCCGCAAAAGACTATGGTGATTACGCACAAGATGGTGAGTTATGGGTTTGTTTTACAGGGTCTAATCATACTACTGGCGGAAACTCTGGTTCTCCGGTCCTTGATGCGGATGGAAATCTGTTGGGACTTAACTTTGATAGATCTTGGGAAAGCACAATGAGTGATTTCATGTTTGATTCAGATCGATGTAGAAATATTACAGTCGATATCAGATATGTGCTTTGGGTAATGGATCGTTATTCGGGCGCTAAACATATTGTAGACGAAATGACCTTGGTACGATAGATAGAATTATCAACCAATAAAAAAGCCAGCATGTAAATGCTGGCTTTTTTTATATCTAATAGTTCGACTAAACATGTAATGCTCTATCGTCAGTTGCAGCTAATGCCGCTTCTTTTAATCCTTCAGAGTAAGTAGGGTGTGGGTGACAGATTCTAGCAATATCTTCTGCGGAAGCTCTAAACTCCATCGCTGTTACCGCTTCCATAATCAAATCTGCTGCTCTTGGTGCAATCATATGTACTCCAAGTACTTCGTCCGTTTCTTTATCTGCAATGACTTTAATTGTTCCCATAACATCCATAGATGCACGAGCTCTACCTAATGCTTTGATTGGGAAAGACCCAATTTTGATTTCTTTACCTTCGGCAATAAGTTCGTCTTCCGTTTTTCCAACAGCTGCCACTTCAGGCCACGTATAAACTACACCAGGGATTAAGTTGTAATTTAAGTGTGGTTTTTGACCCGCTAACAACTCTGCAATGAAAACACCTTCTTCTTCAGCCTTGTGAGCTAACATCGGTCCTCGAACAACGTCACCAATTGCATAAATGTTTGGAACGGCTGTTTGCAGGTTGTCGTTTACCTCAATTTGTCCTTTATTGTTTGGTGTAATTCCAACGTTTTCTAACCCTAATCCAGTCGTGAATGGTTTTCTACCCACTGCAACTAAACAGTAATCCGCTTCCATGGTTACTTCTTCATCCTTTTTGTTTAAAGCGACAAGTTTAACCCCTTTTCCTGTATTGGTAACGTTTTGAACTTTATGTTGTAAATGAAATTTAAAGCCTTCTTTCTTAAGAACTTTTGTAAGCTCTTTAGACATCGTTTTATCCATCGTTGGGATAATTGTACTGGCAAACTCTACTACTTCAATCTGCGTCCCTAAACGAGCAAATACAGAGCCTAGTTCAAGTCCAATAACTCCACCACCAATAACTAAAATCTTTTTAGGGATTTCTTTCATGTTAAGTGCCTCCGTAGAAGTGATAATTCTATCCTTGTCTGGTTCCATTCCCGGGAAGAAGTTTGGCTTCGATCCAGTAGCGATTAAGATATTCTTTGTTGAAAGTATAGTTTCCTTGTTATCCTTGTCAGTTACTTTTACTGAGTTTTTGTCAACAATAGATCCAATTCCGGTAAAAACTTCAATGTTATTTTTGTCCATTAAGAACTTAACACCATCACATGTTTGTGAAACGACCTTGTTTTTTCTTTGAACCATTTGTTCAATGTTCGCTTTCACATCTTTCACATCAATACCATGCTCTGTAAAGTTGTGCGTTGCATTATGAAAATGCTCAGAAGAATCAAGTAAGGCTTTTGATGGAATACATCCAACGTTTAAACAAGTTCCACCTAATGTATCATATTTTTCAATGATAGCTGTTTTCATCCCAAGTTGTGCACAACGTATCGCTGCAACATAACCACCAGGTCCTGATCCTATAATCGTGATGTCGAAATTACTCATGTTCTAATATTTATATTACAAATTTATTATTTATCGTTGAAGATTGGGTGCTATTCTGATTTTTTAGAACAAAAAAAAGGGCTATTAAACAAATAGCCCTTTTGATGTGTATTAAAGTTGATTAAAGAACAACAACTTTTTTCGTAGCTGTATGCTCACCAGTTCTAATCTCCAAGAAGTAACAAGCAGCAGGTAAGTTAGCTGTGTTATTTAATGAGTGACTAACAACTGTATTCGTTTGTTCTATTGTTTCAGAAGAAATCACTTTACCTTGAGTATCTCTTAGGATGAAAGTAACAGCTTCGTTTTGCGCTGTGTAATTAATGTTGATCGCTTCACCGTTTGAAGGGTTAGGGTATACGTTAACATCTAAAGCAGCAATTTCATCAGATACCAATCCTAATGTTCCATTCACATTAATGTTGTCAAGGTATAAGTTACTTGCTAAATCAGATGCAGTGAACTCAAATTTGAAAATCACCTTGTCAGAAGCAGAAGTTGTATTGATTGATACAGAACCTGTTTTCCAATCATTATTTGATGTTGGAGTATAATCTGAGTATCCAGCAAATCCACCAGTTACAATGTTTGCTCCAGTAATCCCCGTTGAATTACTTCCTCCGATAGATGTTCCATCAATGCTAATTGTTCTAGCACTCCAAGTGGCACCACAATCTGTAGAAGCGTATACTTTAAGTTTTTCAGTAATTTGAGCTGTCTGAGTAGCATTTGTAGCATAAGAGAAGTTAAATGACATTGTTACGTTTGACGTGTATCTCAAGTCAAATGAAGGTGTAATCAATTCATCAACACTTCCCCCTAAACGACTATTATAAAAATAATCATCATTAAATAAATCTGCACCAGATACATCCTTAAATGTATTCAGTTTGTAACATGTAGAGTTATCGTAACCTGTTCCGTTTGAGATAGCAAATTTTCCGTAATTATCTTCATAGTTTTTTGTTACAAACCATCCTGCTGAAGGTCCTTCAAGGTTAATTGAAGTTGGACCATCAAATGTTGCATAATCTTGCGAAACATAAATGTATCCAGTTCTAGTTTCAGTTCCTGTTCCAGCTGCATTAGAAACAGATAATGTTACATTTTTGTATCCCGGAGAATTAAATGTTACAGATGGATTTGCAGAAGTCGAAGTTGCAGGTGATCCATCTTCGAATGTCCAAGAGTATCCGTCGATTACTGCATTCCATGATGCATCGCTAAATGAAATAGGACTTCCGATACATGTTTGAGTTTTGTTTGCTGTAAAATCTGCAACAGGTACACACATTGGCACTGTTAACACATTTGCTGGGTCTTGAGGAAGTAATAAATCTTTTACTCCAGTTGCCATTAATGTCGAATCTTTCCACAAAATATTTCTTTGACCAGCAATCCCTTCAAGTGTATTGTTCATTGCTAAACATTGACCTGGAGAGAAGTGTCTGTCACAGTATGAATAATCCATGTAGTTCTGTAAATCTTCGTTAATTGCTGGGTCGCAATCAGCCCATCCAAATGGAGGAACGAATGTTGGACAGTTTTGGTGACCTTTTGTAACTGGAGTGTCATCAATCCCATCGTCATTACAAATAGTTGGACCGTCATTAATAAGGTCTGAATCTCCAAAGGTATGAGCTAAACTCAACCAGTGTCCAATTTCATGTGTCAAAGTAGATTCTCTAAAAGGAGAAGAAGTACCGATTGAACCAACATAAGTATGATTTGTTACAATACCGTCTAACCAATATCCATTTCCGTCAGTTGCTGAAGGGAACATCGCATATGCTGCAGCTCCTGGAGTTCCTACTACATCTACAACCCAAATATTAAGGTAGTGAGATCTATTCCATTGGTGAATTTTAGCATAAGAATCTCCTGTATAAGTTTCATGAGAATATATGTGCTCAATTCCGTTTGTACAATTTCCTAAGGGATCAATCGCTGCTAATTTAAACTCGATGTGCGCATTTCCTATTAGGTTAACGAAATCTGCTTGAATGTCAACTGAATCTGGATCTGCCGCATTAAACTCGCGGTTAAATACTTCTAATGCATCATAAACTTGTGCATCTGAAATGTTTTCTACTCCATAATCATGTAAAATATGAAATACAACAGGAATAGTATATGTTCCATCTGCTTTTTCAAGGTTGTTTCCGGCAGAATTACCTTGATAGCTATTCATTAAAAGCTTGTGTGCTTCATACCCTTCTCTCAATTCAGGGTACATTTCGAATGCTTCTTCTAGCGCCTCATATGTACCACAGTTCCTTGTAGGTTCAGTCTGGGC
>Ga0193954_1000591_pt1 | contig 20816 bp, 20 predicted proteins | sample BB_5_MG_FD_140340 | JGI IMG/M metagenome (GOLD analysis project Ga0193954, IMG submission 140340) | Microbial mat bacterial communities from the Broadkill River, Lewes, Delaware, United States - BB_5_MG | ecosystem: Environmental > Aquatic > Freshwater > River > Microbial mats | place: USA...
TATTGTAGGGCGTAATTTATTGCGCCAATTTGTAGAATGAATTCTACCCTACATGGGGGTTATTGTAGGGCGTAATTTATTGCGCCAATTTGTAGAATGAATTCTACCCTACATGGGGGGTATTGTAGGGCGTAATTTATTGCGCCAATTTGTCGAATGAATTCTACCCTACATGGGGGGTATTGTAGGGCGTAATTTATTGCGCCAATTTGTAGAATGAATTCTACCCTACATGGGGGGTTATTGTAGGGCGTAATTTATTGCGCCAACATACTATTTTCAGGAGGAATTATTATGCCACGGACGGACTTATACAAAGGTAGATATAGTGAAAGTAACAGAGAGTATTTTGTAACTTTTGTGTGCAAAGATAGAATAAATATATTCTTAAATGAAAATTTGGCAAAACTTTTTTGTAAAACAATTGCTATAAATGAAGTTCACTGTGACTGTCTTTGGCTAACATGGGTGTTAATGCCAGATCACTTCCATGGCTTGTTAAGGTTAGGTGAAAACTTATCGTTATCTCAAACGATTAAACACTTGAAGGGTAGTACCGCAAGAAAGATTAATATTGAATTAGCGCAATCTAAATCAATTTGGCAGCAGGGTTTTTTTGATAGATCCTTAAGAAAATGTGAAGATAGAAAGCAGGTGGCAAGGTATATACTGGCAAATCCATTACGAAAAAGAATAGTGTCAAATATTGGCGATTATGCGTATTGGGATAGTATATTTTTGTAGGGCGTAATTTATTGCGCGATGTTAAAGTTTATTGTGCCGGCAAGTTTAAAGAGGGATTATCATCCCCAAACAGGAACGTTAAATGAAATTTATAAAATCAACCGTATGTGCAAGCCTTATTTTAGCAATAAGCGCGTGTGGAGATAATGAATCTGCACAAACCTATATTAGTAAAGCAGAAAGTCAGATTATTGAGCAACAAGATAGTGCGGCTATTATTTCGTTAAAAAATGCGCTTAAACTTGATGCTAAAAATGCTCAAGCGAGATTTTTATTAGGTAAACTCTATTTAAATATGGGGGATGCAGAAAACGCAATAAAAGAACTTGAACGAGCCAATAAGTTTAAATTCAGTGTAGATCAAGTACTGCCCTTGCTAGCTCGTGCTTATATGTTGGCAGAATATGATGAAGATATTTTGGCGCTTTCTTCACAAGAAAAATTGCTAGCAACTTCAAATACACAATATTTAGCTTATAAAGTGATGGCAGCATTACGAACAGATAATAAAGCACTTGCACAAGAAACGGTAGAAGCTGCGTTTTCTGTTTCTCAAAGTGATAGTTACAGTATGCTAGCAAATGCTTATTTAGCCTTCTTTGAACAAAAATTAGATCTTGCCAATACTTCGGTAGAACGAATTTTAGTTGCAAATCCCGATAATGTTGATGCTTTGATGCTACAAGGTCAAATAGCAACAGCGCAAAATGATTATGCTTTAGCTGCAGATAGTTTTAGCCAATACTTAAAACTTCAACCAAACTCAGGTAGGGCGCAAATATTTTTAGCTGATTCACTAGTGAAAAATGGTCAATTTGATGAAGCAGAAAAAATTGCTGATTCAATTTTAGCTAAAATCCCAAATCAGCCTTTTTTATTATATATCAAGGCTATGGTGCGCTTTGAGAAGAAAGATTATGAAGCAGCGAGTAGCATAGCAAATCAATCATTAAGCTCTGGCTTTAAGAATTTTAGATTGAAGCTAGTGGCAGGTGCTAGCGCATTTTATTTACAAAATTACGAGCAAAGCAACCACCATTTAAAAGAGTTACTTCCTTATATTGCTCCTGAGCATCCAGCTAGAAGAATGCTTGCGATAAGCCAGTTACAACTTGGTTTAATAGATGATATTAGCGAGACGTTAACAGACTATGACTCAACTTCAAAAGAGAATGCCCAGTTTCTCTCAACTCTAAGTTATGAATTGTTGGAAGTTGGTGCTTTAGAAAAAGCCAAAGAAATGGCTAATTACGCAGCGGCATCAAATGGTATGACCGCAGAGCAAACGGCAAGAGCAGGTGTGTTGAAGTTATTAATGAACGATCCTTCGGGGATTGATACATTAGAGTTGGCGGTACAACAAAATCCAGAGTTAATTTCGGCAGAGCTTGCTTTGGCCTTTGCTTCGATTAAATCAGGCGATTTAGCACGGGCAACGGCAATTGCAGATAAATGGTTAAAAGAATATCCAACCAATGCTGGGGGCTATAATCTAAAAGCGACTATTTTTTTCAAAGAGAATAAACTCGCAGAAGGCAAGACAGCACTAGAAAAAAGCTTAGAAATAGAACCAAATAATGTATATGCATTAACACAACTGGCAAAACTGGCAAACCATGAAAAAGATAAAGAGCTTGCCGTGTCGTTAACAGAACAAGCACTTAAAGCGCATCCTGACAATATTGAAGTACTTGGGCTATATTTTGAATTTCATAAAGATAAAACTGGCTTAAAGGTAATTACTCAGGCTCAGCAAAACCATGCAAAAGATATTAAATATGGTATTTTGTTAGCCCAGTCATTGATGCAACTAGAGCAATTTAAACAAGCAAGCTCTGTATTAGATGCTTATGATGTCAATGTAAAAACACCGAAACGCTATTGGCAATTATTGTTGTCTGCTAATGCAAAACAAACAGACGGAAAGGACATATTATTACTTTTAGAACAGTGGCATAACACGAATGCCTATCATATCGAACCTGTCTTTTTGTTAGCTAACTACTGGGCAAATAAAAAAGCACCAGACAAAGCGTTGAATGTTTTAAATGATGCGTTTAAAAATCACCCACAAAATGTTATGTTGCATTTAGTGAAAATGCAGCTTTTATTAAATAATAATTTAATCAATGATGCTAAAGCGCTGTTAAAAACGATTGAAAAATTTGATATTAATGAAAACTTAATTGCGGGTATTGAAGGACGAATTCTTTTATTAGACAAAGAATTTTCGGCCGCCGTACCTAAATTAAAACAACAGTATCAAGCTCAACCTACTAGTATTAATGCAACCTATCTTGCTTTTGCTTTAGATGCGAATAATCAAAAAAATGAGGCAATAAAATTATTAGAGCGACAAACTGAGCAGGATTCGCTTGATAATAAATTCAATTCAAAAATATCATTAAGTTTAGCAAATATGTATTTAGCTGAACATCAAAACAAAGCGATTGTTGAATATGAACGACTGATTAAGTTTAACCCCAATAATGTTGTGGCATTAAATAATTTATCATGGCTTTATATGGATCAAGGTAAAAATCTTCAAGCAGCAGAATATGCTAAACAAGCTTATGAGTTAGCTCCTAAAATACCCAATGTAGTGGATACTTATGCTCAAGCCTTACTTAAGTCTGATAAGAAAGGTGCTGCGTTACTGAAAGCAAAAGAAGCTTTTGAATTATCACAAGGCAAAGATACTGATATTATGTTGAATTTTGCAGAGGCATTATTAGCGAATAACATGAACAAAGAAGCGAAAGAGATTTTGGGAAAAGTAGATGCCGTATCAACAGCGCAGAAAGAGAAAAAGCAGCGTTTATTAAAATAATAACAATTGTAGCGAGTAGTGTATTTTTACTACTCGTTGCCTCTTTTGAGTAATAAGCATCAAGTTAAGCTATTGAGTTGTTGCGATATATCAAGTTCTATCGTTTTGTACAAATGTTTAAAGCCAGGAGAAAGATTAGAAAGAAATATTTCAGGGTTTATATAGTACGGCGCTCTTAAACCATGATATTCAATAGGTTCTCCAAGCGGTTGAAACTTAATACCAACAAATTTCATACTACGTGCTAGTCTTGGTTCCATCATCACATAAACATGTTTTAGGCCTGTATCTATTGCCATGGTTGCTGCTGCCATATATAGGCCAATGGCGATAAAAGGGAAACAGCGTAATTCAACCTCAGAGTAGGTTGTTTCTTGTATTGCACCTGTACCAGAGCCTTTAAATTGATCTGTTTTACGGCGTCTAAAATCAGCTTTAACTGCGAGCCGTGAAATTTCACAAATTTCATTTCTGTTAAAGCGTTTTGGGTGCAGTTCCTCATTGGTAATAGAGTCTAGACAAAATTTTTCTATGGGTAAAAGCTGTCCTTCCGTTATAATTTTTACCAAGCGTACACAACTCGTGTAGTTATTTGAGGGTTTGTGTTTGATCAATGAGAAAATAGATTGATCATCAAACTCATCTTTTTCTAGACCACCTTCTTTAACTTCCTCAAAAGCTAATTCTTCACAATACACATTATGACGTATTTTAAATGCTTCTTCTTTTAATGCATTATTAAGCGCAACTTGGGGCTCTAAAAATTTGGTAAAATGTTCAGCAATATTATTTGCGTCATGACTCACCTTCATGGAGGCGAGCTTTTTTGTAATATCGCCAATAATAGGGGTATTTAGCAAGCGTTTATTCCAGTTCATTTTATTTCCAAGTTATCATGTTGATACTCGTTTGGTTATAACACAGTATAACCCTTACTCGGATTACCTGCGAGATTTAATAGTGTTGTCTTTTTAAAGCTAAATGTTCTTTTTCAATTATAATTGTAACTTATCATATTGTTGTATTATATATAGGGTCTTTAATGGTTGTTATTTTTGTTTTAATTGGAATAATTTCTTTTGCTGTATTGTAGCCAATATCAAATAACGTATTTTTTTGTGTTTGCGACATTTTAAAATCGATGCCTGAACATGAGCCTGTGTTAATAACAATGGTATTATGCCAAAAGTTTTCGTTGATATATTCCCGAGAAATAGTGGTCATAAATGCACGAATTAATAGCGTGATATAGTTAAAAATAGGGAATATTCCTGATACTTTTATTTCGTCATATTCATTTTCGCTACGCAAACGAAAGCATAATACTGGGGTGCCTTTTGTGTCCCAGTCTCGATGTAAAGCATCTTCAGATAATATACTGCCATCAACCATAATGTGCTTTCCGAAAGACTTAAAACTAAAAACAAGTGGAATTGACATAGAAAATCGCACCGCTTTTGACACTTTCATTTGGGGCGTTTTAGTTCTGTTAAAAATAACGGGTTTGCCATTAGCAACATCCGTCGCCACTATATGTAAGTCTTTATCTAAATCAGCAAACGTTTTGCCTGATAATTTTTTATCAACCCATTGCTCAAAAATATCGCCAGAACTTAAGCCCCCGTATCTAATTAACTTGAATAATGAAAATTCTCGAAATTGATTATAATCAGTATTGAAGGCTATATTTTTACTTTCCTCTAATGATAGGCCTGCGGCATGAAAACTTGCAACAATACTTCCTCCAGATACACCCACTAAACTGTTGAAAGGAATTGTTAACTCTTCTAGTGCTTTTAATACACCTAAATGGGCTGGTAATCGGGTGCCTCCCCCCGCAAAAATAGGAACAATGCTATTATTCATTCTGATCCTTTTATTATGCATAGCCTAGTATTAAGTATGGTCAATTGTAGTAATATTGCGAATGTACGATTATTGGTTAATTTGAGTTAAACTAACTATTAACGATAATAATGCCTTGATCCATAAAAAGAAAGGCAAAAAAAGGAAACGTATGAGATTAACACTCGGATTATTTTTTGTTGTATTGGTGATGTGCACTAATATCGCAAAAGCAGAATTTGTTGACCTAGTCGCAAAAATTAAACCTTCAGTTGTGGGTATTGGTATTCACACACCAACGAGTAGACCGCAAAATATTTTACGAGGAACAGGCTTTGTTATTGGTGACGGGCACTATGTGGTAACGAATGCGCATGTATTACCGACAGAGTTAGATGAAAATTTATTACAGAAAATGGCTGTATTCATCGGCTCGGGAAAAGAGGCAATAGTTCGACAAGCGAAAATAGTGGCCACTTCTTCAGAGTATGATTTAGCTATTTTAAAATTATCAGGTGCAGCATTACCCGCCATGACGTTAGCTAATGAAAAATTTAGAGGTGATGGCACTTATATTGCTTTTACGGGGTTTCCCATTGGTGCTGTGTTAGGATTATACCCTGTGACCCATCGTGGCATAATCTCTAGCACTACGCCCACCGTAGTGCCAGCGCAAACCGCTGGGCAAATAAGCTTGAAAATGCTTAAGCGAATGCGTAACCCTTATATGGCTTATCAATTAGATGCCACGGCCTACCCAGGCAATAGCGGTAGTGCCATGTATGATATGAAAACGGGTGAAGTCTTAGGTATTATCAATAAAGTTTTTGTGCAAACCACGAAAGAAGATGTGATAAGTAACCCTAGCGGTATTACGTATGCTATTCCTGTTAAATATCTTCATCAAATATTGCGAGAAAATAAAATTAAGGGGTAGTGTTTTATTCACTAATGACTAATTGGGTTTGATAATTTTTAAAGGTTGAATACAAAGCTGAAAGTGGTACAAGCTCAATATTGTTTTTGGCTAACGTAGGTATTAAACGTTTTAATGCTGTAATTGTCTCAGGGTGTGGGTGGGCAATAGCAATGGCCATTTTTTGAGATTTTGCCTGATTAATCAATAAGTTAAATTGTTTGGTGATATAGCTTTCTGTTAAGTTATTATCAAGAAATACATGGCGGTTATGCACAGGAACACCCATTAATCTTGCGATGTCTTCAGCTTTGGAGTTAGGGCTAGTTTTACTGTCTAGAAAAAGTAAATGATGTTGTTTTAAAAAAGTCATTGTCCAAATCATTGGATCATCTAACTGTGTTAAATGACTACCCATATGATTATTAATACCAATAGCAAAGGGAATTTCAGCCAAAGAGGCATTTAAACTTGCTACAATTTCTTTTTCATTCATTGCACTTGTCAAGCCACCAGGGCCGAGCTTTTTGCCGTTTTCAGCTTCCATCGGAATATGTAGCATAACGTCTTTATGTTTGGCATTGGCTTTAAGCGCAATTTTTTTCCCGTAAGGCGTGTGGGGTAAAATAGCGTATGTAATCGCACCAGGTAATGTTAAGGCATTTTTGTCAGTGTAACGATAACCAATATCGTCAATGATAATGGCAATACGTACTGGCTCTGCATGTGCTGATTTAGTAGGTAAAACGAATGAAAAAACAAAAAGATAAATTGGAAAAAATTTGAACACAGCAGAAATCATTGAATTAGATTTGATCGTAAATAAGGGCGCAGAGCATACCATTTAACGACACCAAAGTCTTGGATTAACCGCTTGTCCTTGATGACGAATTTCAAAATAGAGCCCTGCTTGATCTTGCCCACCACTTTGTCCAACCAGTGCAATAGGCTCACCTGTTTCTACTTGATCCCCCACTGATTTTAATAACGTTTGATTATGAGCGTATAAACTCATATATCCCTTGCCGTGATCAATAACCGTGAGTAAACCATAGCCTTTTAACCAATCTGAAAAGATAACGGTACCGTTATGTATTGTTTGAACCTGCCTACCAATAGGCGCGCTAAGTAAAACCCCTTTCCACTTTAAATAGCCTTGTTTTCTACTGCCAAAACTTCGCAACAACTTGCCTTTAACGGGCCAAGATAATTTTCTTTTGAGCTTACCTAATCCCATTAAATCAACTTCTGCGCGAATAAGTGCAGCGAGCTTTTGTAGTGCTGCAGCTAAATTAGCCTCATCGGCTTTTAATTTGGCTAATTGCTGTTGGCTTGATAATAATTCTTTACCCAACGAAGCCAGTGTTTTACTACGACTATTTTTAGTTTCACTTAGCTTAGCACGCTGTTTTTGCTGGTTCTTTTTAAGCTTTTTGAGTTCTTCTACTTGATTGTTGTGTTGGGCTGTTACAGTGACTAACTGAGCAATAGTTGCTTTAAACTTTTCAATTTCGTTAATACGTGCCTTATTCATATACTGGTAATAGGTAATTGTACGTTGAATTTTTTCGCTTTCTGCCTGATTTAATAGCAATTTTAAATAGTCGTGTTGGCCTGTAGTGTATGCAGAGCGTAGTTGCTTAGCTAGTAACTGTTCTTGCGTTGTTTTTTTAGAGGTTAGTTGTTGTTTTTCTTTGCTTAAGGCTGATATTTTTTGTTGGGTATTTTTTAAAGCTTGTTCGGTGTTGCTGATGGCTTTAGCGACTTTTGCTATGGCTAAATCATCTTCTTTTAGTTGTTTCTCTAAAACGGATCGAGCTTTATTGGTTTTGAATATATTGGATTCTTGTTTGGCAATGGCCTGCTGTACATCATTAAGCTTGGCAGTATTTTGTTGTTTTGCTTTTTCGTTGTCACTCGTACTTGCTAGACATTCAATAGATACAGATAAGCAGCTTACTAAAAGTAAGCTGCTTATTATTTTCTGGAAGTAATAAATGGCTGTAGACATCAATAAGTTATTATTTTTGTAGATTAACTTATAGTTTGCCCCATTACTCTAGTTGCATCAACTTAAATGCATCAATATGGAGCCAGTCATTTCTTCGGGTTGCTCCATTCCCATTAAATGCAATAAGGTCGGTGAAATATCACTTAAGGCACCTGTGCTTTCTGGTGTGGCGGGTCTTCCAACATAAATTAAGGGGACTGGTTCACAGGTATGGGCAGTATGTGCTTGTCCTGAAGTTTCATCTAACATTTGTTCGGCGTTACCATGATCGGCGGTAATTAAGCATTCACCACCCGTTTTTTGCAATGCCGTGACAACACGGCCAATACAAGTGTCAACCGCTTCACATGCTTTTACTGCTGCATCAAAATCGCCTGTGTGGCCAACCATGTCACCATTGGGGTAATTACATACAATAAAGTCATGTTCACCGCTTTCAATGGCGGCAACTAATTTGTCTGTGAGTAGAGTGGAGTTCATTTCAGGTTGTAAATCATAAGTGGCTACATCAGGTGAAGGCACTAATATACGTTGTTCGCCTTCAAATTCACTTTCTTGACCACCACTAAAGAAAAAAGTAACGTGAGCATATTTCTCAGTTTCAGAAATACGTAACTGTGTTTTGTTGTGTTTTGCAAGCCACTCACCCATTACATTATTCAGTGCTTGAGGTGCAAAGGCACAATTCGCTTTAATATCAGCAGAATACTGCGTTAGCATAACAAAATCGCTAATGGCAGGAACCTTTTTACGGGCAAACCCGTTAAAATCAGGTTCAGTAAAACAGCGACTAAATTGACGAGCACGATCGGCTCTAAAGTTCATAAAAATCAAGGCATCGCCATCGTTTATCTCCACAGCGTTACCGTGTTTATCTAAAATGGCACTTGCGCTAACAAATTCATCATTTTCATCACGTTGGTAAGCATCTTCAAGGGCAGAAATTGCATCGTTGTATTGGTATTTTCCAATACCTGAAACCATTAAATCGTAAGCTGCTTCAACTCGATCCCAACGTTGATCTCTATCCATCGCAAAATAACGACCAATCACTGAGGCTATTTGACCTTCATTGCTTGAATCTGCAAAAAGTTGATCAAATTTTTGTTGAGCTTTTTCTAATGATTTTTTTGCACTGCGTGGCGGGGTATCACGTCCATCTAAAAAAGCATGTAAATATACTTTTGTAGCACCGCGTTCTTTGGCAAGTTCAATCATGGCAAAAATATGATCTTCGTGACTGTGCACACCACCAGGTGATAATAAACCAAAAATATGCACTGCTTTGTTTTGTGTTACGGCCTTATCTACAGCATTGCATAATGCAGGTGTTTTTGAGAATTCGCCATCTTCAATCGCTTTGGTAATGCGGGTAAAATCTTGATAAACAATGCGTCCAGCACCTAAATTTACATGGCCAACTTCAGAATTCCCCATTTGACCTTCAGGCAAACCTACGGCCATGCCAGAGGTTTGTATTAACATATTGGGGTAATCTACTTTAAGTTTATCTAATACAGGCGTGTTAGCTGCTTGTATTGCATTGGAGTTTGCTTGCTCGCGATATCCCCAACCATCTAAAATAATGAGTACAGTTGATTTTTTTTGGGTCATTGCTTTATTAGACACTTCTTTATTAGACATATGCTAGTAGCCTTGTATGGTGTTCAAAATTAAATTATCAACATTGTACACACAGATCTGTATTTAATTAAGTAAGAAATGATTCATTAGGGGTTACTAATGCCAACAACTAAACTCGCAATTCCAAGCAGCTTGGGTATAATGTGTCGATTTTTTTTATTTATTATGATTTACAAAAAATGATTTATAAAAAAGTACCCCTTTTACTATTTACTAATAGAGTCCTCATTTATGGAACAATTTATTACGTTTGCCAGCAATAATGGCATGTTAAGTGCGATATGGGTTGCCCTTGTCGTGATGATCATCGTAACAACGATTAAAATTAATTTATCACCAGTTAAGCAAATAAGCCCACAAGACTTAACGTTTTTAATGAATAGAGAGCAGGGTGTTGCCCTTGATATTCGTTCAGAAAAAGATTTTAACGCAAGCCATATTCTTGATTCAGTAAATTTATCAAATGAAAAAATCAACAAAAATGGCTTTGTTAGCCTTGAAAAGTACAAAGAAAATCCCATCATAGTTGTATGTAGTGCTGGTCTTAGCGCAACAAAAATTGCCAATGATTTACATAAAGCAGGTTTTGCCCGCGTTAGTATATTAAAAGGTGGTATGGGAGCTTGGACAGGTGCTGGCTTACCCGTAACGAAAAAATAAATGTTGTGTTGCTCGTAACTGACTAAACACTTTAGACAATGTGCAATAAAATGCGCTCCAAGAGGAATTGAGGTTATGGCAAAAGTCGATATTTATACAAAAGCGTATTGTCCTTTTTGTTCGCATGCAATGACATTACTTGAACAGAAACAATTGCAAACCCCGTCATTACAAGTTAATGAAATAAGTATTGATGGTGATATGGCATTACGCGAAAAAATGATAGAGCGCAGTAAGGGGGGTTATACTGTTCCACAAATTTTTATTGATGATGTTCATGTGGGCGGTTGTGATCAATTAGTCGCTTTAGACAGAAATAATCAGCTTGATGCTTTGCTATCAGAGAATAAGTAACAACGATTGAAAGAAAGCGTAAAAACAAAATAGAATAAAACAGATATTAAATTTTTATATAAAATACAGGAAAACTCCCATGAGTGATGAAAACCAAAATCCAGCAGGCGAAGCCGCAACAACAGATGCACCAGCACAACCACAATTTGCTATTCAACGTATTTATACAAAAGATGTTTCATTTGAAACGCCAAATTCTCCTGCAATTTTTCAAAAAGAATGGAAACCAGAAATTAAGTTAGACTTAGATACTCGTTCTAACAAAATAGGTGATGATACGTATGAAGTTATTTTAGCGGTAACTGTGACGGCAACGGTTGAAGATCAAACAGCCTTTTTAGCTGAAGTACAACAAGCGGGTATTTTCACTATTGGTAATTTACCTGAACCACAATTAGCACATACTATTGGTGCTTTTTGCCCAACTACTTTATTTCCATATGCTCGTGAAGCCGTAGCAAGTTTAGTGAATCGAGGTTCATTCCCACAATTTAATTTGTCACCAGTAAACTTTGAAGCATTATTTGCTTCTTATGTAAAACAACGTGCTGCCGAGGCAAAAGTTAATGCACCAGAAAGTGCAGAAACACATTAATTAAGAATATTAAGGCGCGAGTTTGCTGTTACCCCAAAGTTATTTAGGTGTTTTCAGAGCTCGCTTCTTTCTCTGCGCTAAATTTCATCTCCTGTATATAATAAGGTATTTATGACTGCTTCCGCCAAAATCACAGTATTGGGTGCTGGTTCGTACGGCACAGCATTAGCTATTTGTTTGGCTAGAAATGGTCATAAAACTTTATTATGGGGCCGTGACGCTAACCAAGTTAATGACATGATTAGTGCACGTGAAAATACTAAATATTTAGCTGATTGTCCCTTTCCTGACAGTTTAGAACCAACCACTGATTTGGCAGCAGCCGTTACAGCGAGTGATAATATATTAGTGGTTGTGCCTAGCCATGCTTTTGGGAATATGTTGAAAGATATTCAACCTATGCTTAATCCAGGGGCTAAAGTTGCTTGGGCAACAAAAGGCTTAGACCCTCAATCGGGCGATTTATTACAAAATGTCGCTAAACGAATTTTGGGTGATAAAGTGGCATTAGCTGTATTGTCAGGACCCACTTTTGCTAAAGAAATGGCCATAGGGTTACCTACCGCCATTTCCTTATCATCAACTGATGACAACTTTGCATCAGAATTGTCAGACTTATTACATTGTGAAAAATGCTTTCGTGTTTATCCCAATAAAGATTTTATTGGGATGCAATTAGGTGGTGCCGTTAAAAATGTTATTGCTATTGGTGCAGGTATTGCTGATGGTATCGGCTTTGGTGCCAATGCGCGTACAGCATTAATTACACGTGGTTTGGCAGAAATGACGCGGTTAGGGGTAGCATTAGATGCCGATCCAGCAACATTTATGGGAATGGCAGGTTTAGGTGATTTAGTATTAACTTGTACTGATAATCAGTCGCGAAACCGTCGTTTTGGCTTAGCATTAGGGCAGGGCTTGGCCGTTGAACAAGCAATGGCAGATATTGGTCAAGTGGTAGAGGGTTACCGTAATACCAAAGAAGTTTATATGCTAGCTGAGCGTATGAATGTTGAAATGCCTATAGTTGAGCAAGTGTATCAAGTGTTGTATCAGGGAAAAGCGGCTAAACTTGCCGCCGCAGATCTATTGTCTAGAGACCAAAAACAAGAATAATATTCATCACCGATTGTCGGATTTAAGCCCAATAGTACGAAAAGTTACTGTAAGCTTATATTCAAATTATTAGCTGAAGGTTAATATCGACACGGTTGCGAGTTTTGTGAATAATGGCAATCATAAAACTTTTAATGCTATGAAAGTGCAATTTACAATGTTTAAAATTATAATTATTTAAACTTGGTTTTTCTGTCTTCTAATAATTGAGTTCTGGCAGCTTTTGAAATTAATGCCTGAAACTTCGGACAGTCAAGCTGATTGTCCTCAGGGCAATTAGCTACATGTTTAAGTCCGTCACGCATTACTTCAAACTGTTTAATCTTCTTTTCCAATAGTTCAGCTTTTTCTAAAAGTTGTTCTCTATCAATTGTAGGCGTGCCACTTGGGGAAAACATAGCCGCTATTTCTTCTAAAGCAAAACCAGCATGACGAGCAAGTGCAATCAAAGACAGTCGTTCAATGATATTCGGCTTGAACACTCTCGTTATTCCTTGTCTGCCAACCGATCTAATAAGTCCTTTTTCTTCATAATACCGAAGTGCTGAAGTCGGAAGACCAGAGCGCTTTGACACTTCTGTTATCGTTATCTCATTTTTTGTGCTCATTAGTTCTTGACCTCAAGTCGACTTGAAGTTCTATCATAGTTTTCATGGTATTAATTTTCAAGTGGATGTTAGGTTATGATCATGCAACAAATAGATAACTCCCTCATATCTGTAAAAAAAGAAAGTTCAACTACAGGAGTCACAATTGTACTCTCCTTAGCAACATTAATTGCATCGCTCGCAATAAGCAGTGTAAATATTATATTGCCAGAATTGGTATCAAGTCTTAATACTATTTTTAGTCATGTACAGTGGGTGATTATCGCTTATATGTTGTCTTTGACATCAGCGCTAGTTGTTGCAGGCCGACTTAGTGATATTTTCGGACGTAAACGATTATTCCTTATGGGCTTGGTTATATTTTCGACCTCAGCAGGATTAGGTGGGTTTATACAAAATTTATGGCTACTCGTTGGTATGAGAGTATTTCAAGGTATAGGGGGGGCAATCTTGATAGCCGTTACCATGGCTATCGTTAGTGATGTTTTTCCCAAAAATAGAATTGCCTCTATAATGGGACTCATTGGTAGCATGTCTGCAATAGGTACGGGATTAGGTCCAGTTTTCAGTGGTTTAATTGTTGATAGCTTTAATTGGCAGATAATCTTTCTGATTAATATCCCTGTAGGGATATTAATTTATGTACTGGCAAAAAAACACCTGCCATGCGATTCACAGGTAAAGAGTAAATCTCCTATATCAGTTGATTATAAAGGCATATTTCTACTCTTTTCAGCAATCCTAGCGTATACGCTTAGTATTAAACTTACAGGAAACGGTTTTGATATAACGAACTTCGTATTGTGTTTATTCTCAGTGCTGTTTCTATTGGCATTTATTAGTGTCGAACGAAATTCACTATACCCATTAATAAAGCTCTCAATATTCGAAGACAGAGGGTTAACTTTAAGCTTGATAAACAATTTTGTTGTTTCAATAGTGGTTATGAGTTCTCTCGTTATTGGGCCATTTTACTTAACGATAGTGTTTGACTTTAATACAACACAAGCGGGTATTGCTATGGCAGCAAGTCCGATAACAGTAGCAATTACGTCTTTTTTCATCGGGCGAATTGCAAAACTATTCGACCTGAGAAAAATTATTTTAATTGGACTCTTCATCCTTACGCTTGCCGCAGTATGTATGACTTTATTAAAAGTGACATATGGCTTGATGGGATATCTTTTTTGCTTAATTACTATGGGGGTTGGCTATGCAACCTTTTTATCGACTAACAATACGCTAACAATGATTAATACTTTGCCTCAAACACGCGGCAGTATTTCAGGAATATTGAATTTATCAAGAAACTTAGGGTTGCTTACGGGGGCATCAGTAATGAGTACCATTTTTGCTTCAGTTTCTGACATCACAGATATAGCAACAGCAAATACTTATAAAGTTGAAGCAGGCTTACATGCAGTTTATCAATTGGCAATTGTATTTCTCATTGCCGCAATCACAGTTCAAATAATTGCAATACGTAGAAATAACAAAGTCTGAGTAGAGCATATTCAAACTTAGGGTACGGAAAATCTAACTTTAAATATAGATATTATAAACAAATGGGCTTTAACAAAGGCTTTATATCAAACCGAGGAAATATGTCATGAAAAATAATGCATTAGAAAACTTTATTACATCAATTAAAGGTAGTTGGACTGGACTAAACAGTGAAACAGTTATTAAAGGTCGTAAGCTACTTGAGCAACTTGCAAAAACACCAATTTCAGAATCTTGGCTTGCAGATTTACATCATAAAAAACAAGAGAGCGTAGAGCTTTATCGAGATCAAAACCAAGGATTTATATTGTTAGCTCATGTTGAAAGGCAAGGTAATTATCGTGTACCTCACAACCATGGTGCTGGATGGGTGTTCTATGCTGTTCAACATGGAACTATGGAAATGTCGACTTATAGTCAAGTAACAGATAAAACAGGTAAAAGCTTTTTAGTTAGTCGTGGCGCAAACGATCTTAATACTGGTGAATGTAACGTGTATTTGCCAGATGACATTCATGATACTAAATGCTTATCTGATTACGTATTAATGTTTCGGCTAACTAGCTGTGATTTTAAAAGTGAGAAACGTGAAGGTAGGTTAGTCCAGTATACAAATTAAATACATCGTATGAATTTTGCAATATTCTACTAGAATGTACTAGTTAGACTCAAAGCGACACGTAAAAACATGTACATTTTGAATGTCTGATTAACGTTCATAACTGAATATGAATGGCAGTAATGAGTTCAGGCTGTGTAAAAACTCATAAAATTTGTGCGTGGAAAGAGCAAAACCCATGCATAATTACACCGCATTAACAAAGCCCAGCTGACGCCACGCATCGTACACAATAACAGCAGCAGCGTTTGATAAATTCATGCTACGACTATCTTTTAGCATAGGAATACGAATTTTATGTTGGTCTGGAATTTGTACACGTACTTCTTCAGGTAAGCCAGCCGTTTCAGAACCAAAAAGTAAGTAATCGCCTTTGGTAAAACTAATATCACCATAATAATTATCTGTTTTAGTGGTGATGGCTAATATGCGTTTAGGCTGCTGATGTTCAACAAAAGTGTTAAAATTTTTATGTCGCTTAATGGCAGCAAATTCATGGTAGTCTAACCCTGCTCTGCGTAGCTTTTTATCTTCTAAATCAAACCCTAAAGGCTCAATTAAGTGCAAACGAAAACCAGAATTGGCGCATAAACGAATTATGTTGCCCGTATTGGGGGGAATTTGTGGTTGAAAAAGTACAACATCTAACATAATGATAGTCACTTGAGTTTGAGTGAGAGCCTAATTGTTTGCTATTATAACGGCAATATTTCCGTAAAGTCTGCTTTTTCATGCTAGAAAATAAACCTACAGCCACTGCAACCGAGGCGTTAACTCAAAGTGAAGAATATGCTTATTGGGTTCGCTTAGCAGCAATTACCTCTTCTTTAGTGGCGTTAACCCTTGTTGTGATTAAGTTTTATGCTTGGTTGGTGAGTGATTCTAGCGCCATGCTTGCTTCGACCACTGACTCTATTTTAGATTTATTTGCCTCGGTGATGAACATTGTTATTCTTCGTTTTGCATTAGCCCCAGCAGATGACGAGCATAAATTTGGTCATGGTAAAGCAGAGAGTTTGGCTGGTTTAGTACAAGCTGCTTTTGTGCTTGGTTCTGCTACTTTACTTATTTTTAATGGTGTTGACCGAGTGCTTTATCCCCGTGTTATTGTACAAAGTGATATTGCCATTGGTGTTTCCATTGTTGCTATAGCATTGACACTTTTTTTGGTGGCTTTTCAACGTTATGTTATTAAACGTACAGGCTCTATTGTCATCAGTGCTGATGCCCTACATTACCAATCTGACTTGTTGTTAAACCTAGGGGTGTTGCTCGCAATTTATCTAAGTCAGGGAATTTGGTTACAAGCTGATGGTGCTTTTACTGTTGCTGTAGGTTTATATTTATTGTTTGGTGCGGGACAAATTATTTATCAAAGTGTATTTCAATTGATGGATCATGAATTAAGTGAGGATGAAGTGGCGCAAATAAAAGCCATTGTATTATCACATGAGCATGCTTTAGGTTTACACGAACTACGCACAAGGCAATCAGGTGTTCATCGGTTTATACAGTTTCATTTAGAATTAGATAATGCTTTGTCTCTATTGGAGGCACATAGTATTGGTGATGATATCGAGGCGGAAATTTGCCAAGCATTTGCACCTTGTGAAGTATTTATTCATCATGATCCTAGCGCTGTTGTCGCTGAAGAGTTAAAAACAGAGCAAGCTTAGTGTTGTTCAAACCAGGCTATAGCGGCCGATAAAGCTTGTTGACGATAGATGTCGCTTTCAAAAAATAACTCATGATAACCACCTTTTACCACCAAAGGTTTACCGCTTGGGCATGATTGTGTGTGTGACTGATGTAATTGTTGGCAAAAATCATTTTGTGCTTGATTATTAACAATTTTGTCATCACTCGCTTGAATCACTAATGTAGGTGTTGTTATTTTATCAATATTGGAAAATATTGTATCAAGTGCTTTGATAGATTCACTTAACCATTGAACAGTAACTCCACCCAGTTGAATAGCGGGAGTCTGTTGGTATAATTGCGTGAATTGTTGAAAACGTATGGCCGAATGCATCAGGTTGTTGCTTTCAAAATCATTAAACGCTTTTGCTTTTTTATCAAAATCGCTTTGGCCGAAGAAATACCAAGGTGTATTATCAAACCAGTGATTAAGTTGTGCTGTGGTCTTAATTAATGACCGAGCAATCATGTCAGGAATACCACCACTATTAAAACCTAGCATCGGTGAGGATAATACTGCCGCTTGAATTTGATTGGGGTAGTCTTGTAAATAACGGGCAGTAATAGCACCACCCATTGAATGTGCTAATAAGTAGGGTTTATTAACGCCGTTCACAGTACAATGTGGATTAACAATTTTTTCAATAAATGTACCTAAATCATCAACGTAGTACTGAAAACTTTCAACGTATCCTTTTTGAGTGTTGGCTAATAACCGCTCTGATAAACCTTGACCGCGATGGTCAATAAGAAAGATATTGAAGCCTAAATTGAATAAATCAAAACTCAGCTCTTGGTATTTTAAATAGCCTTCGCTGCGGCCCGAAGCAATAATGAGGCACTTTCTATGGGAAACTGCCTCATTATTATGCTCTGATTGTGTGCTATTGTCGTTATGACTAAAGGTTGCATAGTTAATACGGATATTTTTCACACCATTAAAGTGTGCAAATTTACCTTGTTGCCAAAAATCAGCAATTTCACTGACATAACGGCTGGAAAGTTGTTGTTCGGTAGTAAAACTATTCGCGTTTGTTTTGGTCATAATTCCAACGATAACAAAGAAAATAAACGTATATTTAAGCATGGTCAATATGTGCTGTGAGTTGTAGATGATAACTTGCTTGCGTTTTATATTTTTACTCGTTACTACTCATAGTCGCTTCTAATTCATCTAAACGCGCTTCAAGTGCGGCTAGTTTAGTGCGTGTTTTTATTAACACTTGTGTTTGTACGTCAAACTCTTCACGGGTTACAACGTCAAGCTGTGATAATTTTCGTTGTAGCACAGTTTTAGTTTTATCTTCAAAATCATTCGCCATGGCTTTTAAACCTGGTGGAATAGCATCAGTAACTTGTTTGGCTATTTCTTCAATTTTTTTTGCGTTTATCATATCATTTACCTGCGTTATTACGTTTAAATATCACTTGTGCACATTGTAACTGTTTTGCTAGTGAGTAAAAACAGGTAAAATTAGCGTTCGTAAAAAATCTCTCATTTGTGTAACTATGAAACTGAATCCTGGACAAAACGAAGCGGTAAAATATGTTAGTGGCCCTTGCCTTGTTTTGGCAGGTGCTGGCTCAGGTAAAACGGGAGTTATTTGCCAAAAAATTGCTTATTTAATTCAAAAATGTGATTACAAAGCACGTAATATAGCTGCGGTAACCTTTACCAACAAAGCGGCACGTGAGATGAAAGAGCGTATTATTAAAATGCTTGGTAAAGAATTAACTCGCGGTTTAACTGTGTCTACTTTTCACTCGCTTGGTCTAGATATTGTTCGCAGAGAAATAAAAACTTTAGGTTATAAGCCTGGGTTCACCTTGTTTGATGATCAAGACAGTTTATCATTACTAAAAGAGCTAACAGTTGATGAGCTTGATGGCGATAAAGATTTATTAAGCCAACTACAAAATAAAATATCACATTGGAAAAATGATTTATTATTGCCAGATGCTGCCCTTAAAATGGCACATGATGCGGATAGTCAGGAGTTTGCTGAATTTTATCAGCGTTATCATCAACACATGAAAGCCTATAATGCTTTAGATTTTGATGATTTAATTTTGATTCCTACTCTATTATTAAAGAATTATCCTGAAGTACGGGAGCGCTGGCGTAACAAAATTCGCTATTTATTAGTAGATGAGTATCAAGACACTAATGCGAGTCAGTATGAGCTGGTAAAGTTAATTACAGGCGAACGAGGGCGCTTAACTGTGGTGGGTGATGATGATCAGTCCATCTACTCTTGGCGCGGTGCAAAACCTGAAAATTTAGTATTATTAGGTAAAGATTTTCCACAATTAAAGCTGATTAAGCTTGAGCAAAACTATCGTTCAAGTGGCCGTATTTTAAAATGTGCTAATATTTTAATTGCTAATAATCCGCACGTTTACGATAAAGCACTTTTTAGTGAATTAGCCTATGGCCCTGAGCTTCGAGTTGTTCAAACTAAAAATGAAGAAGATGAAGTGTCGCGTATTATTGGTGAACTAATCGGTCACCGGTTTATGAATAGAAGTCACTATAAGGATTATGCCATTTTATATCGGGGTAATCATCAATCACGCTTGCTAGAGAAAGCGTTAATGCAAAACCGTATACCATACAAAATTAGTGGTGGAACTTCGTTTTTTTCTCGCTCGGAAATTAAAGATGTGATGGCATACTTACGTGTGTTGGTTAACCCTGATGACGACAATGCATTTTTACGTATTGTTAACGTGCCTAAACGAGAGCTTGGCCCTGCAACATTGGAAAAACTCGGTAATTACGCCAATATGCGGCAATTAAGTATGTTTGCCGCTAGTTTTGAATTGGGCTTGGAACAAACGTTAACAGGGCGTGCGTTAATGAAGATGCAGGCATTTACACAATGGCTGGTGGATGTTGCCGACCAAACTGAACGTGGTGATACTGCGGCCGTATTACGTTCAATGATACGAGAAATTAATTATGAAGATTTTCTCTATGATACTTCGCCAAGTGCAAAAGCGGCAGAGATGCGGATGAAAAATGTTACTGAGTTGTTTAGCTGGGTAACACAAATGTTAGAAGGCTCAGATGACGAAGAGCCAATGACCTTGCCACAAATTGTTACTCGCTTAACACTACGAGATATGATGGAGCGTAATGAAGAAGAAGACAGTAGTGACCAAGTACAATTAATGACTTTGCATGCATCTAAAGGCTTAGAGTTTCCTTATGTATTTTTAATTGGCATGGAAGAAGGTTTATTGCCGCATCAAACTAGTATTGATGAAGGCAGTGTTGAAGAAGAACGTCGTTTAGCTTACGTTGGTATTACACGCGCACAACGTGAGTTAATATTCACTTACGCACGAGAGCGTAGACAATTTGGTGAAGTATCGCGTACAGAAGCAAGCCGCTTTTTACATGAGCTACCACAAAATGATTTAAATTGGGAATTGGGGCAAGCGAAAAAAACAGAAGCTCATAAAGAGCAGTCTAACAAACAAGGTATGGCAAGTTTAAGAGCGCAGCTGGCTAAAAAGAAACAATAGCAAGGCGCAATGAATTACGCCCTACAGGGGCTGTGAGCCAATGTAGGTTAGAATTTATTCTGACACTGGTGCAATGAATTACACCCTACAAGGGCTGTGAGCCAATGTAGGTTAGAATTTATTCTGACACTGGTGCAATGAA
>Ga0193954_1000593_pt1 | contig 20803 bp, 19 predicted proteins | sample BB_5_MG_FD_140340 | JGI IMG/M metagenome (GOLD analysis project Ga0193954, IMG submission 140340) | Microbial mat bacterial communities from the Broadkill River, Lewes, Delaware, United States - BB_5_MG | ecosystem: Environmental > Aquatic > Freshwater > River > Microbial mats | place: USA...
AATCGTAGGAATACCTGCTAATATCTCTAATATGGGTTTAATAATTTCGCGTGCTTTGGGAGGAGCAAACTGTGAGAGATAGATAGCACAAAAAAGCCCAATAGGCAACGCCACACTAATAGCGATAAGAGCAATCATAACCGTACCCACAAAGAGAGGCAATGCCCCAAACTGTGGATTGGTGAGGCTATCAGCACTCCACTGTGTACCCGTAAAAAAGTACCATATACTGTGATTGGCAAAAAACTGCGTACTGTAATAGAGTATGGAGTGTTCTAAAATTGAGAGTATGGCAATGGAGATAAGAGCAGAAAGTATCAAGAGATACTCAATCGCTTTTTCGATTCTATCTTTGCATTTTTTGCTTTTGTATTGAAAGAAAAAGTAGAGTAGCAGTGCTAAAAGCGTGAGAATCAGAGCGTTGTTGAGGGTCACTTTAACCTATCCTCTTTTAGATCATCAAGAGTGAGTTTGATTCTTTTTGTAATTCTCTTTTGCATACGCACTCTCTCCTTTTCAAGCAGAGGTACAAGCCCCATCTCCACAAGCAGACCATCCCTAGAGAGCATACTTTGGCCAAAAAAAAGCTCTAAAAAGCTCTGAAGCGAGGGCATGGTACGTAAGTGAGCGATATTGACATAGAGGTAGAGTTGTCGTGTGATAGGGTAGCTACGATTGGCAATTGTGGTTTGTGTGGGGTAGATGCCATCAATGGCAATCCCCGATACCTTATCGTCATTTTCAAGCAAAAAGTTATAACCAAATATCCCTATGGCATCTCTATCTTGTTTGAGTTTTTGGATGATCAGATTGTCATTTTCACCTGAGGGGATATAGGCTCCATCTTTACGAATACCATACCTTACATCTTTGTAAAGTTTCATCTCTTTTGCAATGTTTTTAATGATAATGGATTCTAAAATATCACGTGTACCACTACTCGATGGTGGTCCATAAATCACAATCTCTCTATTGGGTAGTGAGGTGCGAATATCACTCCATCTTTTGTAGGGATTAGAGATAATCTTTGTGCCATCTTTGGAGGGTACTTTATCAATAAGGGCTAACATAATATCATATTTATTAAGATTGAGCTTTTCATCAGCAATATGTTGGGCAAGAGCAATACCATCAAACCCAATGGTTAGTTCTAATATCTCGTCTACACCATTGTTTTGACAGCGTTTAAGCTCACTCACTTTGATTCTACGGCTTGCATTGGCGATGTTGTAGTTTTGGGCTTTGTTACAAAATATTCGAATACCACTCCCTGAGCCTGTCGATTCAATCAAAGGAGTTTTACCTCCTTGCACGGCACTAAACTCCTCTGCCACCGTAGTAGCAAAGGGATAAATGGTCGATGAGCCAACAATCGTAATACGCTCTTTGGCATCAAGAGAGTTAAAGAGTAGGAAAAAAGAGAGTAGCATGCCTCTTAATAGCGTCATCGTTTTGATCTCCCCATTTTTGAGTTGTGAAATTGTAGGGAAGATAAGTTACAAACGGGTTACTTTTTGAATTTTTTATAGAGAAAGAAACTAAGCATAGCTATAAAAAGCAGTAGAGCTAAAAAGAGAATGATGACATTAGCACTCTCTTTGGCATCTTGCCCAAAATAGTAGCCAATACCAAGCATCATAGAGTTCCATGCGAGATTGGAGAGGTAGGTAATGGGCAAAAACCAAATCAGAGGCATTTTGGAGATACCTGCAGGAATAGAGATATACTGCCCCATACTTGGTACAAGTGGGGCAAAGAGCACCGAGGCTTTGCCGTATTGTTTAAAAAAGCGTTTGATAGTTTTAAAAGTTTTTTTGCGTTTTTTCAAAAAGAGATTTATGACAATGGGTCTAGCCAATGAGTAGTTGATAAACGCCCCTACCGTAGTCCCTAGTGTGGTGATAATTGCAATTGTCGCAAAGTCCATCTTGCCAAGTGATGCTAGATAGCCCGCAGGAAGTAAAATAAGCTGTGTGGGTAGAGGAATAAAGGTACCAACCACAATCATATAGAAAAAAAATCCAATGTATCCTATTTCAAAAATTGCGTTGATAAGGATATCCATCATCCACACTCCTCAATTATTTTTGATGAGCATTATAACAAAGCAAAATTAAAACTTTGATATTTTTTATGTTTCCAAGTTGTTATTATCTATAATAAGGCATCTTTGTTACGGTAAAGTATCAGGACACTTAAGAGAGTCAATAGCAATACCGCTTGTCCAATCACCACAAAAAAATGCTGTACACCAAAGCTCAGTACCAGTGGATGAAAAACAATGGGAGAAAAAAACTGCCCCAAAAAGAGAGCACTTGTAAGATAACCTGAGGATTTGACCCGCTTCTTATGATGGGCTTTGTGTAACATCCATGCAGAGATATTGGTCATCATAATACCTCCTCCAAACCCCATAATAGGCGAAGTAACAAAGAAGAGATAAACACTCTGCACAAGCCCAATTAAAATAAAGCCAACCCCAATAATCACTAAACCAATCAAATAGATAGTAGCAAAACTAAAATGTTTTTTAAGCTTAGCAAAACTCAACGCTCCAAGAGCATTGGAGACAAAGGCGGTGGCAATAATTGCTCCTGTAAGCGTACCACTTGCCCCAAACTCATTGATAATTAAAAAAGGAATTTGTGTGGGCAGTATGTAAAAAAGCAACATCAACAAAAATGCCAGTAGATAGATACCTTTGAGATTTGCCTCTTCATCACTACTTTGCGAAGAGCTTGGAAAATGCTCCACTTCAAGAATATAACGCATCACCAAAGGCAAAACCAAAAACCCCATAAGATAGATAGCAAAAGGATAACGCCAATCCAGATCACTTAAGATTCCACCACCAATAATAAAGACAATGCCTCCCATCGAGATAAAAGCACTCTGTAAACCCATAAATTTATGCCGCTCTTCTCCTGCAAAATAATCCCCTATTAGCGAAGTGGTGACAATCATCAATATTGCCACCGCTATCCCAAAGAGTGAACGGGAAAAAAGCAGGGCTTCAATGGACTCTAAATAGAGTCCCGCACTCCCTGCAAAGCCAAAGATTAAAAGAGCAATAATGCTTGAACGTTTTTTTTTGATTTTATCAACCAAATGTCCCAAAAAAGGTGCGAGTAAGGCAATAGAGAGGGAAGGCAGTGTAATCATTAAACGCGATAAAAATTCTATATTATCCACATCAGAAAAGTACTCTTTGAGATGAGGCAACATCGTGACAATCGCAACATTAGACATCATCGTCATCATTGATAAGACTAAGAGGGTCAATTTGGTCAAGGGACTAAGGTGTAACATACTTCTCTCTTTTTAGATGCAATGGTACAATGATTTGGCTTGTTTTGCGAGTATTTTGATCAACTTATACTAATTATCTCGAGTACCTATTTTGCTTGCTACAAGAAAGAGGTACTCCTTACCAATAATTTGCACACGGTATTTGTGTTGCTGGAGGTATTTTTTGCAAAAATAAATATCTTTGATCACCGTTGAGAGTTCGGAAGCATTATAATGCGGGACTTTAGCTCCATAGATAAGCTCACCATCCATCCAACGACTGTTGGGGAAACCCATGATAATAGCACTGTTATGACTCAGTAACTCTTTCACCAAATGCATAAAAAGTTTTTTGAAATTTGACGAGATACTTTGCAGTGTTGCCACAGTGACAAGCAGATCAAACTCTCCCAATTCAAGCTCTTCTAAAGCCCTAATATCATGAGTATAGAAGTGCATATTTTGATTATTAGCAAAACGATTTTTGGCATACTCTATAGCACTCTTAGAGTAATCAATACCAACAAACTCTTTTGTATCAAATGCTTCTTGGCTTAATAGCTCTTCAATGCTTGCAAACTCATCCCCACGATTAATCCCTAAATTAATCACCCGTTTGACATTGTCAAAGTTGAGGGCTTTGAGTGCTTGATAATAATAGTGACTAAATGCAAATTCACTGCTCTTATCAATAGCAAAAAAGTTACTTTGGGTTCCATATTTCTCAGTTGAGTCACTATCATAGTGAAAAGAGTTTGAATGCTTTAGCTTTTCAAAGGTAAGAATAATAGTATGTTCAGAACTTATTTGAGGTAACAACATTCGACACTCTAAAGCATTGGCAAGATCCATCCAGCTTTTAAGTGACCTGTAGATATATAATTCATCATCTATCTCTACCAACGCCCCACTGTAAAACTTTCCAATATCAGGGGAGAGTACTTCAAAAGAGAGACGCTCTTCTCTCTCTAAAGTACTTTGAATCCACTCTATAATCTCTATAGAGGAGTCTTGTTTAAAATGACGCATTACTACCAATAAATAGTGACATAACGCCTACCCCATCGTAAGGCTCGGCGTTTATTAGTTCCCATATAAATATCAATCTTTTTTCTAAAGCGTTTATTCATCTTATCACGGACAACATAAGTACCTCTCAGACCTGAAATACGCACTCGTGAGCCGTTACGTAATCCATATCGCTTTAGTAAATCACGTGAAACCGCAATAATCTTCATCCCAGGACGGATACGATTATTCCAAGCTGCTAAAAAAGGTGTACTATCGGTTTGACTTCGATGCGATGTATAGGCGGTTGCAAGCACCCGTAGTTTACGTTTATAGGTTCGCTTTAAGAAGGTATAGCCTTTTTTCTTCTTCTTTTTTACAACTTTTTTCTTTTTCTTTTTAGGTTTTTTGACATAGACACTTTTTTGGTCTTTATCCCAATTCTCAATCAAACTTACCAATCGGTCTTTTTTCTCTTTTTGAGTCTCTTTTTTCTTTTTTGGCTTCTCTTTTTTTATTTTATCTTTTTTCTTATCTTCTTTTTTGCTTTTATTATCCTCTACATACTTAATATCTTTGGAGCTATAATCTTTGGAGTACCGAATAGGTTCATTAATTTTAATATGTTTTTCAATAATATTATCCACCGTAATAACACGTAATTTTTTCTTTTTAGGAAGAGGGAGTGTTTTGCTTGTGATCAGTTTTTTACGGTTTTTAGGGTCTGTGACTTTAGTTGTAGAGAGAAGCTTTGCACCATAAGTATTACACTCAGAGGTAATGGTACTAGAGAGATTTCGACAATCAACTCCTTTAGCATGGAGCGGATTGAACACTATATAGAAAAAAAGTCCTATATAAAGAGTTAAATTTTTCATCATTATCTATTAAGGTTATAAAAACCTTAACATCTCCTCTTTGATCCTATCTTTACTCACAATAGTATTGTGGATAGTCTCTTTATTTAACAGTTCTTTAATCATTTTTGGTACCTCCAAATTGGCTTCTTGGCTAATATACTCTAGTGCATCGATATCATGTTCTATCTCTTTACCCAAAGCTTTTGCTACGACAGGAGAAAATTTCGTCCATTCAGCAGTAGAGTAGATAACAGTTTTGAGTTTCTCATCACGTAATTCTTGATAGGATTTCATACAAGTGGCGGTATGGGGATCCATAATATAACCACGTTTAGCATAGTCACTCATCACATCAACACACTCATTATCATCACTAAAAGAGGCATCAAAATCTTCTTTAATTAAAGCAACTTCAGCCTCACTCATTTGATACTTTCCATTGGCTTCAAGCTCATCCATCAGTTCTTTGGTTCGATTGGCTCCAAATTTATCAAATAAAATTCGCTCAATATTGGAGCTTTTAAGGATATCCATAGCAGGGGATTTGGTTTTGATTAGATCTCTTGATGTCAAGTCATAAGTTCCTGTCGTGATCCAATCAGTTAGAATATTGTTAACATTAGAGGCGATCAAAATCTTAGCAATTGGAAGCCCTGCTTTTTTGGCATAATAAGCTCCCAATGCATTTCCAAAGTTTCCACTTGGGACAACCAAATAGATCTTCTCACCTTTGGCAATTTCATTTTGACGTACAAGCTCCAAGTAGCTGTAGATATGGTAGATAACTTGGAAAATAATACGTCCAAAGTTGACTGAATTTGCGGCGGAGAGTTTAATATCTTTTGCTTTAAGCTCCTCTTTAAAATCTTGGGAAGCCAACAGTGCTTTGAGTGCGTTTTGCGTATCATCAAAGTTCCCTTCAACCCCAAGTACTTTAAGATTGCTTCCATCTTCAGTGACCATCTGAAGACGCTGTACATCACTTGTCCCTCCATCAGGATAGAGACAAACTACTTTGACATTGTCTTGATTTTTGAAAGTTTCTAATGTTGCAGGCCCTGTATCACCACTTGTTGCAGCCATAATCAGATAATTCTCACCTTGTTTTTGAGCCAATTTAGATAAAATATACCCAAAAGGCTGCAGGGCCATATCTTTAAATGCACGTGTTGGACCATGATAAAGCTCCGAGACAAAACAATCCTCTTCAATTTTGGAAAGCTCTACAGGCTTATCCCCTTTATCAAAATCATCGTATCGATTAAGTGCCTCTTGAAGTGTATCAGAGTCGATATCAATACCAAACGATGTTAAAAAGTCAAATGCCAACTCTTTGTATGAACTGTTTTGGTGTTTCTCTAAAAAATCGTCATCAAGAGAGGGTAATGCTTTTGGGACATAGAGCCCTCCAAAACTTGCACTTGGACTTAAAATTGCCTCAGAAAATCTGACACTACTGCTTTTAACTCCATCATTTCCACGTGTTTCAATAAATTCCATTAAACTTCCTAAAATCTTAATTCTCTATACTATCTAAGAGTATACCAACGATATCCGTCATAGTTAAAATACCTTTGATCTCATTATTATCAATCACCAAAAGTCTTTTCATACCATTATTAACCATCATACGTGCTGCATACTTAATATCCATTTTTGCCGATACTGATACAACAGGAGAATTTGCAACATCATAGGCATTTAACAACTCAATATCACCATCTTCTGCGACAATGGATTGTAAGATATTTTTAAAAGTAACCAGACCATAAGCCCCACTTGGTGAAGCTTTGTCCACAATTACTGCTTTGATTCCATGTTCTTTCATTTTTTTAAGTGCTACTTGTAAACTCGCCATTTGAGAGACCATGACAAGTTTCTCTTTTGGTGTCATAATATTTTCTACTAACATAATATCCCCTTTCTATTTGTTGATATGCTTAGAGCATATTGCGTACATCTGTTTCAAATTTGTGTAATTCAGCTTTATCCAACCCTGTCACATGTGAGAGTGGAAAAGTAAATGCCATTCCACTGTTTTCAGGATTATCCAAATCAAAATTCTCTCGAAGTGTTTTCATAACTTTAAGTGATGTTCTTCTTGGCAAGATAAAAAACATAATCGATACATTCTCTTCCAGTGTTAAACCAAAAAATACTTTTTTCTCTTGTAAACCAATATTTCGACCATGTACAATACTGACTCCACCTGCACCAGCCTCTTTGGCTACCTCAATGGCTTTCTCTTCGTCTTTGTCTTGTACGACGGCTATTAAAGCTGTAAATTTCATAATATACTCCTACTTTACTTTACTCTGTTTATCAATTTTATACTGTGCATAAATCCCATACCCCATAACCGTAATCATAGGAAAGAGTGATGCAAACGCAATCAATCCAAATCCATCAATCAAAGGGTTTCTTCCTTCTATATTCTCAGCCAATCCTAATCCCAGTGCCGCCACCAAGGGTACGGTTACGGTAGATGTCGTTACCCCTCCACTATCATAAGCAATGGGAATAATAAATCTAGGTGCAAACTGAGTCATAATCACAACGATTATATACCCTACGATAATATAATAGTGAATAGGATCTCCCACTACAATTCGGTACGCACCCAGTGCGATACCAAAAGCCACACCTAAAGCCACAATACCTCGAAGTACAAACTGCTTGATATTGCCCTGAGAAATCTCTTCAACTTTAATAGCAATTGCCAATAAAGATGGTTCTGCCATCGTAGTTGAAAAACCAATTAAAAAAGCAAAAAGATAAATCAATAAATTGTTTTTCATGGAGGTCAGTTGAAAGGCAATTGTTTCACCAATAGGGAAAAGTCCCATTTCAAGTCCAACAATAAAGGCATAAAGACCTAAAATCACCAAAATAATACCTGAAAGAATTTTAGGCATATGTTCAACAGGTTTTTTAATAATGATATATTGGAAGAAAAAGATAACAATTAAGATAGGAGCCACATCTTCAATCACTCCAAAAAGTCCTAAAACTGTCTCTTTAAGATCAAACTCATACATTTTTGCCGCTGCTTTGGCAGTCTCTTCGGCAACAACATCAACACTTCCTGTTCCTGCTTCAACAAAATTATAGACATAGATACCATACGCTTGTACAAAAATCATTGGAAGCAGTGATGCAAAAGCAATCAATCCAAATCCATCAATAACAGGATTCCTGCCTTTGATACTCGAAGCCAGTCCAATACCAAGAGCGGCAACCAAAGGGACGGTTACCGTTGAAGTCGTAACCCCTCCACTGTCATAAGCCAATCCAATAATCTCAACAGGAGCAAAAAAGGTGACTGTTACCACAATAATATACCCAGCTACGATATAATAATGAATAGGATGCCCTAGTAAGATCCTAAGTACCCCTAATGCAATGGCAAAACCAACAGAGAAGGCTACGGTGACACGTAGGAAAAGAGCATCAATCTTACCACTACTAATCACTGCTGCTTTATCAGCAATAGCAATCAGTGCGGGTTCTGCAATGGTTGTCGAAAATCCTATGGTAAAGGCAAAGATCAAAAGCCAAAACACTGAACCTTTTTTCGCAAAATCAGTTGCTAAATTTTCACCAACAGGGAAAATACCAAGCTCCAATCCTCGAATAAAGATGGCTAATCCTACCGCTACAACAAGGAGTCCAATGATAATTGAACTAAGTCCTTCAGGGACAGCTTGAATAATGGCTATTTGAAAAAACGCAACAACTACTACAATAGGTAATAGATCTTTGAATGAGTTTTTCAAGTCACTATAAAATATTTTTAAAGTCTCTTTCATGATATTATTATACCTTATTAAATCTAACGATTACTTATTTTTTCTTATTTTAGAGTTCAATACAACTACCCACACCATCACTAGTGAGAATTTCAAGAAGTATAGAGTGTTCCAATCGTCCGTCAATAATGTGTGCCTTCTTAACGCCACCTTTGAGTGCGTCAATACAAGCATCAACCTTAGGTACCATACCACCGTGAATGGTACCATTTTCTTTTAATTGATTGCACTCTTCAATGCTTAGATTACTCATTAACTTTTTATCATTGTCTAATACTCCTGGAGTATCGGTTAAAAAGAGTATTTTTCGTGCACCCATAGCTACGGCTAAGTGACTAGCAGCTAAATCAGCATTGATGTTGAATCCACTGTATTTAGAACTTCTACTTCCTGCTATTGGAGCCACAACAGGAACAAAACCATCATCCATCATCTTATCAACAACTTCAGGGTTGACATGTTCAATCACTCCTGTGTATCCAAAGTTCTCAAAATCTTTTGGCATCGCTTCAAATAAACTACCATCTTTACCTGAAATACCAATGGCTTTGGTTCCTTGGTTGTTTAACAAAGAGACAATCTCTTTATTGATTTCACCACTAAGCACCATCTCCGCAACACGCAAAACCTCTTTGGTAGTTACTCTTTGCCCATCGACAAACTTAGTGGGGATATTAAGTTGAGTGAGTAGATCGGTGATACTCTTGCCTCCACCGTGTACAATAATAGGTTTCATTCCTACAAGATGCAAAAGAGCAATATCTTGTGCAAAACCAAGTTTTAACTCATCACTCGTTTGAGCTGAACCACCATACTTAATAACAATTTTTTCATTTGAAAACTTCTTGATAAAGGGCAAAGCTTCAAAGAGCGTTTTGACCGTCTCTATTTTACTTTTCAATATTATTTCCTTAAATAAGATGAAATTTGTACGATATTATAGCATAGAAGTATCAAACTAGGATTACGTTTTAATATCCTTCAAGGGATGTCTACATTGGAAATCAAAGCCTAATGTGAGTATAATATTTTCAACTCTATATAGATGATTAAGGAGTCTTTTATGAAACTTATCTACATTAGCATTCTCTCTTTTTTTCTACTCTCATGTGGAAGCAGTGGTAATACAACACAAGCAAGCTTTCCCGAATATGAAAAAGAGAACAACAATACGCAAATAAACACCGACAACAACGAAAGTAATCTTACGCTTACAAGCAGTATCCACGGTCGTGGTGTTGATGGTGAACTTGCCCAAGCAACCCTCTTTTTGGATCTTAACCTTAATACGAAGCTTGATAGTAATGAACCCTCAACAACAACGGATGATGAGGGGTATTACCATTTAGAGCTTGATAGCGATACACTAGCACACCCTAATTATATTAATAGAAAGGCATTATTGATACTTGAAGGTGGGTTTGATATACGCAGTAAAAGCAATTTTGGTCAAACGCTTAAAGCCAATTTAGATGGAAACACAAGCATCTATATCACCCCTCTCTCTACCATAATCGCCACTCTTGTCGAACTCAACACCTCACTTGAAGATGCCAAAGAGGAGGTTGCCTCTAGCTTTAACCTCCCTAAAGAGCTATTAACAAAAGACCCTATTAAGGTACTCAATGAAGGTGATATACGACTCTACAGTGCTTCACTCAAAATTCACAATGTTGCCAAAGTGATTCGTCATAATGCACAAGATACCAATGATAGCTATTATAAGCTTGCTCAATCATTTCAAGAGCGTCAAAATAGCAGTGACAGCCCCATTCAAGCTCTAATTAACAATCAAAATATTGAGCATATCTGTCAAAACCAAACGATACGCCAACAGATTATTCAAAAAGTCAGCACAAAAATTGATCAAGAACTCGCAACCCTCAATAACAAAGAACTTAATGAGTCACTCGTAAGTAGTTCCATTGATATTGACATCATTGTATCACAACTTGAACTTGAACTCAAAAGGTGCCAAAGCAGTGAGCTTAATATCTCACTTGAAGAGAATCGCTCCCTAGAGTATAAAATCGTTCGTAAAATTCTTGACTCTGCTAACTATAACAACGAACAAGTCATTGAAGAGATCGCACAACTTGATGGCATTGATAGCCATACAACCACGCAACAACTGCTTGAACTTCTCAAAAGTGATGCACAATACAGTAATATTGTAAAGCTACTACAAAGCACTATTGAGAATACAACAACCACTGGCACTTCATCTCTTGCAAGCAACAGTGAGCTTGTTATCAAAAGAGTCCGTACCAGTACATGGGAGAGTGGCTATTGTGAAGAGGTCAAAATATTCAATAGTAGCAGTGAATCTAAAATTTGGAATGTTGAACTTGAAGTAGTGGGGTCAATCTACACTTTATGGAATGCCAACTACAGCCACAATAACAACGTACTGTATGCCTATGGAGTTGACTTTAACCGTGCCATTTCCCCACAATCGCACGTCTCTTTTGGCTACTGTCTCAATAGTACAAGTCCCAATACACCCTCCTCCAATGAAGGCAATAGTACAGGATACAGCAGCGACAAACTTCAAGTACGGGAGAGTATCAAGGATGACTGGGGAAGTGGCTACTGTAGCGATATTGTCATTAGTAACCAAAGTGCTAACGATAAACTATGGAAAACAAGCTTTCAAGCCCAAGGAAAGATCACTGAAGTTTGGAATGCTCAGTATACTCAAGACTCCCAAACATTGAGGGTTGAGATCCAAGGAGTTGATTACAATCAAGTCATTAAAGCATATGGTGCTGTTAACATTGGATATTGTGCATCCAAAGAGGCTAGTACGACAACTCCCAAAGAGGAAGTAAACACTCCTCCTATGACAACACTTAGTGACGAACAAAGTGTTGAGAAAGATTTTGAACTTCTCACTTTTGATCATATCAGAGCACTCAATCAAGCTCCCGATAATATCACCTCAAACCTCCATCTTATAACGTTAGGAGATGAAGGATCGCATATCCTCTGGCAATCCAACCACGAGACTCTTTTGAGTACAGGTGCGGTTCAAAGACCTCCTTATGGCACAGGGGACAGTATTGTAGAACTTCAAGCCACACTAAGCAAAGGGGAAGTCTCCAAGATCAAAAAATTTGAACTGCTAATCAAAGCATTACCTCAGAACATCTCTCTTGATCATACAAAATACATGAGTGCTTTGGATCTCTCTATGAGCTTCTATGAAGCCCAACGTGCCTCAGGGGAATTTAAACGTGTCTTATGGAGACAAGCCATTGCCAAAGGTGATGGAAGTGATGTCAGTGTCAATCTTGAAGGGGGATGGTTTGACGCAGGAGATTATGTTAAGTTTAACCTTCCAATGAGCTACAGTGTTACTATGCTCAATTGGAGCCTTATTGATAACCCTAACTCCTACAAAGATCTAAACTATGCCAAAGAACAAGTAAGCTATGCTCTTGATTATCTAGCACGAAGCTACTATTCTGGTAAAAGTGGAACCTACAGTGATGATAGAGTCTTTTATCAAGTAGGAGATGGCAATATTGATCACAGCTTTTGGGGACCACCACAAGATATGAGTCTCAATCGCCCTACTTCAATTTGTAGTGGAGTAGGAGGGGGGTGTGCTGCCGTGAGTGGTTCGATGGCGGCGTCTTTTGCCTCAGGATATATCTTGTTCAAAACAAGCGATGCCACATTTGCCAATAACCTACTTAAGCAAGCAAAAGAGATCTATGCCTTTGCCAAAGCTTATCCAACGGATGACAACTACCAAAATGCCAATCCCTTCTATCAACTCTATGATGATAACAAAGATCAATTGGCATGGGGTGCAGTATGGCTCTATCTTGCCACCCAAGATGAAGACTATCTCGATGACGCCAAAAGCTTTATTGCCAATAAATCACCTATAGGATGGGTGCATAGTTGGGATAATGTCACACAAGGAGTTGTCTTACTTTTAGCCAGACTTACCAATGACAACACTTACCACACACCAATGCAACAAAGCATTGATCACTGGATTAACAATGTCCCTTCTTCTCCTGCGGGATTGCGTGTGATTAGCCAATGGGGATCACTGCGTTATGCTTCGAGTGAGGCATTTATCGCAGCAAAGTATGCCTCCATCACTTCTGATGAAACACAAAAAAGTCACTACCTTAACTTTGCAAAGTCTCAAATTGACTATATCTTAGGCGATAACCCACTGAACTTTAGCTATCAAATTGGTTTTGGATCAAACTACCCACTCAACCCACACCACAGAGCATCTCATGACTCTCCCACACATAACATCAATTCACCAACACTCAATACCCATACACTTATTGGTGCATTGGTCGGTGGTCCTCTCACCCCCAATGATTATGACTATAAGGATGATAGAGAAGACTACAAACGTAATGAAGTTGCCACTGACTACAACGCAGGATTCTCTGCTGCATTGGCAGAGTTGATTGCTACAAAACAATAAGCTTCATCGCCTAGAGTAAAGGAGAGTTCAACTCTCCTAAGCCCTCCTCATTCAAATCATGTTATAATTGCAGCAAAAAGGCAAAAGTGTTATGAGTGGATTTTCGGAATTAACGCAAAGGTGGATTACCGCCTTTGTACTTTTAGTTGTTGTGGGTTTTGTAGGATGGTTGGATAACTTTACGGTAATGTGGCTCTTTTTAGGCGTGGTCTATATTTTTGCATTTCATGAGGCGATGCAACTCTTTAAACTCGTCTCCTCTCCGACCTACTTTTGGGCAGTAGCACTTTGGATTGTTGCATACTTTTACCCCAATCCCGATGATCTCTTTTTTGTCATTGCTATTTTATTTGGTTCAACCATTGCCTTTACACGAAACTTTGAATACAAACTCTTACGTCCCTTTTTATACCCAGTCAGTGGGATGCTCTTTATACTCGTCCTCTACAAAGATTTTGGTCTTCAAGCCCTTATATGGCTCTTAGTTGTCGTCGCATTGACCGATGTGGGGGCTTTCTTTAGTGGTAAAGCCTTTGGTAAACATCCATTTTCTCCCACTTCCCCCAAGAAGACATGGGAGGGAGTGTTTGGTGGTGTTATAGTCGCGACCATTGCAGGAACCTACGCAGGAGCCTTTATCAGTGATAATATCTATACTCTTGTTATTATAAGCTTCCTTACTTCCATTGCTTCTGTCTATGGTGATCTTTTTGAGAGTTTCCTGAAGCGTCGTGCCGATGTCAAAGACAGTGGAACCATTCTACCAGGGCATGGTGGGGTACTTGACCGTATTGATGGATACCTCTTTGGGGGTATTGTGATGGTCATCTTATTTAGAGCCTTGGTTTAATGTCCTCCATTGTTCTATTAGGCTCAACTGGTTCGATTGGGGTCAATACCCTAATCATCGCTCAAAAATACAACATCACCATTGAGGCACTCGTCGCAGGTGATAATATCAATCTACTCAACCAACAAATTAAAATTCATAAACCCAAATATGTCGCTATTCGAGATGGCTCTAAAAAGCATCTGGTCAATCATCCCCATGTCTACAGTGGCAATGAAGGTATTGAAACGATCATTGAAATCTCTAGCAGTCAAACCATTGTCAATGCTCTTGTGGGCTATGCAGGGATGCTTCCTACACTTAAAGCCATAGAGATGGATAAGCGTATTGCTCTTGCCAACAAAGAGTCTTTGGTCGTTGCAGGAGAGTTCATCGATACGACTAATATCACACCCATTGATAGCGAACACTTTGGGCTATGGTATCTACTAGGGGATAAAAAACCCAAAAATCTTGTCATCACGGCAAGTGGTGGAGCGTTTAGAGATTGGGAGATTGAGGCGATCAAAGATGCTAGCTATGCCCAAGCACTCAAACACCCAAACTGGTCAATGGGAAGCAAAATTACCATTGACAGTGCGACCATGACTAATAAACTTTTAAACTGCTTGAAGCCCGTTGGCTCTTTGATACGACTAGGGTCGATGCTGTAATTGAACGTAAATCAATCATTCATGCTTTGATTGAGTTTGTAGATGGTTCGACTACTGCTCACTTCGCAGGGGTGGATATGAAACTTCCCATTGCCTACTCTATTTTAAATAAAATAGAGGATGAGATTTTACCTACTGTTGATTTATTAAAAATGGGGGCTTTAGAATTTGAAAAAATCGAAGAGTCTAAATACCCAATATGGCAAATCAAAGAGGATATTTTAAGCAACCCACACCGTGGAGTCGTGATCAATGCTGCCAATGAAGAGGCAATTACACAATTTCAAAAAGATCAACTAAGCTTCTTTGGGATGAGTGATATTATCCTTAAAAGCTATCAAAAGTTTGAAAATGTCCAACCCACATCTATAAAAGACATTATTACAATTGACCAAGAGGTAAGGAGCTATATCAATGGAAAATAAAGTACTCATTTTACACGGTTGGGGTGCTAGCCACGCACCCCATTGGCAAGCAGAGCTAGCAAGCCATATCGCACTCAATTACGGTACAGTCTCCTTTCCTCTCATTCAAGATTTCGATGCTCCTATCAAAAGTGAGTGGGTAGCTCAAATCAAAGCGATACTAAATGACTTTAAACCCACAACTGTTGTGACCCACTCTCTTGGTTCTACACTATGGTTTTGGCTCTGCCAAGAAGATATAGCAAGTGTTGAAAAACTCTATCTCGTAGCTCCTCCCTCCATGGAGTGCGATATAAAAGAGCTTGATACCTTCTTCCCCTGCCCTACCCCAAAAAACCTCAAAGCCAAAGAGGCACAACTCATCGCTTCAGACAATGACCACTATATGAGTATCCAAGAGGCTCAAAAGCTAGCTAACACGTTAGGTATTGAGCTTATAACAATCAAAGATGGTGGACATCTTAACAGTGAGAGTGGATATGGAAAATGGGCGTGGATGGAAGCGAAGTTTTAACCCCAAAGAGCCTCCTTCTAAATTTATAATGCTATAATGTCAAAATTTATTAAAATTCCTTGAATTGAGGTACAATACTTGATTATTGAAAGGAATTTGGAGATAATTGTAACAAAATATCATAATAAACAATCAATATACTATAAGGAGAAATTATGAGAATAAAGAAAAAAGCGTTAACGTTTGAAGATGTCCTGCTCGTTCCCCAGCACTCTACTGTACTGCCTAAAGAGGTATCGACTAAAAGCATGCTTACCAAACGTGTTTCACTTAATATTCCTATGGTTTCAGCTGCGATGGATACCGTCACAGAATACAAAGCTGCAATTGCCATGGCAAGACTTGGTGGAATTGGAATTGTGCATAAAAACATGGATATTCAATCGCAAGTCAATCAGATCAAAAAAGTTAAAAAATCAGAAAGTGGTATTATTATCGACCCTATTTTCATCTCTCCAGATGCTACCATCGCTGAAGCAGATGCACTGATGGGAGAATACAAAATTTCAGGTGTTCCTGTTGTGGATGAGAATAGAAAACTCATTGGTATTATTACCAACCGTGATATGAAATTTATCACCGACACCTCTGCTAGCGTCGATGATGTCATGACTAAAATGCCCCTTATCACGACTAAGCCAGGTATCACACTTGAAGATGCAGCCAAAATCTTACAAGAACACAAAATCGAAAAGCTTCCAATTGTTGATGAAAATGATACCCTCCAAGGGCTTATTACCATCAAAGATATTGAACGCAAAATTCAATTTCCCAATGCCAATAAAGATCAATATGGACGATTACGTGTTGGAGCGGCAATTGGTGTCGGTCAGCTTGACCGTGCAACTGCTTTGGTTGAAGCGGGAGTTGATGTCTTGGTACTTGACTCTGCTCATGGACACTCACAGGGCATTATCGATACACTCAAAAATATCAAAAAAGAGCTTGATGTCGATGTCATCGCAGGAAACATCGCTACAGGTGCCGCAGCCAAAGATCTCATTGCAGCAGGTGCAGATGCGATCAAAGTAGGTATTGGACCAGGATCGATTTGTACCACACGTATTGTTGCTGGTGTTGGGGTTCCTCAGATTTCAGCCATTGATGAAGTAGCCCAAGTATCCAATCTTGAAGGTGTACCTGTCATCGCAGATGGAGGAATCAAATACTCTGGTGATATTGCCAAAGCCCTCGCCGTAGGAGCTAGCTCCGTAATGCTAGGTTCTGCATTAGCAGGAACATACGAAGCACCAGGAGAGACGATCATCTTCAATGGTCGAAAGTTCAAAAGCTATCGAGGAATGGGAAGTATTGGAGCCATGACCAAAGGAAGCAACGACCGCTATTTCCAAGAGGGGACAGCAGCCGATAAGCTTGTACCCGAAGGAATTGAGGGACGTGTACCTTACCGTGGACGAGTAGAAGAGATCATCCACCAAATGATTGGAGGACTACGTTCATCTATGGGATATTGTGGAAGCAAAGACATTCCCACTTTTTGGAACCGTGCAGAGTTTGTAGAGATTACAAGTGCAGGTCTCAAAGAGTCTCACGTACACGATGTCACCATCACCAAAGAGTCTCCAAACTACCACTCATAAACAACAAAACCTATGGACATTTTGTCCATAGATTCTCAATATAAACTTTACACCCTACTTCTTTTAGATATCAAACAGAGACTTTATTCCTATCAAAAATAGAACAAAAGCTGGCATAACAACCACAAAATAGAGAGCATATTTACTTTTAAGTATATCCACTAAATGATGCCACCCCACTGCTTGAAGCGTAAGAACAAAAAGTACCCACCCCCCAATGCTTGATGCCAGTGCCAAGCCTGCTGCCCCCATGCTCTGCATTAAAATTAAAGATAAGACAACATTAACAACCAAAGAAACCGATGCAATCTTTGCCGCCCTCCCCTGTCGCTGTGCCGCGTAGAGAAACAGTGAAAAGAGCTTGGCAAGTCCAAAAGGTAAGAGTCCTACCATATACATGACAAGTACCCATGCAGAGTTTGTGGTATCAGCTTGAGTAAATGCACCCCGTTCAAAGAGCAACCATACAATAAACTCTGAAAGTACCACACCCCCAATCATCGCAAAACCAAGCAAAAAAGCAAGTATCCAAAAGGCTTTGCCTAGATTGGCATAAGCATCTTTTTCTCTGCCATTTTTAAGTGCTTTGGAGATAGAAGGGAAAAGAGCCGTAGCCGTAGCAATGGCAAAAAGTGCTAGAGGTAACTGAAACAGACGATTGGCGTAGTAGAGATAACTAATCGAGCCTGTGACCAAAAACGATGCCATCCACGTATCAATAAAAGCAGCAATTTGTGCTGTGGAGTTACCCCATATTGCAGGCAAAAATTGAGATTTGAATTTACTGGTATCTTTGCTCACATCTTTGGTTTTACGGTACTTCCACCCTCCAATAAGCAATCGATGCAAATTAAAATGTTTGATGGCGATAAGATGGGCAATGAGTTGCAACACCCCACCAATAAGTACGGCAATACTCAAAGCATAAACGATGCTTTGGGGTTCATCCTTGGCATAAAGTAACAGTGCTGCTATCATCGAGATATTAAGTAAGGCGGTCGAAAAGGCAGTGGTAGCAAAATGCTCTTTGTATTGCAACAAAGTAGCTAAAAATGTCACCAAAAAGATCAAATCCAAATACCAAAAGTTAATGGCTACAAGAGGGGCAGCGAGGGCAACGGTAGCATCATCAAAGCCTATTGCCATCGCCTTCGTCGCCAAAGGAGCAAAAAAAGTAACCAACAAAGAACCCAAAATAATAAAAAGCAAAAACCGCAACACAATTGCCGTAGCAAAGACACTCTTATTGGATGAGGCAACAAAGGAAGGCATAAAACTCTGTACAAACGCCCCCTCCCCAAAAATACGACGAAAGAGATTAGGCAGTTTAAACGCAATGGCAAAAATATCACTAAAGACATTGACCCCCAAACTTGAAGCCATCAACATATCGCGCACAAAACCCAAAATTCGGGACGTGAGTATCCCTGCACCATTACTAAATATCGCTCTAATCTTCATACACTACCATTAATCTAAATTTTGTTGCAATTGTAGCATAAGTTACGTACACTAATATAACATGTAGCAGTATAAAGACTTCAAAAAAGTGGTAAGCTACTCTTTTTTAGAAAGAGTAATGAAATCCTAGAAGAGTTTACTCTTCAGGATATAAATTGTGTTTTCCACCTTTTGACGTGAGAAACTCGACGACCTTTTTTTGTCCTAGTCGTTTAGCATAATCTTTGGCACTCATGCCTGATCTATCGACCTTATTAATATCTGCACCATTATTTAGTAGAGTCTCAATGATAGAAGTATCACTAAAGCATGAAGCGAGCATAAGTGGATTAATCCCACTTCGTCTTTGGGTCTCATTGACATCAATGCCTTGCTTGATCACAAAATCCACCGTAGCGTTGTTTTTAAACTTAATGGCTACATCCAACGCACTAAGTCCATCTTCATTAAGTTCATGAATATCCACACCGTACTTCATCAGCAGTTCAACAAGCTCCACTGAGGCACGTTTACGAATAGCATAGAATAAAATTGGGGTCTCATCAGGCTCATCAAGATGGTACTCTTCACCTAAAATGACAAGTTTGGAAAGATCATACCCCTCTTTAAGATATTTTTCAAGCAATACTAGAGAGTCATTTTCAATGGCTTCTAATACTTTTTTGGTTTCTTCACTGTTTTCCATAAGGTATCCTTTTTATTTAAAAGCTCCAAGACCACCCATGCCACCAAGCATACCCATCGCTTGTGACTTTTTGTTATCTTCTACCATCTTATTTATATCGTTTATTGTAGAGATCAGTAAAATCTGCAAAGACTCTTTATCCTCAAGTAATGAATCATCGATGGAGATGTCAATAATCTCTCCTGTACCATCGGCTTCAATCTCTACCATACCGCCACCACCTTTGGTTTTGAGCTTGGTCTCTTTAATATTATCTTGGAGTTGATTTGCTTGTTCTTGCATCTGTTCCATCATTTTGCCCATTTTGGACATATCTAAACCATCAAACATATTTTACCTTTTATCTATTTTGGCTTTTAATCTAGCCCTTCAAATTCTTGAGCTATTGTATTGTCATCATCGACTATAACCACTTTTGGCTTAAATTTATCTGCCTCATCAGGGGTCATAGAGGTGTAGGCAATGATAATAATTTTATCTCCTGTATGGGCTTTTCTTGCGGCTGCACCGTTGATACAGATATCTCTCTTGCCTCGCTCTCCAGGGATAATATAGGTAGCAAAGCGTTCACCGTTATTGATGTTGACAATATCTACTCTCTGTCCCACACGCATATTAGCTGCATCAAGCAGGTCTTGATCAATGGTAATAGAACCTACATAATTTAGATTTGCATCGGTTACTGTGGCTCTATGAATCTTACTATAAAGCATCTCAATAGTCATAAATCATATCCTTTAAATATATTTATTATTTACTAAAATTATACCAAAATTATGGACGAATTGTTGTGTTCGTTCTTCTACTTTGTATGGAAATGCATAAGTATGTAAAGTTAGGGAAAAGTATGCATTCCAAAGCAAAAGCTTTGGAACGAGTCAAAAGGAAGGGGTTATCGTGCCATCTGTGCAGGAGGTACAGCCTCTCCCCACATCTCATCAGCAATGACATACTCATTGACCACATTACCACCAATGATATGCTCATCGATGATTCTATCAATTTTCTCTTTTGTAAGACCTACATACATAGTATGCCCTGGTTCTACGAGCATAACAGGACCTTGTTGGCATCGATTAAGGCATCCTGTTTGGATAGGAGCAACGGTTCCAATGATCCCTTTTTGCATTAATGTCTGTCCAAGGTATTGGAAGAGTTGTGCTGATTCTGGGTTGTTTTGGCTTACA
>Ga0193954_1000594_pt1 | contig 20772 bp, 21 predicted proteins | sample BB_5_MG_FD_140340 | JGI IMG/M metagenome (GOLD analysis project Ga0193954, IMG submission 140340) | Microbial mat bacterial communities from the Broadkill River, Lewes, Delaware, United States - BB_5_MG | ecosystem: Environmental > Aquatic > Freshwater > River > Microbial mats | place: USA...
CATGTATCTGAGCCTCGGGGAACTTTTTGGCTAGTTCTATGGCTATATGCCCCGTACCTGTGGAGAGGTCTAAAATATGTTTGACTCCATCAAGATTGATTTTATCCACCATCGCTTGGGCGGAGAGTATAAAGTGTCGGTTTTGATCATAGCTCTTGGCGACACTATCAAAAGTACTCTCTATCGCTTCTTTTATCTTTTGGTTGGCTTCTTGGTTCATACAAATCTCCTCGTATAATTACTTCGTCTTGTTATTTAATGTGTGACAATTATCCATAATCCACTCTTGGAAGTCATTATCAATACCATCTTCATCAGGAGTGGCACTTATAAGTTTGGTTTTGTTTCCTGTCTCTTCATTTACAGCTGTTAATTCAAAGTTGACTCTTTCCCCCATTTCAATATTTTCACCTTCTTCAAGACGCTTAAAAAAATAGTAAAAACTAAAAGAAATACTATCTTGTACTGTATTTAATAATTGTTCAAATTGTATATCGTCTAAACTAGTCAAGAAATTGTATTTCTCAGAATAATCACTCTTCATAATACTAGCAAAATGATTATTTTGATTTATATTATTGAGGTCATTTCTAAGAGTTTCTACTCCTCCATCAATTTCATGTTTTAATAGCTCTTGAAAAAAAGTTAATATTTCTTCATAGTTTCTCTCATGCATTTATTTTTCCTTCTTTGTTTTGTATTTCCCCTATGAGTTGAATAGTTAACGCTTCACTTTCAATAGGCTCTTCAAAATATTGGGTGACGGCATGGAATACTTCGGGGGTATCAAACTTAGCCCTCTTGGGTTGTTCGATACGCCTTTTGGCAATCTGTTTCAAGCAGGTTTCATTGCTGATTTTTAGATAGATCAGCTTATGATTAGCCTTAGCCTCCAATGCCAACTCTTTAAACCATTGGCGTTGTCTTTTGGTATTGGCAGGGAAATCCATGATGACATCACTACCTGTTTGTAAAATATCAATTACAAGAGCTCGAATGAGTGGTTTGATTTTGGATGAGTACTCTATATACTCCTCAAATGTGTTGATCTGATCGGGGTAGAGAGAGGCTAACCACTCATCTTCTGATAGCAATACACGCTTTGGCTCTTTTGCCATCGCTTTTGACCTAGTTGATTTGCCTGCACCCATCTTCCCACAGAAAAAAATTAACTTACCTTGATCCATTTTGATTTCCTTGCTAGCATCTCTTTAATCGTAAGCTTATCCAACTCACTTCCACGCTCTGTTAAATGCTCAACTATCATATTAAACCGCTCTTGGGACAGGTGTTGCCCTAGCTTGACTTTGCCTCGTATCTCATCGGGGATTAGTTTAAAGACCTGCGTGACATCGATCATCTTTTGGTAGCGTGGGTCACTTAGGGGGATATAGCCACCCTCGCTTTGGAGCTTTTGCATTAGAGCTTCAAGGGCTTTGACTTTCTCTTCATAGCTACTCACTATCTCTATCACCCCATCGACGCTAATAGAGCGAAAAAAGTGTGAGGCAGGGCATGCCATCTGCTCATTAGAGCTAAAGTAGGAGGGGATCAGAGCAAAAGGCTCTACCACACTGAGAGAGGCTTTGGGGTTGGATGCCATCATCTGCATCTTCTTGCCCTTTTTGCTTCCATGAAAATAGAACTCCCTACCCAGATAGACAAAATTTATGGGCAAGGCGTAGGGCAAGTTATCTTGGCAAAGAGCCAAAGTGCCATACTCTGCTTTGGCTAATATCGCATCAATGGTGCTTTGATCTTTAATCTCAAATTGTGATTTCATTTAAACTCCTTATTTCAGTTTTGAATTGTTATTGATACTATAACATGAATCCGTGATGATCATAATGAGCAAAATCAAAACATAAATTTATCTTTGTAATCCTATAAGATTATTTATTTAGCATAATATTATCAAAAGTTATAGAATATTTGAGTAAAATGAAGGTATGAAACATATAATAATATCAACTAAGACACTTATATTGGTACCATTGTTATTTGTAATCATATCCTTATTTAAAATAGGACTTAATTATTACGATTCCAAAGAGAGAATGTATGATTTTGTGCAAAAACAATCTCAGACACTGAATCAATTTATGATGGTGCATCGTACCTACTATCAAAACCTCTATCTCAATAAAACCATTCCCCTCAATCAACAAACCCTTCTTGGGCTTCCTGCTTTTTCAGCATTTGATATTTCAGAGCAGTTTTCCAAAGAAAACCATTTTAAAATCACAGTCCAAACCGTATCCGATCGTGCAAGAAATGTAAAAAACCAAGCTGATAGCAGTGAACGCAAAGCCATAGCATTTTTTAATCAAAACAGAGAAGCCAAAGAGTATTTTCAAAAAGAAAAAGAGTATTTCCAATACGCAACGCCACTCTTTATCAAACAAAAATGCCTTACGTGCCATGGTGAAAAATCCGATGCCCCTAAATTTATTGTACAAAAGTACAACAATGCTTATAACTATAAGTTGGGTGAACTGCGTGGTATTATCAGTATTAAAGTGCCTAAAGAAGAGATAGGAGAGTATTTTACGGCTATTTTTATTCAAGATGTTCTTTTTGATATGTTGATTGTTTTAATTATTTTTTCACTCTCTTTTTATCTGATCAAATATTTTAGAGCGTTAGCCACAAATTTACAACAAGAGGTGGATGATAAGACCCAAGCACTTTCACACAATATCGCCTTTCTCAAAAGCCATCAAATCGCCTTAGATGAGTCAAGTATTGTCAGTAAGTCTGATCTTAAAGGCATTATTACTTATGTCAATGATAATTTTTGTCGTATTACAGGATATACCCAAGAGGAGATTTTGGGTAAACACCATAATATCGTAAGACACCCTGAAAACTCCAAAGAGGAGTTTGCCCAGCTGTGGGAGACGATACAAGATAAAAAAGTATGGAAAGGAAGGCTTAAAAATAGAGGTAAAACAAGTGACTATTGGGTAGATATGACCATCTTACCAATTTTAGATGAGAATAACAATGTGGTAGAGTATATTGCAGTACGCTCAGATATTACCCAAATGGTAGAACAACAAACCAAGCTTGATACCATTGCCAACACCGACTCTCTCACAGGCTATGGGAATCGATACAAACTTCGTCAAGACATCAAGCAAAGTAGCAATCCTGCTTTGGCATTGATTGATATTGATGGTTTTTCGCAAATCAATGACTTTTATGGTCATGAAATAGGGGATATAGTACTGCAAACATTTGGTGATCTTGTGGCAAAACTTATTGCAAAAGATAGATACAAACTCTACCATCTACAAGGGGATGAGTTTGTGGTATTTAATCAAGATGTCCCCAAAGAGCTATTTGTCGAAAAGATGCATCACCTTACCTCTCAAATTTTATCTTCCAAGATTGAGGTTGAGGGTGAAGAGTTTAATATCAATGTCACTGTAGCACTCTCATTTGAACTAAAACAGATATTGACAACGGCAGATATGGCACTCAAAGTAGGTAAAAGAGAGGGAAAAAACTTTACTATATACTCTGAAAAGATATCGCTCAATGATGAGTATGAGAACAATATCAAATGGGCAAAAAAGATCAAAGAGGCAATTGAAAAAGATAAATTTGTACCCGTCTTTCAACCCATTGTGAATAATGCAAATGGTAAGTATGAAAAGTACGAATCCCTTGTACGCCTAGAGGATGAAGGCAGACTTATTAGCCCCTATTTCTTCTTGGAAATTGCCAAAAAAAGTAAACACTATACTGATATTACCAAAGTGATGTTGTCCAAATCTTTTGAGACATTTAAAGATAAAGAGCTTGAGTTTTCTATTAATATTACCATTGAGGATATTCTCAATCAAGATATTCAAACCTTAGTCTTTGCCACATTGGAAAAATATCAGAGTGGTTCAAGAGTGGTCTTTGAGATTGTTGAGTCTGAATCAATTGAGAATTTTGAAGAGGTGACTAGGTTTATTCAAAAAATTAAGACCTATGGATGTAAAGTTGCCATTGATGACTTTGGGACGGGGTACAGCAACTTTGAGTATCTTATCAAGCTCAAAGCAAACTATATCAAGATTGACGGTTCATTGATCAAAGATATTGATAGCAATCAAGCCTCCCAAATTGTTGTCAAAAATATTGTTCAGTTTGCCAAGGATTTGGAGATGAAAACCATTGCAGAGTTTGTTGAAAATGAGTCGGTCTTAAATAAAATCAAAGAGTTTGGGATTGACTACTCCCAAGGGTATTATTTTAGCCAACCTAAAAGAGAACTTAATTTTAAATAGTAGAAGAGTATTCCTTTAAGCTCTCTGTTATTCACAATTCAATATACTTTGCAATACAAAGTACTTTGAGGAGAAATAGTAATGAGTGAAAAAGAGGAGCTATTAGCCCATATTTCAGAGATTAAAAGCCATCTGGTCGATAAACAGGCGTTTTTTCCCTACAACTACAACGCTATTTTGGTTTGGAGTGGGATTGCTCTGTTTTTGACACTTTTTATGGTCTCTATGTATGAGCAGAGCATTGTGATAGGCTCACTTGGTACTGCCTTTGTGATGGGGATTGGCTTTGTATCCGAAGGATTGATGACCAAAAAGATCAACAAAAGCTACGATATCGAAGATTGTACTCTTAGGCAACGCTTTATTATGCAGACCTTTTTGATGCTCTCACTCTTTTTGATCGTGCTAAGTGCTACATTGGCAATTTATAAACTCTATATCCCTATCTATCTCACTTGGCTCTTTTTGATCTCGATGGGGTTTTTTTCACTGGGTTTTGTGCTTAATATCAAAGCTTTTATGAATTTGGCTCGTTTTAATGTCACGCTCACACTTTTTATGCTCTCTATGGGGTGGTATCAGGAGCATTTGGTAGGGAGTGACTCTATCTGTTTTCGTATTGTACAGATAGTACTTATTATTGGATTGACCATTATCCCCTCCATCATCGCATGGAAGCTCAAAAAAGGAACATTAGGTGTTTGACCCACTCCTGCATCAAAATATCCGTTCCAAACTGGTTTCACTGCTTATTTCCAACTCTGAACTGCCCTTTAAAGCACTCAAAGAGGCGTTGGGAGTGACCGATGGTAATCTCTCATCCCATCTTGCTAAATTGGAAAAAGAGGACTATATCGCCATAGAAAAAATCTTTGAGGGTAAACGCCCCAAGACGATTGTAAGCATTACAGAGGTGGGGCAAAAAGCCTTTCAAAAATACATCGATGAGCTAAAATGCTTTATCGAAGCGTGTGATTAAATAAAATAAAGGAAAAATATGCACAATACATTAGAGAGCTTGATGGGCAAAGCAGGTGGATTTATTCACGATAACCCCATCAAAGTAATATTGATGGTTTTAATGCTTCTTGCATTTCCCATCTCCAATCTACCCAAAATTAAGATGGATACTTCGACGGAAGGCTTTATGCACGCTGATGACCCAGTATTGCTTAAATACAACGCCTTTCGGGCTCAGTTTGGACGAGATGAACGCGTTGCTGTAGCCATTAAGAGTGATAAGATTTTTAGCTTAGAGTTCCTCAATACCCTCAAAGCCTTTCATGAAGAGATAGAGGCAAAAGTGCCTTATATCGAAGATATCACTTCACTTTATAATGTGCGTAATACTCGTGGTGATGGGGATTTGCTCCTCACCGATGACCTGCTCGAACCCATGCCAACCACCCAAGCAGAGGTCGAGGTGATCAAAAAACGAGCTTTGGCTTCGCACTTCTATAAAGATTTGCTTTTAAGTCGTGATGGTAAGATGACCATGATAATGATAGAGACCGATGCCTACTCTCATATTGGTCAAAAGAAGGTCTCTCTTGAAGATGAGTTTAGCGAAGGCTTTGAAGATGAAGCCCCCAAAGAGGATAATAAAGATAGAGCATTCCTCACCGATGGAGAAAACAAAGAACTACTTAACGCACTCCAAGAGATTGTCAAAAAATATGAAGCCAAAGGTTTGGAGATTTATGTAGCGGGGTCTCCTGCGGTTAATAATGCTCTTAAGTCTCAAATGCAAGCCGATATGCAAAAATTTACACGAGCCACTTTTATCATTATCCTAATTTTCCTCTTTGTAATGTTTAGACGGGTAAGTGCAGTATTCTACCCCCTGCTTATCATTATCTTTTCACTCCTTACCACCATTGGTACGATGGCGTGGGCAGGGGTTGCCTTTAAACTCCCCACCCAAATCGTCCCTTCTCTTCTTCTTGCCGTCTCGGTGGGGGCTACGGTGCATATTCTCTCCATCTTTTTTGATAGATTCAACCAAAAAGGGAGTCGAAAGGATGCCATCGTCTACACCATGGAGCACTCAGGATTAGCCATTGCGATGACCTCCATTACCACCGCTATTGGTGTGGGTTCTTTTTCAGGCAGTGAGGTAGCACCCATTGCAGATTTGGGTAAATTTGCCTCACTTGGGGTGATGGTCTCGCTCTTTTTGACCCTCACCTTGCTCCCTGCTTTGCTTAGTATCACCAAGCTCAAACCCCACCCCAAAGAGACACACGAGAGTAGCCGTTTGGATAATCTGATGAAGCACCTTGCCACCATTCCCGTACGCTTCTACAAACAAATTATCGCTATTAGTGCCCTCTTGGTGGTGAGTGCCATTATTTTAGCTTCACAGATAGAACTCACCCATAACCCCCTTAAGTGGTTTCAGCCTGATAATTACAACCGTGTTTCAACAGAGACCATTGATAAAAACATGAACGGTACGGTGACGATTGAGGTTACGATTGACACCAAAGAGACCAATGGATGGAACGACCCAGAACGACTACAAAAGCTTAACGCATTAAGTGCCAAGCTTGAAACCTATGTGGATAACTATACCCATATTGGTAAAGTCGTCTCCCTTGCGACTATCGTCAAAGAGACCAATAGAGCCCTGCACAGCAACGATGAGAAACACTACTCCATCCCCAATGATGCCAACCTCGTAGCCCAAGAGTTGCTACTTTTTGAAAACTCAGGAAGCGATGACCTCGAAGATGTGGTTGATACCCAATTTAGCAAGGCACGAGTGACCATCAAGCTACCATGGACAGGAGCGGTCAAAGCGTGGGATGTACGGGAGTATGTGCAAAATGAAGTAAGCAAAACGTTTAAAGATGAAGAGGTGATTACCACAGGGATGATCCCCCTACTTATCAACACCTTCGCTCATTCGGTTAGCTCTTCGGTGGATAGCTACATCATCGCCTTTATCGGTATTGCTTTGATGATGATGATAATTTTAGGTTCGGTGCGTTTAGGACTGCTCAGTATGATTCCCAACCTTACCCCTATTATCTTGGGCTTACTCATTATGTATATACTGGGTATCCCGCTTGATATGTTTACCTTGCTGATTGGCTCTATCGCTATTGGACTTGCGGTGGATGATACCATTCACTTTATGCACAACTTTAGACGCTACTACCTAGAGAGCGGATGCTCTACCAAAGCGATAGAGAACACCTTCTTTACTACGGGTAAAGCTTTGGTGATTACCACTATCGTCCTCTCCTTGGGCTTTTATAGCTACATGATGGGCGATATGATTTCGGTGGTAAACTTTGGACTGCTGACGGGTTCGGTGATTACCCTAGCCCTTATCGGTGACCTCCTATTAGCCCCTGCATTGATGATAGTAGTGGTGAAGTGGGGATGGGTTAAATAGAAATATTAGGAATGGATTCCATAAAAAGGATAAAAAAATGGTTTTAACTCTTTTTTCTGTAGGTTCAATTTTATCAAACAGCTGTAGGTTTGGTACTACCAAACGTCTAGGGCAAAATTTGGAGCTTATGCAAAAATGGTATCTATTTTATTTTCAAAGTGATGCAATGGCGAAACAAATTGTTTCGCCATTGGTTGTAACAAGGGGCTAACCATGCAAAATATAAAAAATAATCAAAACAATTTCAACGAGGTTTTGAGCCTTATCCAAGAAGCAAAACACAAAATCTATCAACAAGCCAACATTACAACCATAGAACTCTATTGGGATATAGGTCACTATGTATCGTATAAAGTTAAAAAAGAGCATTGGGGTAAAGGAGTTGTCCAAGAGTTAGCCCAGTATATTAAATTTAATGATTCTACTCTTGGAGGCTTTAGTGATAAAAATATTTGGCGAATGAAGCAATTTTATGAGACATACAGTAATAAACCAAAACTCTCACCACTGGTGAGACAAATATCTTGGAGTAATAACCTTATCATTATGTCAGGTAAAAAAAGTGATGAAGAAAAAGAGTTTTATCTCCTTCAAACCATTCATAATAATTACTCCAAAAGAGAGCTCGAACGACAAATTTCTACTGGAAGTTATGAACGCACCTTAATCGCTACCCAAAAACTCTCACCAGTGGTGAGAGAATTACCACAAAATACAAAAGGAGTCTTCAAAGATACCTATGTACTTGAACTATTAGGGCTTCCCAAAAAGCATAAAGAGAAAGATTTACAATCGGCTATCGTAAGTTCTCTCAAAGAATTTATACTTGAATTAGGTGTGGGATTTGCCTTTATCGGGCAAGAGTATCGCATATCGGTAGGAGATGAAGACTTTTATATCGATTTGCTTTTTTCGCATAGGTATTTGCAATGCTTGGTAGCTTTTGAACTCAAAATTGGTAAATTTAAAGCCAGTGATTTAGGACAGTTGGAGTTTTATCTTGAAGCACTTGATAGAGATGTCAAAGCCAAGCATGAGAACCCTAGTATTGGTGTGCTTTTGTGTAGAGAAAAAAATGATGAAATCGTAGAGTATGCCCTAAGTCGTAGTCTAAGCCCTACAGTGATTGCTGACTATGAGACAGAACTTATCCCCAAAGAGCTACTAAAACAAAAAGTCGATGAGCTGTGTCGATTGTATGAGAAGGAAGAGTAGGATTATGGTAAAAAATGTAGATACAACTACCCGTAGGTTTGGCAGATCCAAACGACTAGACCACATAAGGGATTACATTATACACCCTCGCCCCTCATTCCCAAGCTCCAGCTTGGGAATGCCTATTGGTGGTAGGGGTTTAAGGGAAGGTTTTTTTAACTTAAACATTTTCAAGTATTTTGAAATTTTACACCCAATCAAACATATTTTGTCGTTTGGCAGTGCCAAACCTACGAAAGCAATCTGTAGGGTGGGCTTGCTAGCCCACCAAAAGGATAGAGTATGAATTTAAGAAATACAAAGCACAAAATAAAAGGGTTTATAGTTGAGCTATATAAAAAATGTGAAATTTATTTTTTAAGTATTGCAATCGTCCTCTCAATTTACTTATTAATACCTTACTTCGATACGACATATTTTACATTACAATATGGGTGTGATTCAAATGATTCAAGCTGTACAAAGACTATAGAAAATTTTAAACCAATAACAGAAGTCATAAGAAATTTAGGGTTAGTATTTCTTGGTATAGGAGCTATTTTTATTGCAGTATGGAGAGGGCGTATAGCAAACGATGAACTAAAAAACTCTAACTTGAAGCTTGATAACGAGAAGTTTCATAAAGCAGTAGATTTACTAGAGTCAAATTCGGAACTAAATAGTATTTCTGCTTTTGTAATGCTAAAAGAACTGATTGAAAAGAATACTAGTTTCCATGAAATAGTTTTTCAAATTGTCTCTACATATTTAAAAGAGCATTCAAATACTCAAAAGTCTTTTGCTCATTTTGAAAAAGAATATAAAGATTTAGATATCGATAAGAAGATTGAAAAATGGTATGCAAGAGATGAAATACCTTTCTCTATAATTCTTTGTTATAGGAACTACAAATTTTTAATTGAAAAGTATAAAATTAAAACTTTAAATCAAATATATTTAACATTTAACAATTTTGACTTGCATGGAAGTGAATTAATGATGCCTAATACTTCAATTTATAATTCTGATTTGAGTTCAAGTACTTTGCATTGCAAAGAAAATACAAAATTTATTAATTGTGATTTAACTCATGCACGAGTTATACCATATCAAAATAATACATTAATTTTTGACAATTGTAATATTTCAAATTTAAAGCTAGAAGTGCTAAATGATATAGAACCAACTATAAATGGATGGCATTGGGAAGGTAAGCCACCTTTGCTTAACTCAGATTGGGAGAGTAACGATATTGATAGAGATATAAGGGTTATAGTAATGCCTTTAGAGTGTATTTACAATGATAAAGAGAAATATTATAAAACTCCTTACAATATAAAACAATTAGCACACCCTTCTATATTTGGTAAGCCACTAAATTATGAAAAAGAAGAGCAATCTATTATAAGCATAGATGAATATATAAAACTGCAAAAACAAAAAAATGAGAGAGAAAACTAAATGAAAGAAAATACAAAAAAACTATTTGATGATAGAGAAATGGATTTGACATGGAAATTTGATTTATATGATTTTGGTTGTACAAAGAATGAGGCTTTATTGCAAATTAAAAAATTAAATGAAGAATACTATTGTGGATATAATGATTGGCGACTACCTACATCGTTAGAAATAAGCCAACTATATAAAAGAGAAGATATTGTAAACATTATTATGAATTTTGATAAAAATTATTGGACATCAACACATATTAGTGACTCATGTTGTGATGGTTACTATTGTGCTTCTTATTTTAATTATACCAAAGGTTTGAAATCTGAATTTGCATCTATGAAATATTTTATACATCTTACTAGATATAATAATGAATATAGAAATCCTCATGACTGGAAAGAAGTTTTAATAAATTGGGCAAATACACATAAGTTACATACTTATGATTTAAATTCAGACTGTAAGAGAGATTCAATTGTAGAAACATTTTCTCCAAATGGTGCTTTTCCTCGACATAAAATATTTTTTGATAATATTAGAGGTATTTATGCATATAGAAAGAAGTTAGAAGTCATACCTAAGGAAATAAAATATCTAAAAAGTTTAACACACTTAACATTTGAATATAATACATTAAGTAGTTTACCATTAGAACTGTATACTTTAATAAATTTAAATTATTTAAATTTATCAAAGAATGATTTTACTTTTTTATCAGACCAATTAGGAAGCTTAATTAATTTAATTGAATTGAATTTATCTCATAATAAATTAGAAAAGTTACCCAAACAAATAAAAAGCTTAACTAAGCTTAAAAAAATAAATCTATCTAATAATCAGCTTAGTAGTATTCCAAGTGAAATAAGTAAACTTAGTAACTTAATTGAACTAGATATAACTTCTAACAATCTAACAAAGCTTCCAAGTGGAATTATTAATTTAAAAAACTTAAAAAAAATATCCTTAAAAAATAATAATAAAATAGTATTTACAGAGGAACAATGTGAATGGTTAAAAGAGTTATATAGTAATGATTGTAAGATTTCAATGGATAATGATTGGACGGAAACATTATTTAAATGGGCAAGTGAACATAAGATAGAGTTTCCATTCTCTGCAAAAGAGCTGTTAAGTTTAAGAGAATTAAAAGTATATCATAAACAACAACTTTCTACACTTCCTCAAGAACTTTTTAATCTTAATAAGCTTGAAAAGATTAACTTTTTTGAAACTAACTTATCTACTATACCTAATGAAATATCCAACTTAACAAAACTTAATAAATTAAACTTATATTCATGTAAACTATCAAAACTTCCAATAGGGATGACTCAGTTATTCCATTTAAAAGAACTTAACTTGGGTTATAATAAAATTAATGAACTTCCAGAGGAAATAGGTAATTTGAACAATCTAATTGACCTTAATTTAGAATCTAATCAATTGCAAGAACTACCAAGTAGTATTATATATTTGAATAATTTAAAAAGATTATCTTTAGGAAAAAACAATCATTTGATTTTGACAAAAGAACAGAAATTATGGTTAGAAGAACTTAGAAATAATGATTGTGAAATTTCTTCATCCAATGATAGTTGGATAGAAAATCTTTGGCGATGGGCTACTAAAAATAAAGTTTATAATGATGTAATACCAAAAAATAAAAACCATATTTTAAATTTAACTGTGTTTGAATTATGGGAAAATAATAGTATAGTTGAATTGCCTAAAGAGATAGGTAATCTTAGAAATTTAGTTAAAATTGAATTATTTGGAATTTATAAATTGACAAAAATACCGAAGGAGATAGGTAATCTTCATAATCTAGTAAAACTTCATTTAGGTGAAAATAATTTGAAGTCGCTACCCAAAGAAATAGAACAATTATCTAGTTTAGAAGAATTAAATATATCTACAAATAATATATTGTCGCTTCCTCAAGAAATAGTAAACCTGACTAATTTAAAAGAGTTATCCTTAATATCTTATGCTGAGGATATTTGTTTAAGTTTAGAACAAATAGAATGGATAAGAGAGCTGAAAAGAAATGGTTGTAAAATTGATATACCCGATAGTGTGATTAATCTTAGTGATATACAATCTGCAATAAGCGATGAATTTATATTTTAGGCTTGTAAGTATGATTCAAAAACTACTAAGTAGATGGACTCAATATATCTTACTAAACATTAACAGACTCAATAAGATAATAGCTTCTCTAGGTATTCCCACACAGAATGTGAGAACGAGCCTAAATCAAACCCAATCCAAAGAGAGGCTCTTTTTAACCTTGGCACTTCTGAGGATTTAAAATATTAAAGCCAATTAACCACCATTTGTCGTTTGGCAGTGCCAAACCTACCCAAAACCAAAAAAAAGGAAAACAATGAAAACAAAAAAATTACTACTGGGATTAACATTAGGTGTGAGCTTGCTCACTACTTCGCTAGTTGCCAATGAGGCACGCTCGATTATGGAAAAGGTTGATGCTCGTGATGATGGTAAAACCATCCAACAAGATATGTATATGATACTTATTGACAAAAGTGGCAAGAAGCGAACACGAGATATTAAATCCTACTCCAAAGATTTTGGGGTCGATACGCATAGGATTATGTTTTTTAAATCTCCTGCGGATGTGAAAAACACCTCGTTTTTGACCTTTGATTATGACAAAGCAAGCCGTGATGATGACCAGTGGCTCTACTTACCCGCTCTTAAAAAGGTCAAGCGTATTCCAAGCTCTGATAAGAGTGGGAGCTTTATGGGGTCGGACTTTTCGTACTTTGATATGACTGATAGAGATTTGAGTGATTATAAATTCAAGCTACTCAAAGAGACCAAAGTACGGGGCAAAGATGCGTGGATGATAGAATCAACCCCTGCCAATCGTAAAGTGGTCAAGGAATCAGGCTATAGCAAAACCGTTGCCATTGTACGCAAAGATAACTATGTCGTGGTACGAGCCATCAACTACATGACCAATGGCAAAAAGAAATACCTTGATGTCAAAAAGCTTCACAAACAATCGGGTATTTGGGTGATTGATGAGATGAGTATGACCACCAAAAAAGGCAAATCCACCCTGCATAAGACGGTGCTTAAATTTAGAGGAATCAAGGTCAATAAATCTCTCAGTAATGACCTCTTTACCACTCGACGACTTGAAAAAGGACTCTAGGTTATGAGAGCGATAATCCTTTCTACTCTTTTATGTGGAACGCTTGTTTATGCCAATGTTGATGATGACCTCTCAGGCTTTGAAGATAGCACAAGTGAAAGTGTGGAGAGCAACACAAGTGAGCCTATAGTCCAAACCAAAGAGCCATTTATCAAGGGTCTCACGGGTAAAATCACCCAACAAGTAGCCTACGGATGGAACACTCCTGAGCCTCACGATGGATTCAACTCCTTTAAGTCTTCGCTCTTTTTGGACTATGAGCATAAGTTTGAGAGTGGTGTAAAGATTAAAATCAATGCCAAAGCCTATTATGATAGCATCTATCGTTTGCGTGATAAAGAGAACTTCACTACCCAAGAACTCGATGAGCTTGAAAAAGAAGTAGAACTCTTTGATGCCTATATTGAGGGCAAGATAAGCGATAAGTTTGATTATAAAATCGGTCGTCAAGTGGTGGTGTGGGGGCGAAGCGATACCATTCGTGTCACCGACATCCTCAACCCCATCGATAACCGTCGCCCAGGGATGGTTGATATAGAAGATTTGAGGTTGCCTGTAACGATGGCGAAGTTTGATTACTTTATCGGTGATTGGCGAATTACGCCTATTGCCATACTCGAACAACGATTTAGCAAAAATCCTCCTTTTGGCACAGCCTTTAGCCCTGCTCCAATGCCTGAGGATGAGGAGTATGATGATATTACCTATGCTCTAAGTATCGGTGGAGAGTTTAGTGGATGGGATATTAACTTTTATGGGGCAAAAGTACGCAGTGATAGTGGCTATATGGATGGGCGTAACCCCACCATGCAACACGATAAAATCACCATGCTAGGCTCAGCACTTAATGTTACTACGGGTTCATGGCTCTTTAAAGGGGAGCTTGCCTATTTTGATGGGCTAAAATACAGCACGACGGGCAATGTTGAGTTTAGCCGACTCGATATGCTCCTTGGCTTTGAGTACAATGGCATTAGTGAAACTACCATTAGCTATGACTTTGTTAAACGCACAATAAGCGATTATGATAATCGTCTCTTGGGTGAGTTTATCCCCGTGCTTGAAGATGAGTACCAACACGCCTTGCGTATCACTACAAGCTTCAAAAATGACACGATTACCGCTAATTACCTTATCTCACTCTTTGGCAAAAGCCTAGATGAGGGTGGCTTCCAAAGAGCATGGCTCAAATACGAGATAGCCGATGGCATCAATGCCAATGTGGGAGTGGTAGATTATATTGGAGGCTCAACGATGTTTGATGCCATTGAGGAGAACGATATGGTATTTGTGGATGTGAGTTATAGTTTTTAGCAAGTGAAGTACAATACTATAGAAAGATATTAAGCTAAGATAGTGGGAATTAAAAATATAAATTCAATAGACATTGCACAGCTGTAGCTGTGCAAATGAGCGAAGATTACGCTTAACTCAAAGTATGTATTTTCATAGATACGATAAGAAAGAGAGAGTATTCATTAAATAATATAATAAAAATAAACTATAAAATAAGTTAATATTGATAGAATATTATACTCTTAATATAGAAAGGAGTACTCAATGAAATATATACAAATTATAGTTATATTATCCCTATTTTTTTTAACTTCATGTAATATAGAAGAAGATTGTAATCAAACCTATATTCAAAGAGATGGAGTCTATGAGCTTACCACCAAAGAAGCATTTTGGAGAGAGTCTCAGATAAGTGATTATATCTTAGAGTATGATGCAAAGTGCTTTTGTGGTGTTGTTCCTACAAAAGTGACTGTGGTTGACAATCAAATAAGTAAAGTTGAGATTCAACCTTGGGGTGAAACATCTTACCAAGAGGTCTCACAAGATCAATACTCTAATTACCATACTGTAGATAATTTTTTTAATATCATTAAAGAACTCAATAAAACCGTTGATATTCTCAATATAGAGTATGATACAAAACTTGGATATCCAACCAAGATAGAGATAGATCATCATACAATGCGTTGTGATTGTGATGGAATATGTAGTGATGCAATTGATGATGAGATTACTTATTATCTTGAAGTTAGCTATTAAGAACTGAAAGAATTGACCTAAAGCCAAAGAGTAGGTAAACAACTCCTATTCATCTTGCTTTTGCTTTTCCCCTAGTTACGAAAGCCCTAGCTTCGTAACAGATATTGATAACTTGTCTTTGCTTGAGGTTGTAAACTCCAATAGGGCATTCACAGCTGGAGTTGTGAACGAGCAAACCCTACTTCTTTTTAAACACTTTAGCAATCCATGGAATCAAAGTACAACCTGATGCACATCCTTTTCCCGTTCTATCGCATTGGGCTTGTCGGATATTGCGATAGAGTAAAAATAAAAATCCAAAAGAGATAAGCAGTTGTACAGAGCCCATTAAAAAGTGCCCATTTACAAGGCTTTCGATAGAGAGTAGTAGCAGTACAATCGTAACAATAAGACACATGGTTTTCCTTTTAGCGTGAGGTTTGATTCATTTATACCATATATCAGAGTAAATCTTACTTGACAAAACAATTTATTTGATATATACTTGTGTTATCAAATATATATCAAGGAGTTTTAAGGGTGAATAATATTGAAACCGTTTTAAAAATATCAGCAACGCATGCTCAAATCGTTAAAACATTGGATGCTCAATTGAGTATTCATGGGGTTAGTTTCTCAGAGTTTATTGTGATGTATCAGCTCTCTTTAGCACCCAAGTATACCATGCGACGCATTGATTTGGCACAAAAAGTAGGCATGAGTGCATCGGGAGTGACACGGTTGCTTCGTCCTATGGAGAAGCTCAAAATAGTAAGTAAAGAACCCAACCCTAGAGATGCACGGGTGAGCTTTGTAAAGCTTAGTGATGTAGGCAAAGGGCTTTTTGATAATGCTTATAGAAGTCTCAACGATGCTACGCAGAGAATTTTTGAGGATATAGAAGCAGGAGAGCATGCCACACTACTGGAAATACTCAAAAAAATAAATTAAAAGGATTGGTATGAGAAAGTTAGCAAGTGATCAAAAACACCCTATGGTGATGCCTGATGGCACAGTGATTGAAGAGGTGGTACATCTCAAAGAGGTAATCAATCATCCTCGTATAGAGGTAGGTGAGTTTAGTTATTATCACAATTTTGAAAAACTTGATAATTATGCCCTCTCATTGGCTCCTTATCTCTTTGAACTCAGTCTTGATAAACTCATTATTGGTAAATTTGTGCAGATTGCTCATGGCGTACGATTTATTACAAGTTCTGCCAATCATAAGATGGATGGCTTTTCTACTTATCCCTTTATGAATTTTATGATGAGTGAAAAGACCACAAGTGAGGATATTGTAGAGATGTTTCAAAGCAATCCTAGCAAAGGCGATACGGTTGTGGGTAATGATGTATGGATAGGGATGGAGGCTACGATCATGGCAGGGGTTACAATAGGTGATGGTGTGATTATTGCATCCAAATCGGTTGTGACCAAGGATATTGAACCCTATAGTGTGGTTGGAGGTAATCCTGCACGCGTGATTAAAAAGAGGTTTGATCAAAACACGATTAATCAACTCCAAAAGATTAGCTGGTGGGATTGGTCTATTGAGAAGATTGAAAAAAATATTGATCTTATTAGGGGTGATGATATTGAAAAACTCTCGAAGGTTATGGACTAAAGCTAATTTTGCAGATTCTTATGACAAATATCAACTTCGAGCGTCTTTTGGTTATAATACACAAAAGTCAAAAGGTAGGATATGAACACAAATAGTAAAGAGTCGTCTGCATTGAAGATAATAATGGCAATTAGCTTGATGGTAGTTTTAGCTACCTCTTCTCTCTACTCAAAAACTACAACGCATAGTGGTAAAACGTTAAAGGTATTACTTTTAGAAAAAGAGCAAAAAGTTGATGCCTTAAGTCAAAAGCTCAATGTTGATGAGCTCGCTAATCTAACACTATCTAAGAGTGCGAGAAGCAAGTTCGAAAAGGCACTCAAAAAAGCTCAGAAAGAGTTAGATAGCTTTCGTAAAAAGGTTATTTTACTCAAAAAAGATTTTGATAGTATCGACCCTGATAACACAATCTCACTTAAAGCAAAAGAGATACTGAATACCCAAGGAACTACTCTAGCCATTGAGTATCTCCAAACTATCTCCAAGCAACAATCAATAGAGCATATCCAAGAACTTCAACTTCTTGTTTATCTTTTACGCTTTGAAGATCGACATCAAGAGGCTGTTGAGGTCTATGAGAAACTACTTGAATCAAAAGAGCTGAGTAATGAGCAACATACAAAAGTAATAGCGACCCTAACTCAGTACTATAGTGATGCAAAATATAAAAAGAGACGACTTAAACTTAATATTGAGAAACTACGTTTTTATAGAGAGCTAGCCAAAAGTAACCCTGCTCTCTATAAACCAAAAATTGCTGAAATTCTCTATGAACTTATATCTAATTATGATGACCATGAACAATACGATAATATGCTAAAAGCTCATAATGAAGCCCTCTCTCTTTATAGGGAACTTAAAGATAAGCAAAAGATAGTTGATACTATTTATAAAGGATTGTATTATGCTGAGTACTCTAAAGAGGTGTTGGAAGAGGCTGTAGCATTCTTATTCAAACGAAAATATAAGCTTCTTGAGGAGTTCAGTCTTAAAGTTCATAATGCAGAAGTTTTAAGCTTTCTTCAATCTCTCCTAGATAGGGAAAAGCATCATCTTGCAATAAAACATCCACAAATTGATATCTACAAGTTGGATGAATATTGGAGAATTAAAGGTGAATTTCTAAGGAAGTTACAAAAGGAAGGCACATATGACCTTCTGGAGACAGAACTCAAAGCTTTAAAGCTACTAGCATCAACAAAAAAGAGTTTTACGGAGGGGAAAGACTATTTTGGAGACAAGGAAACAATCTCTCTTAAAAAGAAACATTACGGCATGAGCCTTGAAAAAATGATGCAAGATAAGTGGTTTCTTCATGAGTACCGACTCTCTACAGATATAGTTATTGTGCATAAGAACAGAGCACTTATCCATCACTCTCGTACAGATGGATTTAGTATTTCAAGTGGTATATCATTAGTTATCAAATCGGGTAAACAACTCTATCGTTATAATATGGGTACATTACATGCTCACATAGCACAATATCCGTAGTTTCAAAGATGGTTTTTCCCTGCTTCTTAACAAATATTGAGGTTGTAAACTTCAATAGAGTATTCCACAGCAGAGAGCTGTTGGAATGAGTAAAAATAGTAGTCTATTTTATTGTTTTGATTGTTTCCATTCTCCATTCGAGCCTAAACATCTCTTTTTTTGTCTTTCATAGTATTGCTTTGAACCACCATTATCGTATACTGCAAGATTACGAGAGTTATAACAAATAGCATCAGCATCTCTAGGGCATTGAGACATGGTTGTCATTTTGATATCAGGAAATGTAGTTTTAAGTTTTTTTAATGTCTTTTGGCAGTAAGCTATAAATTTTTGTTGGTCATAGTTGACTATTTCAAAACATACCCACTTCCTATTATCATATGATCTGTTTCTTATTTCACTTTCAAAATGGCAAGCGTTGTATGCATGAGTAAGGCTCACTACAAAGATAGAGAGTAATATAAATCGCATTTCATCAAACCTTTAATTTAAAGTTTATTATTTTATCTAAAAATATAGTAGTTTATACTTATAAGCTTTTGGTTATAATACACAAAAGCCAAAAGGTATGATATGCAACAAAATAGCAAAGACTCTTCAACATTTAAAATCATAATGACCATTAGTTTGATAGTGATTTTAGCTACTTCTTCTCTCTACTCAAAAGATATAACGCATAGTGGTAAAACTTTCGAGGTGATACTCTCAGAGTATCGGAAAAAAGTTGATAAGCTAAAGGTTGATAAATCTTTGGAGCAAAAGCTATCAGAGTTAGAGAGGATGCAACTCAATAAAGCATTAAAAAAGGCTCAAAAACAGCTTGATAGTGTGAGTAAAAAAATCGCTAAAATTCAAAAATATTTTAATACTATTGATTCTAATAACACAACCTTACTTAAAGCCAAAGAGATACTTAGTACCAAAGGAACAACCCAAACCATTGAGTATCTACAAGCTATCTCCAAACAAAAGCCAATAGATCCAAAGAGCAGAGATGTAGTAAAAGAACTTCAACTTCTTATTGATCTTCTCAGGTTTGAAAATCGTCATAAAGAGACTTTGAAATTTAATATTGAGAAACTACATCTTTACAGAGAACTAGCCAAAAGTAACCCTGTTCTCTATAAGCCAAAAATTGCTGATACTCTCTATGAACTTATATCTGAGTACGATTATCACGAACAATACGATAATATGCTTAAAGCTCACAGTGAAGCACTTTCGCTCTATAGAGAACTCAAAGATAAGCAAAAGATCGTAGATATAATTTATAAAGGTATGTACTATGCTGATTACTCCAAAGAGGTGTTAAAAGAGGCTAAAACATTCTTATTCAAACGAAAATACAAGCCTGAGGAGCTGAGTAGTCAAATGCATAATGCAGGAGTTTCACATTTTATTCAAAAACTCATATATAGAGAAAAGTATAATTTAGCAATAAAACATCCACAAGTTAATATCTATAAGCTAAATGAGTATTGGAGAATCCATGGTGTATACTTAAAAAAGAAATATAAAGACGAACAGGCTGACTATGTAGAAGGAGAACTTAAGATTTTAAAACTCTTATCATCAACAAAAAAAAGTTTGAAACAAAAAGAAGCTGATGCAACAATCTCACTTCACAAGAATCATTATGGAATGAGCCTTGAAAAAATGATGCAAGACAGGTGGTTTCTTCATGAGTACCAACTTTCTGAAGGTTTATCCGTAGTCAATAAAATTGTTGTACATAAAAATAGAGCATTTTTCACATCTTCTGGAACAACTGGCTTTAGTTTTTCGAGTAATCAGGCATTAGTTATCAAATTGGGAAAAAAACTCTATATTTATAATATGGGTGGATTGCATGCTCACTTATAAGGTTGTAAACTCCAATAGGGCATTCACAGCTTTTTCCCGTTCTATCGCATTGGGCTTGTCTAATAGGGTGATTTGACTTTATAGCATATATCAGGCTAATGTTTACTTTTAAGTGTATGATTTAGCTTATATAATCTTGCAGATTTTCTTGGCTCACATCAATCTCTATTGTATTTTTAGAAAAAGCATATGTGATATGATTTTTGATGTTTTTTGGATCGAGAGGAGTGGGGGA
>Ga0193954_1000597_pt1 | contig 20754 bp, 21 predicted proteins | sample BB_5_MG_FD_140340 | JGI IMG/M metagenome (GOLD analysis project Ga0193954, IMG submission 140340) | Microbial mat bacterial communities from the Broadkill River, Lewes, Delaware, United States - BB_5_MG | ecosystem: Environmental > Aquatic > Freshwater > River > Microbial mats | place: USA...
GTATTCCTACGGCTGTTCATTATCCAATGCCTCTACATCTGCAAGAGTGTTTTGAGTACTTGGGATATAAAAAAGGTGATTTCCCTATTGCAGAGCTAGTAAGTAGTGAGATTATGAGTTTGCCTATGAATCCCTATCTCAGTGATGAGGAGATAGAATATATAGCCCAGAGGCTCTTTTTAGCTATAAAATAGTAGAGATAATAGTAGCATTTCCCTCTAGGAGTTGTACTGTGGTGTTACTCTCTTGATAAGTTACTTCTATATTAGTACTATTTGTTTCTCTAACGATTCTATCACCTGTAACAACAGTATAGACTGCACCTATTTGCATTGTTGTTTTCACTTCTGTAGATATATTCTCATCAGTTAAATTACTATCTGTGATATTGCTATCTACAGTGCTATTTCCATTTCCGCCACAACCAATTACAAAAAGTAGTGCCGAGATAAGTAGTAAATTTTTCATTTTTGTATCCTAAAATATAATTCCATGGGCAGGGACGGTAGTAGTGACCACTACAACTCTATTGAGTTCATCTACACTACTCTCTATAATATAACTCTCATCAACTATAGTTGTAGGATAGGCATAGAGACTCTCCACCTCTTGCACAGGAAGGTCACTATACATCTTTGTAGGAGCTTCTTTACCTAGTAAGGCACTGTACCATACATTTGCCATCTTCTCATATCCTCTATCATTTGGATGTGTATTATCTGTCATATCATTGCTGTAATCTATCCCTGCACCTTGATACATATCTACAAGGACTAAGTTATCCCCATTTGCAATTCTTTTATTTACAAGTGAACGAAGATTTTTGTTAAAGGATACAATCCACTCTTCATGACGCACACGGTCAAGGATAAGAGCCACAAATACTTTAATGGTATGTCCACTCTTTTCTTCATGCACATCAACAGCATCAAGAATATCATCAATCCCACTCACACTCTCATCCCAATCATTTGAACCTGCATGAAGTAAAATAATATCAGGGTCAGCATTGGTAAGCCATTTGTAGGCACTCTCGGCTAACTCATAGCTTGTCCATGCAGGATGTCCTTCGTTATCAGGGTCAAATGCAGGATGTATATCTTGACCTGCTCTTTGTGAACCTACAAAATTGGCCTCAAAGTTGGCATCAGATAATTTGTACCATAAATAATTTCTATATGCACTTCGGACTCCCTCTGGTCTAGCTGGTCCTGCATCGTCTGTATGGTGGTTTTCATAGGTAATAGAGTCACCAAAGGGCATTATTCTTACTAAGTCTGAGTAGAGAAGAGTACTCCCTAGAAGCACTGCTAATAGTATCTTGTTTATCATATATCATACTCCAAAAATCTAATTAAAAGCTATATTTAGATATATTATACTCAAATTAAAATAAATTCTCTATAAGATAAGAGTTAGCGAGGTAGTAGGGCATGTTATTTAACTCTTATGAATTTATATTTCTCTTTTTGCCAATAACTTTTTTTATCTACTTTTATCTCAATCACAAAAGATTAACAGAAGCGAGTAAAGGCTTTTTGGTTTTTGCCTCTTTGTTCTTTTATAGTTGGTGGAATATTGCCTATTTGCCTCTTATCTTAGTCTCTATGCTTTTTAATTATGTTGTAGGTACACATCTATCCAAAAAGAGAAGCACATCAAAACACTACTCCTCAAAATCTCTTTTGGCTATAGGTATACTCTTTAACCTAGGACTTTTGGGCTATTTTAAATATTCAGATTTTTTTATTACAAACTTTAATATGCTCTTTGAGTCAGGTGTGCCATTGTTGCATCTAGCACTCCCTTTGGCAATTAGTTTTTATACTTTCCAACAAATTGCTTATCTTGTTGATAGCTATAAGCAAGAGACAAAAGAGTATGATTTTCTTAATTATGCAGTCTTTGTAACCTTTTTTCCACAACTTATAGCAGGACCTATCGTACATCATGCCCAAATGATGCCACAATTTGCTAAGGCAAAAAACAAGGTCAAAAACTATCGCAATATTGCTTTGGGACTTTTTATCTTCTCTATGGGTCTTTTTAAAAAGGTAGCTATAGCTGATAGTTTTGCTATCTGGGCTACACAAGGGTTTGATGTAGCCCAAAATCTTAATATGATAGAGGCGTGGATTACCTCTTTGAGTTATACCTTCCAACTCTATTTTGATTTTAGTGGGTATACCGATATGGCTATAGGTATTGCACTTTTGTTTAATATCTCTTTGCCTAAAAACTTTTACTCTCCCTACAAAGCTACTTCTATTCAAGATTTTTGGAGACGATGGCATATTACACTTTCTATATTTTTACGAGAGTATCTCTATATTCCATTAGGTGGTAACCGCAAAGGAGAGTTTCGTACCTATTTCAACCTCTTTAGCACATTTCTTTTGGGTGGTATTTGGCATGGAGCAGGGTGGACTTTTGTTTTTTGGGGAGCATTACACGGAATGGCTCTTGTAATTCATAGAGCATGGCAAAAAATTGATTTCAAAATGAATATGATTTTAGCATGGTTTATTACTTTTAATTTTATTAATATTGCTTGGATATTTTTTAGAGCCAAAGAGTGGGAAGATGCTATCAAAGTCCTTTATGGTATGTTCTTTGGAGCAATTACTTTGCCTACACCTCTAAAAGAATATATAAGTATTGAGGGGGTAGCATTTGGAAAATGGAGTGAGCTATTTTATAGTGACCCTCAAATATTTATATGGCTACTTGCAGGTTTTGTTGTTGTTCTTTTCTTCAAAAACTCTATGCAACTCAAAGAGAGTTTTAGACCCAATATAATAAATTTAATTCTAACGGTTCTTTTTTTCTTATCTATTTTTATTCTCTATAGAAAGAGTGAATTTATCTATTTTAATTTCTAGGATTCTCAATGACACTTGATTCCAAAAACTATCTAAAGATACTATTTTCCATACTGATTACACTTATGATTATGGCGGTTATCTATAGTTACTATTTTATCAAACACTATCCCATACCCATTACCAACCGTATCTCACTTGATGCTAAAATTACTTTTATAAAAGAGAATATTGATATTGATAGTGTTGATACCATTATAGTTGGCTCTTCTATAGGGCTCAATAATGTCCAAGGAGAGACACTACAAAAAAGCTCTACACAAGCCAAGAGTGTTTTAAACCTCTCTGTTTATGAGGCTACCCCACCACAAATAGAGCAGATACTCCAACTTACCCCCACATTCCCCAATCTTAAACGAATTATCTACTCTGCACAGTATTCAGATTTTGCTTATGAAGGAAAACTCAAAGAGTATAATGCTACATTTATCGGCTCTTACATTAAAGGCTCTTTATCTACTAAAGAGAAGTTTGCATTCTATTTTAAATCATGTCAAAATATCTTTTTTTGTATAAAGAGAGCGTGGAACTGGAGAGATAAGTATCAGCAAAATAATCAATTCACTTACCTAGGATTTGATGCTACAGGCAGTGTCCCTTTGCATATTTATGGTGATGATATTATTGCTTCACGATGGCAAAAACCACACTCTAACAGACAAAATAATCGAACATTCGACGCACTTGACCGCATGAGTCTTAGAGCCAAAAATTTGAATATAGATTTTATCTTTGCCCTGCAACCCTATCGGCAACCACTTATAGACAAATTTTCCCATGTAGCTCCTACTATGCAAAAATTTACCCAAAGAGTCAAAAATATTATGAGCAAAAATAGTGGTAAATTTATAGACCTCCATAGTAAACTCCACTTAAAAGATGCCTATTTTGCAGATAGGTCACATCTTAATGATAAAGGGAGTCTACTTAGTAGCCAAGCTTTAGGAGAGTTTTTGGATAAGTAAGTAGTTCTCTTTAAAGCCTTTGATAATATTAATTGAGTATAATCATTATAAGAAAAATTTATTAGAGAGGGAAATGATGAAAAGATATATTTTACCGTTGGCAGTATTAGTAAGTGGAGCAAATGCATTAGACCTAAGATATGGACAGGGTGACTTTGAGTGGAGTGCTAATTTTGCTGGTGTTATGGACTCTACTATTACTTTGGATGACAAGGTAGTAAGTATTAGTGAACAGCATCAAAATTTTGCTAATTCATCTTGGTACTATTTTGGTAATATTGATATTCATAGCTCTGATACGCTAGACCAAGTGACTGATATAGCAGATGGGATTGTGGATTTATTGCCTTTTGCACCCGATAGTATCGTACCTTTTCCTAGTAGTTTTGAGGTAAGTGGTGTTGATTTTGATATTGGTATTGGATATGATATTATCCAAGATGAGAGAGGCTATTTGGGTGTAGGTGTTATGACTGGTATCTCTACACCTTTTATGGAGATGCATAACTACATAGATGCTATAGACTTTATAGACACAATACTCGAAGAGACAAGCACAGATGTCAAGACCTATAAGTTTGGTATTAGTCTCCAAGGGGCATATAGTATTACTCCAAACCTCTCTATGTATGGTACTACTATCTATGCTACACAAACAGGTGAGATGAGTAATGATTTGATAGATGGAGATTTTGATGTCTCTGGTACATATAGCTCTTTTGATATAGGTCTCAAATATTACCCATCAGAAGTTATGCCAGACCAAGCAAACTTCTATATCAAGGGAGGATATGCTTATAAACATTGGGATATTGATGATATAGAGATGAGTATAGGAGGCGTTATTTTACCTGATATGATGTCTCTTATAACTACAGAGATGACTAGTGACTTTGTTTATGTAGGTGTTGGGTTTAGTTTTTAAAACTCTCTTTTGGTGTTAGGAACTCTCCTAGCACTTCTCCTCTACTATAGCATCCAAAAACTCTCTTTCAAAACAAAACGATATAATCACATTTACGAAACAGACCAAGGAATAGACTTTGAAAAAACCAGAAGATATTTTTAATTTTAGTCAAACAAGTGATGAGTGTATTAAGTGTGGAAAATGTATACCTGTGTGTACTATCCATCAAGTAAATCCTGATGAAGTTACCTCTCCTCGTGGGTTTATTGACCTGCTTGGAGCATACCAACAAGGGAATCTCGATCTTGATAAAAATGCAAAAGATATTTTTGAAAGTTGCTTTTTGTGTACAGCCTGTGTAGAGGTCTGCCCCAACTCTTTGCCTACAGATATGGTTATCGAAGAGGTCAGAGCAGATATAGCCGATAAGTTTGGTATAGCATGGTTTAAAAGAGCTTTCTTTACGCTACTAAGACACCGATGGCTTATGGATATTATGATGAAGCTAGGCTATACTTTCCGTACTTGTGGCTTTAGCAATGATACCAAACGAGGGGGAATTATTCCTCGCTTTCCAATGCCTCTTATCAAGAGTGGTCGATTGCTTCCTTCGTTGGGTAAGACCAGTTTTCTTAATAAATATCCCCAAGAGATAAAGCATGGTGGCAAAAGACGCGTAGCTATTTTTATTGGTTGCTTGGCAAACTACAACTATACAACTGTAGGTGATAGTTTGATTGATATTCTCCAAGAGCTTGGTATTGATGCTTTTATCCCCAAAGACCAACTCTGTTGTTCTGCACCTGCCTACTTTACTGGTGACTTTTATACTGTAGAGACACTTACAAAAAAGAATATAGAGTACTTTGAGACATTTATTGATGATGTAGAGGCTATTATTATTCCTGAAGCTACCTGTTCTGCAATGATAAAGCATGATTGGGAGACTTTTTTGAATAATCATGAAATGCAAGATTGGGCATACCGTGCAAAACAACTCAATAAAAAAATATTTATGGCTACAGAGTGGCTAGAGGAGAATACAGACCTCAAAGAGAGACTTGCAAAAAAAGGCAAAACTATCTCTGAAACCATTACTTATCACGATGCCTGTCATGCCAAAAAAGTCCAAGGTATACATAAACAGCCTAGAGACCTCTTATCTCAAAACTATACAATTACAGAGATGAGTGACTCTGATAGATGCTGTGGATTTGGTGGTGTCACGATGCAAACAGAAAAACATCACCTCGCCGAAGCTGTGGGCAAACCAAAAGCAGCAATGATAGAAGAGACCAAAGCAACTATAGTAAGTGCAGAGTGTAGTGCATGTAGAATGCAAATAGGAAACTCACTCAAACAAGCAGAGGTAGATGTGGTCTTTAAAAATCCCGTAGAGCTTATTGCTAAGGCACTTAAAGAGTCTTAGTTGTAGCCAAAGGGTACGCCCTACTTTAGCTTAAACCCAATAGTCAGAGCCACATTTCTCATAGGCAAACTAGAACGGAGCTTGGCAGGTACTGCTATGGGGAAGCTCCTCTGTATGGCTTTTTTGGCTGCTTTTTGTAAGGTTATGTGTCCTCCACTGATGCGTATATTGCTCACTGCTCCACTCTTTTGGATATTAAATACAACACGCACATTCCCCTCTATACCTCTTCGTATCGCCATTCTTGGATATTTTTTGTTCTTCTGTATGCTTGATTTGACATGCCGTAGAAACTTCTTTTTGAGCACTGCATTTTGTGAACTTGTCGCCACTCTTTTTGAGCCTGACTTGCTACTTGTCACTCGCTTTTTTGTTACTTTCTTTGCTGTTTTTTTTGTTGTTTTCTTTTTAACTACTTGCTTTTTAACTATTTTTTTTGGTTTTGGCTTGGGTTTTGGTATTGGTTTAGGAGTAGGCTCAGGAATGGGTTCTGGTTCAGGGATAGGTTCTGGCTCAGGAATGGGTTCAGGCTCAACAATGGGTTCAGGTTCAGGGATAGGTTCAGGCTCTGCAACCATTGAAATTTTGATAATATTATCTTTAGGGGGTGCAATACTCTCTACACTCATAGGAGCATAAAAAATCATAGCACCTGCTACAATATAAAGAGAGCTTGTAAGCCAAAAGGCTAAAAGATTTCTACTCATTTTTTGTAATAATCCCTAGATTTCCATAGCTGTTCTTTTTGAGTATATCGAGCAAATAGACAAAATTGAGATATTTTGCATCTCTGTCACAGTAGAGGTGGATAGGAGTTTTGGCATCATAAGTAAGGAGGGTCTCTTCTAACTTCTCTCTAGGGATTTCAACTGTATCAAAAAAAACTACTCCATCCTTATCTATAGATATCTTCAGATCTTTTTTGTGCATATCTTCCGCAGGGGCAGAGGCAGGTGGCAGATCTAGCTTAATCACACCTGTCTGGATAAAAGAGGCTGTTGTGAGTACTATTACCAAGAGTACAAGCATAATATCAATAAATGGCACTACATTGATAGAGTCAAAAGATTGTTTTCGCATCACTGCTCTACTTGTGATTGTTTACGCTGCATAATCTTCCAACGAGTCGTCAAGACATCACACTTTCTATTGAGGTGATTATAGAAAAATATCGCAGGGATAGCCACAGCAAGACCCATAGCCGTAGCTTTAAGTGCTAGAGCAAGAGAGGTCATAATATTTTTGACATCCATATTGCCACTCTCTCCTAGGGTATAGAAGGTGACAATTACCGCAAGTACTGTACCCAAAAGCCCTATATAAGGAGCGTTTGCCCCCATACTAGATATTTTGGAGAGGTTATGCGAAATATCCAACTCCAGCTCATCCAAACTCTCATAAGAGTCTAGTTTTACCCCTCTATAGAAGAGGAGTCGCTCTATCCAGTAGAAGAGTACCAAAAAACTCATAAACCCCAAAATCCCCAATACTCCATAGTCTACCATATCACTTATAAGTGCTATATCCATCATCTACCCTTTTTTTTATTATATCTAAAATTTATAATTCAAATTAGAAGGGGGATAGATTGCCCCCTTATGAGCGTTAGTATTGGTAGCGTACTCCAAAACTAACTGCTCTTCCTTGGAGTGGAGCTGTCTCTTTGAGGAAAGAGAGATGGTTTCTAGCAACCTCATCTGTAAGGTTTGTCCCTTTAACCCAAACTTCAAAGCTTGATTTATTGAATGTATACTGGTAGGTACTTGAGAGATTGAGAAGCTGATACCCCTCTGTATGGGTCTCGTTCTCTGCCTCATTTCTACTCTCATCAACCCACTTATAGGTAATATTATTGTTCCATGCACCCACTGTATGATCTAGGCTCAAAGTTGCATTGTAGGGTGACATTCTAGGAATATACCCACTCTCATCAAGTTCACCTTTGGTAAGATTAAATTGTGCCATCATATTAAGCTGATGCTCTCCTATCTCTATGGCATAATTCTCTTCGATACCTAAACCATAGATTGTTGCTCCTACACCTCGTATCTCCCAAACAGGACTTAGATGGAATGGGTCAATGATAGGAGTATTACTACTATCTACTTTAGGAGATTGGTAGATATAGTTCTCAAAGTTATAGTAGAAAAAGCTTATATTAGAAGAGAGTGCATCTGTATGCTTGTAGAGAATATCTACATCCAAGTTGACAGACTGCTCATTATCCAAATCACGATTTCCCAAGATATAACTCTCTGTAGCATGGTGAAACCCATTCCACAAAAGCTCTTGAGATGATGGAAGTCGCTCAAGGTAGCTCAGTGAAACTTGACTCGTCAACACTTCACTCCAACTATGCCACCACCCAAGCGAGAGGCTCAATGCACTATCAGTCTCTTCATTGTAGTAATCAGGATCTATACTCACAGGCATAAGCCAAGTCTCTTGCATATTATCACTATCAGGAGTAAGCGTACGAACTACTCCACTGACTGCTAAGCTCAGCTCATCACTCTGAGTATAGTAGTGCTTCAGGTTCATTCCTGCTTGTATCTTCTGTTCCTGCGTATCAGGCATTGGATGCCCATGCGAGTAGGGAATACCTGTACTATTATAGTAGTTTGCTAGGGAAGCTCCATCAATAGCACCTGTACGAATACCCTTAGAGAACTCTTCACACTCACCATGCTCATGGCAAACCTTTAGCTCATTACTGATAAGCTCTATACGGAAGTTAGCCTGTGTCTCTTCCGAGAAGTCAACATCAAATTTACTACTAAGGCTTACTTGCTCTTGGTCAAAGAGTCCATCATAGCGTCCATCTTCTCGTTCATAGTGGCGATAGTCACTCTGCTGAAGCTCTGTAATAATATTTTGCAATCCCCACAGGCTTTTGTTGTGAAGCACAACACCGTAGCGTTGTTGCTCCATCAAGATATCCGTCCGCTGAGGTGTCGTATTGGGGACACCATACTCTTTATCCAGAGTATCAGCATAGAATTTCACCAAAAAGTTGGGATCTACCTGCCATCCTACTACCCCATGGAGTTGCTCCGAAGAGGTATCTGAGTTGGGTACAATCTCACCACCACTACTATAACTATCTGCTTGATGGTTAAAGTAGTTAAGATAGAGAGCAAGGAGTTCACTCGCGTAGCTCCCCTTGAAGCTTCCTGTCCCTTGACCTGTATTGGAGTTAGAAGCAAAAGAGCCATCGAGGCTTAGTCCCTCTTTGGGAAGTGTAGCGAGATGCTCCTCCCCAAGCGTACGAATAACCCCTCCACTATAAGAGCCATAGAGCAAAGAGGCAGGCCCTTTGATAAGCTCTATCCGCTCTACTACCTTGGCATTAAGTCCCACCGCATGGTCTTGGCTCATCGCTGAGAGGTCATTGAGCATAATACCCCCCTGAGCAATACCAACACGATACCCCTCCATACCACGCACGGTAGGACGACCTACTGCTGCACCATAAGTTGCACTATCAACACCTAACTCATTAGAGAGATAGTCCCCTAGAGTCTCACCTAAAGACTTTTTAGAGAGTGCCTCTACCTTATGGCTCGTAGTATAGGCAACCTCTTCACTGCTTTGTGTCTCTTGAGACTCTACTACATTGATAGTACCTAGCTCTATACCATCGGCTAGAGCCAAAGACTCTAGCATCAAAAAAAGTATAAGTGAACGATTAGTGGTCATGGGCACCTGTACTCTCCTCTGTAATACTCGCTAGAGCTGTTGGGGCAAATCCTGCTGGTAAGAATCTATTAATATCCCAACTACTGTGTTGGTGGAAATCTATACCATGGTTATCTACAAGATAGATTTTTTGACTCTGAGCACTAAAGATAAGCACACCATAATCACTCGCTTTGACAATATCACTCATACTACTGTGACAACTACTAACACCCTCTAGTGCAAAAGGAGGTTGCGATTGTGCCAATGCACCATCTGCTTCACTAAAGACATAGACCATACCTGTACCGCTCAAGGCTATATGTGCTGTACTCTCTTGAGTTGCACCCTCTTCATGCTCTTCGTGATCAAAGACAAAAAAGTTACAAAGAGTCTCACCTGCTGGTAGTGCAGTAGCAATCTCTGCTCGTATCTCCTCTTGCTCTAAAAGGTCTGCATTAAGCGTCTCTAAGGCAGCTAGTTTAGTTTCACTTGGGTTATTGGCAGGGTTGAACTCTTCGTTACTATGTGCTGCAAAGCTCTTTACATTGTTCTCTTCATGGAAATGCCCTAGATAGTGGAACTCACTATAGGTTAATAGAGTTGTAGTCACATCAAAGTAGTCACTTAGCATCACTATCTTCTGGTCAACTCCTGCATCCGTATGGTGAAACCACACTACAGGGTTTCCATGTTTTCCTGTCATATCATAATTTTGTGTAGAGTCACTATTCATATCTTCATACTGCTCAGTTGTTGTATCGTAGAGATATTGCGTTGAGTTGACATTATCAAAAAATACCATCGTAAGACCATCTGGTAGATCAATAGGGGTATTTGTATCACCTGTATCTGTAGAGTTTGAACTCCCTCCACACCCTACGAAGATTGCTCCTGTTAGTAGTAGTGCTGCTGCTTGTAATTTCATAATATTTCTCCATGTATTTAATAATTTTCTTTCAGTACTCTCTTGTACTCGTTATGTTGTTGTAGATATCTGTAGCCTATTATGAAAAATAAGGAGGGGCAGTTGCGAAGTATCCTATAGGTAAAAATTGCGTAGTTCTCTCTTTGTATCCATCAAAATCACTCAGGCGATAGATAGGAGTTTGTATCAGAGTATACGCCTCTCTTGTAAGCTGTTGTGTAGTTATTTGCTCCTGTTTTATTGCACTATTTTGAGCAAAATAGACCAGAGTTGATTGCTGGTGTTGCTCTTTTGAATATTGTGCAGCATGGCAGATAAGGCACTCATCAACACTACTTACTTGATGCTGTTTGAGATGGATTATCGTACTTTGATAAGAGAATAAAAAAAGAGCTATAAGCACTATACGAAAAGTTATATTTGTGTTCATACTATAGCTCCTTTTTTGATTTGGGTAGTTATTTTATCATATTATTTATATATTTTAGTACTACCACCTCACCCCAATCAAGAGGGTTTATAATTAAGCCAAGCTTAGAAGTTTCTCTTATTTGTAGCCAAAGGGTGTGCACCTAGATACTCTAAGCGTCTCTTTTCGTTTCCTAATTTGGTATAGAGTTGTGTACTTGCCATAGAGTGGTGTCCAAGGAGTTCGCTAATATCACTAATCCTTGCACCTTTATCCAAAAGATGTGTCGCAAAAGAGTGACGAAGCTGATGCGGAGTGACTTTGAGTCCTTTGGATTTAAAGAGTTTTTGCAAAATATATCGAAGCTGTGCTTGATTGAGAGGTATCTCTTTTTTCTCAAATAGATAGACCTTGGGGGTATACTCTTTGAGATATATCTCTAGTGATGATTGCAGTATTGGCAGAAGAGGCATTTGTCTCTCTTTATTACCTTTGCCATGCACTCTAATCCACTCTTTGGATATATCTTCTAACTTTACTTGTGAAAGTTCTGTAATACGAAGACCCAAACCATAGAGCATTAATACTAACAACCTCTCCATAGCGTTACTATAGCCCAAGACCTCTTCTATATAGACCTCTTCAATAGGCTTAGGAAGGGTTTGTGGCACTTTAACTAAATCATCTGCTATAAGATCTAGGGGTAACTCTTTTTGCTCTTGAAGATAGTGTGCAAAAGAGTGAATTGCACTTAGTTTTGTTCTAATACTTTTTTTATTGATTCGAGCTATCTTTAAACGAAAAGGGGTTAAATCCAAAATCCATCGACTCTCTTCCTCATAAAACTCACTCACTTCACTCATCTGACGCAAAGCAATCTCATAAGTAGTAATCGTATCAGGAGTGTATCCACGAATCTTATCTATATAAAGGAGAAACTCTGCTATATAAGTTTGAAGCAGTACAATATTAGCTGATGGCATTTTCTAGCATTTTACTCTGTAGATACTGCTTTGCCTCTTCTAACTCCATCCCCTCTAACGAGATACTTTGTAGATAAAAGTCTATCTTTGTAAATGGTTTGGGAATAATAAACCTATCCCAACTTTTGAGTTGCCAAAAACTTTTGGCTTTATAGTTCATAATAAAAATTGGTTTATTTACTTTGAGTGCCAATCCTATAGCTCCATCACTCATACTATACCTAGGACCTCTTGGACCATCAGGGGTAATAAGCACTTCACTGCCCTCTTTTACTTTACGAAAAGCTTGTAAAAGTACACCTTTTGCACCCTTACGGCTAGAACCACGCAGTGCTTTGATATGTAAATAGCCTAATACTTTTGCAATAATCTCACCATCAAAATGTTGACTTATAATAGCTGAAGAGGGTGAACATGGGTGTACTTTGCGGTAGGCTTGGGGAGCCATAAGAAGTTCACTATGCCAACAGACACAAATATGTTGGTGTCTATCAACAGGGGTAATAAAATGAAATCTCTTACGACTACTCAACCATAAAAAACGCATGATAAGATAGAGGATTATAGGAACAATCACCACACCAATTGCACGAAAAACTCTTTTTTTCACTCTCTTACTCCTCTAGGACTATTCCATCCAATGCACCACGAGATACTTTGGTAATCTTTACAGGAACAATACGACCAAGCAACTCTTCACTCCCCTCTACAAAGACCAACTTCCCATCATCTGACCGCCCTGCAATCTTGTTATTGGGTTTGAGTTCATCAAAATAGACGAAATGTATAGAGTCTAGTTGTCTATCCATTATTTCATCTAATATCTCTGTATGTCTTGCCTGAAGCCTAGTGAGCCTCTGTGAAGCTATAGATGGGTCTATTTGGTCACTATAATCAGCTGCATCTGTATGCGGTCTAGGGGAGTACTTAAAAGAGAAGAGTTGATCAAATCGAACTCTCTCCAAAACATCCATTGTATCTTCAAAATCTGCATCACTCTCAGAGGGAAACCCTACAATTATATCTGTAGAGATACTCGCATTTGGAGCAATCTCTCGTATCTTTTGACAACGATTTAAGAACCACTCTTTTGTATAGCCTCTCTTCATAGCTTTAAGAAGTGTGGTAGAACCACTCTGAAGAGGCACATGAATTTGTTTACATATCTTTGGATTAGATGCAAACTCTTGCAAAAACTCATCATCCATGTGGAGTGGGTGCGGAGAGGTAAAACGAATTCGTTCTAATCCATCTATTGCAGAGACAGCTCTAAGAAGCTCTACAAAATCGCACTTCTCATTCGCATCACTAAATCTTCTTCCATAGTTGTTGACATTTTGACCCAAAAGCATTACCTCTTTTGCACCTGTAGCCACTGCTTTGCTAATCTCTTGAACTATCAACTCTTTTGGAATAGATATCTCCTCTCCACGAGTTGCAGGGACAATACAAAAACTGCACTGTTTATCACACCCTATAGAGATATTCACCATCGCCTTAAAGGGGTTACTACGATAAGATGCAAAATCATAACTACTCTCATCAAAATCTGTATCTACCTCTACAGCATGATGACGATTGACTACATCATTAATTTTAGAGACATTTCTTGCACCTAAAACAAAATCAACAACAGGTGCTTTTTTGATAATCTCTTTGCCTAAATGACTCGCTGTACAGCCACATACACCTATTTTTGCTCCCTCTTTGCGTCTTTTTCTAAAAACACCTATTTCTGAAAACAACTTTGCCACAGGCTTCTCACGAACACTACAAGTGTTTATAATAATCAAATCTGCTTCAGCAAGAGTAGATGTAAGATTATACTGCTCTTTACGATTGAGTTCCGCAATAATATGTTCACTATCACGACTATTCATCGCACATCCAAGGGTTTCTATAAAAAGTTTTTTCATCTGTTATTGTACAATATGTACCTCATAAATATACTCATTATCATCAAGTCCATACTTCACTTCACGCATATAGACACTATACTCTTTTTGCTCAAAATGTTCAATAAGCTCAATCATCTCTTTGTGGGAGTTATCTTTATCAAAATAAAATATTGATTGCTTCTCTAATTCATCTTCTATTTTGTCAAGATCAATCATTTTAGGTTTTGCTCTTAGCGTTGTTCTAGCAAGTTTTAATTTCATTTAATACTCCTCTAATTCCTATTCTAGTATTTAAAATATTTCTTAAATCGAATTTTTGATTATACTTTATTTTCAGTAAAGCAATGATTAGCTATAATACTATTCTTCAAAAATGCCCCAATCCTACCCGTCGGACACACTGTTATGTTACTACTTGTAGCGTTATAAGGCTAGTAATTTTAATGAAAAACTATTAACAGGAGATAAAAATATGGAAAAAATTATAGATATTATCGAAGCTATTGCCCATGAGAAGAATATTACCAAAGAAAATGCATTAGAGGCATTTAAAGAAGCTCTTATCAATACTGCTAAACGACTCACAAGTAAAGAGAGTACTTTTGAGGTTAATATAGACCTTGACACAAGAGACTACTCTGTAAGCAAAATAATTACAGTTGTAGCAGATGACGATGAGAGACTCGAAGAGTTTCACGATAGTCTTATGTCCCTTACAGAGGCTCAAGATTATGACAATGATATTGAACTAGGAGATGAACTTCGTACAGAGTTTATCCTAGAAGAGTATGGAAGAACTGCTGCTGCAAACCTCTTTAGAGAGTTAGAGTACCATGTCCAACGCCGTATCGAACAAGACCTCTTTGAAAAGCATAAAGCTCTTGTAGGAACCGTAATGATGGGAACAGTCAATCGTATTGATAGCAATGATAATACTTATGTAGAGATTGGTGAGCTCAAAGGAATTTTAAGCCAAAGAAATAGAATCAAAGGTGAAAAGTTCAAAAGAGGTGACCATATCAAAGCTCTTTTGAGATTTGTAAGTATTGACCCTGAATTTGGAATGTTTTTGGAACTTACAAGAACTTCTCCTAAATTCCTAGAAAAACTTATGGAAAAAGAGGTTCCTGAGATTGAAGATAATCTTGTAGAGATAATGTCTACTGCTAGAATTCCTGGTGATAGAGCCAAAATAGCACTCAAAACAGAACAGCTTAATATAGACCCAATAGGTGCTGCTGTAGGTGTAAGAGGTGTACGGATTAATGCAGTAAGCCAAGAGCTAGCAGGAGAGAATATAGACTGTATAGAGCACTCTGCTATACCAGAACTCTTTGTGACACGGTCACTTAGCCCTGCTATTACACAGAACATCAAAATAGAAGGCAAAAAAGCAATTGTTAATATTACCAGTGACCAAAAAGCAAAAGCAATAGGAAAAAGCGGTATCAATATTAGACTCGCCTCTATGCTTACAGGATATACCATAGAACTCAATGAGGTTGAAGGAGTTACAACACGAAGTAATGACTCTACTTCAAACGACTCCAAAGATGCTCACAAGACTACAGATACTACCGCACTAGAAGACCTTTTCAAATAGAGGCAACCACAGGAGAGTAAAACTCTCCTACCCACTAATAAGTTTACACAACCAAAAATCTTTAAACATCAAACAAGCCCCATCCATTAATGATTCTATATTAACCTCTATATCTCTATTTTTAAAATCAATAATAAGTTGATAGAGTGTTTCATAGATAACTCTATCTTCCTGATTCATAATCAAAAAGTTTCCATTGGGTGCATTTTTTAATTTTAAAATTTCATCATTTGATACTTTTCCTTTGATTTTACTCTCTCTTATATCTCTAAAGAGTCTAAAGTAATAGGTCTCATAATTGATGACAAACTGATTAAAATTTTTGATACGATTTACAAATGTTCTCCCCTCTAGGTGCAAAAAACCAACAACATAAGTATATTTCTCTGTAGTAATCTTGACATGCTCTGGCATTACTCTTTGCATCTTAAAAAAGTCTATAGTGATAGGATAGATAGAGTCAATAGATTTCAAAATAAATTTTAGTTTATCATTATCATTTTTATCATCTATAATAGATAACTGTTGGTACTCCTCATTTTTAGACTTATATACTTTACTAATATACTCTTTGATATTAAAATCAACTCTTTTTTCTACTTTTGGCTGTTTGATTTTATGGAGAGACTCTAGGTAATCTACTCTTACTAAAAGCTGTTGTAACTGCTCTTCTAAAGAGAGTTCATGTACTTTTGGAAGTGCCACTTGATGTACAATAGATTGGTAATAATCATCTGCACGATTGAGTACCTTTCGTATAGAGTCATACTGGAGTATATCTTTATAAATAAAGTGTGTTGTAAATATATGCTCCAAACTAATTCCATAAGTATCCCCTCTTCGCTTTAGCATCTCACGCATCTCTATATTACTTGGTCTCTCTAAATAAACTTTAGTTTTACCTAATAGGTCAATAATAGACCCATCAAACATCGCTTCATACTCACGCCATCGATTAGGAAAAAAATTTAAAATCACCAAGGAGTTAGGCGTTTGTGTAATAAGTTCTTTGACATTTTGGGCAAACTGCTCTACTAACTCATCATCTCCACTCATCGCCTCTAACTGGTCAAAAGAGATTAAAAGAGGCTCATCAAAGATAGAGAGCTTTCCAAACAAAGCAATAGCATTTAGGGCAAAAACCTCTTTATTAAAATCACCATTTTGTTTCTCTAAGCCTATCTGCTGTAACTGCTCTTGTGTTAACTCTTTTGCACTAAGGTAATTTATAACAAGGTCTCTACGATGCTCATCCACATACAAAGTATATTTAATAAGAGCCTTTAGTAACTCTAACGAGACCAAGTCAGTTCCATACGAGGCTTGATACCACCTTAGCATAACTCTCTCTATAGATTTCCAATTTTTTATACGATTTAAAGAGCCATCTTTACCAAAATGCGTATAGATATTGAGTGGATTTGCATCAAGAGTCTCTTTGATTTTTTGATTTGGACTATTTTGAGTTACGATACCAGCAAAAGATTTTGCCAAAAGATACTCTAGCTGAGAATAGGGTGAACCATCTATTTTTTGGATAAAAGACTCTAGTATTTTAGTATAGATATGGAGTAAAATATTCTTTTTATCATTTGGTTTTCCAATAAATAAAAAACGATTTGTTTGAGATATACTCTTTACAAACCGCATCAAGAGGTGTGTCTTACCATTTCCTGCTTTTGCAAGAACAACCGCAGATTTGGTCTGATGATTGGGATCATTTTTGATTTGGGTAATCATATTAAGAAGTGTAGTAAACTCATTATCATACAAAGAGGTATCATCAAAATGCTCTTGAAAGGGATTATCAACTTTAGAACTACTAAATGGATTTACTCTTTGTGCTAGATGATGCGTCTTCTCAATCTCAAGGAGTTTTTTATAAAGATGATAGGTAAAGAGTGCATCATACGAGGCTCTGTGGGCTAAATCTTTATTAAAAAATTTATTCCCTTCTTCCAAAAAGAGTGATTGAGACAAAAACTCCAATGAGTAACTCTCTTTATCTGGCAAAAGAAGCTTACTCTTTTCATAAGTACAATCCATCTGAAGATTTATAACTATTCCTATAGATTTATAGCTTTTTTCAAGTACAATTTTATCATGTTCTGCGTAGTGAGCAACAACTAAAGATGATTCCAAGAAAGGTTTTGCCTCTAGGAGTACCTCTTTGAGATTCCCTTCTACAAAGCGTTCTAAGAGTAAGTCACCATTTTCATCTACAATAGCTATCTCTGTAACTCTACTCTGCCCCTCTGTATCTACTACTACAAAACCCATCTCTTGCTCCTATTGGCTATGTCCTATATTCTGCATTAATTTTAACATATTCATAACTTAAATCACAGCCATAAGAGGTATACGAGGCACTCCCTAGTCCAAGGTCACACACAACTTTAAAACTCTCTTGTTTCATTATTTTATAGGCTTGTTCTTCTCTTTGCATATCAAGTTCTCTAAACTCATTTGAATATATAAGTAAATTATCATAATGAATTGTAAGTGTTGTATCATCACATACCACACCACTTGCACCAATAGTAGACGCAATACGCCCCCAATTAGGGTCTTCCCCAAAAAGAGCTGTTTTCACCAACAAAGAGTTACTCAACGCCCTACTTGCTGTTTGTGCCTCTTGGAGATTTTTTGCCCCCTTTACCTCAAAAGCAACAAGCTTATTAGCTCCCTCACCATCTTTGAGTATCATCATCGCAAGTTCAAATAGAATCTTATTAAGAGCCTCTTGAAATGCCTCTTTATGATATGCTCCACTTCTCTTATTGGCTAAAAGCATCACAGTATCATTTGTAGAGGTATCACCATCAACAGATATGCGATTAAAGGACTCCTCTGTAGCTTCTAATAAGAGTGGTTGCATATCCTCTTTTGGAATATCTGCATCTGTCGTTACAAAACACAACATTGTAGCCATAGCAGGATTTATCATCCCCGCACCTTTACAAATAGCTCCAATATGAAAGCTCTCTCCATCTTCTAACTCTACTTTAAAACAGAGTTCTTTTTTGAAGCTATCTGTTGTCATAATAGCCCGTGCTGTTGTATCACTATTTTTGCTATTATAATCAAATCTATCAAATGCTAACGCTATCTTCTCTTGATTGAGGCGATACCCAATAACCCCTGTAGAACTCATAATAGGATTTAATAAAGAGATTTTCTCTCCTAACTTCTCAAAAAGAGCATCTATATCCTCAATACCCTGCTCTCCTGTCATAGCATTTGCATTTTTGGCATTCATCAATAAAAAATTTGTCTCAAATCCATCAGGATAGCGTTGAAAATGTTTGATTGGTGCTGCTTGAAACTTATTGCGTGTAAAGAGCGCTTCGACCATACACGGCTCATCACTCCGAATAAAAGCAACATCTCCAGCTGTATCAGGCTCTCTCATACCTACATTAACCCCATCACAATAAAACCCCAAAACATTTTCAAGACCATTATTTATAGGAAATATTTTAAACATGTTTTAACTCCTCAGGTTTCGCTTTTTTACGAATAATTTTTTTTGCTGTTAGAATCCCTTTTCCTGTTCCAATCAGTAAAAGTTTACTCTCTGGATAAATAATAGTATCACCTTTTGGCATAGGATTAAACCTCCCATCTTTTTGACGGATACCAATAATAGTTACATTTGCAATATCTCTAAATCGAGCCTCTTTAATTTTTTTGAGTACAAGCCAACTTGTCTTAGAGACTTTCGCCTCTTCTAGGTCAAGAGGGGTATCTTTTTTATACAAAAATTCCTGAAGGAGATTCTCCATATCAGGTCTTACTGCCATAGCATTAATTCTTTGAGCCATAAGTTTTGTAGCTGTAACAACTTTATTTGCACCTAATTTCAAAAGCTTCTGTTCATCTTCATGCCCTTTAGCATTTGCAATGATAAGATACTTTCTCATTCTCCCTATCTCCTCTTCATAGAGTCTAGCAGATACAATAGTAGCAATATTATCGGCTACATTATCCGCCAAAGTAATAACCCCTTTGGCACTAGAGAGATAAGACTTTAAGATACCTATTTCTGTGTGTGGTTCACCTATAACAAAGTATGGATATTGATACTTTTTAGCAATCTCTTCAAGATCCTCTCTTGGGTCAACAACAACAAAAGGAACATGGTTGGCTCTAAGTTGTTGTGTAACTTGTATAGTAAAATCATTATGATAACAGACAACAAAGTGATGTTTTAATCTAGCAATTGCATAAAGCATTCGACGCTCCTTAGAGATATTCTGTAGTTCACCTTTTTTTATCACCTCTGCAATAATACCCACGGCTACAGAGAAGACAATAAATCCAAATATAATAAGAGTAATTGTAAAAATACGCCCTATATCTGAGATAGGAGCTATCTCTCCAAATCCTACAGTAGTAAAAGTAATACCTGTTTGATAAATAGCATCCATAAGAGTAAAGTTATCAATAACCATGTAGCCAATCGTACCAACTAGCATAGTCAAAACAGTAAGAATAAGGGGAAGTCTAAAAGGTGTTAGTTGAGCATAATACTCATCATTCAGTGTAATATGTGGTTTGCGAGTACTCCTCCAGCCAAGGAATTTCTTTAATCGTTGGAAGGAAGTCAATTTGCCTAAGCCCAAGAGCTTGAGGTGTTAGTTAGCTACTGCGGCTTGAGCAGCTTTCTTTTTCATTGTTCTAAGTTCAGAAGCAGCAATTTTCATCTTTTTAGTTGTTCCATCTTCTAATGTAACTTTTACTGATCTAAGATTTGGAAGTTGTCTTCTCTTTGTTTTATTATTTGCGTGACTTACATTGTTTCCTACAAGTGGACCTTTGCCACTTACTTCACATCTTCTTGCCATGATATACCCTTTATTTTATGATAATTCCGTTTGACACCAAAGAGCCATTCGTGAATAATTTTCGCGATTATATCTAAAAGATAATAAAATATAGTTTAAGTGTAAAAAAGGGAGTACAATAAGCCCTTCAAGACAAAGAATAGCAAGGAAAACAAGGAGGTTCTTTAAGGTTCTGGACAAGAGAAAAGAAAAGAGCTACAAAAAGTCAAGAAGAGTTAAATCTTA